>Ga0209550_10005338_pt1 | contig 12065 bp, 6 predicted proteins | sample LauGreSuBDMM15SN_2_FD_187567 | JGI IMG/M metagenome (GOLD analysis project Ga0209550, IMG submission 187567) | Freshwater lake microbial communities from Lake Michigan, USA - Su13.BD.MM15.SN (SPAdes) (version 5) | ecosystem: Environmental > Aquatic > Freshwater > Lake | place: Lake Michigan, USA... | reverse complement strand
GTTTAAATCAGTGCTTGACATTGTTTACCTTTCTTATATTTCTTATATTATATCATTTTTAAATAATCTGTAAAGATCATTTTATACGCTAGCTGAGTAAGATGTGGAATATGTTTGTCCATTAGTTCCTAATATTGTTGCTTGATAGCTTCCCCACCTACTAGCAGTAGTTCTTGGCGTATCGCCCTCTTCTGAGCCTATTCTATAGTTATAGCTATTACCTCCTAGGCTGACAAATCCAGAGCTATATGATCGTGTGCCAGAAGCTATTATAGTTCCAGAGGAGCTTCCTGATCTAATTCTCCATGGATAACTAGGATTACCAGAAGTACTTCCACTGTAAGAAGCATTATTCCATGCCCAACCAATTATATTATTGCTTGCCCCTCCTCTTGCAAATGCTGGGGGGTTTGTGGTTAGTGATATTGACGGAGTAACAAATGAAGAGTTTGTGGTAAAACTATAGTTAGCCGATGCCGAATTACCAGTAGAAGAATAAACAGTAACAGTTCCAGAATAAGATGTGCTTGAGGATAAACCAGAAAAAGTATAGCTATTAGCAAAACCAATATTTGTACCGTTTACAGTAGAATACGATTGATTACTTGACGACCAGTTGATTGTTGCACCGCTTGTAGTAATATTAGTATTTGCATTCATTGAAACTGTTGGTATTATTGGCGCTTGAGTAACAGTAAATGAGAATCCAGAACTCCAATTACTAAATGTAGTACTTGGAACAGCTGACCCACCAGTTGCGCTTCCATTATTTACTGCAACAGACCTAACAAATGCATAATAAGTTCCAGCGCTACCAGGTCCAGTGCTATCGGTTAATGGACTTGATGATCCGTATGCATCAGGCGAGTTTCCTGTTGGAGGAGCATAACTATTTGACCACCACCATATTTGATAGTAAGGACCTGAACCACCTGAAAAATATACTACTACTGGTTGTGAATTAGAGTTTCCAGCAGTTACGTTAGTAATAGTTGGTGGCGTAAGATTTGCAGAAGAAACAGTGAATGCAAATCCAGAACTCCAATCACTAGCAAGGGATGATGGTCCTGCGCTTGTTTCTCCCAAAGAAGATACAGATCTTACATACATATAATATGTGTATCCTGTAGTGGCTGGGCCAGTATTATCTGTAAGTGGGCTGGATGACCCCTCAGCATCTGGTGTTGCGCCAGAACCAGGAGCTACTCCAGTTGTCCAATATATTTGATAATATGGTCCTGAGCCTCCGCTAAAATATGCTGTTACTGGGGAGTTTTCTGTTGTTGAAGATACAGAGGTAATGCTTGGAGCTGTTAGTACTGAAGCTTGTTGATTTGCAGATGTGGTAACTGCAACATAACTATCATCAATATCAGATGTTGAAATGCTTTTCCAAACTGAATCTGAGATAGCAGTCCAGCTTGCTGCAGAAGTGTTTGCTGGTGTGGTTCCGTCAAAATAAACTCTTAAAACAGATCCCGCTACAAATGTTCCAGAAAATCCAGAAGTTCCAAATAAACCGTTTGAATAGTAACCTGGATCGTTTATGTATGCAGGAACACTGCTTCCTTTTCTTACTAAATAAACATCACAATATGGCTGTCCTGTATAAAATTTAATTTGATAATCTAAAGCAGTGATTGATGATCTTACGAGAGGGTCCTGATACATATACGCTCTAAAATATAAATGATAATTATTGCTATCAGAATATTCTTGAATTCTGTAATTAACTAAATCTGTATTCCAGATATTAATAGTTCTTCCATTTCCAGCTTGTAAGGCTGCAATTGCAGGTGTTGGTGGTGCTTGATCTAAAGTTATGTATCCGTTAGAACCGACATATAAAATATTGCCAAAATTAAAGGAATACGGAGCGGTAACAGTTCCAGAAGTTGTGTAACCACTTGTTGCTGACCCACCAGTATTTGTTCCAGTAACCCTTACTCTGATTGTTTTACCTAGATCATCGGAGTCTATTAAATAACTGTTGCTACTATTAAACTGAAGAATTGTACCATCTGAATAACTCCACTCGTATTCATAACTGTCTGGAGAGGTGTCTCCAGAAATAGATGTTGTATTCTGCCACAAACTACTTTGTGATCCAGCAGTTAATGTTCCACCAACTACGGGAGATCCATTAAGATTGGATATTGATAAAGAAACTGGAGCATATTTAACTACACGAGCTTCATTGCTGCTGGTTACATATTCAGATGATCCCGATGCATTAGTCGCTCTAACTTGATAAACAACATAATATCCATCATGAGATAAATTAGTAGATAATGTTGTATTAGTTTGAGCAGGACTAAATGGTCCATAATTTCCGCCACTCGCATACTGATTAAAATACCATCTATCTTCATAAGCTGTCGGGCTGTTACTCCAGCTACCGCGGTATCCAGTTAAAGTGTCACCAACTCTTGCAATGACTGTAGTATTATTTATATCGTCTCCGCTAGAATTTCTTACTTTTGGAAAAGATATGATTCCTGGTATTTGGCTTCTTGCAAAAACTTTTACCCAGTCTGTAGTATTTTTTCTATATGCATTTAATATCTCTACCCAGCCAGTTGTATTTTTTCTAAATACAGATAATATTTCTACCCATCCAGTAGTATTTTTTCTAAATATTGAAGGCATATTTTATCACGCCGTACTAAAATATAAGTCGCCAGTAAAAGCTCCGCCTAAATAACTGTCTAGCGTGGCGGCGCTAGAAATATTTCCAGAATACAAAGTTCTTCCTCTGCTTAATCTATTGTTTGCATTAATTGTAACCGTAGACCCTGTTTGTGGAAAACTAGTGGTTGTATATAAAACAGCTGTGTCTGGAAATTGATCGTAAAGACTGTGAAACAAATATCCCCTAGTATATCCTACAAGTTCTGTGGTATTTAATCTTATTTGGAGATCTCCCTCGTCATTTCCTTGTCCTAAAATAGTTCCTGTAGTAGGGTGAACTATAAGATAAGCATTATCTGTAGCGCTGTTTGTATTAAGATATAATCCCGCAGTACCAGTACTTAAATAAAAACCTGATGTGTGAGATATAGATCCTGAATCTATAGTTAATGTTCCAGTTCCAATAGTAGATGAGCCAGTGCTAGTAAGTACTCCTCCACTAATTGTAGCTCCAGTAATTGTAGATCCTGCAGTAAGTTGTCCTTTTAATGATACATTTCCATTTGATGTTGTTAAGGTAAATTTTCCGCTTTCTGAGCCATTTTCAAAATGAGTTATTGAAGATGGCGTTAACGCTATATGATTTCCAGAAGCAGGTCCTAAATAAATTGCTGGGCTACTACCGCTATTAATTTTAAGAGTTCCTGTATCATTTTGTAAAAAGGAATCCCCTAATTGCCATCCACCAATGTATCCAGATGATGCTGTTACTAGACCGCTTTTTGAAACACGAAATGGTGCACTTAAATAATCTGCATGTCCTAGCCAAATTCCAGGAGTTGCTAGACTATCTGGGTCTGCTTTAAATACTGCGTTTCCAGATCCTATTGACAGACTACCAGTAAATGTTCCAGATCCGTTAATTGCCAATGTTCCTGTATTACCGCCAATAAATTCAAGAAGTTTTGTTGTGCCATTTGTTCCATAAATAACTAATGGTGTAGTAGATCCACCTATTTCAACTCTTGCTCCCCCGCTTGCGCCAGCTTTAATGTAAGCATCTGCATCCAGGAATCCTGTTTTAATTTCACTTGCTGGCAATTTTTCTACTGTAATACTTGTTGGAGAAGATGCAATAGAGTTAGTAGTTTCTGTTTTATCTGAATTTACCGTTCTAATTTTTATAAAATAAGGAGTATCGTAATCTAATTTTTCTTGAGTATTTTTATTAATTATAGTTCCAACACCTATAGAAACTTGATTTGATCCATTTGAAAAGTTTAAAGTGTGTACCCAGTTATCTGCATGTGGCACAAATGATTCAGTTTTTCCTATGTAAACTTTAGCTCCCGCAAAAGATCCAGCAGCAAAATCTGCTGTGGTTGCTCTTTTTCCATCCCAAGTAACAATTATTGAAGCAAGACCTGCTTCTATTGTTGGAGCAGATGGGTCTTGAGGAGCTAACACTGTTGTTCCAATTCCTGGAACAACTACTGATCTTGCACTACTTACTGCGGACTTTTTTCCGTAAGATGTAACTGAATAAAGGGTTACAAAATATTCTCCCGAAGCTGCCGCAATTGTTTGCGTTCCAGCTGACTTAAAACTTGAAGTTGCTTTAGTTCCATCAAAAGTTCCACCGTCTACGTAAACATCTACCCTATCTATATTAGAAATAGTTTTACCAGCAGCGTCTGTGCCGTTCCAAGTTACTTTAATTAATCCAGGTTCTCCTGTAACACTACCAGCTGGAAGAGATGGTTCACCTGGAACTGATTCTCCTGGAGTTGTTATTACTTTTACAGAAGACCATACGGAAAATGCTCCGCCTTCTCTTTTCCATCTAAATTGTAAAGGATATGTATTGTTTACGTCAAGGTCAGTAATTGTTACAATAAAGTAATTCTTATCTCCAGGATCTACCTTGGAGCTATCCTTTAATAAATCTTGATAGGCTGACATTTAGAATGTTACTTCCAGTCTATACTCTACGTCAATCTGCCTTCCAGCTGTTTTTGTTAAATATGGTGAGTTTAATATGGACCTACTTACCAAACCATATATCGGATCAAATGTATCTTCATCATTAATTCTAACTGCATCTAGGCCCACTAAAGTTGATTGTCCAGAAACTGGGGTGATTACGATTCCGATTTTTGTAATTTCTGATTTATTTGGAGAACCCACTACGTTACCAAATAAGCTAGAAAGCAAAACTTCTTGTGATATCTTTTTTCCAGTTCCAGAAATTGACGGCAAATCAACAAAATAATAATTGCCAGTAGATGTGTAAAATTTAACTGTAATCTTACTTAGGTTATTATCTCCCTTATAGTAAGCGCAAGTAATAGAATCGTTGTTGCTATATCCCTCTAAATCAAAAGAAGTGTTTGTTGTGTATTCTTTTGAGCTAGTGCCGTTGGAAGGCATAACCAAAACATTAGTTCCAACTCTTGCACCAGTTTCTGATGTTTCTGGGTTGTAACCATCTGAGTCTGTCCAGTCTAGGTAATTGTCAAAATCCGCAATAAACTTGCTATCAAAACTATTTGCAGAAGATCTTGTTGATGGGTAAATTCCTATTTCTGAAATTACTCCAGCTAAATCTTGAGGAAGTGTTGCTTTGTAAACTATATTATATACAGGCAATCCGTTTTCCATTTGAATATCTGTGCTGCCTAAGTTTACTGGCGTTCTGTATATCTCAAACCCTAATCTTGTGTCCACCTCGGAAGAAACGTTTCCTCCAGAAACATAGGCTGAATTTGTTGAATCTAAAATTGTAAAGGTAGTAGTTGAAGGAACAGAGCTTATTGTTGCATTTAAAAAGTTATATGCTGTTGGAGACACATTAGATATGCTAACCTTGTTTCCTTCAAATAACCCATGCTCATAAGTAGTTGTAAAGGTGACAACGGATCCTGTAGAAGCAATTCCTGATATTGTTTTTGAATCATGAATCCCTACCGCTAAGTCCTTTGTGGCAGACGGCACATTTCCAGCCATAAGTTTAGAAAAATACCTTTTTCCAAATTTGGTAATTATATTAGAAGATCTTGCGATCTCTTTATTGTTTTCATAAAATACATAAGTTCCTTTTATCATTACTCTCCTTTAGATTGGTGTAGAATAACTTGAATAATATTTTTTATTATTAGTTCCAGTTACTACAGCCCTTACCGATAGCCATCTTGCTGAAGAAGAAGCTGGGGTATCTCCTCCAGATGAGCTAACTTTATATTGTCTATTCTTTCCGCTATCTCCTATGCCGTAAGATGAAGAGGAAGGGTATGCTTTTGATCCTGAACTTACAGTTGTGCCGCCATTTTTTAAAGTTGTTATAATCCATTCGTAAGATATTGAATCATATGAACCAAGACCACTTGAATCATTCCATCCCCAAGATAATCCTGTAGAGCCAGTTCTATCAAATATTACAGACGGAACAGATGGTGTTGGTGTAATAAAATTACTTGAGTTTGAAGGGTTTGCTTCAGAAGACGAAACTGCTGCTGCATACGATGCGGTTGCTGCGTTATATATTCTTGCGTCAACACCAACTGTAGTTGATGCATATTGACTTGTATTTTTAATTTTAATTAATGCATTATATTTAGTAGTCTTAGCTGCAGCATCATAATACTCTTCAAAGGTTATTGACTCTATGTCTGATAAATCTACAGTGTCTGTAGATCCCTCTGGGTCTTTTTCTTCGTTATCTCCAGGTGGATTGTCCCCACCAGATCCGTCTCCAGGATAAGGACGAGATACTTGCTTAGAATAAATATATCCAGAATCATTTTTAAGAATAGCTTCGTCTGGCCTTAGCCACAACAGGTCTGGGTCTGTAGTTTTAAGCACAACCTTTGACGTCTTGGCTATATTCTTAGACGGTATTCTTTTTATAGTTTTTTTATTTACTATATCTTGTGATCCTATTGTCATTTTAATATTATACCATTTAGATAATTACAGAGTTCTGCAAGTAATCGAGGTAGAAATCCCTTCTAGAAAAGATTGGCTTACGTTAGTAATAATCATTTTTTGAGTTTCCTGAAGATTTTGATATGCATATTTAACTGAAACTATGTCTCCCACAGAAAGCATTGGGTTTCCAAAGGTCTCTATTTCTATAATCTTTCCTTTGTTTACTGCCTTTGTTTTAATAAATTCAGCAAGATTTTTTACATCATATTCTGACTGAAGCCACCTAGATTCAAATATTACGGGCTCCTTGTTTGCATACTCACTGCTGGTATCTGTGGAGTACTCCATAGTTCCAGAAGGGTATAAATCATTTCCTATTACGTATAAGGAGGCCAGTGCGCCATCGCTTAAAGGAACAGTTGAAGAAGTATTGTTTAGCACATAAGCTTCTGCTTCAAAATTAGAAATCTTTTTACCAATCAGGCTAACTGCTTGGTTGCTACCAGTAGACCATTTAATTGGGAATGCTGGTCTAGAGTTTAATTTAGTCTTTACATAATAGATCTCTCTCACAACTGTTCCAAAATCATCTACCGTCTGGTTTTTAAGAACTGGATCGGAGTTTCCAGTATTATAAATTAAATCTCCAAAACTCATGTCAAGCAAATCATCTGAATATTGGCCAGCATATAAGTTTCTATTGTTATAGGAAGTTTCGTACTGGCTTACATCTATGTCTGTGCCGTATACGTAGTCTACTGCTATCTCGCCAGACCCGCATGCCAATGCTACGGTTTTAGTTGTTGAAAGGATTGAATTAACTGTGGTTCCAGAGGAAGAGCTTACGTCTACTGCCGTAATAATAAATCCGTTAATGTATGCATTAATATAAACCTTGCTACCAGAAACTTTTACTCTAACGTCGACATTGTATTGAGTTCCACCAAATACTCCCTCAAAAGTTGTAGTAGATGTTTTTTGTGAATCAGCTAAGGTTTTTATTGAAGACCCGTCTGCCTTTATAATTCTAACTGATTTAGTCTCTTTTGAAACAGCAGACTTTGTAGTTTCTAGAATAACATAATACCCAGTTTTTCCTGTATGGTTTACAAAAAATCCTAAACCTGCGGAAACACCTTTTGTGTTAATATCTGTGTCTAAGAATATACTTGTACCAAAAGCATAATATTTTTCTGATAATAAAGGCGAGGGCAAGCCGTATGTTGGAAGAGATGAGTTTGTTGTTGATGTAGACAAAGACATTCCTTCAAAATTTCTATAAGCAATGTTGTATTGATTTTTTGATGTATTTGGATTCGACATCTTGAAATAAGATTTACTTGGATATATTTTTGTTGCAGAAACTGGATTTGAAGAAATAGTTGCTGCATTCGTAATGCTAGATAATGTAAACTTTCCACTTCTCATTACTTTACCTGAAGAAGATCCAGACTTTGGGGTTACTTCAAAAAGGTATCTTCCCAAACTTAAATTAGATATTGTAAATGGAGGATTACCAGTTGCCGCAGGCATATTTACTACCTCTTCAAAAATTTCGCTAAAAACACTTCCTCCATCTGATTTCAAAGCTTTTATAACGTACGAAGTTGGCACTGTTGTGGGAACTACAAAATCAATAGACACACTACTAGATGTAAGTTGTGTAACCCTTAAGTCATAAAATAGATCCCAGTTTGTAGTAGTTCCAGTTGATGTAGACTTTTGGGACGGATCAAATGTAACGTTTCTTAATTCCCAATTTCCTAAATTACTGTTTGCAGCATCATGCTTACCTGCTACAGTTCCCAGGGCCCCTCTTTTTTTAATTCTGTATCTTCCACTTGGCTTAAAGTATGCGCTAGAAGAAGGATTATTTACATCTGAATACCCAGCTTTACACAAAGATCTGTATTTATTTATATCTGCTGCAGACTCTACGTTTACTTTTCCAGTGCTTCCATCTAGAAATACGCAATCATATTCCATTGCATCATACTCAATAATTTCTGAATCTATAAGAACATATCCAGAAAAATTATAAAAAGATTGTTGCTCTGCATATACGTCTGTTGTTTGAGAATCAATAGTCAGGTAAGTATTTTCCAAAGCGCTGATATCTTGAGATAATCCTCCTGCGCTTAATAATGTAGTGGGAGCGTTCCAAAGAGATCCAGAAGTACCAATATAATCTGAAGTCATCTGTGTTTCCCATAAAACTTTTACGTAGTTTGCTCCAACAATATCTTTTTTATTAAAGCTAATAATGTTTGGAAGAGTGGTGTCATCTGCTTCATTATAAAATGTCCAGGATATAGCTCTTGCTGTGTCATAGATATAATCTCTGCTGTAAAACTGCAGTATATTATTTTCATCAAAGAATGCATTCATTTGAATATCTCTGCACAACTCTTGAATTGCTTCCCAAACTGTTTTTGAATCATCTGTCCACCAATAATTTACTTGAGGAATTGATTTTTCACTTGTTGCATTCAAATTAAACCTGTAGCTAGCAAAACCTATTGAGTCTAGAAGTCTTCTTATAATTGCAGTTACGGGATAAAATTCACACACAATGTCTGGGCATACGGTTTCCATTAAATACTTAGAGCCATCTAAAGAAAATATTGCTGCACTTCCATACTCATCTATATTAAAATCGTTAATATAATAGAACCCTTGGGATACTTTATCGTAAGAACCAGCAACGGTTGTTGCGTTGCTATGGTACACATTAAAGAATGGGCGCAACTCAGCATTTTTTACTAGATACAGCAATGAGCTATCAAACTCAACGGAATCTCTAACATAAGAAACTATTTGAGATGTTACCTGATTATATTTAGCAATATTTGCCGACATGCTGTTTGCGGTAACAAATCCTACTGGGAGTACGTCTGTGGAAGAAGATGAGGATTCTTTGCTTATATCAAAATCAACTAAGTCTGAGGATATGTCCTTTACCCATCTTGCTGACAATTCAATTACCCCAATCATTCCTCCAAGATTTGAATTTGTTGCAGTAAGTTTAATTGATTTAATTGAGACTGGGGTTGAGTAAGTTATTGGCTCTACCAAAGCTGTGTTTGCCCAAGAAGTTCCATTATAGTTTAATACAATATTTCCGTCTGTTGGTGTAGAAAATGGACCAACTGATTGAGTTGTATTGTCAGACTTAGTAATTAACAAGGAGTAGTTGGTTGGAAGGAAATGATTTTTTTCAAATCTAATTACAATTTTATTTGATAAAGCATTTTTGTTTCCTTCAATAACCGTGTCTTGCTTATACTTTACAGTTAGATCAATGTTAGTATTTTTTGCTCCTAGCCAATATTTATACTCAGTTTTTTCTCCAGGAATATATATTCTTGGCTGAGTTGAGGGATATTGAACTGTTCTATACTTTGAAAAACTATTTGCTGGCGTATCTACGGATGAAAAAACATAATATTTTATACCTGACTCCAGTGGTCTAAATGGCTTTATTATAGAGTCTACGGGAAACAATTTTTTATAAGGGTTTGGTTTTCCTGAAGGCCAATCAGAAATTTGAGAAGTATATGAAGAATCTGCCGTTGCTGAAGAAACAGTTATTCCATCAATCATGGAATTCATGTTGTACTCTATAACCAAACCAGCATCTGAAGTTACTGATTTTTGCTGTTTAAATAAATTAAGCAAATTGGTTTTATTTGAATCTATCATTATACCTGTTCCATTGTAAGAGATACGTTCCAGAATTCTTGAGCAGTATCTGTTGAATTTTCTTTTACGTTTCTTTTTACTATTTCAAAAGAACATGCGGTAAATATCATTTCCATTGTTTTTGTGGTTCCGCCATACACTATGGATACATCAAAAGTAGATCTTCCAGACAAAGACCCAGAGGCCTTTGCTGCGGTGCCGTCATAAAAAGACTTTATGTCTACCGCTCCATAACCTCCGTCTACAGTCATTGTTGAATGAGAAGGAAGCATGGACCAGGAAACACTTATGCTTTCTTTTTCTGAAACAAAGAACTTACGCATTGTTCCATTTGCCATTCTTTGAGTTTTTTCAATTCTTATCTTGCTTAAAAATACGGGTTGTCTATTATGCTCAGATAAATTTATTGTTGAGTTAAGTTTTAATAAAGAGCCAACTGGCAATACCATTGCTGTCATTATACTGACCTCCCTCCTGCTAATACCTTAATTCCTTTTTGCCTTGCCATTTCTTCAATTTGTGCAAAAAATTCTTTAGGATTATTTGGTGCTTGTGCAAAATGAACTGGCATTGATTGAATAATAACTGAAGAGGAGGAGGAAGATTTAGATGCATACACAGATCCTCCAGATTTATATTTAGGAACTGAATTAACTACTGGTCCACCCATTGACATTCTATTAAACTTTGGCATTGAAAGATTTTTACTTCCTACAAGCCCTCCTTTAGAAAATGTTTTAACCAATGTTATGTTTCCATCTTCAAGAACCTTGAACTGATAATTTTTTAAAGTATTATCAGATTTATTTCCAGATTGCAGACTAAATTGAGTTCCACTCTTATATCCCTGTTGATCTGCATATTTTTTAATTTTCTGTCTATCGCTATTCATTCCCATACCACTGAAAGGGGAATTCCATCCAGCTGGGTTTAATCCAGCTACTTTACCGCCAGATATAGGTGCACCAAATGTTCCCTTGGTGTTAACAATTTCTTGTGCGGTAATATAAACTTTATCTGCTTGAAGAGCCTTGCTAAGTTCTGTTGGCATATAAGACTTTGCAAGTTCTTCTGGGGTCTTATCTCTATATGAAAGTCTTCCTCTAGTTGTCTTATATTCAACAATAGTATCTTGTTTAGCGCCCTCATGACCTACCGCTTCTCCAGATTTTACAACAGCAGCAGATTCACCTCTTATATCTTTTTGCTTTAAAGCAATTGCCATTTGTAAGTTAGTCACTGCGGCATTGAATGTGTCTATTGCTTCTTTTTGTTTATTAACCTTTGCAGTTAAAGACGAAATTGATTCTGCAGCAATAGATGCTTTGTTTGCTAAGTTTTCTTCCTTTTCAGATAAACTGCTTCTTATCTTTTCTAACTTTGCAATATCAGCAGCTTCTTTATCATCAATTGCCTGTACTGCTTGTGATGTTTGCTGTTGTTTATTTGCTGACTTGATATCTAATTGTGCTTGCGCTGCCTTTGACATATCTCCAGAAGCCAAAGCATCCTGATACTCTAATTGCTTTTTCTTGATTTGAGTTAAAAAGTCTTCATCTTTTTGCTGTTGAGAAAGGGCTTTACGTCTAGCATCGGCTTCTTCTTTAATCTTTTTAATTCTGTCATCAATTGCTTTAATAGCTTTCTTTGAATCAATCTGTTGCTGTACAGACTGACCTTTTGCAGCATTCTGAGCATTTTCTAATTGTTTTTGGTAGAGTTCTAAATCCTTATATTGTGATTTTAAAGCACCTTTTTTATTAACAATTTCAACATTTATTGCAACTTGATTAAACATTGTATAC
>Ga0209550_10005337_pt1 | contig 12067 bp, 8 predicted proteins | sample LauGreSuBDMM15SN_2_FD_187567 | JGI IMG/M metagenome (GOLD analysis project Ga0209550, IMG submission 187567) | Freshwater lake microbial communities from Lake Michigan, USA - Su13.BD.MM15.SN (SPAdes) (version 5) | ecosystem: Environmental > Aquatic > Freshwater > Lake | place: Lake Michigan, USA... | reverse complement strand
ATTCACACCAGAGACAAGGTGCTGGAAACCGTTGGTGCGCCGCAAGCTCACTCGCCATGCCATGGAGACGGCTTTGGGGGGCCGCACTGCATGGAGTGGAGTGTGCCGCTACTTCACCCGACACATGTGGCCGACGTCGCATCTGGTGCCTTTGTGCGCGCGCGTGCTCAATGCTCCGCCAAGGCTCACTCATCATCATCCCCGCCCCTCTTTCATCACAGATTCTCTCGCCGCGCTCTGACGCCACGCCGATGAAATTTGCATCCGTCTGGGCGTTCATATGCATGCCACCCGCGCCATTGAGCGATGCCTGGGGCTTGTCACGGGGATGTGGATCGAGGGCGACCGTACAAGACGGCAGCGCCCGCCGACCGTTCACCAGAGCTCCTTGGCCGGCGCCGCACCCTCTGCGCCGGGCGTTGCAGGCGGGGGGGCGTCGGGGGCGCTGAGGGCGCTAAGGGACGTGGCCTCGGCCGCCGGAATGACTGTCGTGGTCGTGGCCGCGGCCGATTCGGCTGGTGTAGCCGCCACCGGCGACCCCGGTGTCGGAGAGACGACCTTCACCACGGCGTCCACCATGGCTTGTGACACGTCAACCACCGCCTGCGCGCTCGCACTCGCCGCGAGGGTGACTCGTTGCACGATGGTCGGTTTGGGCGGTTCGACGCCTCCCAAGAGGGCAGAGCCACGCGTCTGAAGCTCGACCACTTTTTCCCTCAGCGAGGCACTCTCGGCCACCGCTGCGGGCGTCGTCGTATCGTACCCGACGAGCCAGTCTAGGTCCTCCGCGCGGAGCACCGGCCGGGCACGCACGAGTGTGGGGAAGTTGCGCGCGTGCACGGCCGCATTGAGCAGCTGCTCCCCGTGCGCCTCGGTCGGGATCGTGAGCACGGGCACGCCACGGCATACCGCTTCCCAAATGGTCTCATTCCCCGCCGACACGATGACGCCGGTGCACTTGGCAAAGAGCTCCTGGAAGAGCGCCCGCTGCTTCTGGTGCGAGCGAAGCTGGCTGTGGGTTTTGTCGAGCGGCTTGGAAGTGAAGCAATGGAACTGTGAGAGTGACACGCAGCGCCGACTGTGAGCACGAGGTTACACGCGAGAGGCTGCGCGCTGATGCTGGTGGGCGGGAGGCGCCGCCCACAGCCTGTTTCGCTCACCTCGCAGTTGGCAATTGGCTTCTTGGCAAGGATCGCGTCGAGCGCTTTGGCATTCGTCTGCACCAGGAAGTAGCACAAGATCAGCCGAGGTGTGCGCGGCTGCAGCGGCGCAGGTAGGTGGATGATGGGTGGCAGGATGTTCTCGCCGCCCGTCGGCCCGATCGGGATGGTCTGGCCAGAGGCGGCGAAGATGGCAGACATCACATCCATCACCGCCTTGCCGCCCACCTCGAGGAAGGTGCGCGTGTCTTCGTAGGTGAGCGCGCAGAGGCCGAACTGCGCGGCCATGTGGGTGATCTCGATGCTCGGTGGCAGCGGATTCAGCTGGAAGAAGCGCGCGAGCGTCAGGTGATACATGTTGAAGATCTTGGACGCCCGTGCCCTCGCGAAGAAGTCCGCTATGTCGGCGGCATTCTTAAGCAAGTACTCCTGCGACTTTATTAGGCTGCCCACGAACCGTACCGGGTTATTGAGCGGTATGAAGCCCGTCTCCGTATCGACGAGCTCAATGGCGGGAATGACGAGCAACTCCACGCCGAGCGGCCGCACCATCTCGTCGAGCATCTTCTCGGCGGCGTCTGTGTCCGTGACCACGCCCGCAAGTGTGAAGCCCCGCGCCTCCAAAATCTCTACGGCCTTCATCGCCTGTGTCAGGTGGCCAGTGCCGCTGCCGCAAAAGGCGACCACGAAGCGATTCGACTCCACCTTGAGCGACTCAAGCTTCTTCATTGCGCTCACGGAGCCCTCGACCGGACCCTTGATAGCGCAGCCGATGAGGCATTTGCTCCCGGCTGCAAATGGTGGCTTGAAGCAGTCAGGTGGAGCGCAGGCCAGCGGATTGAAGCTGGCACACCCGTCATGGCCAGGTGGAGCACAGCCCAACATCTGCCCTTGTGGGTTCTGTCGGTCTCGCGTCGGTCTCGCGTGCTCCAGAAACTTTCGGGTGCCGACGCGTGGCGCTTTCCTCACGGGGCCGCCTTCCTCGGCTCGCCCTTCCTTGGCGGCGTTCGCCTATTGCACCGGGCGCGATGGACATGCTCGCGGACGCTGTGCTCGCGGCGGAGCGGGATGTCGTTCGCATCCTCACCGGGGGGCTCGCGGGCGAGTACGAGCGCGCGCCCCCCCAAGTGGCCCCCGGCCCCTCGGAGCGCGTGCCAGCTGCTTTTGCCCGCTCCGCTTACGATGAGGCACTCGAGAAGATGGCGCTGAAACGGAAAAACGACGAGGAGCGGATGTACGCGCTCGGGTACGAGACCGTATGGATGCCAGGCGAAACCAAGACGCGCGTGAGCGACAAGCAGAAGCCCATGTACACGAAGACGTGGTGCCCCGAGGGCGATACGAGCGGGGTGCCCGTCGGCGACCACACCTTCAACAAGAAGGACATCTTGCGCAAGCGACGTTCGCCGGCGCCCCCGACGATCCCGTACGACCCCGCCCAGTTCCTCAAGAAGCCGCGCCTCCCAGGGGCACCACCGCCCGGAAGTGTGCTTGTGGGTCTTCCGGGCCGGAATTTCCTTGGTGGTCCGCGCCCTGGGGCAGGGGGCGCGGCCAGCGGGCTGTTTTGCGACGAGGAGTCGCTCGACCGGAACGGTGCAAGGCGGCCGCCTGGGGCCCTGCCGCCTTCGAGCCCGTGGCACACCGCCCCCTCGGCCGGCAGCGAGCCCGGCAGCGAGCATGTGGGCGGCCTTCCGGGCGGCGGCGCGCCAACAACAGACACTGGGGGTAACCCGTCAGACCCGAATGGCCGCCCGAGCCCGTCAGACTCGATGGCAACCTCGGTGCCGACTGGCGCGGATGGCCGCTCGATGCCGCCAAGCCGCGATGCGCGCAGCGATGAGGCCGAGACGCCCGTTGGGGTCGCGTCGCACCGCGGACTGGCAGACTACCAACCCCTTCCGCCGCCGCCGATGAAGAGCGACTCCATGCAGATGGTCGAAGCGCTCCACTCGCTCAGCGGCGCACGCCCGACTGGGGGCGCAGCGGCGGCGCAGGAAGGGGAACCGCCCAACACGACGCGCGAACAGCCGGCGACGCCCGCCTCGAGCTTGTACCCCGTTTCGAAAGGCGGTGATCCCGCGGGCGGTTCGAGCGTCGTGGCGGGCGGTGCGAGCAGGTCCTCGAAGCCCTCCGACGGCGGCCCAACCGCGCTACCGTCGGCGGTCCTACGTGCAGTGTCCCCTGCCTCAGGCCTGCCCCCTCTCCTCATCGACGGTCGTAAAGTCAAGGGCTTCCTGACGCAGCCAGTGGTGCCGCCCGGGGCGGCGGCCGCCGCGGCCGTGTTGGCAGGCGAGGTCGAAGGGGCGGACGCTGAACACAATGCGGCGGGCGGGCATGCAGGGGTGGACAGCCCTGGGTCGCATGCGTGGCCGGGCGGTCCGCCGCTAGCGGCATCGTCCAACAAGAGGAGCCGTCTGCCACCCGCGCCGCCGCTGCCGCCGGAGCTCGCCATGCAGGGCAAGCCCAACTGGAAGCCGAGCCGGCAGCGGTGCGGCGCTTGCGCGGGCTGCATGCGCAAGGATTGTGTAGAGTGCCCCAACTGCCTTGACAAGCCCAAGTTCGGTGGTCAGGGCCGTTGGAAGCAGGCGTGCGAGAAGCGCATCTGCATGTACCCCCAGCCGAGCCAGACCTACCAGACCTACCCGCAGTACGTCATGAACGCCACCGCAGCGGGCTACGACCGCGCTCACATCAACATGCCGCACAGCATGTTTGAGCCCATGTCTCCCCTCGGCATCAGCCCGCAGCGTGCCGCTCGTCTCGCATTGGAGAATGCCGAGCGTCCGTCTTCGCTGCCCACACCCTCGCCACTAGGCAAGCCACACGACGCCCAACACGACGCGCACGCGCCGCAGATCGGCGGGAGCTTGGGCGTCGTGTTGGGCTCACCCGACGACGGCTGCGGCGCCAGTGCTGCCGCCATGAGCGCCCTGAGCAGCATGCACGCCGGCGGCAGCTTGGGCGCACCCCCCGGCATCGAAAGCCGAAGCGTTGGTGGCAGCTTGGGCGGCTTCGGCGGCGGCGGCGGCGGCGGCGGCGGTGCCACCAGTGCAGCCAAGCCCAAGAAGACGAAGCGCTGTGGGGAGTGCCCGGGCTGCCGCCACGACGTTCGTGAGGACTGCGGGGAGTGCCTCAACTGCCTCGACAAGCCCAAGTTCGGAGGCGCCAACCAGCGCAAGCAGGCTTGCGTGAAGCGCACGTGCACCAACCCGCAGCCTAACCCCGAGTACTACGCCAGCCTGCCTGGCGCTGCTGCTGCTGCTGCCGCCGCCGCTGCGGCTGCTGCTGCTGGCGGTGGCGGCGGCGGCGGCGGCACGTACTCCGTCTCCGGCGGCGGCCTGGGCGCGGAAGCGGCATCAGCAACGGCGCGCGAGGCCGCGACTTGTTTGCCATGCTCATCTCCTGCAACGGAGGCCACCGGGATGGCGGCAGTGCTCACGGCGGCGCTCACGGCGGCGGCGCGAGACATCGACAACGAGCTCGCGTCGTTTGAGGACGACGCGCCCACGGTGCGCCCGCCCAAGCTCGACTCAGCTGCCGGCACACCAGACGCCCCCTCGGCAGCCGGCTCAGCAACGTCCCCAACGACGACGCCCGGGGCGGCGGCCGCCGCGCCCGCGCCGGAGCCTGCTCGCTCTCGCACCGGTCGTCCTCACAAGCCCAAACAGCAGTTTGGCGCGGGCGACGAGTACGAGCTGGAGGGGCGCGTGCGCCCGGGTGCAGCCGAGGACGAGCCGAAGCGGCGAAAGGTGGTCGCCGATGGACGCAGCGGCGGTAGCCGCGGCGCTGGTGGCAGTGGCGGCGGCGGTGCGGTGAGCCGCCCGGCAGCGGCAGCGGCGGGCGCCAGCCCGGGCGCGTCCACGTGCCATGCCTGCTTAGGCAAGCACCGCGCCCACACGTGCGGCAAGAGTGGGACGAGCAGCTACCTCGCCCGCAAGGCCGCCGAAGGCCTCTGTGGGCGCACGCAGCAAGAGCAGCTCTTGCAGTCGCTCTCCACCTACCTTGAGCTGGCGGGAGGCTCCCGCGAGATGCTCCGGGGATGGACTTGCCTGCCGGGCGCCTCAGTGCCCATTCCGGGCAAGGGGAATCGGCCGCCCGAGCATCGGTACATTGACCCGATGGGGCGCGTGTACGAGTCCCGCCTCGCCGTCGCCCAAGCGCTTGGGGTGGTCCCTTTCCATGCGGAAGGCTCGGCCGACATCGTCGCCCCGTACGAGGCAGCGGACTTCAATGAGGAGCGAGAGGAGGAGTACGACGAGGACGAGGACGAGGACGAGGACGAGGACGAGGACATGGACCAGGGCGAGGAAGAGGAGGAGGAGGCGGAGGAGGAGGAGGAGGCGCCCGATGACGTCGAGGACGAACAAGATTGAGCTGCTGCTGCCGAGATTGGATAAGGCACGCGAGGGCTTTCGAGCCCCGTGAGTGCCCTTACCGAAAGTACACCAGCCGTCAATGGTGGGGTGGGGATGATAAGACTGGAGCAAACGCGATGCAAAGACGGGAGGAAAGGACGGGAGGAAAGGACGCGAGGACCTGGAGCAAACGCGATGCGAGGACTGGAGGAGCGCGGCATGCACACGAGCATGGGCCAGGGACGAGGAGCAGCGTTTGGATGAAACTAGGGGTCGACGCGGAGATGGTCACTGATCACAGGGAGGAAAGGCTGGCGTCAACGAATACCATGCTGCACCGATGATTAGGGCGTCGTGTTGGGCACGAGAGCGGGCCCCGGCAGGCGGGTTCGGGGATGTAGCGATGCGGGCCAGGGCATGCTACGGAAGATGCCGGCGAACGACAGGCATTGGGTTGATGTGTGGGTGAGTCGCTAGGGGTGTCGTGCTCGTGCAGCACTGCCGTGACTGTGCGGGTTCGGACGGCTAGGAGCGCTTTACCTCAGGCTGAGGCTCACAGGACACAGCGGAATGTTGCGACCACAGAGTATGTTGTGGTACACAGTACAAGGAGGTGTATGTTCGAAGAATGCGTCGAGTTGTCCGCACACGTCGGCGACATCGCGCGACCATAGTCGACCGGTCGCACCATTCGCATCTCATACAAGTGGGTGTACGATTTACGATAAACGTGAGACATTCTTCGCTCGATTTTCGGACGTATTATACCGGCGTATAGGCAACAGCTGTAGGCTGTAGCCCGGCCTTGCACCCTTCATTAACACGCTGCGGATGAGGCTGTCTTCATCCGATCCTTCATCGGACTTCGGTCTTCGTTTTAGTCTCATGTACCTAATCTCATCTTGATGTGACTCATTGAGTACACTCAGATCTCAGTGTGCTGGTGGCGTGCCGGAAGTCTGCTTCTTCTTGCCGCCACAAAGCTGCTTCAAAGCAGCCTTGAAGTGGCTCTTCGTCTGTGCCTCGAGGAGCTCCCGCATGAACGATGCCTTGTGGTCCGCAGTGAGGCCTGGGCGAGGGACCCCCGACGGAGCAAGAGCGCCACCGAGCCATGCCGTGAACTCGTGCTCGAGTGCGTGACGTAAAATCCAGAAGCATGCCACCACGTCGCTTAGGATCCATGAGGGCATCCATGTGCTCATGCCAATGAGAAGCGCACGGATAAGTGCGGCGCCAGGCGCGGCGCCCGGTGCGTCTCCATTGGGAGCTGGCGCGTCGACCACGAGCCCAGCCGAGGGGGAGGGCAGCTGCCCCTGCAGTGCAGCCTGAAGCGACGGGGCAACCGGCGAGGGCGGGATGATGCAGCGCTGCCAAAGGAGGAGCGCGCTCTTGAGCGCACGCATGCCCTCTGTCGTCTCGACGACGCTCGCCATCCCGTCAAGCTTGGGCGGTCCACATGGCTGCGCTGTGCGCCATATGGCTTGAAGGATGGAGGGTAGCACAGGCTGCACCAGAGCGCTGATAGCCCGATCCACGGACCCCTTGCATACGCCCGCGTGCCTGTCGAAAGCGGAATGGCTCCCAGAGCAGAGGATAGCCAAGCCATCAAACCACTCCGAGAGGGCCGCTTGCTGCAACGCGTCTTCATCCGCATGAGCTGGCGCAGGCAGCGAGGCAAGAGACTGCGCGACCCTCGAAAGGAGCGCGGCCGCCACGTGCTCGGTCGACTGTCCCGAAGGGCTCTGCTCGGGAGGGCCATCGGCACCCATGCTCGCCGAGGCGACAGCCACCTGAACGGCGCAAGCCACGAGCTGCAATATTAGCTGGATTGCACTCACTGGCTTGTGCTGAAAGAAGTTCCATGCCGCATCTGCGACCATGGGAATCATCGGTGCCGCGTGCGCGCCGCAGCCTATGAAGACGCTCTCGAGGCACTCACTCGCAGCCAGCATGGCGCCCAGCATGGCGCCGTCCTCTCCCGCCGTGCTGAGCATCTGTAGCAGGATGGGCGACGACGAGTAGCCGACGATGTGGCCGACGATGCCCACGGCGGTAGGCTGCAGCTCGCGTGGAAGACGCCGGAGCAGGGTGGCGAGGCGCAACGCGTGGCGGGTCGCCTCGTCGTGTGAGCCGTTGCGGGCACTCTGCTCGAGCGCCATCACCACCGGCCCGAGGAGTGCCTGGGTGAGGGCCAGCTGCTCCGCTGCACTCCTCGCGCCGCCAGCGACCGCGTGGGAGACGAGGTCCGAAGCCGCGACGAGGAGCAACGAGGCTGATTGTGAGGAGAGTCCACGGAGCACGCTCGGCGGTGCGGCGCTGGCTGCGATCAGCCCTTCGAGCAGCGTGGGGAGCGGCACGGCCCGTAGGACAGCCTCAGGCGCGAGCGCACTGAGTTTCATCAGCGCGACCACCCCCGAGTGCTCCTGCTTGGAGCGCAGCGACCACACACCGAGGCTCTCCTCCTCCGGCACACGCAAGCTCGCCAGCACGAGAGGGAGCACATCCCGCACTTCGGACGCCCGCTCGGGATGCGCGAGCCATGCGGCGAACGCGCCGACCAGGACCAACTGCGTCGCCAGCAGAGCGCGTCCAAGACCCTCACCCTTGGCCATGAGGAACTCCGCCAGCCGCGAGGCCGCTGGGAGCACGGAGCTGAACAAGATCGAGAGTGGTGCGCACAGTCGATGCGGCCCGAGCGGCTTGGCAGCAGCGCTGGTCGCGTGAAGGACGGCCTCCAAAAGCCGAGCACTCTCATTCAGAGCACGGCCTGCCACCGCCTGAGCCTGAACTGTAGCTGCTTGTAGAAAGGCCTCCCGAGCAGTTTCCGCGTGCGCCAGCACCTTCTCGGCGCGCAGTCGCAGCACATCGAGCGCCGCCTCGACGACCCCGTCGCCAACAAAGACGGCACCTCGGAGCAAAGCACGGCACTCCTCCCGAGTCTCGTCGACGGTGTCGCGCTCGGCGGCCGGCAGTGCGGCCATATTTGGCGGCAGCTGCCCTCCGCAGCTCAGCACGCTCTCGAGTAGACGCGGCCGGAAAGGGGCAAGGGCCGACTCAAGCGCAAGTGCCGCTTCGCTAGGTGGCCCTTTGAGGCCCGCTCCCGTCGAGCCGCCTCCACCGCCGCTGCCGCCGCTGCCGCCGTCTTCACCCTGGAGCATCAGGTCATGTAGCTCGATCCAGCAGCCCCTTGCCGCCGCGGACTCGTCTTCCGACTCGGCGGCTGTGCACGCCAGCAGCAGGGATAGCCAGCCGGCGAGCGCCGAGGCGGCTGCATGCGCCGCCTCCCTGGCCGCTTCCGGTGCAACAGCGCCATTCCACACAGCGCCAGGCGGGGTGGGAGCAGCCGCCGGCGCTGCTGAAGTGGGGGCTCGTTCGGTGAGGCATCGGAGAAGGTGAATACCAAGGAACGAGCTCGCCTCGCAGATGATGGCGGAGCGGTGGCGGGATGGCGGCAATGAAGCCACAGGCTCGAGGAGGTGTGCACACAAAGCAGGCAGCAGGCTCGGCTCTTCCATATTAGGGAGGCTCGGCTCGTGTCTTCCACGAGCCGCGGCAGGCACCTCCAAGGGCAGCAGCGTGCACTCGATGGTCGCACAGAGCACATCGGTTGCATGCGCGGCCAGCCGACTCTCCCATATTAGGGAGCCGCTGCCGGCAAGGCAGCTTAGGGCGCTTGTGGTGAGAAGTGCACTTGAGGTGGCGACTCGAGCATCTATCAAGTGAGCAGCGCACCACGCGTGGCCGCAGCGCAGAGTCGCAGCGGGACCGCAGAGCACGGAGGCGACAGCGTCGTGAGCGCCAGGCACCTGCTGCGCATGCCACTCTTGCAGCGTGGCGAGGACAAACTGAGCACCCAGCCGCAGTGCCGACCGCACTGCGGCGGTGCGCAGTGGCGGCACGGAGATCTTGGCTGCCGGAGAGTGCAACTCTTCGGCTAAAACGGTCAGGATCATGAGCATCGCCGCTCGCTCTGACGCGCACGTGCTGACGTTGTGAAGCCTTTCCCCGAGGCCGTTGAGCAACTGATCCGCTGGCCAGGCTTCGGTCCGTATCAAGCACACGGCAGCACCGAGCCCGAGCTGCGTGAGTAGAGTGCTGTCGCCGACGCTAGCTGCCGTGAGCATGGCCGGCACAAGATAGTTACGCAGAGCCGGCTCGCATGAATCACTCACTGGCGCACGGCGCAGGCCCTTTTGCGCAAGGTTGGCAGCGAGCAAGGCCGTGGGCTGGAGTGGAGCTGAGCTTCGTTGAGCCGATACCAGATCCTCATGCACGACCGCAAGCAGGGCGAGCGGCGAGATCTTCTGAAGTTTCTCGGCAGCCACCTTCTCCGAACTAGGCCGGAGGGCTGCAGCGAGCGTGGCACGTAGACCTTCGGTCTCCGACGTCTCCGTCATGAATTTCCCCGAGTCCGAGCGTCGTTTTGAACGTTCACATCCTCGTTAACAGTTGCGCAGCTGAGACTCAGAACAGCGGCCGCACCTTAATTGGTGGCCGGCTGGACCAACAAGAGCTCACGACGAAACACTATCTCGCTGGTGTGAAGAACAATCGGCTGCCCCCAGCTCCTTACATGCAACATGGGCCGTGATGCCAGGGTACCATGGTACTCGACTGTAGGCAACCCTGAGCCATCGCCGCCTTCTCACCGCGATGCATGATCCCATCGGCGGTATGCGCACTCCGCTTCAAGCTTTTGAGCCAGCAAGACGCAGAAATCGGTGGGGAACGGTGTCGCCTCTGACGTCCGTATGTCGGCGCAGATGGTCAGATGAGTGGATGACTCCCGGCCTGGCCATCCGTTTCGGCAGCAAAATCTGCCGCCGCACAGGCTGCGGTGGCCATCAGGATACAGCTTGGCTAAATGGCGCTCCGCATGGGCCATCTCATCGATCAGCTCCTGCACGTTCGTCCAAAGGAAGGTGCGCTTCTGGTACTCTTCTCCATACTTGCCTTCGCACAAGAACGAAGCAGGCATCAGTGCGGCAAGTCAGTTGTGACTGACGCCCGTGGGGCAGGTCACTCATTGGGTCGGGAGCCACTCACAGAAGTCCACCAAGAGACGTGTCGCACCGAGGCCGCCGTCGTGAAGTTTGCCCTCGACTATGAGTTTATACCACGGATGCTCTCGTGCGATGCCCTGCGGCGCCTCGAACCTGCGTCGGCAACACCGTTCAAACGCAGTGAGCCAGCCGGTGGGGGCATGCACTGATGTGCACCACACGGCGCGGTGCTTACGTGAACTTGAAGTCAGCATTGTTAGGGCGGGCCATCTGATCCTTGCAAATGAGGATAGCATGCATCAGGTCCTGGTTGTACTCGCGACTCTCGGGGCTCGTGCCCATGATATCCTCTTGCCGGCCATGCTTATTGCCCGCCGCATTGGACACGGAGGTGCAATCGAGCGAGAAGTGCATGAAGTCGACCGTCGGAAAGTCGGCCACCCGAATGTCCCGCAGGCTCTTGATGAGGAGCTTGATGCGCCCTGGAGTGCTTCCCCCCGGGTGTGCCAGCAATGGCTCGGCAGCCTCGTCGTCGTCGTACTCGGGCGCAGCGACCTCGCGCTCGATCCCTGTCATCTCCCAGCCCTTGCGTGCAAGAGCCTTGGCTAGCCGACCGCTTCCCATGCACACCTCAAAGCCCACAAGGGCCCTGGGTTTGGGAGATGACATGGATTGCGCACGAGGTCGAGGCGCCGGCTGCCTGCGGCCGCTCTTGACCTTGCCCGGATCTTGGACGATGAGGCAGGAGGCATCGGGTAGCCGCCACGGCAGGAGCAGGGCATCCGGGAGAGAGTCGACACCCATGGCATCGGCAAGGAGCTGATAGTCTACCAGCTCCTTGCACTCGCCGTAGTCAGAGTGCACACCGCCCGTGCAGCGCAGGAGTGCTGTCCGGACACTCTCGCGGGGCACTCGGGTGCCAGGCGGGTGCAAGACCAGCAGATGGTCTACCGTGTACAACTCGCTTCGACAGATCTGAGACAACTCGGTCAGGAGACGGCTGTCAACACCCTGCTTCTCGAAATGGCTGTGGACCGCGGACACAAGCACTTGACACGCCAGGAAGCTGCGCTCAGGCCCTGTCCCGGGCGCAGCCGCTCGCAGCCTGCGCCCCTTGGGGACCATGTTGATGATGGCGGCAGCAATCAGTCCAAAGGAGCCCTGATGGAGGGTAGCTACCTTGACGTGCTCCATGAGCTTGCTGCCGCTCGTGCCGCCCTCCTCGATCGCCTTCTCCATGCAAGCATCGACATCTCGGTGATTGATAAGCGGAGCAGCTGAGCAAAAGCGAGAGCTCAGAAACCCACTGACGAGGCGAGGCTCTGCTGTGCACGTGCGCATGAAGTCGACAACCGCGTCCTTCTCGCTGGCCGCAAGATCCACAACGCTCTGATAGGAGAAGATGGCATGGGAGGCCACGTACGGCGTGTACGCATCCTTGGCAGGGGGGTTCTGCACCTCGTTCATCTCCTCCTCCATCACGTCCTTGTTCGCCTCCTCCTCCTCCTCCGCCGCCGCCGCCGCCTCCTCCTCCACCTCCATCTCCAAC
>Ga0209550_10005336_pt1 | contig 12069 bp, 15 predicted proteins | sample LauGreSuBDMM15SN_2_FD_187567 | JGI IMG/M metagenome (GOLD analysis project Ga0209550, IMG submission 187567) | Freshwater lake microbial communities from Lake Michigan, USA - Su13.BD.MM15.SN (SPAdes) (version 5) | ecosystem: Environmental > Aquatic > Freshwater > Lake | place: Lake Michigan... | reverse complement strand
TGGCAACATCTAGCGCAATTGCGTCATATTCACCCTCGGGCTGCAACGTGATTGATGCACCGCCCTGCAAGTCGAGGCCCAATGAGGGGACATTGCCCGCAACCAAATTGGCAGCAAACAAACCAAAAACGATAACTACTACCCCAACAAGGGAAATAACTAAACGACGAACCATGAATCAGACAACGACGCGATCGCGGTCGTTACTTTTTCTCTTCCGAATTGTCTGGACCTTGCGAATTCGTCGAGATTCGGTTGGCAACCGCGCTCTTCGAAACCCTAATTTCGGTGTCCTTGGCAATCTCAACCCAAAAATAGTTGTCTTCAACCGACGAAATCCAACCGTAGATGCCGGATGACATTACGATCTCGTCGCCTTCTTGCAAACTGGATTGCAGGTTGCGAGTCTCCTTCTGGCGCTTGCGTTGGGGACGCAACAACAGAAAGTACATGGCGGCAAAAATGGCAATCAGCGGAAGCATCCCGAGGATGGAACCTCCACTGTTTGTGGTTTCGGCGGCGGACAAAAGGTTCAGTGCGTTAAACATAAGGTGTCACTCTATACGCAACGGCAGTGCCAGCGGACTAGCCCCAGATAGCCAATGTTGATTGCCTGAATTCTGCAAAACGTGCCTCAACTATGGCTTCTCTCATGGCCGTCATAAAATTGAGCGTCCACGCAATGTTGTGAATCGAGACCAATCGCGAGGCAGTTGGCTCGCCCACCTGAAACAGGTGACGGATGTAACCACGGGTGTGGCGTTTGCAGACCATACATCCACATGCCGAATCGATCGGATCTTCACTCAGGGTAAATTCAGAGCGTTTGAGATTGACTCTGCCTTCTGACGTAAGTGCGGTGCCATGGCGACCAAGCCTGGTTTGCAACACGCAGTCGAATTGGTCGACACCGAGGTTCACCGCCTCGACCAAAGATGCTGGATCGCCTACACCCATCAAGTATCGAGGCCTATCCGTCGGAAGATGAGCGAGCGCTGCCGCTAACGCGGGAATCATCTGTTCCCGTGTTTCACCAACAGACAGTCCCCCGATTCCGTAACCATCAAAATCAAGATCAGCCGTTCGCTTTGCGCTTTCTTCTCGCATGTTCACGTCGATGCCACCTTGCACGATGCCGAATAACGATTGGTCAGTTCGTTTGTGATGTACGTGTGCCCTCTTTGCCCAAGCCGACGTGCGCTCAAGCGCCAGTCGCACGACCGATGTCTCGGAAGGCAAAGGAGGACATACATCAAGCACCATCTGAATATCTGCTCCAAGTAACTGCTGCGTGTCTACAGCTCCCTCCGGCGTATAACGATGAGAAGATCCGTCATACGTTGAGCGAAAAGTGACACCATCATCGTCGACAGATGGATTAAGTGAGAAAACTTGGAACCCTCCAGAGTCGGTGAGTGTGAGCCCACCCCATCCTGCAAACTTACCGAGCCCACCTAAGGTCGAAACAGTTTCGGCCCCCGGTCGAAGCATCAAATGATAAGTATTTCCCAACACAATTTGCGCACCAAGATCTTCGTAATCGGATGCACTGAGGTATTTGATCGCGCCTCGAGTGCCAACTGGCATGAAGGTTGGTGTGGTGTACTGCCCTCGGTGCGTGGAGGCTGTGCCGGCACGCGCCGAACCATCGGCTGCTTCAGTTTCAAACCGAACAGGGAACATCAGTTATACGGTATCTGTATGTCGATGCAACAGCATCGCATCACCGAATGAGAGCATTCGATACTTCTTATCGATTGCGTGTTGATACAACGATCGCCATCGTTTGCCAATAAAACTCTCGATCATCAAGAGCAATGTTGTTTTCGGCATGTGGAAATTAGTCATCATGACGTCAACCAACTTCCACTGGTAGCCAGGAGTGATGTACAGCGTTGTACTACCCGTTAGCAACCCCGTTGTTGCGGCACTCTCCAATGCCCGTGTTGCGGTCGTGCCAACTGCGACTATTCGACTCCCGCTCGCACGCGCGTCGACGCAGATGGACAAAACCTCTTGCGACACGGAGTACGCCTCACTGTGGATGAGATGTTTGAGAGGATCATCTTCAGAAATCGGTTTGAATGTGTCCAACCCGACTACGAGTTCTACCTCGAGTATGCGCACACCCAAATCGCGGATCCGCTGCAAGAGTTCGTGCGTAAAGTGCAGGCCAGCTGTTGGCGCCGCAGCAGATCGCTGATCGTGCGAGAAGACCGTTTGGTAACGCTCAGAATCTTGAAGTGTCTCAGTTATATACGGGGGCAATGGGACTTCGCCGACCCTCAACAGCTCTGCCAACACATTTGAGCCGAGCAGTTTGATTGCAAACGTGTCGCCATGAATAGTTCGCTCGCCGACTTCAACGCTCATTTCGGATTGGTTAACAGACAAAATCTCGCCATCGTGCAACTTTCCGCCCGGTTTGATCATTGCTTCCCATGCGGCAGAGTCATTGTTGATTTGATTAAGGAGCAGTATTTCCACAGCGCCGCCGGTTGAACGGCGCGCGCGCAACCGCGCCGGCAACACACGTGTGTGATTGAGCACAAGCACGTCGTTTGGCTTCAGAAAGTCGCTCAAGTCATGAACATTTTGGTCGAGAGCTAGCTGCGCACCTTGGTCTACAAGCAGCCGAGCCGAATCTCGTGGTTCGATGGGCGTCTGCGCAATGAGTTCGATCGGCAATTGGTAATCGATGTCGGACAATTGCATGATCTAAATGTACGAGCAGGTTAAGAAAACAGTTGTGAATCTTGTTCTGGTCGGGGAAGACCAAGATGGTCCCATGCAGCGGGCATAGCTATTCGACCCCTCGGCGTTCTTGCTAGCAAGCCCTGCTGAATAAGGAAAGGTTCATAAACATCTTCAATTGTTTCCGTTTGTTCGCTGACGCTAATTGCCAACGTAGAAAGCCCAACGGGACCTCCATTGAATTGGTGGCAGAGCGCACCCAATACCGCACGGTCTACCTTGTCGAGACCCAGTTTGTCTACGCCGAAAACGACAAGTGCTTCATTGGCTGTTTGCTGAGAGATCGTTCCGTCCTTGCGCACTTCGGCGAAATCGCGGACTCTGCGCAACAAACGATTGGCGATACGTGGTGTGCCGCGTGATCGTCGGGCAATTTCTCCTGCCCCCTGCGCATCGATGTCCACCTGCAAAATAGATGCTGCTCGCTGAACAATAAGCTGAAGTTCTTCGTCATCATAGAAATCAAGCCTGGCCACTAGACCAAAACGATCTCGAAGAGGACCGGTAATCATGCCGGTACGGGTGGTTGCACCAATCAGCGTAAATCTTGGAAGCGTGAGACGGATAGACGAGGCAGAAGGACCTTTACCAACAACAATGTCGATTTGAAAATCCTCCATTGCTGGGTACAAGATCTCTTCGACGCTGCGAGATAACCGATGTATTTCGTCTATGAACAACACATCATTCGGTTCAAGTTTGTGAGGATTGCAGCTAAATCGCCAGCACGTTCGAGCGCAGGGCCCGAAGTGACATGAATATGTGCACCCATTTCAATTGCGACGATGGTTGCCATTGTCGTCTTGCCAAGCCCAGGTGGCCCAGCCAATAACAAATGATCGGCGGCTTGTCCCCGTCGTCGAGCGGCCTCGAGCACGATGTTGAGATGTTCCTTCAGTTCTCGCTGACCGACAAACTCGGCGAGAGTTCGTGGTCTTAAACCGCCATCCTCTGTGGCATCCAACTCTTCACCTGAGCGAATTTCTGGGTCGACATATTCTTCACGCACGGCGGGCCCCCAGCTGGTTGAGCGCATTGCGCAACATATTCTCGGCAGAATCTGTTGCAGATTGTTCGCGCAGTACTTCCCTTATTTCTTCGCTCGTATAGCCCAAACCTGTAAGAGCCTCACGGACATCCACTACTGCCGAGTGCCCAGCTGCTCCAGTTGACTCAGGTGTGTCGATGTGCGGCAAATTGAGTCGATCTTTCAACTCAACGAGAAGACGCTCGGCCGTTTTGCGGCCTACACCCGGAACCATCGTGAGTGCTGCAAGATCGTTCGTAGCGACAATGTCGATCAGTACGCGCGGGGAATGTGTGGCAAGTATCGACATCGCCATTGACGGCCCAATGCCATGCGTCGCGATGAGTATCTCGAAACTGCGGCGTTCGTCTCGATCGAGAAAAGCAAATAATGTTTGTGCGTCTTCGCGAATGTGGTGGTGGACATAGACAAAAGCTGCGCTAGTTGGTTCTAGTTCGGCGAGCGTGCGTGGTGTGACATGAATGAGGTAGCCAACCCCGCCTACTTCAAGCAATACCGTTCCATCGTTATTGCGCTCAACAACTTTTCCGCGAAGCGAACCGATCATGACCGGGCTCCAACGGAGGCTCGCGCAATTGATTGACGCATTGGAGATACAGCGAGATGACAAAGCGCAAGTGCTGCTGCATCGGCTGCATCGGGAGGCTGAGGTAAAGACCGGAGCTTCAACTGGCGCTGCACCATTTGTTGCACTTGCAGTTTGTTTGCGGTGCCCGAACCCGTGACTGCACTCTTCACCTGGCTTGGTGTGTACTGCACTACATGGATGCCGCGACGCGCAGCCATTGCGAGCACCAATCCACTGGCCTGACCGACGCCCATTGCCGTTCGAACATTGTTCTGGAAAAAGACTTGCTCAACAGCAACTGCTTGTGGCGCTACTTCGTCCATCAGAATTTCGAAGTCGGCTTGCAAAGTGGCCAGACGATCCGGCAAATCGTCAGACACAACGGTGGTCATTACACCCATCTGGAGAAGCTTGGGCACACGAGATTGGCCAACTTCAATCGCCGCATAACCGCATCGAGTGAGGCCTGGATCGACCCCCAGAACGACGAACCCCGACTGGCTTTGAGCATCCGGCTTTGGGGCGAACATATGTTCATCTTAGTTGCTTGGCTGCGGAGGTTTAGGCTTTCTTAGCCAATTCCACGGCGGCAACTAGTTCGGAAACCGGCCTGAAGGTAATGCCAGCCAATGCCCTGTGTACATAGGAAACTACGCCCTTGGCGTCGATCACAAAGACGCTGCGACGCGGAAAGCCAAGTGGGCCCAACACCCCGTATGCGCCGGCGACGGCCTTGTCGGTATCGGCAAGCAATGGGAAACCGAACCCGTGCTTCTGGGAGAAGTTGTCGTGGCTGGAAACGTCCTGCGCAGAAATACCAACAACTTGGGCTCCAACTTCGGTGAACTGCGAAAGTTCATCGTTGTAGCAATTCAGCTGTTTCGTGCACACTGGCGTGTTGTCGCCTGGATAAAACACCAATACGAGAGGAGCACCTGCAAATTGTTCGAGCGTGTACGACGCGCCGCCAGTTCCAGGAAGTACGAATGAAGGGGCCTTGTCGCCAACTTTGATGCTCATGATGCAACCTCGTTCAGAATCTCGTCGGAAATGTCAAAATTGGAATATACATCTTGTACGTCATCATTCTCTTCGAGGTCATCCATGATCTTCAAAATAGCCTTAGCGTCAGCAATATCTGTTACCGCAACCGACATCGAGGAGACCATTGTGCTCTCAGCTGAAACAACTGTCATTCCTGCTTGTTCGAGAGAAGCTTTCAAATCGAACAGAGTGTGCGGATCGCACAGCACACGCCAATGTTCGCCGTCATCAACGACATCTTCTGCACCGTGATCTAACGAAACCATCATCACGTCTTCCTCGGTTTTGTTCTTCCCCACGAGCACAACACCGCGTCGTGAAAATTGCCAACCAACTGCGCCTGGTTCGGCCATGGCGCCACCCGACTTGCTGAAGGCAAGACGTACATCGGAAGCTGTTCGATTGCGATTGTCTGTAAGTGCATCAACGAGAAGCGCAACCCCACCTGGTGCGTAACCCTCATAGGTGATGCTTTCGTATGCGCTACCAGTTTGCACACCAGCACCGCGCTTGATCGCGCGATCAATCGCATCGTTAGTCATTTGTGCGGACTTTGCTTTGAGCACGACGGTTCGAAGTGATGCGTTTGATGATGGGTCTGGGCCGCCGCCCTCGCGAACTGCAACCTCCAACTGGCGCGAAAGTTTTGCAAATGTCTTACCGCGGGCTTTGTCTGCTTTGCCTTTTTTGTGCTTGATGGTTGCCCATTTGGAATGACCGGACATAACTGATCCTCTCTACAGCATCTCTAGAAACATTGCATGAACTCGACTGTCGACGCCAAGTTCCGGATGGAACGCTGCAACCATAACCGAATTCTGTTTTACAAGAATCGGGCTATCGGCAAGGCTGGCAAGGACGCTTACGCCACTACCGCAGCGAACCACCTGCGGAGCGCGGATAAACGAAGCATGAAAAGGTTCGTGCAAGCCTTCTACGTTGATATCCGTTTCGAAGCTATCTATCTGACGCCCATAGGCGTTTCGCTGAACGTCTATGTCAATCACACCGAATGATCGTTGATCGTGTCGACCATCTATTACTGCCGTTGACAGCATGATCATTCCTGCACAGGTACCGAATGCCGGCATACCTTCGGAAAGTCGTGCCTGAATAGGTTCAAACATTTCAGACGTCCGCAGCAAGTGAGACATCGCGGTTGATTCGCCACCTGGGAAAACCAGAGCGTCAACCAGACCGAGATCTTCCTCGTTTCTCACTTGGATTGTTTTCTGGCCAAGCGACTCGAAAGCAATTTGATGCGCACAGAAAGCACCCTGTAACGCTAAGACACCAACCGTTCGACCCACCGCGGGGTCTCTTGTCATCTACCAGCCACGCTCGGCGTAGCGCTCGTTGATCTGGTCCATGCCAATGCCTGTCATTGGTGCGCCCAAGTTGCGGCTCACTCTGGCGAGCACTTTCGCGTCGCGGAAGTGAGCAGTTGCTTCAACGATTGCCTTCGCGCGTGGCGCTGGATCATCGCTCTTGAAGATGCCCGATCCGACGAAAACTGCTTCGGCACCGAGTTGCATTGCGAGAGCCGCATCGGCTGGTGTGGCAATGCCTCCTGCGCAGAATAGAGGAACTTGCAGCTTGCCGGTTTGCTGTATCTCTTGAACGAGCGGCAACGGTGCGCCCAGTTTCTTTGCCCAATCGAATAATTCGGCATTGTCGGCCTGAGTGATTTTGCGAATGTCACCCAAAATATTGCGCAAGTGCCGAACGGCTTCTACAACGTTGCCCGTTCCTGCTTCGCCTTTTGAGCGAATAAGTGCTGCGCCTTCGCTGATACGCCTGAGCGCCTCGCCCAAATTTGTGGCACCACAAACGAAGGGCGGAGTGAATGCGAACTTATCGATGTGATGAGTTTCGTCGGCTGGGGTGAGCACTTCGGACTCGTCGATGAAGTCGACGCCGAGCGCTTCAAGAATTTGTGCTTCAACAAAATGACCGATGCGCGCTTTTGCCATTACGGGGATGGAGACGACTGCCTTAATGCCTTCGATCATCTCTGGGTCGCTCATGCGGGCGACTCCACCATCGCGACGAATGTCTGCCGGAACGCGCTCGAGAGCCATTACCGCTATCGCACCAGCATCCTCTGCAATTTTTGCTTGCAGAGGTGTTACAACGTCCATGATCACACCGCCCTTGAGCATTTCTGCCAAACCGCGTTTGATATTCATGGAACCCGTTGCGCCGGATGCTGCGTTTTTCATCATGCTTTTAGCGTACCGAACGAAAATGTCTCGCCCTATAAGCGAGCCACGGATTATCTCTGATTAAAGGAACTTCACGTCGTCTGGGCTAGTGCCAACTGGCACGATTGCCGTCTTTTCAGCGCGAGCCACTTCTACAAAGGTCTGTCCCGGGGTCAGTTTGATCTCGGCGCCAGAGGAATCCTTCAACAAAAACGGCTCTAGGCGGGTTTCGCGCGACCATGTTCCTTCATAGACAACACCGTTCGTAAACACGTACGCCTTGCCTTCACCCAAAGTTTTCGACGTTGGGCTGTATCTGTTGCTGTATTCAACCTCGAGTACAACCACGTTCGGCACAGCCAACTGCACATCGTCCGGGTCTACGACCGGAGTTCCATCTTGAATGCGGAGGAATTCTTTCGTTGTCGCGTCCCAATCCCACTGCACCTTGACACCGTCCATCGACACCTTGACTCCGGCCACATCATCGGACGTAGAAGCATTGGCGTCACTCGACGAACGATAGGCAAACTGCTGCTGCGGTGCCGATGCACCCGCTGGAGCCAGCGTCCACAGTTTGGTTGTTTCTGCAATCAGGTTGTGTGGCGCCGAACGATCACTATCACGACCGAATCCGCCGTCTTTGTTGGCAACCGTGTAGCTCAAGTCGACGAGGTCGGAATCTTTGATAGCAGCCGAAACCTTTTCGTTGCCACCGCTCCAAACGAACAGCGGCTTGTTCAACGAACCTAAGAGGTTGATGTCTTGGAAACGACCACTGCGAATTGGGCCGACGGGGTCGGACCCTTCGCTGTGGAAGACCGCCGCGTAGCGGGTGAGCTTTTCGACGTTTTCTTCAAAAATAATGTCGGCTTGGTTAATGCCCAACTGCGGGCGAGCCGATGGGTGATTATCGATCTTGACGACCAGCGCCGGACGGTCAAGCGTGGATGCATCTTGGTTTGGCAACCCTGTGAGTGGGTCGACGACAACACCGACTGTGGTTTCGGTTACTTCGGTATCGACAGGACCGCTGGAATCGCTAGAAGAAGACGAACCGCTACATGCCGCGAGCACTGCGAGCGCTGAAATTGAAAGACCTACTGCAATGATGCGACGTGACTTCATGGTGTTTACATCTCCCTGAGCAATGCAATTCGCTCGGCAAGTGGTGGGTGGGTATTGAAAAGTTTATGCCACATGCCCAACCTGCCCGTGTCTTTCACACCCGACATCGGCTGCTCGATCCACAGATGAGCCGTTGCCATGCTGGCGGAATGCGTAACCGTGTTATCCGCTTGAAGTTTTTCCAGTGCCGAGATCAATCCGGGCGGATATCTAGTCATTCGGACGGCAGATACATCCGCCAAGGTTTCGCGACGTCGGCTCACTGCCGCCTGCATCACTTTGGCAAGGATCGGAGCAAGCAATAACAGCACCAATCCAATTAAGGCCAGAGGGTTGTTGCGGTCGTTGCGATCGCCACTGCGGGCCACTCGCCCGCCGTTCCACCACATCATTCGCAAGGTTAAATCTGTGACAATTGCGATGGTTCCAACAAGTGTCACCGCCAACGTTGAAACCAAAATGTCGTAGTTCTTGATGTGCGATAACTCGTGCGCAACCACACCCTCAAGTTCGACACGATTCATGACATGAAGCAAACCCGTGGTTACTGCAATAGCGGCGTTCTTTGGATTGCGTCCAGTAGCAAAAGCGTTCGGTGCATCGTCTTGAATGATGTACACCTTTGGTTTTGGCAAGCCTCCTGCAATGCACAGACCCTCTACAAGGTTGTGCAGGCGTCGATACTCCTGCTCATCTGCTGGGTGTGCCCGGCTGACGGCAAGCGCGATCTTGTCGGATTTCCAGTATGAACTGAACGCCATCACTGCGGCGATCACGAGTGCTATCAGCGTGCCGGTTGTGCCGTTGTCGATTAGTGAGCCAACTGCCACGCCGACGAGCAGCGTTATCACTACGAAACCAAAGAGCAAAAAGAATGTTCGACGCTTGTTTGCCGCGATTAAATCGTTCATCGGGAGTCCTTAAAACTTGACTTCGGGGACACTGCGGGCCGCTTCTTCGGCAGCGAAGAATTCGCGTTCAGAGAACTTAAACATAGATGCAACGAAAACGGCTGGAAATTTCTGGATTGCCGTGTTGTAGGTTTCAACTGCATCGCCATAGAACTGTCGTGCGTAGGCAATGCGACTTTCCGTGTTCGATAATTCATCTTGCAAAGACACGAAACCTTGATTCGCCTTCAAATCTGGGTAAGCCTCGGACAATGCAAACAACTGGCGCAATGCCGAACTAACCGCATTGTCCGCAGCGGCTTGTTCATGTGGAGAGGCACCGGTGGACATCGCGGAATTTCGGGCCGAAATCACCGCCTCGAGAGCAGTCTTTTCGTGGGCGGCATAGCCCTTGACCGTTTCCACCAGGTTGGGGATCAAATCGAGCCTTCGCTTCAGCTGCACATCAATTTGCGACCAAGCGTTGTCAACCTCATTGCGTCGACGCACCAATTGGTTGTAGACACCACCAACGATCAAGGCTATGACAGCAACAACAACGACCACAATGACCAGGTTCATGCGCTCAGTCTACGTCAGCCAATGTGTTGGTTACGGGCGGCCAGACCAAGGCCTGCGAAGCAGCCGATCGGGGAACATGGAGACGAAACGGTTTGGTCGAACTTGTAGTTCGTTGGATGCTTCGGATTCAAGCAACGTTCGATAGATATCGACATACTTTTCGGCGAGAAGACTCATTGAGAATTGCTCTGCCCGCACATGACCTTGTTTAATCAACTCGGCGCGCAACTGGCCATCGATAATCACTTTGTTGATGGCGTCTGCAAGATGTTGCACGTCGCCGGGTGGAACCAAGAGCGAATCCTTTTCATTCGTGGCAACGTTGACGTAGCCGTCAATGCCGCTGGCTACAAGTGCAGCACCAGCTGCCATCGCTTCCAACAACACGATCCCAAATGATTCGCCGCGAAGTGAAGGCGCGCAAAATACGGTGCACTGTGCGAGACGATCCAACTTGTCTTCTTCCGATATTCGACCGAGCCACTCAATTCTCAGGTCGTTTCGGAAGCGTTCCTTGAGTGCGTTGATACTTTCACCGTCGGAGGCAACCCAAAGCTGAACATTGGCCGGTAACTCCGACATTGCTTCAAGCAAAACTTCCAGACCCTTACGTGGCTCATGGCGACCAACGAAAAATACGGTTGGCTCGGCACTTCGTTCCACTGCCGGACGTCGGTAACGCTCTGTCTCAATGCCGTTAAACAAAACGGTGTAATCACCGCCGAGATAGCGATGTGCCAGCTCTTTTGCCGAGTCCGACACCGCAACACGCGTACTGAGTTGATCTGCTGCCCACCGCGCAGTTTTATTCAGTACGCGATAGGAACTGGAGTCTCCCGCGGCATGGAACGTTCCCACCGTCGGTGCTAACTGCAGCAATAATGCAGTCGCAGTTGGTCCGGGTGCGATTGGTTCGTGTAAATGAATGATGTCAAAGGCTTCGTCGTTCAGCGCACGAATGGTGCGCAACGCTGCAGATGGATCCGGCGCAAGAGGTGCAACCGAACCATTGGCTGCTGTTGGCAGACTCTTACCTAACGGCGTAACGAACGGTTCGGGCGGTGGGCCATCGCAGGGAGCAAGCACACGCACCTCGTGTCCGATACGGCGCAGCTCGCGTGCCAAGCCCATTACTTGTGCTTGCACGCCCCCTGGAATGGAAATGCTGTAAGGGCTGACCATAGCGACCCTCAGCATGTTCACGTTGTATACGGTAGACGGCGAAGGAGTTTCACCACACCATGAATTCACACTCGCTCCCAGCAATCTCAATCGTTGCCACCCCAACAAAACGGTCCGCTATTTTGCAGCTTGCCCAAGAGGCTGAGTCCCGCGGTTTTGCGGGGCTTGCGTGCCCAAGCCTCGGCGCAACGCTTGGGTTGTGCACCTCGCTCGCCCACGCCACTTCCACCATCAGGTTCTGGACTTCAATTCAACCCGTGTACTACAACCACCCCGTCGAAATGTCCAACACCGCGGCGCACATTCACGAGATCTCTGGTGGCCGCTTTGGGATTGGACTGGGCGTGAGCCACGCTCCAGTTGTCCAACGACTAGGAGTCACAACCGGCAAGCCTCTCTCTGATATGTCTGACTACGTTGCAGCGATGCGCCAAAATTCGAGATTTAGTGGAGAACTTCCACCCGTCTACCTTGCGGCGTTGCGCGACAAGATGTTGGCGTTGTCTGTCGATATTGCGCAAGGGGCCATATGGGCGAATGCTTCGCTGTCTGATATCTCACGGCAAGTTAGCTTGGTCCCAAACGAACGCAGATCCGACTTTTTCATGGCGAACATGATTCCAACGGTGATCAGCGACGACGAAGAGGCCGCGCTTGCGATCCACAAAA
>Ga0209550_10005334_pt1 | contig 12072 bp, 12 predicted proteins | sample LauGreSuBDMM15SN_2_FD_187567 | JGI IMG/M metagenome (GOLD analysis project Ga0209550, IMG submission 187567) | Freshwater lake microbial communities from Lake Michigan, USA - Su13.BD.MM15.SN (SPAdes) (version 5) | ecosystem: Environmental > Aquatic > Freshwater > Lake | place: Lake Michigan... | reverse complement strand
GAGCCCTTGAGCATCGGCGGACTGATCGCCACAGCATTTCCTGAACGCATTGCGAAGCGCCGCGATGCCAAGGGCGAGAAATGGATTAGCGCAATGGGTCGCGGGCTTCAGCTTGATGCAGCGTCGCCTCTCGCAAGCGCGGAATGGCTTGCCGTTGCCGATGTGCAAGGTGCGGCTTCGGGCGCGCGGATATTGGCGGCGGCGGCGCTGACCGAGCCGGAAATCTTGGGGCGATTTGCGCATCGCATCATCTGTCAGGAAATCCTGTCTTATGACAGAAATGCTGACCGCGTGGAGGCACGCATGCAGCGGCGGCTTGGCGCGATTGTGCTGAGCGAGGGACGCGTCGAAAAGCCTGATCCTGAGGCCCTTGCCAATGCTTTGTTGGCCGCTGTGCAGGATATGGGAATCGACATGCTGCCTTGGTCTGTATCGGCCCGCGCGCTTCGGGAACGCGCGCTGTTCGCAGGCATTGCCGCGCTTAGCGACGATGCTTTGGCCCAAAGCGCACAACAATGGCTTCTACCCTTGCTCATTAAGGTGAACCGCCTGCGTGATGTTGCGCCATCGGCTTTGGCGCAAGCACTGGACAATATGCTCGGATGGGATGCGCGCACGCGCATTGACCAAATCGCGCCCGCTTCTTTCAAAAGCCCCGCCGGAACTGCGCATGATATCGATTATGCTGCCGAAGCTGGCCCAACGGTCGAATTGCGCGTGCAGGCTTTGTTCGGCCTTGATACCCACCCGTTGGTAGGCGTTGACCGCATACCACTCGTTCTTAGCCTAACCTCGCCTGCTGGCCGTCCTATTCAGACCACGCGCAACCTTCCCGAATTCTGGCGTGGAAGCTGGCGTGACGTGGCTAAAGAAATGCGCGGGCGTTACCCCAAACATAACTGGCCCGACGCGCCGTGGGAAAGTGTCGCCAGCCTCAAGACCAAAAAAGCACAAGCGCGCGATACGCCCCGCAACGCTTGACGACTCAGATGCTGTTCGGGCAAGACGGTGGCGAATTAACCGTCAGGAAGTACAATATGTCCGCCCGCATCTTTCAACGCCCCAAAAATGCTATGCAGTCGGGAAGTGGTCGCCGCGAATGGGTGCTGGAATATGTTCCGGCAGAACCGCGCAAGGCGGATCCGCTGATGGGCTGGGCGGGATCAGGCGATACGCAATCGCAAGTGCAATTGACCTTCCCAAGCTTGGACGCAGCGCGCGCTTTTGCGGAGAAAAAGGGGATCGCGGCGACCTTTATCCCGGCGCCGCCTAAAACGCTGAAGCTGCAGGCTTATGCGGATAATTTTCGTTAAGCGATCATTCCGGGCAGCATCAGCAGTTTGACGTCAATGACGCAGCCCTCTGCGCGCTTTTCCTGAACAAATTTGGGCAAGTCCGCCAAGGCAACGCGGTGGACAATGATATTCTCACCATCGACACCGCCGCCCTCACTTACTTTCGTCAAACCACGCGCGCGGACGAGCGAGAAGCTTTCGCTGACCATGCCGGGTGACGAGAAATACTCGCCAACAATCTCTAGGTGGTCGGCACGATAGCCCGTTTCTTCTTCTAACTCGCGTGCCGCGGACACCAACGTGTCCTCACCCTCTTCATGGTCACCAATTAGACCTGCAGGCAGTTCAATACAATTTGCGCCAAGCGGAACGCGATATTGCTCGACGAGCAGGACTTGGCTGTCCTCCATAGCAAGGATCACCGCCGCCTTGATACCGCGCGCGCGGCTTACATATTCCCACTTTCCGCGCGTCTTCGCCGTGATGAAGCGTCCTTGCCACATCACGGTTTCGACATCGTCTGGCTCCGTCATAATTCGATGAGCCTGTCGGGTAGTTCATTGGGGTTTTCGCAGCCCTTCGGGAAATGTTCCGCTAACACCACACCCATTTGCGCCACTGCTGCCGCAACGCCAGCGCCGGGATTTCCCGCCCTTACCTGATCTAGCAACGCAACCATTGCGTCACCCCAAACCTCTGGCGCAACCTTGGACGCGATTGCTGCATCAGCCAAGATTTCCGCGCGATGTTCTTTCATAGACAGATACAAAAGCACGCCGGTTCGGTCCATTGTCTTGGATTCGGTTCCGACCTTAAACAGGCCCATCGCCCGGCGACGGACACGTCCCAACTTTATCGCTTTCGGCGTGAGGGCCAGACGCAGGGGCATCCATTTCAGGATCAACCACGTTCCAACCCACTTCAATGCAACCGCAACCAACAAAATGGCGAGATATTCACTCATGGTATATGCATGGCCCCATCCACCCGACAAGCGGTTGATCAGGCCAATGTAAAACTCGGGAAAAGTTGCATACGTCGCCAAGGCAATAAATGCGACGGCGCTGGCCCATGCCATAGGGATGTCGTCATAATGGTCCGAAAGTTCCGTCACAATTGTAACGATTTCACCGCTTGTGTGTTGTTCCGCGTCGGCGACAGCAGCTGTCACCAAGGCATGGTCGGCTGCGCTCATTTGGCTGATTTTACGTAATGCCATATTAAAATATCCTACCAACCACCTGACGCGCCGCCGCCGCCAAAGCTGCCGCCTCCGCCGCCAAAACCACCAAAGCCGCCGCCTCCAAAACTACTACCGCCACCGCCGCCAAACCCGCCGTCACCACCCCAGATGATGACTGGACCCATGCCGCCACGCCGATGCTTCCGCCCGCCACCATTCATGGAACGGAACATCGGCAGGAATACGAAGAAGATGAGGAAGAGCACAAAGATGATCGCGCCCAATGGGCCGCCTTTATCGCGTTTACGTGGCTGTTGGGCCGCGCTGGCGATCTTCGCTGCCTCGTCAGCGGGAAGTTCGAGTTGCGTAACGATGCGGTCAACGCCCGCATTGATGCCACCGGCAAAGTCGCCGACTTTAAAACGTGGCGTGATGTCGTTACGAATGATTGTCGATGACAGACCATCCGTCAGCACGGGTTCAAGGCCATAGCCCACCTCAATCCGCATTCTGCGTTCATTGGGGGCAATAATCAGGATCGCACCATTGTCCTTCTCGGTCTCGCCTTTGCCATCCTGACCCAGTGCCCATTCCCGACCCAGCCGGTAACCATAATCAGATATTTCATAACCTTCGAGGCTGCCCAGCGTTGCCACCACCAGTTGCCGCTTGGTGCGGGTTTCCAGTCCCGCCAGCTTGGCAGTGAGCGCGGCCTCTTGCTGCGGGTCAAGCAGATCTGCTTGATCCACCACACGACCCGTCAGCTTAGGAAAATTCTGCGCAACTGCTGCTTGGCCGGTGAGGGCCAGCAGCAGCGCAATCATAAGGCCAAGGGCCTTTTTCATATTCAATTCCCCAGATTGGCCTTAAGCCGCAGGTGCCATATCCAGCGTCGGTGCGGTCTCTGCACCTTGTGTTGTGGCTTGATAGGGAACCATGGGCTTTGCGCCGTGGATGATTTTAGCGCCAATGATGTCTGGGAATGTCCGAATGGTGGTGTTGTACCCACGCACAGCTTCATTGTAATCGCGCAGCGTAATACGCACGCGGTTTTCCTGACCTTCCAACTGGTCTTGCAATTTCAAATAGCCTTCCTGGCTTCTTAATTGCGGATATTGCTCGACCGAAACCAGCAGGCGCGACAGGCTGCCCGACAATTGATTCTGTGCCGCCTGAAACGCTGCCATCTTTGCAGGATTGCTTAAGTCGTCAGGGTTGACCTGGATGTTGGGCGAGGTGGCTTGCGCACGCGCCTGTATGACTTCCGTCAGGGTCTTGTTTTCCTGCGCGGCCGCGCCTTTGACGATATTGGCTAGGTTGGGAATGAGGTTAGCGCGCTCTTGAAAAGCGGCCTGCACATCAGCCCACTTCGCCTTGGCATTTTCTTCAGCCGTCGGAACGCTGTTTATACCGCAGCCGGCTAACGAGGCCGCAGCAACGGGCACCAGAAGAAATTTCAAAAAGGTTTTACGCATCTAACGAACTCCTCCAATTGGTATAATGCCTAGAAATCCAGCCCATTAGCGGGCGTGTGTTAGACACATAAGGCGCGTTATGGTCTTTCGCAATGACTGTCGTCGTTTGCGCGGTCAAATTTAACAACGCGGCTTGATGATGAATTAGCTTCGCTTTGGCGCTGTTTTCTGATGTATTGCAAAAGTAGATTTAGCGGCGGCGGCATCCTTGCTGCGCCGGTCGCTTTACGCTTAAGGTAAATTGGGGGAGCAGGATGAAAAAATGGATATTCGGGATTTTGTTGGTCATCGTATCGGCAGCGGGCGGTTTCTGGGTCAGTGCGGACAAGGATATGAAAGCGCTCCTGTCCAGCCTACCAACGGACGCTAACGTGCTGTTCTGGAGCGTTGAACAACGCGACGCCGCGTTTCGCACGATGGACCGGATCCCCATCCTTGCCAAAGCCAATGTCATTGCGAAAGGCGACAAGGTATATCCTTTGCCCAAGGGCACGCCGCTGACGATCGCTACGGATGTCGACGCCTATATGAAGGCGCAACGCACCGCTGGGTTGGTCATCATTCAGGATGGCAAAATACGGATGGAAAAATATGGCCTCGATTTTGGGCCAGAGGGTAAATGGACGAGCTTCTCTGTCGCGAAATCCTTCACCTCGACCTTGGTCGGCGCGGCGATAAAAGACGGATATATCAAAAGCATCGATGACAAGGTGTCGGCCTATATCCCCGATCTCAAGGGCTCTGCTTATGATGATGTCACCATCGAACAATTGCTGACGATGACCTCCGGCGTTAAATGGAATGAGGATTATGAGGACCCCAAGTCCGACGTTGCTTTGTTCAACACGCACAAGGCCGAAAATGGCATGGACGTCACGGTGAGCTATATGCGCAAATTGCCGCGTGAGGCACCGGCGGGCACAAAATGGGTCTACAAAACTGGTGAAACCAATTTGATTGGCGTGTTGGTCAGTTCCGCCACGAAGAAGACCTTGTCCGCATATCTGTCCGAGAAGCTATGGGCGCCATTTGGTATGGAACAGGACGCAAGCTGGCTATTGGGTGCGACCGGGCACGAGATCAGCGGTTGCTGCATTCAGGCATCAACCCGCGATTATGCACGTTTTGGCGTGTTCATGCTGGGCGGCGCGAAGGTCAACGGCGCAAGCATCTTACCCGACAACTGGATAGCGCCCGCAACAAGCAAGCAGGCCGACATAGATATGCCCGGTAAAGGCTATGGTTATCAATATTGGACCTATGACGATGGCAGTTACGCCGCCCAAGGCATTTTCGGGCAGGGCATCTTCATTGACCCTAAGCGCAACCTTGTGATCGCATCGAACAGTAACTGGCCCAAGGCAACTGATCCCAATACAGTCGGTGTACAGCGGGAGGCCTTTTACAAGGCTGTTCAAGCAGCGGTCGATGCAGAGGCAAAGACGCCCGTCAAATAGTTATGTTGCGGTGCAAAATAATTGCGATATGTCGTAACTTAATTGCGCTGCAAAACATGGAAAAAAGGGGCTTTTCTAAGTCTTGATATTAGTTCAGCATGTCTGCTTCACACATGGGTTCTCAGTGGGAGATTAGCGATGGATTTCAAGACATTTTTGCACGCGGGTAGCAATCGGCGCGCCATGCTGAAGGGCATGGGCGTTGCGGCTGTCGGATTTTCATTAACGGGTGCGCTCGCTGGATGTGGCGAGAAAGAGGCTGCAAAGCTTGCCAATGGCGAAGAGGCCAAGCTGAACTTTTATAACTGGGACACCTATATTGGTGAGACCACTTTGGAGGATTACAAGGACAGCGCAGACGTTGATGTGAACATGACCTTGTTCGCTAGCAATGACGAATTATTTGCCAAGCTGCGCGCGGGCAACCAAGGCTATGACGTTATCGTCCCATCAAACGACTTTGTTGAGCGCATGGCAGCCGCGGATATGCTGGTTGAAATCGACAAGGCGCAGATCCCTAATTTCAAGAATGTCGCGCCTGAGTATCAGGATGTGCCTTATGATCCGGCGCGCAAATATTCCATGCCGTACACTTGGCTTGCGCTGGGCATTGGTTATCGCAAGTCCAAGGTGAAGTCGGTACCGGATAGCTGGAAAGTCCTATTCGATAGTGACGAGTATAAGGGCCGCATTGCTGTGTTGTCCGAAGCTGGCGACATGTTCCGGTTATATGGCAAATATCTGGGTAAATCGGTCAACGGCCTGACCGACGCTGATATCAAAATGATTGAAGCGATGATGATCAAGCAAAAGCCGAATATTAAATCCTTTCATGAAGACAATGGCCAGGATCTATTGCTGAAGGGCGAGGTCGATCTCGTCCTTGAGTATAATGGCGATATTGCTCAGATTATGACCGAAGAACCCGATATTGGCTTTGTCATTCCCAAGGAAGGCAGTCAGTTAAACTCGGACAATTTGTGCATTCCAAAGGGTGCGCCGCATCCGAAAAATGCCCATGCGTTCATTAACTATTTGCTGGATGCTGAGGCTGGTAAGAAGATAACCGAGACAATTCTATACCCAACGCCCAATGCGGCGGCAAAGGCGCTCATGCCCGATGATTATAAAAATAATCCGGTCATTTTCCCGACCGCCGCTGTTCTGGCGAAATGCGAATATGCCAAATTCAATCCAGAGCTGCAGCCGAAATATGAGGAGGCGTTCACCCGCATCCGGGCGGCTTAATTAATGTCAGGGCCGATGCAGGACTGGAAAAGCCAGAAGAAGCCTTTTGCCGCCATTGCCACGGCACCGGTGTTCTGGCTTGCCCTGTTCTTCATCGCGCCCATGACCATCGTGTGGCTCTACAGCTTTGGGCAGAATGCTGGTCCAGCCGACATTGATATTTCCGGCACGCTCGACAATTACAAGCGCGCGACCGAGTGGCTGTATCTTTCCATCTTCCTCAAAAGCCTTGCGGTGGCCGCGCTCACGACATTGATTTGCCTCATCATTGGCTTTCCCGTGGCGATGGCAATCACCTTTGCCGCACCCAAATGGCGGCCTTGGTTGCTGCTGGGCGTCATGCTGCCCTTTTGGACCAATTTGTTGATTCGCACTTATGCGCTGATGGCGTTGATGGGCACGAACGGCTATATGAACAAGGGGCTGGGCGGGTTGTGGGACGGCGCAAGCTGGTTGCGCACTTTGGTAGGCATGCAACCATTGGATGCATGGACGCCCGTGCAGTTGCTCTACAATAATTTCGCGGTCGTATTGGGGCTGGTATATGTGCATTTGCCCTTCATGGTATTGCCCTTATATTCGGCGCTCGACCGGCTAGATAAAAGCCTGATTGAGGCCAGCCTTGATTTGGGCGCAGGCCATTTCAAAACCTTCATGCAAGTCGTAGTCCCGCTCGCGGCCCCCGGTATTGTTGCTGGCGTCATGATCACGCTCATTCCGGCATTGGGCGCGTATTTGACGCCCGACTTGATGGGCGGCACCGATAGCCAGATGATTGCCAATGTTATTGAACGGCAGTTCAAGCGCGCCAATGACTGGCCGTTTGGCGCAGCTTTGTCCTTCTTGCTTATCTACGCAATGTTCATTTTGATCGCGCTGCAATCGATGCGGGCGAACAAAGTGAAGGAGGCGCGCTGATGTTCAACCGCACCGCCATCGCCCCGCTTGAATATACCCGCACGCTGTGGATGCGCAGTTGGGTTGGGCTGACCATGCTGTTCCTCTATGCGCCGCTGATTGTCTTGATGATTTTCAGCTTTAACGACAGCAAGCGCAACGTCGTGTGGAAGGGTTTCACGCTCAAATATTATGAAAAAGCGCTCAACAATGACAGCTTGGTCGAAGCGATGGTCAATTCGCTCACCATCGCGTTCTTGGCGACGATCATCAGCGTAGTCATCGGCGCACTGGCTGCGGTCATGCTCTGGCGCTTCCGTTTTCCGTTCAAGGGGCTGGTCGAAGGCACCATGTCCTTGCCGATCATCGTTCCTGAAATCTGCTTGGGCGTCGCGTTTTTGATCTTTTTTGCCATGGTTGACTGGCCAACCGACCTGCCATGGCCGCTCAACCTGTCTGCCATCACTATCGCGCACATTACGTTCTGTTTTCCTTTTGTTGCGATGGTCGTGCGTGCCCGCTTGGCGAGTTTTAACAAGGAAGAGGAAGAGGCCGCAAAGGACCTTGGCGCAACCGAGTGGCAGGCGTTTCGTGATGTCCTGCTGCCGCATATAAAGCCGTCTTTGGTGGCAGGGGCATTGCTTGCCTTCACACTCAGCCTCGACGATTTCGTCATTACCTTTTTCACCAGCGGTCCTGACACCATTACCTTCCCGGTAAAGGTCTATTCGATGGTCCGCTTCTCGGTCACGCCAGAGGTTAATGCCGCGTCGACCATCCTCATCATTCTCACTGTCGCCCTGACCTTCATCGCCCTGAAATATCAGGGTGTGAAGGGCATATCGGACGCCCATTGAGATGCGCCCGCCGCCCACGGAAAACTGATATGACCGAAACCAAAATACCCATCATCCAAATCCGCAATGTGTCCAAACGCTTTGGCAAGGTGACGGCGGTCGATAATGTCAGTCTCGATATCCGCGCCGGCGAATTTTTCGTCCTGCTTGGCCCTTCGGGCTGCGGCAAGACGACTTTGCTGCGGATGATCGCTGGGTTTGAATTGCCGACCGAAGGGCAGATCCTGATCGATGGACAAGATATGAGCCTTGTCCCGCCGAACAAGCGGCCTGTGAACATGGTGTTTCAAAGCTATGCTGTGTTTCCGCATATGAACGTGACCGATAATGTGGGTTATGGATTGCGCATAGCCGGCGTATCGAAAGGCGAAATTCGCGACCGTGTAGCGGAGGCGCTGCAGCTGGTGAAGCTGGGCGGGTTTGAGGACCGGATGCCCGACCAGATGTCAGGCGGGCAGCGTCAACGCGTTGCGCTCGCACGCAGCTTGGTCATGCGGCCAAAAGTGTTGTTGCTGGACGAACCGCTGTCCGCGCTCGACGCGAAATTGCGCGCGCAAATGCAATTTGAACTGGCGGATTTGCAGGACAAGGTTGGTATTACCTTCGTCACCGTCACCCATGATCAGGACGAGGCGCTGTCGATGGCAAGCCGCGTAGCGGTAATCAACAAAGGCGAAGTTGCACAACTCGCGCCACCATCGGATCTTTACGAATATCCTGCCAACCGCTTTGTGGCGGATTTCGTGGGTTCGGTGAACATATTTGAAGGCACGCTGACGCTGGATGAACCCGATAAGGCCGCGGTCGATTGCCCCGGCCTTGGTAAGGTTTACCTGAACCATGGTGTTACTGGACCCCATGGAGCAAATGTCTGGATCGCGTTGCGCCCCGAAAAAATTTACCTGCACGTTCCCGGCGAGGGTAAAGCGGTGCGCGCCGCTGCCCAAGACGCACCCGACGGCCACAATCTCGCGCGCGGCACGATTAAGGGTATGAGCTATCTTGGCGATGTCACTTTATATGATATTCAACTTGAAGGCGGCCAAATCATCCGCGTTAGCCGCCCCAATTTGTCTCGCCATGACCAAGATGACTTCACCTGGGACGATAAGGTCAGCATGCACTGGCGCGCGGACAGTCCAGTTGTTTTGTTAAGTTAGAGGGCTCGTTCTCACTTGTCACCGCTTGGTGCAGGCCGCAAATCGATCAACGTGACGATGATGTTGCTTTCTGCCGCTCCGTCGTCGGTCTTTGGCATACAGAAACGGTAAGCTGACCCTGTCTGCATCATTTTCAGGCTTTCGCTGAAAATTGGGGATGCCTGACTCAACGGGATTTTTTCCCACTCGCTTTTTTGCTGCACGACGCCGGACGCGGCGTCAAAGATGGTGAAGTCGACAAGCGCAATGTCCCCATCGATCGGCTTTTTGCCCGCAGTGGATTTCACGACTTCGAAACCGAGGCCCGTTGCGGTGGATTGCGAACACGCGCGTTCGGCGGCGGGAATGATTGGCTTTCGTGGCGGATTAGTGAAGGACAGCAGGTCAACCTCAAACACCAAATCGGCATTGGCTGGAATAGGGCCGGTGCCCGCTGCGCCATAGCCAAGCGCCGCAGGGATGCAGAGGCGATAGCTGCCGCCAGCCTGCATCAATTGCAGGCCCTGTGCAAATCCGGGAATGACCCCGCCAACGGGGAATTGGGCCCCTTGGCCGGAATCAAATTCGGTACCGTCGGCGGTCAGCATGCCTTTATAATTCACGGTGACCTTGGAATCGGCATTTGGCTGTTCACCTTTGCCCGGCTTGATGACGGTGTAGGATAGCCCTTCAGGCGTTTTGACGTTACAGCTAAGCACAGGAGGCCTTGGCTTGGCGGCGACCTGCGCCGCTGCTTGGGCGGGTGCAAATTGAAGGAGCAGAGCGGGGGTGAGGGCGGCCGTCGTCAAGGCGCGCTGTAGTTTAGATGATTTCATGGTTACCATTGGTAAGGGTTGGGCGGACTTTGTCTAGTTTGATGGTGCTGAATTAGGTGACGGAACGGTAAAAAGTAAGACCCTGAAGCAAGTTCAGGGTGACGATTGGTAAAAAGTTACCCGCTTCGTCATGCTGAACTTGTTTCAGCATCTTACTTTTCAAGGTCACAAAATTTACTCAGGGCTACGGTTTCTTATTCGCCCTTATCCAATCGTCCGTAATTTCGGCTCCGCCTCATCAAGGGACTTGCGAATAATCCCTACCAGCTCGTCAATTTGGGCCGTGTTGATAATCAGTGGCGGGCACATGACAATGCTATCACGGATTCCGCGCACCATCAGGCCATTACGGATACAGATATCGCGGACGAGCGGGCCTGCTGTGCCTTCTGCACCGCCAAAGCGCGCGCCGGTTGCCTTGTCTGCAACAACCTCGATCGCGCCAAGCAAGCCGATGGAGCGCGCTTCACCAACCAACGGGTGGTCACGCAAGGGAGCCAGTGCTTTGGCGAGATATGGCCCAGTTTCGTTCCGGACCTTGTCGACCAAGCCTTCGCGCTCCATGATCTCGATATTGCGTAAGGCGACTGCAGACGCGACGGGGTGGCCCGAATAAGTATACCCATGGACGAAGTCGCCGCCGGTTTTCATTACCTTAATGATATCGGCGCTGACCGCCACGGCGGAGATCGGGAGATATCCCGACGACAGCCCCTTGGCCATCGCGATAATGTCGGGTTGGATGCCCATGGTTTCATGGCCCCAGATATTGCCAGTCCGTCCAAAGCCGCAGATGACCTCATCACAAACCAATAATATGCCATATTTCCGGCAAATCGCCTCAACCTGCGGCCAATAATTGGCAGGCGGGATGATGACACCGCCTGCGCCTTGTACGGGTTCGCCAATGAAGGCTGCGACATTTTCCGGGCCGACCTCTAATATCTTGTCTTCAATGGCCTGCGCGCATGCCGTGCCAAAATCCTCGGGCGTCATGTCGCGGCCTTCATTATACCAATAAGGTTGGCGCACATGTTCAATGCCTGCCATCGGCAAGATGCCCGGCGCGGGGAAGCCTTGACCATGCATCGCCTTCATACCGCCCATGCTGACGCCCGCGACCGTAGAGCCATGATAGGCATTATGGCGGCTGATGATGATGGTGCGGCTATGTGCGCCCTTCACTTGCCAATAATGGCGGACCATGCGCAATATGGTGTCATTGGCTTCGGAGCCGGAGCTGTTGAAAAACACATGCGGCAGGCGGCCTCCCGTCAGGCTGGCAATCTTGTCTGCTAGCATGATCGCGGGCGCGTTCGCGGTTTTGAAGAAGCTGTTATAATAAGGCAGCTCACGCATTTGTTCGCGCGCGACCTCGGCCAATTCGTCACGGCCATAGCCGACATTGACGCACCACAGGCCAGCCATGCCGTCCAATATGCGGTTGCCGTCGCCGTCGTGAATATAACAGCCTTCGGCATGGGTGATGATTCGGCTTCCGCCCAGATCCTCTATTTCTTGCCAATCGGCTTGTGCAGGCAAATGGTGGGCGATGTCCAAACGGCGTAGTTCGGCGATGTCGTAATTGCGTGGCATGAAAAGGTCTCCTGAATATTCCCCTCCCGCAGGCGGGAGGGGTTAGGGGAGGGTGCGAGCCGCAGGCGAGCTATTTAATTTAGCCGTTG
>Ga0209550_10005332_pt1 | contig 12073 bp, 12 predicted proteins | sample LauGreSuBDMM15SN_2_FD_187567 | JGI IMG/M metagenome (GOLD analysis project Ga0209550, IMG submission 187567) | Freshwater lake microbial communities from Lake Michigan, USA - Su13.BD.MM15.SN (SPAdes) (version 5) | ecosystem: Environmental > Aquatic > Freshwater > Lake | place: Lake Michigan... | reverse complement strand
TTTCTATATTTCTCAGCCTCACGGAGATCCCTTAGATCTGACCAAGGACGACGAAACACTGCTGCGTGAAACAGAAGCCATCTGCAGAAGCGACCCCACCTTCAAACTCATTGAAGACTGGCAAGCTGCCACATTCAAATAACCCTTTTCATTCATTAAGAGAATCAACATGAAATTACTTTCTTTCATTGGCGCAAATGGGCCCACATGGGGTGCCGTGCTTGGGCAAGACGATGTGATCGACCTGGGCAAAGAAATGCCCCAGTTTGCCAATTTGGCGGCCTACATTGGATCGGGTGAATATCTCAAAGCCAAAGACCACGTGGCTGGCAAAAAACCATCAGCCAAATTGAGTGAGGTTACTTTCTTGCCAGTCATTCCTGAGCCAGAAAAAATCATTTGCGCTGTGCGCAATTACATGGACCACCACCAAGAGGTTCTGGCAGCAGGCATGCACAGAGAACTGTCTGAAGAGCCGCCCATTTTCTTGCGTGTCTGGCGCTCTCAAGTGGCACACAATCAAGGCATTGTGTGCCCCGATGTTTCAAATAGTTTAGATTGGGAAGGCGAGTTGGCGGTCATCATTGGCAAGCCTGGTCGCTTTATCAAAGAAGAAAATGCGTTCGATCATGTGGCCGGCTACTCTTGCTACAACGACGGCAGCATTCGCGAATGGCAATTCCACGCTAAGCAAATTGCGTCGGGCAAAAACTTTGAGTCCACAGGTGGCTTTGGTCCTTGGATGGTCACAGCGGATGAAATCAAGCCCAATCAAGAACTGAAGTTGATCACGCGTTTGAATGGTGTGGTGGAGCAGTCTAGTCACACGGGGCACATGATTTTCCCCATCGCCAAGTTAATCAGCTATGCCTCCACCATTTTCACGTTGATGCCTGGAGATGTCATTGCAACAGGCACACCTGCGGGCGTGGGTTGGAGCCGCAAGCCACCTAAGTTTATGAAGCCTGGAGACGTGTGTGAAGTTGAAATTGAGCACATTGGCACCTTGGTGAACAAGATCGTCGCGCAGCATTAAAGGCAAAGCGGGTCCTTAAGCTTCAATTCAAGTCGACACTTTATGCAAATCGTCCGCATCCATCAGCCAGGTGGGCCTGAAGCTCTGCAACTTGAAGAGGTGGCGGAGCCATCTCCCAAGTCGGGTGAGGTCAGAATCAAAGCCATGGCGATTGGCGTGGGCCGGCCCGACGTGCTCATGCGTCAGGGCATTTACAAATGGATGCCGCCATTGCCTGCAACCCCTGGTGCTGAGTTGTCGGGCATCATTGACGCGGTGGGTGAGGGCGTCAGTCAAGCGCGCGTGGGCGAGCGAGTGTTGCTCAGTTCTCGAGACTTGGCGCAGCGGGGTGGGTGTTATGTGCAATCCATTGCGGTGCCACAAAGTAAACCTTACTTTCTACCCAGCAGTATTTCATTTCGGGATGCGGTGAGTTTGCCTAACTTGCAACTGGCTTTGGCTTTGTTGCAAAGTGCCAATTTGAGTCCTGCAGCAGAAAAAAGGGCCCTCTTGATCACGGGTGCTGCTGGGGGCGTTGCCGGGATGTTGTCTCAACTGGCTAGAGTTTATGGGTTTCAAACCATCGGAACTGCACGCACCGCCCTGAAAAGAGACTTTGCTCTGGTCAATGGTTTCGATGTGGTGCTTGACTCAAATCCTGAGACGCTGTGCGAAGACGTCTTGAAAGCCACGGCAGGCTTGGGCGTCAATTTGGCGTATGACCACTTAGGCGGTGCTTATTTCCCTGCATGCATGCGAAGTTTAAGCCCACTTGGTACAGCCATTTCATTCAACGTCATCACTGGCCAACCCAGTGTGGATGTTTTTTCTGTGATGCGAGAGTTGCTGTCCAAAAGTTTGGGCATTCGTTGCTTCTCAATGCATACCTTTGATGAAAACGAAAACAATCGCCGTCAATTGATGCAACAAGCGATTGATTTGATGGCGTCCGGAAAAATTCGCGCGCCTTTGCCAATGGTCATGTCCTTGAGCGAAGTTGTTCAAGCGCACATTATTTTGGACAAAGGCGAGACCCTTGGGAAAATTGTATTGAATCCTCAGTAAGAAGGATTTTTATGTTTAATTTTGATGGAGACAAATGATGAAACTTGAAAACTCAAAAACCAACTTCTTGAAAAAGACCTTGATGCTGGCCTTGCTAGTCAGTGGTGCCGCGCTTGCACAAACCTACCCCGATAAAAATATCAAAATCATGCAAGGCTTTGCGCCGGGTGGCAATGCAGATGCCATTGCACGTGCTGTGGGCTCTGAAATATCAAAAAGTGTAGGCCAAGCAGTCGTGGTTGAGGCGCAGGCTGGTGCGGGCGGCACGATTGCCGCCACGACCGTGGCCAAATCCAAACCTGATGGCTATACCTTGCTGCTTGCAACGGGCGGTCATGCCGTAGCAGGTGCCATTTACAACAACCTCAATTACAAAACAGTTCAAGATTTTGAGATGGTCAGCACGATCACTTATTTTCCATTTTTGATTGTGATCAACGCAGAAAACAAGATTGCTAATTTCCCTGCACTCTTGAATCAGGCCAAGGCCAATCCAGGAAAAATTGCATACGGCACTGCAGGCATTGGTTCTACCCACCATTTGGCGGGCGAGTTGCTGGCCAGCATGGCCAAAGTCGATTTGCTCCACGTGCCTTATCGCGGTGATGCAGGTTCTATTACCGCTTTGTTGGCGGGTGATGTGCCCTTCATCATTGCCCCGCCAACAGCTGTGCTAACCAACATCAAAGCGGGCAAACTGAAAGCCATTGCGGCAACCGGCCCTCAGCGCTGGGTTGGATTGCCTGATGTGCCAACAGTTGCCGAGCAAGGGGTGACTGGCTACGATGTGCGCTCTTGGGCTGGCTTGATGGCCCCTGCCGGTACGCCCAAACCTGTCATTGACAAATTGAACGCAGAAACTTTAAAAGCCATTCAACTCCCTCACGTCAAGGCACGTTTGGAGGAGATGGGGGGCGATGTTCGCGGCAGCACTTCGGATGAGATGAAAAACATGGTGACCTCTGAAACACAAAAGTGGATTCAGGTGGTCAACAATGCCAAAATTCCTAAGCAGTAATCAGTGATTCACGCAAGGCTCAAAATGTCTCTCATCAAAATTCGCAAACGCAGCTTGATCATTGAAACGCAATACCATGAAGGGGGTCCTGTTGCCGAAGTGCCTCTGAAGTTGGCGGCAGCTTGCGCTGTGATTGAAAATCCGTATGCGGGACGTTATGAGCCTGATTTGATGCCTTTCATGGCCGAGTTGCGCACACTGGGCAAACTTTTAGCGCAAGAACTGATAGACACCCTTGGCAAAGAGAATGTCGAGGTGTACAGCAAAGCGGCCATCGTAGGGGTCAATGGCGAAATGGAGCATGGGGCCGTTTGGCATGAAGCAGGTGGATGGGCTAAGCGCGCAGCATTGGGTGAGCCTAAGGCCATAGTGCCTGCAAACAAGGCGGTTGCAAGTGCTGGTTATCGCATCATGGTGCCCTTGCATTACATCCATGCTTGTTATGTGCGCAGTCACTTCAACAGCATGGAAGTAGGCATTCAGGATGCGCCACGCCCCAATGAAATTTTGTTTGCACTGGTCATGGGTACGGGCGGCCGTGTGCACTCTCGTTTAGGTGGGTTGACCAAGGATAAAGTGTCTGTCCATGATGGACAACGATAAACCATAGAGGCTTTTCTGTTCGGCGATTGAAAGAGATTGTCCGATTTAGGATGAACTGGGTGTCAGCTGCCTTTCACTCTCAAAAGTTCTGAAAGCACCGGTCAATGGATCTTGGAAGCTGATCGTCTTGGCTAGAAGTTGCAAGGGCGAGTTGAAATCATCTGGCTTATCTGGCTTATCTGGCTCTTTGGCGCGGTGCTTGACCACTGGATAAAACTGATCACCTAACAAGGGCAAGCCTAATGCGTTCATGTGAACACGCAATTGGTGGCGTTGACCTGTGATGGGCTTCAAAAGGTACCTCGCCAATGACTTTGGAGTCGTTTCGCTTGTTGGCCTTGCAGCGTCGTTGACGTCAAGCCGCTCAATGCAATCAATCCAAGTCTCACTGTTGTAATTCGCAGCGTCAGGATATTCGTGAGTTGCCACTTCACGCATTCTGAAAAATTGCGTGTCTTCCATCATCATGCTTTTGTGAGTGCGTGGAAACGTTGGGTATTGATTCGAAGTCTCGGGTGCTCCGGCAATACCTTCGTAGGTTTTTTCAACTTCTCGAAGTCTGAACATCGCTTGGTAAGCATTGCGATCTTGCGCACGAACGCTAAATAACACCAAGCCAGCCGTCTCGCGATCGATGCGATGCACAGGTGAAAGCTCTGGCAAATTCAATTGCTGTTTAAGTTGTACCAACAAGCTTTGTTGCACATACCGTCCGCCTGGGGTGACGGGCATGAAGTGCGGTTTGTCTGCCACTACCAAATGATGATCCTGAAAAATGATTTGCGCTTTGAAGGGTAATTCAGGTTCGTTCTCAATGCGGCGGTAATAGTGAAGGTGCGACTCGCGAATCAAGCTGTCTTGTGGCGACATGACGCGCCCAATCGCGTTCAGAATCTCACCAGCTTCAAACCGCTGCTGCCATTGTGCAAGCGAAATGGTGCTGAACTTGGTGGCTAAAAATTCAATCGCAGGCAGCGTGGTGTTTGAGGGAATGCCCACTGTACTGGGCCCCACACCATTTTTAACGAGCGGTTTAAATGCGGTGAAAGACGACATCCCACACACCATGCCCTAATTTCAAACCGCGATTTTCAAACTTGGTGAGAGGGCGGTAATCTGGTTTGACGGCGTAGCCACCCCGATCGCTAGAAGCCGTATTTTTCAAAATTGGCTCTGCACTCAATACTTCCAAAATTTGAACAGCATAGGGTTCCCAATCGGTGGCGCAGTGAATGTAAGCCCCAGGTTTGAGGCGCGCCGCCAGTTTGGCAATCAAAGGTGTTTGAATGAGTCTGCGTTTGTTGTGGCGCGACTTGTGCCAAGGGTCGGGAAAGAAAATGTGTACGCCATCCAGTGAAGCCAAGGGCAGCATGTTGTCGATCACTTCCACGGCATCGTGTTGCAAGATGCGAATGTTGTGAATGTCTTGCTCGCCAATGCGTTTGAGCAAGGCGCCCACACCGGGTTCGTGTACTTCACAGCACAAGAAGTGATCATTGGGGCGAACTTTGGCAATGTGCGCAGTGGCTTCACCCATGCCAAAGCCAATCTCTAGAATGACCGAGGCTGTTTCTTTGCCATCTAATCTATCTAATGCAAACGCTTTGGCCATGTTCAATGGCTCTGGCGCATAGCTGAGTAAATACTGTGGACCCCAAACTTCAAAAGCCTTGGCTTGGCCTGTCGTGGTGCGACCCGCACGTTTGACAAAGCTTTTGATGTTTTTGGGAAAAGCGACCGAGGCAGGTGCTTGATTGGCAGAGTCAGAAGTCATGCGTCGATTTTAAGGGGTGGCGAAGGGATACTTCTGAGCCCATTCCTGAGTCCAAATGGCCTTGGCCACTTCTGGCTGCATGGAGCCGTCAATGAATGGCGCCAAGTGACTTAATTCCAGTGCGCTAGCGGCAGCCTGCATCGCCAGACAGGTAGCCTTGCTTGAACTTAAATCCAAAGGGGTGGCGCCATTTTGCTTGGAGAGTTTTTCACCATTGGCGCCCAGAACCAAGGGCGTGTGCAGGTAATGCGGAGGGTCCAATTTCAATGCTTCTTGCAGCAAGAGCTGCCTAGCTGTGTTGTCCCTTAAGTCTTCGCCGCGCACCACATGCGTGATGCTTTGTGCAGCATCGTCAACCACCACCGCCAGTTGGTAGGCCCACAAACCATCGGCGCGCTTTAAAACGAAATCGCCGACTTCATGCAACACATTTTGCGATTGCGGGCCCAAACGCCTGTCGTGCCAATGCACCTCTGGCGTACCTCGCAATAGGCTCCAATGGGCGACATTGAAACGCCAAGCTCTAGCAGCTTTGCCATTCAAGCCGTTTCGGCAGGTGCCCGGATAAACCAAGTCTTTGTGACGCGCTACGCCCAAGCCCATGGCCCATTGTTGTTCTTCGATTTCTTTGCGTGTGCATGCGCAAGGATAGGCCAAGCCTTTTTCAATCAGTTGTTGAAGGGCTTGTTCGTACAGCGCGTTGCGCTTAGATTGGTAGGCAACTTCAGCGTCTGAATGGAGTCCGCACACAGAGAGTTGTTGAAGCATGTTGTTGGCTGCGCCGTCAATGCAACGTGGCAGATCGAGATCCTCCATGCGCACCCACCAATCGCCCTGCATCGCCTTGGCATCAAGCCAACTGGCCAATGCTGCCACCATTGAGCCAGCATGCAACTCACCGGTGGGTGAGGGCGCAAATCTGCCGCGATTCATTCCAACTTAAATTGCAGCCAGCGCCAGTTCTAGACCGGAAACGAAGGCATCTTCTACGCGGTGACCCATGCACCAATCGCCGCACAAACCGATGCCTTGTTTTTGACTCAGCATGTAAGGTGCGCCAAGGGGTTGCAATGTTTTGGCATAGCGCCAGCGGTGCACTTCGGAGTGTGCCGGTGTAGCGCGAATGCCTGTAATTTCAGAAAAGGCTCTGAGCAATTTGGCTTTAACACGCTCTGGAGCGTCTTCCAAATGTTCTTGTGACCAAGCAGCGCTGGCCTGAATGGTCCAGCGTTCAATGAGATCACGCCCTGGCTTGGAAGATTCACGGGCCAACCAAGCAACGCGGTGGTGAACGCTTCTTGCTGCATTCCACTGGGGTCCTAGGGTGATGAGGCCGGGTTGGGCCGCATTGGGAAATGCCAGCATGAGTGTCCAGCAAGGTGCCACTTGAACTTTCGACAAGGCCGCCGCATTTTCCATTTTGATTTTGGAGATTCGCAGCAATTCGATGGCTTGATCGGAAGGCACGGCCAAGAGCACTTGGTCAAAACCACTGAACACCGATTGGGCACCTTCTGGCTCTTCGCTGTGCAGCTGCCAAAGTTCGGGGTGCAAGGTGTCGCGTTCAATTTTGATGACTTTGGACTGAAAGTGAATGCTGTCGTTTTGCACCAAGGGCTGAGCCCAGGCTTTGACCAAAGCGTTCATGCCCGGTGTGGCCACCCAATGTTTGTCTTGTGTATGGCGAGCAGCTTCAACCAAGCGACCCATGGCATCGAGCACGCGCACTGCGTTGGCGCTCCAGGGCTTGCAAGTGTTGGGCGTGGTGGCCAGGGCTTGCGCAAAGCGTTCGTCGCGAACCGTGAAATATTGGGCGCCATGGTCGAAATTGCCAAAGCTTGTAGCCTGTGTTGACATGCGGCCACTGGCGCCTCTGCTTTTCTCAAACACCGTCACGCGGTGACCCGCTTGCATGAGTGTGCGAGCGCAGGCAATGCCTGCCATGCCAGCCCCGATGATGGCGAAATTTTGAACAGGTTTTGTCTGAGGGATTGTTTTTGTCATGGGGCTACTCTACACGCGATGGTGGGGTTGGAGCAATGCCTGTTTGGTTCTGTCTTGACTCAACTGAGACAGCCACCAACTCAAGGCATGGCCCAGGCTTTTGCCGTTGGGATTGCGCCAAGCATATTCCACGAGGCTGATGCGCGGAACGCGGCTGACCTTTTTGGCCACTAAGCGACCACTTTCCAAATAAGGCTTGGCCATGCTTTCGGGCAAGAAGCCACCACCCAGGCCCCTGAGTTGGGCTTCCAGCTTCGAGGGCATGTCTGGCACCGTTAAAACATCTTGTCCGCCCAAAAGGCCAATGGTGACGCCTTCACCACGCGGCACCGAGTCTGCAACCGCCACTGCGCGGTGTTGTTGAATCATAGAGTCCGTCAAAGGTTCTGGGGCCATGGCCAAGGCGTGATGGGGTGCGACGGCATAGACAAAACCAATATGCCCTAGGCTTTCGTGCAGCAATTCTGGGTGGCTTGTTGCCGACATCAACACGCCAATGGCCAAATCGGCTTGACCTGATTTGAGCGCGGCCAAGGTGCCCGACAGCGTTTCGTATCGAATGCGCAAGCGGGTGGGTGGCTTAAGTGCCAAGAAGCCTTCGCAAATTTCCATGACGACCGACCGGGAGATGATGCTGTCTACTGCCAGCGTCAGGACCGATTCCCAACCCGTGGCCACACGTTTCACCCGGTTGGCCAAAGCGTCCACATCTTGAAGGAGTCGCTTGGCTTCTCTGAGCAATTCTTTGCCAGCTTCGGTGGGTTTGGCTTGCCGGCTGCTGCGGTCGAACAACAAGACATCCAGCGCGTCTTCAATTTGCCTGATCCGGTAGGTCAAGGCGCTGGGTACCAGACCTCTTTGCCTAGCAGCGGCTGCAAAGCTGCCAGTCTCTTCGATGGCCAGCAGCATGCTAAGGGCATCGGGGGTGAGGAGGTCATGAGGCGAGGCGGACATGTTTTTAGATTCAAATAATTTGAATGATAACGTCAAATAATGATGCTTGCATTGAAACTATTGCAATATAAAGTACAGCCATTGAATGTTTCAAACAGGAGCCACAAAGTGATTCAAATTCGCCGTTCCGCAGACCGTGGCTATGCCGACCATGGCTGGCTCAAATCCTTTCACAGTTTTTCCTTTGCTGGCTATTACGACCCTGCTTTCATGGGGTGGGGTAATTTGCGCGTCATCAACGAAGACCGCATTGCCCCCGGCACTGGTTTTGGCACCCATGGTCACAAAGACATGGAAATCATCAGCTATGTGTTGTCGGGCAACTTGGCTCACAAAGACAGCATGGGCAACGTGAAAGGCATTCCACCCGGGGATATTCAGCGCATGAGCGCAGGCAAAGGCGTGATGCACAGCGAGTTTAACCATGCCGAAGGTCAGAACACACATTTTTTCCAAATTTGGATTGAGCCCAATGTGACCGGCATTGCGCCCAGCTACGAACAAAAAACAGTCCCTTCAGCCACCAAACGTGGCGCTTTGAAAGTGGTGGCATCGCCCCAAGGTGAAGGTGATGCTGTGCAGATTTCTGCCGACGCAACCTTGTACGCAGGACTGTTGGATGGTGAAGAAAAAGCTTCACTGACATTGAACCCAGCGCGCAAAGCTTATGTGCACCTCATTCGCGGCGAACTGCAGGTCAATGGACAAGCTTTGAAGGGTGGCGATGCTGCACTCATTCAAGCTGAATCGAATCTTGAACTGGCCCACGGCAAAGATGCCGAGGTCTTGGTTTTTGACTTGGCTTCTTAAGCCGAAAGAAGCTGTTTTTTTATTTTTGTTTGGAGCACTCTCATGGCTAAATCAGTTGTTATTTATCACTCAGGTTACGGTCACACACAGCGCGTGGCGCAATTCGTGGCACAAGGCGCCAATGCAGCCTTGATCGCCATCGATGCAGACGGCAACATCACCGATGCCGATTGGGCTGCATTGGATGCCGCTGATGCCATCATCTTTGGATCACCCACTTACATGGGCATGGCTTCTTGGCAGTTTAAGAAATTTGCAGATGCTTCGTCCAAGCGTTGGTTCAGCGGCGCTTGGAAAGACAAAGTGGCGGCTGGTTTTACCATCTCCGCAAGCCCTAGCGGCGACAAGCTGTCGACCCTGCAATACTTCATCACATTGGCGATGCAGCAAGGCATGATTTGGGTAGGTCAACCTGCCATGAACGACGGCACGGTGAACCGCATTGGGTCCAACTCTGGTGTGATGGCACAAGTGGGCCCTACCAGTCCTGCTGAAGAAATTCCGCAAGGTGACTTGGACACCGCCAAGGCTTATGGTGAGCGCGTGGTGGCAATCGCTGCGAAATTGCGCGCTTGATTTAAACAAGCCCTTTGTTGGGCTTCACTGTTTCTAATTCTAGATCCACAGCGCGGCGTTCGTCGAATACAAAACAACCGCCGTCGTAGTGCGAGCCATCGGTCTCTTCAAAATATTTCAAGATGCCGCCCTCTAACTGGTAAGTGTGGGGCAGACCATTTTGTTGCATGAAGATGGCAGCTTTTTCGCAGCGAATGCCGCCGGTACAAAAGCTGATGATGGTTTTGTCTTGCAGCTCTTCTTTGTGCGCCCGCAAGGCTTCGGGAAACTCTGTGAATTTGGTGAGGCGCCAATCTATCGCGCCCTTGAAGGTGCCTTCGTCCACTTCGTAATCATTGCGGGTGTCCAAAATCACCACGGGTCGGCCGTTGTCGTCAAAGCCCTGATCGAGCCATCTTTTGGCGGTGGCAGGGTTGACGGCGGGGGCACGCCCTTCGGCGGGTCGAATGGTGGGATGGTTCATGCGAATGATTTCGCCTTTGACCTTGACCAACATTTTTTTGAATGGCACCGTTTCCGACCAACTTTCTTTGGGAGCGATGTCAGAAAACCTAGGATCTGTGTGGAGTTCGGCCACAAAAGCTCTCACATCCTCGGCGGGGCCTGCCAAGAATAAATTGATGCCTTCAGAGGCCAACAAAATCGTGCCTTTCAGGGCGCGCTCTAAGCAGCGTTCTAGAAGCACTGGGCGAAGTTCTTCTGCATCCGGGATGGGGATGAACTTGTAGGACGAAATATTCAAAATATTGTTCACCCCTGTATTGTAGAAAACATCTGAAGCAGCTTCTACAATGGACCCATGTTTGTTCATTTGCGCCTCCATTCCGAGTTTTCCATTGTCGATTCCACCTGTCGCATTGACGAGGTGGTGCAGGCCGCGGCAGACGATCAGCAGCCCGCTTTGGCCATCACCGACCTCAGCAATTTGTTTGGCGCGATCAAGTTTTACAAAGCGGCTCGCGAAAAGGGCGTTCAGCCCATTTTGGGCGCTGAAATCTTTTTAGAAGGTTTGGGTGCCGATCCACTGGCTTTGTCTCGGGTCATGGTGCTGGTGCAAAGCTCGCAAGGTTATTTGAACCTGTCCGAATTGCTGGCGCGTGCCTGGACGCAAAACATGGTGAAAACCAATGCGGTGGTCAAGCTGGCGTGGTTGCAAGAGTTGTCTGAAGGTTTGATTCTTTTGTCTGGCGCGCAAGCCGGACCCGTGGGGCAAGCCTTGGTGCAAGGTGATACGTCACGAGCTGCGGAAATTGCGTTGCAATTGGCGTCTATTTTCACACACCGCTTCTATTTGGAAATTCAACGCGCAGGTCGACCTGAAGACAATGCGCATGTGGTGGCGGCCGTTAAGTTGGCCTCTCGCTTGAGCTTGCCCGTGGTGGCCACGCACCCCATTCAGTTTTTGACCCAAGACGATTACGAATCGCACGAAGCTCGGGTGTGCATTTCTGAAGGTGAAATTTTGGGCAACCAACGACGTGTTCGCAAGTTCACGCGCGACCAATACTTCAAGTCGTCTGCCGAAATGCAGGCCCTGTTTGCCGATGTGCCCAGTGCCTTGGCCAACTCGGTTGAAATTGCCAAGCGATGCAATTTGACCTTAGTGTTGGGCAAACCGCAATTGCCCAACTATCCAACGCCCGTCAACGATGGCAAGCCCATGCCCATCGAGGATTATTTCCGCTTGTTGTCAGTTGAGGGTTTGGAAGAACGCCTGGTGCACTTATACCCCGATGCAGCCAAGCGAGAAACAGAGCGTCAGCGTTATGCCGAGCGTTTGGAATTTGAGATCGACACCATTTTGAACATGGGGTTCCCAGGCTACTTTTTAATCGTGGGTGACTTCATCAATTGGGCCAAGAAAAACGGCTGTCCCGTCGGACCAGGTCGTGGCTCGGGTGCAGGCTCGTTGGTGGCTTATTCATTGAAGATCACCGACCTCGATCCGCTGCAATACAACTTGCTGTTTGAGCGCTTCTTGAATCCTGAGCGGGTGTCCATGCCCGACTTTGACATTGATTTTTGTCAGACCAATCGCGACCGCGTGATTGACTACGTGAAAGACAAATACGGCCGCGATGCCGTCAGTCAAATTGCCACCTTCGGTACCATGGCGGCACGCGCGGCCATTCGTGACGTAGGTCGTGTGCTCGACATGAGTTACATGTTCTGCGATGGCATCAGCAAGCTCATTCCCAACAAGCCAGGTCAGCACATCACCATCGATGGCGCTATCAAGGCTGAGCCTATTTTG
>Ga0209550_10005331_pt1 | contig 12074 bp, 9 predicted proteins | sample LauGreSuBDMM15SN_2_FD_187567 | JGI IMG/M metagenome (GOLD analysis project Ga0209550, IMG submission 187567) | Freshwater lake microbial communities from Lake Michigan, USA - Su13.BD.MM15.SN (SPAdes) (version 5) | ecosystem: Environmental > Aquatic > Freshwater > Lake | place: Lake Michigan, USA... | reverse complement strand
CGGCGGCAGCAGCGGCGGCGGCAGCAGCAGCAGCAGCAGCGGCAGCAGCGGCAGCGGCAGCGGCAGCGGCAGCGGCAGCGGCGGCAGCGGCGGCGGCGGCGGCGGCGGCAGCAGGCTGGCGAACGCTTCGGCCATGCGCCGGTGCCGCGCACGCCGGCTCGCCGTCGCTCTGTATGAGCGTTTCCTTCTCACACCGCCGAGTGCTGCGCAGCGGTCGTCTTCACACTCGCCGTCTTCACACTCATCGGCGTGGTCGCGGCCGCAGTCTCCTCGGCTCGAGGTATGGGGCTTCGAGATGAAACCGTCGCTCACGCCCGAAGCGCCGCTGCTGTACAATACGCATGCCTTCTGCTCGCGAGCTCACTCGTGCGTTGGAGGCGGCTGCCACAAAACCTCGGACTTTGCCGTCGAGGAGAAGGGGCATCATGAGGCACGGCTCGGGCGCAGGGGCGCTTCCTCGGGTGCGATTCGGCGCATCTTGCGACGGGCGCCGCCCCTTCCGCGCGCATCCAATTGGGGATACAGTTACGCGGGGAACGCGTGGCAGCTGTGGACGCGACTCGAGTAGCGGTTGGTAAGGAGGTAAGCACACGGTCCCAGGGCCAGGAGGCTTGGAGTATGGACTCAGCCTTGAGAGGAAATCCTCGTGTGTGTTGAGGAGTTCCTGTGAATGGGAGAAGAGTCTAGAGTATCTGACGAATGGTGACGACCGGTTCACTGTGCTTCCACATGATTCCACATTGAGCAGCCTGTAAACCGAACGCGTTGTGTTGACGAGGGCCCGGAGGGTGGCGGAGCGCGGCGAGCCGCGCCGGGCGCGCCGTCCTTTGAGCACATGCCTTTGAGACGATGGTGTGGTTTGAGCGCGAGGGGGACTGCGACGAAAGAATGACATACGGTCATTCACAGCCAATGTTTACAATTCGATTCACAAGTCCCCGAACCCACACACGCAGAGAGGAAACCGTTTCCTCGGCGTCGCCGGCACACACCGAGAGCAAAGATGCGGGAGCCTCTCAAGGCCTTCGCCTTGCTCATCTTAGCCAGCGTCGCCACGGGCCTCGCGCCTCGCTCGGACTGCATGCTGACCACACCTTCGGGGACCCTTCAGGGTTTCTTCGATCCGACTCGGGGCCTGTGTAATTACCGTGGAATCCCCTATGCAAAGCCGCCGCTCGGAGACTTGCGCTGGCGCTCTCCGGTTCCCCACGGCCCGTGGCAAGGCCTCTTGAAGGCGACCGCGTTCGGGAGCATTTGCATCCAGACTCCCCAGAGCTGGAACACCGTGGAGAACAAAGATAAAATGTCGGAGGACTGCCTATTCCTCAACGTGGTCGCGCCTCCGCAAGGGGCCGAACCGTCGCGTCCCCTTCCCGTCGTCGTGTACTTCCACGCGGGTGAGTTCTCCGTTGGCGCCGCGTGCGACTTGGAGAGCGATCAGCCGTGGTCCGATGACGTCATCCTCGTCACGCCAGCCAGCCGGCTGGGCTTGTTTGGCTATCTTGGGGCCGCCGACCTCCGCGGGCGCACTTCCGACGGGTCCACGGGCTCCTATGGCGTGGAGGACCAGCGCGAGGCACTGCGCTGGGTGCAGGCGAACATCGCCGCCTTTGGCGGCAACGCCTCCAACGTCGCGATCATGGGCGAATCGTCCGGAGGGGCCGCCGTCGGAGTGCACCTCACGCTCAACAAGTCGTGGGGACTCTTCCACAAGGCGATTGGCGAGTCGCCCGGCCTGACGCAAGTCAAGTCGCTCGAGGACGCCGAGCTCAACTACCAGTACGTGCTGGGGGCGCTGCTGGCGCTCAAATCACCCGGCTGCGTGCACGACGACAGTGACGAGGCGTCGTATGCGACGTTTGAACACACGGAGCTACTGATGTCCGAGTACGGTCCGAGTGGGCATAGCTCTTCCGTGCTCGAGTCGCATGTGGGCTGGGACTATAAGCAGGCCGCGGCGGCGTGCGGCGCGCTGCCCAATTGCCACGGCTTCAACATCCTCGTGACCGCCGCCAACACCACCGTGTACCTCGTCAACACGACCAAGCTCTTTGACGTAACCGTCCGGAGCGCTCTGCCCGCAGGCCAGTCCGTGACCGCGTACCTCAAGGCGGCCGCCGGAGGGGCGAAGGGCGTCCAGTGCTTGGTGCAAGCGGATGCGAAGGTGCTGATGCAGGGGATCAACTCGTATGCCCCGAGGGCTGACACCTTCCAAACCGACACATGGGCGCCGGTCCTCGACGGGGTCGCTTTCAAACGGTCCATCATCGACTCGATCGTGGCGGGAAATGTCGCCCCCGGGGTTCCGCTGCTGGCGGGCTCGAATATGGACGAGGGGACGATCTTCATGGGCCTCGTGCCGACGATCCGGTGCAATGCGAGCGCCGACGACTTTCTCGCCTGGGCGAATGCCTTCTACGGTCCCACCCTCGGCCCTCTCGTGCCGCCCGCCTACGCGGCACTCCGCCAGCCGGTCCCGCGCTGCCAGAGCCAAGCTCCTGGCCCGCCCGGAGACGGCAAGTACTACATGGCGGCGATGCGCTCGGCGGGTGACTTTGCGATCACGTGCGCGGTGCGCACCGCCGCGCAGCAGATCCAGCAGCGCGGCGGCAGCGTGTTCACGTACTACTTTACACACCAGCCTGCCAGATCGGATAATTATCAGGGCCTTGACACGCTCGGGGCATTTCACGGCGCCGAGGTGCCCTTTGCATTCGGGTATCAGCCCGAGCTAGCCAACGACGCCGAGCGCACCCTCGCGAAGCAGATGGGATGCTACTGGCGCAACTTCGTCTGGACTGGAGATCCAAACACGCAGCCCGTCGGAGGCACCGGCCCGTGCAGCGACCCGGCAAGCTTTCCCACTGGCCTCCCCACATGGCCGCGTTTTGTCGCGGGGCCGCAGGAGCAAACTATGGTCCTTGATGTGGGCAAAGTGGCACCTGAGGCAGGGCTCAGTGTGGACACCTGTGACGTGTTCAAAAAGGTGCAGAGCGCCGTCTCGAGCTGGTGGAGGCATGCGCCGCCGTGAGCGCCGCCGCGGGGGAAGCTCGATCAAAGCTCGTGAAACACATTTCGTGACCGCATGAAGTGCCCGTTATACCGCGTCTGGGACGGTCACGGCAGAGCGAAAAGCGCCACAACGGGCCGTTGTGCGTTGAGCCGGCGGGCGCATCATGGACGCAGTCCGGAGGCTCTCGATAGTCAGAGTATGTAGTCTGTAGACTTCTGACCCCACTCAAGACCCCACCTGGCACCTCCAGTAGGGTACAGAACGTTTATGTGATGGGCGTCAGTTAACGGACCAAACGAGTAAGGGACTCAGGAACAGGATCATGGGTGCGCGCGGACTGGTCAGCTACTTTCACTAGATTGTAGATTTTAATTCGAACGGAGTGGAGAGAAAGGCGTCCGGCTCCGTACAACCCGGACCGATCGCCGCTCCACGCCGCGTAGTTATAAGCTGCGTGGTGAGAATCCATCGTCCAACAAAATATCGCGACGAGCTGATGTTACGTTATTAGCACATTTGCCCCAACGCCTCGCTCCGGCCTCCGCCGCATATAGAGAGACCGCGGAGGACGGTCACCTCAGAGCACAGAGGAGAGGACGCCCGCAAGCTGCCCTGGCACGTGTATGCGAAATTTTTGCGCGCGGGTTGTGCCGGCTGTTGTGTCGGCTGTTGTGTAGTGCCCTGGGCAGCCCGCACCGTCTCTCAGACTCTTCAGTGGCCGACGACCTCTTCACGGCTACCTCACGGCTCATCTTTGAGCAGGTAGGGCGGTTCAAGCTCCGGAAGGTCGTCGATCCGCTTGAACGAGCCGCCTCCTCCTAGCAGACTGTCGACGAACGCATTCATCAGCGACGTGTCCAGCCCGCCCTCGAGCCGGGCGAAGCGTGGCCGTTTGCCAGCCTTGACAGCCACCACTGTGGGCAGTTCGGACGGTTCAATCCCAAACGCCGCCAGGAAGGCTCCCTGCTTGGCCGCGCCGACGCACCCGAATGAGATCGGGTCATTCGCATGACGCTTCGCAAGCGCGGCGATGTTGTGCTGGCAACCGAACCCAGCTTCGTTAGGCTGGATCGCGAAGATGCATAGCGGCTTCGCCTGCACGCCATAGCAGCGCAGCGGCAGCGTCTCGTGTGTGAACTCCTCGAGCGTCACCGGCGCCGCCTTTCGCGGACGGGTGGGCTCCGGAAAGGAGGGCAGTGGTGAGCGCTCCTCCTCCGGCACGCCTGCCAAGACGCCGTCCACAAAGGCACGCACCGCTCGCGTCCGCTCACCTGCGCCACCCTCGCTCAGGCGTTTGTCGAACCGTTTATAGTACCCACCATCGTCCGCGGGGACTGCCATGATCAGCGTGCCACCCTCTGGCACACCCTCCGTGAGCCCAAAGCGCGTGGCCGCGCTCTTGGCATCCTTGCCGCCCTTGATCGCGACGAATGCAACCTTCTTGGTGCGGCCCTCCTTGTACTTCATCGCTGCCGTGGAGAACCATGAGGGCGCCTCATTTGCCTCCTCGTCGTCGAGGAGCAGCAGCAGCTTCGGAATGCCCGCGTCCCTGGAGTGAACATGGAGCCAAACGTCCACGTATTTGATGAGCGGCGCTAGTGTGCTCGCCTTCTTGGACGCGGCCGGCTCCTCCTTTTTGGCTTTCGCGTCTTCTGCGCATGCGACGGTCGCGAGCAAGAAGAGGAAGAGCTTGCTCGTCATCCCGTGCGCGGAGCGCGCGTGTATGGAACTCGCAACCACCGCGAGACCAGGTTGCGCGAGCACCGCGTCACTCTTGAAGCGCGGACACTCTTGACGAAACGCACGAATCCGTGCACGCGTACACTTTCACACCGCGTTCGAGTATTAACGCCAGTTCTCCCAATTTGAAAATTCACACACAGTCGTCCACAATGGAGGGCGCGACATCGGCGCCAGCGTCGCCGAAGCCCCTGCAGCTCGCACTGCTGCTACACGGCAAACTCGGCTCGTGGTTCGCATCGAGCAGCGAAATTGCAGGTGCACAGCGTGCGGGTGGCACGCCAGCCTTGCTGTCGAGCACCACGGCGATCCGTGCCTTTGCAGCCTTCACGCACGCGTCCTTTGACAGGCACGTGGTGCAGCCAGCCGCTCGATCCGGCGCGTCACTACGCGTCGTCATCCATTCGTGGAGTCCGGAGGTTGGCCCGACACTTGATGCCTTGTACAGACCGGCTGCGAGCGCCCACGAGCCGGCGCTGGCGGAGCTCAAGAAAGTGGCCTCGCAGCACCTCTCGATGCGTCGCGCTCACGACCTCCTGAGCAAGCTCGCAGGCCCTCCAGCCGCACTGGTCATGGTCGCGCGCCTCGATCTGCTGCTGTTCCGAGACGTGCCGCTGGCAGCCATGGCCGTGCCCGCTGGGGGAGCGACGACGACGTCGTCATCGCAGGAGAGGCCGCAGTCATCCATGGCTGGCGGCGTGCTCTACCTCCCTCACATGTGCCTGCCATCGCGGCTGCGGCTTCCGCGCGCCCTTGCCGACGCCGAAGCCCAGGTCCTCAAGCGCACGTGTTCGGGCGAGGCGGCGTGGCGGCGACAGGTCGGCATCGCCACCGGCCGGCGCATGCTTCCAGCGCAGCTCTCTCATTGGCCACAGTCGGGCGTCTTCCCCGCCAAGATACCCGTCGCTGAGGACTTTACGCTCTTCGTGCTCGACTACTTCTTCGTCGGCACGGCGGACGTCGCCACATCCTTTGCCCGGCTCGACTTGCGCGACCTCTCAGCGCGCCTGCGCCGCCGCTTGGGCAGCCGAGCATTTCCCCACTGGGCCCATCTTTATTGGGCCGAGCACGTGACGCGCACGCTCGTCCCGTCGGGCGTCACGCTGCGCTTTGCGCTCATTCACGAGGTCGACTTCACACTCGGCCGCTTCTGGCGCCATGGGGCCGACTGCGTCGCCGCCGTCGTGCCGCCGCCGACGGCTGCGTCGCCCATAGCGGGTGGCGCCGACGGCGTCTGGGCGCGCTTTGCGAATGTGAGCGCCTTGGCGGCGGAACTCCGAGGTTCCGCAGGCGACGCTGCCCTCGCCTCGAGCGCGCTCACGCAGCAGTGCCCCTCGCGCTTCATGTCTGGCGAACGAGTGCTATGCCCTTGGTTTAGCAAGGCCTGCGCTGCGCACCAGCCGGCGACGCTAGCCATGGCGGAGAGCGCCGGTCGGTTTGCCGCGTCGGCCCAGCTGCCGCCTCGCCAGCTTCTCAGGGCCGAGCGCTGCCTGACGCTCACTTGTCTCACGTACAATGGGACGGCTCGCAAGCGGAGGCGTGGCGAGCAGGCAGACCTTCATTATCCTCGACAGCCTCATCACCGCACCGGGGAGGGCGTCTCAGCGCCACTCAGCCGTCGACAGTTGAGAGCAGGGACAGGCCAGCCTATCAGGTAGTTGTCCGTTCGGCTTAGGAGCCTCCTAGTCTCGTGCATGGTGCATGCACCAGCAGCCCTGTGAGAAGATGTTCAAGTATGAAGTAAAGAGTCTCGTGAGATTCGGAACGCGACGACCTACCGGCGGCTACGCGTCAACCGACTCCGAAACCCGGACTCGCGAGCTCGTCGCGAGCCCCTCTGCGGCAATTACACCTCAGACAGATAAAGAATCACCATGGGGGACGATGATGCACCGCGAACCAACGTCGAGGGCGGGCCGCCGCTCGGCGCGGCGCTCGCACCTCCATCCGACACATGGTCCGAACCGCACCCACCGCCTCGCCCTCGGGCTCGGCCTCGCCAAACAGACCCTCGCGCGCGCGGTGCGGCACGTCGCTCGTCGGGTCGCACGCGCTCCCAACTGTCGTGACGCAAATAAACGCAGCCCCTCCGTGGCATTGCCACCGCCGCACCTCAATAGAGATGTGGACGGCGGGAGACAATTAGGGAGTCGAGCCGTGCCGTCTAAATTAGGAAGTCGAGCCAAGCCTTCCACTACAAGCCAGTCGCGACTGGGACCCTCCCCGTCATGCGTAGTATACGCGGTCTTTCATCGCGAGGTGCAGATCCGCCCGCGAACCGCTCGAGCCGTTGCTTCCGTGGCTGCTCGTCGACTGCAGGTCCCACTCGCCATGGCGCTCCCGGAAGGCCGCGTCATAGTATGGCCCGAGCGCCGCGGCGAGATGCGCATAGTAGAGGTGTGCTGGCCGGCTCACGATCTTCGTGGCACGTTGGTACAGGTGGCATAGGTCCATAGAGAAGCGCTGCAGCTCGTCGGGCGACAGCCGCGCGTCGTTCACGAGGACGTGATAGTGCGAGACGCGGCCCGAGCCTTGGAGGACGTGGTGCGGCTTCGCGTACCACTCAAACGTGCCGGCACCGGTGATGTCCCGGTCCACCACCGTGCAGACCGGCACGTCGTCGAGACCGCAGCCGTTGCCGCTGCCGTTGCCGCCGCCCTTGCCGCCGCCCTTGCCGCCGTCACCCTTGCCGCCGCCCTTGCCGCCGCCCTTGCCGCCACCTCCGCCGCCCTCGGTGGCAAGGCGCGTCTTCGTGCGCATTTGCGTGACGATGAAGACGAGCTGGATCGGCGTGCCGCCGTTGAAGTCCATGCACGCACGCGTGACCTGCTCGATCTCCTGCTCGGCCACCGCCTCAAACTGGTTGTGTGCGACGCCGTCGCGGAAGAAGACGATGCGCCGCGGCGGTCGGCCGCCGGTTTTGAAGCAGTTGGCGCGGCAGAACTCTTTGAGCAGTTCGGTCATCGTATCGTACAGAGTGTGCACAATCTCTTGCCGCTGCTTGCGCACTGTCTTGCCGTCCGCCGTGCGCACGTCCACCATCTCCTGCGCCGTGACTACAGTACGCATGGTGACGCACTGCATATCGAGCGACGCGACGACGGCGGCAAAGGATGCGCCACTCGAGCCAGGCGAGGCATGATGCACGTCGAGGCCGACGACCATCGTGCCCTCGGGCACCTGCATCATCAGGATGAGGCGATCAATTGCAAGCAATCGCAATCACCTGCATCATCAGGCTGAGGCTGCCGACCCGCTCCGCAATCAATCGCAATCAGTGGTGATCACCTGCATCATCAGGCTGAGGCCCTCTTCGCGGCTGCCGACCCGCTCCGGTGAGATGGCGTAGCAGTTCTCGCCACCGAGCTTGAGGTTCATCTTGAGGAGAAGCCCGGCGGCGTACTGCGGGTCATTGGCCATCTTCTTCTTATCGCCCACCTTCAGGGCCTTTGAGACCTGGACGCACTGTACGGGGATGCCGCTGATCGTGTGCGACCACCGCTTGAGCGCAGGGAAGACGTAACGGCCGTTTTCGCCGGCCGAGTCGCTGATGATCGCGAGGAGCATCCCAATCTTGTGCCCCGGGCTCTCGCGCTCGAGGCGCGCCACCTGATGAGGGAGGCAATCAGCATGCACTCAGAGATGCAATCAGTCGGAGCACGAGGCTCTCGCGCTCGAGGCGCGCCACCTGATGAGGGAGGCAATCAGGCGCACTCAGGTGCAACCAGAGGCAATTAGGGGCCATCAGGGAGCGCTCGAGGCGCGCCACCTCATCGCTCAGAAACTTCTCGGCCTTGATGACGGCGCCGGGCTGCATCGCACCGTAGGCCTTGATGGGTGCGTCGCCGACGATGGGGCCGAGGCGCATCTGGCGCTCGCCAGCAACCCTGGACAGCGTGTTGATGAAGACGGCAATCTCGGCGCCGCGCATCTGCTCGTCGGAGACGCACTGCACCATCGCCCAGCCGGCGCACTCTGCTGGCCGTTTGAACGGAACGTTCCGAAGGTTCCAAGAGCCGCGATGGTCGGGCTGATACACCTGGTTGCCGTAGCGCAGCGTGCACGGCTGGAGCACGCGCCCCGTCGTCCTCACGCTCTGTGGGTCGACTTCGATGCCAAAGTCCTCGCTGAGGCGCCGCTCTTGCGTACTCGGCGCGTACTCGGCGCGCACGATCTCATCGATCTTGGGGAAGCGGACGTGCGGCTTGATGGCGGTCTGGCGTATCATCTCCTGGAGCATCTCCGGGCTCGTCTCCTGAACAGGCTGGCCGGGCAGGATGCTGAGGAACTCGAGCGGCACCATGCAGCTGCCCGGGTCCGTCTGCGAGCCGACGAGGACGCACGGCCAGTCGGGGCGCGTGACGGGAAAGCTGGGGAAGTTGCGCGCAAACCACTCCGCGACCGTCGTCCACGTGGGCGTCTCGCAGCGCTCTTCGATGGGCGATCTCCTCGGGATGGTCCCATCTCGGCAGCGCGCGCACGCGCCGCAGACCTCCTGGAAGCGTGCCTCGTCGCATCGGCACGTGTCGAGGCCTCGCACCGTGTAGTTCATCAGCGGCATGCGGCCGTCGGCGCTCATGCGGTGTCTGGACGAAACCTTGACGTTTCGCGCCCCCTCTGTGAGCTTACGGTTGATCGAGGGTATGGGGATGCCGCTGAGGCGTGCGTGCTCGCCGCGGCCGGTGAGCTCGAGTTTCGCCACACGCAGCTTGTCCGCCATGAACCGGTACAGCTCGGTAGACGCGAGCATGCACGACGCCGCGCGGTCGACCTGCAGCCTCGGTCCACTCGCCGTGTACACGACCGCGGTGCGGTAGCCGAGCCAGAGCTCGCAGAGACCGCCGGCGATGCGGTTGCGCTCGGCCCACGGCCGTGTGCTCCTCTCAAGTGTCGCGTCGTAGAACGCATCGCCCAGCACCTTGCACCGGCGCGCCGACTGTGCGCGCAGGACGACGTCGAGTACCATCATCTGGACGCGCGCTGCAGACCCGCCGACAGCCGAGTGGAAGCGCTCGAAGTCGACGAAGGCGCCTTCGTAGCCGGCGCGCGTGAGTGTGAGCGTGCCGCCGAAGCGCCGCGCGCCGCCGCGCCGCCCCGGCTCGACTGCCGGCGGAGAGCGCACCAGCTGGCCGTGCTCGGTCCGCGCCCAGCCAGCAGCGGCCGCCTCGTCCGTGAGCGTGAGCTCGCCGTTGGCGACGAGGAGGATGGCCTTGCCGTCGTACGCGCAGCCAGTGACCGGAGGCGGCGCGAGGAGGTGCAGCAGCGCCTCGCCCACGATGTGCCGCCGCGTCTCCGCCAGCTTCACCTCTTCTCCGCGTCCTGACTCCAGCCTCACGTCGTACTGCACGACGCGCAGATGCGGGTTGACGCGGACGCCGTAAAAGTTGGTCACGACCTCAATGGTCCGGCCGGCACCGCCGCACTGGCCGGCGCCGAAGATTTGCCCATCGAGCCGCCGCCGCTTCGGCGCCGCCGCCGCCTCGGGCTCGATACCATGGCCTCGGCCACTGAAACCGTCGCCCATTGCTCCTTCGCCCCGGACCACACCGGGTGGCGCAGGCGGCGGAAGTGCGAACGTCGCCGGCGCCGGCGGCGTGATCGGTGCCTGCGTGATCGGCGCCTGCAGTTTGCAGACTAAGTCGCCGGTCAAGAAACGGCGACCCATGGTGTCATCTTGGTCACACAACTGTGTCACGTAGATGACACTGCCGTCATCGAGCTGAGCTTTGCGAGGAAGACGGTTGTGGCAGAACTTATTCATGTTTTTCTGACTTTCTGATGACTTAGCCCGAAGAAGAAACACGGCAGTGCTGGTTGGGATGGCATCTTGTTGAGCATCGGTGAATATCAGCTCGCGTGGCAGCCTGGCTAGCGTTGCAGGATCACCGATGGCGGTGGACGTGGCGACCTTCCTGATTTCCCCCTTGGACGACAATTCTTTGATGATGATCTCAGTCACATTGGCGGAGGTAGCCGGAGGGTTCATGGCGTTCGGTCAAGCGTCCCTCTCCGTCCCTCCACAGGTCTTCAAGGCACCACTCAAGCACCCGTGCTCGAAAAAAACCTTTTTAGGAAAAGTGGCAGGTGTGTGTTCACACTCTAAGGGGGTTGAAATAAGTCTGTTCGTGTGCATCATAGCAGACCGTACCATACTGTATGGTCCCCTCTCACACCTGTAAGTACGCGCCCATCTCGTTCGGGTTCACTATACACGGCATCCCTATAGAGACTTACGTGCGTGTACTAGACGTACTATGGTCCAGTCGCCAAATAAAGCTACAGCCTACACGCCAGGAGCTATACCGGCCCCAGGCGCACGGGGTGGCCTCTGGCCTCGAGCCTGCCGCTCAGATCCGTTGGACACAACAACATGTCAAGCAGCTCGAGCTTGCTTGATTGGCGACGGCGGTAGAGACGGCGGCGCTGCTGGCGGGCGCAGGTACGAGCGCAGCTGCGGCGCGCGAAGCAGTGCGAGCTTGAGAAGGTCGAGGAGCAGGAGGCACGAGGCATCGTACAGCCAGACGAAGAGCACGTCGGGGAGCTCGAGCCGGCAGATCTCAAGCGTGGGAACGCCACGGCTGAGTGTAAAGCCGATCACGAGCTGTGACAGGAGCGCCGAGAGTGCCAGAGGCGGCGCGGCGCGGTTGGCGAAGGAGAGGGCAGGTCCGTCGGTGCGCGCCACGAAAATGAGCAGTGCGGACGAGTTGGAGAGCTGAAGGAAGAGCAGCGACTGAAGGTAGCCTTGCCTAATATGGGAGTCAGCCGAGTTGCCTAATATGGACGCCGACGGGAGCATCGCAGCGGCGAGGCAATAGAAGAGAGCACTGCTGAGGGCGAGGCCGAGGCCGAGAGCATACCTGTGGGAAGAGGCAGGCGCCGTGGTGAGCGTTTGCATGCACTGCTGAGGGCGAGCCCGAGGCCGAGCGCATACGAGACGATGAGGAGCGGCGCGATCTCGAGCCGCTCGGGTGCGGAGGAGGCGGACTGGTTATCGTACGCGATGCACACGATCGTGAGGTCGTGCGCGAGGGCGAGGACGATCACATAAAACGGCTCAATTGTCTGGTCGTACACGGCGGAGACGATGCACAGAAAGCTGACCAGCTGCACCGTCAATGCGACGCGGTAAACGACGTACGCACGCAGCCTTCGGAAGATGCGACGCGACTCGACGATCGCCGTGTGGATTGGAGCCAGCCCGGGGGCCGTGAGCACAATGTCCGCGGCCATCTGCGCGTCATCAGCGGTCATCGGTGGTACTCATCAGATGTCATCAGCGTCAATCAGCGTCAATCAGCGTCAATCAGCGTCAATCAGCGTC
>Ga0209550_10005330_pt1 | contig 12075 bp, 14 predicted proteins | sample LauGreSuBDMM15SN_2_FD_187567 | JGI IMG/M metagenome (GOLD analysis project Ga0209550, IMG submission 187567) | Freshwater lake microbial communities from Lake Michigan, USA - Su13.BD.MM15.SN (SPAdes) (version 5) | ecosystem: Environmental > Aquatic > Freshwater > Lake | place: Lake Michigan... | reverse complement strand
CAAAAGTTGAAACATGGGAAGAATTTAAGTCAGTACTAAGTGAGAAAGGTGGGTTTATTTCTGCCCATTGGGATGGAACAAGTGAGACAGAAGATAAAATCAAAGAAGAGACGAAAGCCACCATCCGTTGTATTCCTTTAAATAATACGTTGGAAGAAGGCACATGTGTTTTGTCTGGTAAACCAAGTACGCAAAGGGTTCTGTTCGCCATGGCCTATTAGAACAAAGTTTAGGGTTTTTTGTTTTAAGTTCTATTTATTTTAGGGATAAAATGAATGTTCTAAACTTCAACCTTAAACTTTCAACTTTAAACCCTTCAACCCCTTCAACCCCTTCAACCCCTTCAACCCCTTCAACTCTTTTTGATATTTCACACATTCGAACTAATTTCGCATTTCAAACTATAAATCTTTACTAATGGTATACGACGTACTAGTATTAGGCAGCGGTCCAGGTGGTTATCCTGCAGCAATCAGGGCATCACAACTTGGGTTCAAGGTGGCAATTATTGAAAAGGAAAGCCTTGGCGGTGTATGTTTAAATTGGGGATGTATTCCAACTAAGGCATTGCTGAAAAGTGCCCAGGTATATGATTACATGAAGCATAGTTCTGACTATGGTATTAAAAGCTCGGGTGTTGAACATGATTTTGGCGCTGTAGTAAAAAGAAGCCGTGGTGTTGCCGATAAAATGAGTAAAGGTGTTCAGTTCCTCATGAAGAAAAACAAGATCGATGTAATCATGGGTCTTGGTAAAATCGCTGGTAAAGGCAAAATTGAAGTGACGGCTGCAGATGGTGCAAAGCAAATGGTAGAAGGGAAATACATTGTTATTGCAACAGGCGCAAGAAGTCGTCAGTTGCCTACCATGCCTGTTGATGGAAAGAAGATTTTAGGTTACAGAGAAGCAATGGTGTTACCAACACAGCCTAAGTCATTGATTGTTGTTGGTAGTGGTGCAATAGGTGTTGAATTTGCTGACTTCTACAATTCGATGGGTACTAAGGTTACCATTGTAGAGTTCATGGCTAAAATCGTTCCTGTTGAAGATGATGACATTAGCAAAGAGTTAGAAAAACAATTGAAAAAGAAAGGAATTACGATTCTTACGTCAAGTGAGGTAATAAAGGTAGACACCAGCGGCCCAGGCGTTAAAGCCACTGTTAAAAGTGCAACGGGTGAATCAATTCTTGAAGGAGATGTTTTGTTGAGTGCTGTAGGAATTGCACCCAACATTGAAAATATTGGGTTAGAAGAAAATGGTATAAAAGTTGAAAAGGGTAGGATTGTGGTCGATAAATCACAACAAACTTCTGTTCCCGGGATTTATGCAATAGGAGATTGTTCGCCTGGACAAGCATTGGCGCATGTTGCAGGAAAGGAAGGTATTACTGCAGCTGAAAGCATTGCATACCTTGAAAAGAAATTGAACCACAAGCCAGAGCCGATTGATTACAACAATATTCCAGGTTGTACATATTGCTCTCCAGAAATTGCATCAGTTGGTTACACAGAAAAAGCAGCTAAGGAGGCAGGGTATGAATTGAAAATAGGCAAGTTCCCATTCATGGCAAGTGGTAAAGCAAGTGCTTCAGGCAATACGGATGGTTTTGTGAAAGTGATTTTTGACGCAAAGTATGGTGAATTCCTTGGGGCACACATGATTGGAGCAGGCGTTACAGAACTTATTGCTGAAGTTGTTGTAGCTAGAAAATTGGAAACAACCCACCATGAAATATTGAATGCAATTCATCCTCACCCTACGATGAGCGAAGCTGTTAAAGAAGCTGTTGCTGTTGCTTATGGCGAGGCTATTGATATTTAAACTTTAAACCATAAACTTTAAACCTTAAACAGCATTAGTTTAAAGTTTATGGTTTAAAGTTTATGGTTGAATTTGTTGCATACATCGTTACGTTGGTAGGCTAATTTGATTTCTTCAGCACCAATGATACCCTCATTCCTCCAAACTTCTTTACCTCTTTTAAAAAGGATGACGGTGGGTAGCTGCTTTATGTGAAAATGGTTTAACAGGTGAGGATCTCTGTCCAGATTAACCTCCTCTATTTCAACACAGTTGCAATATTCATCTTTGAATTTTTTCAGTTCAGGTTTCAGCATGCTGCAAGTAGTAAAAAAGTGAACTAGCATTTCTTTGCCTTCTTCAATTTTCTCTGTTAATGTTGTCAAATTATTTGAGATTTATAAAGCGGGGGTAAGTCAACAGCATCATGCCCTGTTTGGATTAAAGGACAAAAATACAAAAAGCTAGCATCTTTGATGATTAAGAGTTGGCTTTTTACAAAAGCTTATGCAACCAACCGCAAATTTTTAACTATTTTTACCAAAATACCAAATCTCTCTTCATTTTGACTTAAAAGATTTGGTGGTATCCTAAAATATAACGATTTTTGCACTCCCTAAAAATTTAGTTTATGGCTCGAGTATGTCAGGTTACGGGAAAGCGCCCGATCACAGGAAATAAGGTATCGCATTCAAATATCAAAACCAAACGTCGGTTTTTGCCCAATCTCCAAACGAAGAGATTTTTTCTGGCAGAAGAAGATAAATGGGTAACGATAAAGCTTTCTTCGGAAGCAATCCGTACCATCAACAAAAATGGTCTCTACAGTGTTGTAAAACAACTTAGGGCCTCAGGTGTAAGCATTTAATCAACGAAAATAAAGATTTACAATGGCTAAGAAAGGAAGTAGGGTACAGGTGATACTTGAATGTACCGAACACAAAACAACCGGTTTGGCAGGTACAAGCAGGTATATCACCACAAAGAATAAGAAAAATACGCCTGAGCGTATGGAGTTGAAGAAATACAACCCCATCATGAAAAAGTATACTGTACACAAGGAAATTAAATAAACCATGGCAAAATCAGCTTCCAAAAACTCGAAAGTAAAAGATCTTAAAGCTTCTGCTGAAGCAAAGAACTGGACAAAAGTAATAAAGGCAGTAAGAAGCCCGAAAACAGGCGCTTATACTTTTAAAGAATCTATTATACACAAAGACAAGGTTAAGGATTTCTTGGCCCAGTAATATTTAATTTGAAAATTCAGACTTGAGCTGTTCCGTTTTATTTATCGGGACAGCTTTTGTTTTATTAACAATGCTTGAAAAAGTAAAAATAGTAAGAGCTGGTTTAGACGATGCCATCGGTATATTGGAGCTGTCCAGAAAAACTTTTATTGAAACTTATTATGATGTATCTGAAAAGTCGACCGTTCTAAAATACTTAGATACCCATATTACGCTTCAAAAAATTCTCCATGACCTGCAGAGCCCTTCTATTTTATTTTACATCGCACGCAAGGGTATCCAGAACATAGGTTTTTTGAAATTGACTGAAAACAGAATCCCAAAAGGGATAGCAGGGAAAAAGTCCTTAATGTTGGATAAATTGTACGTGCTTCAGGAGTTCCATGGGAAAAGCATAGGTACTGAATTGATGAACATTGCCAAGAATTATGCGCACTCCGAAGGGTTTCAAGTGATTTGGTTGCAGGTTTGGCAGAAAAATAACAAGGCTATTCTGTTTTACCAAAACGCAGGTTTTGTTGTTTACGAAACTGCCTTGTTTGATTATTATGATGAACCAGAACACGATTTCTTATTACGATATGACCTATACAATTAAAACCTATGGGATTTTTTGATCGCCTATTCGGAACAAAGGAGAAAGAACAGCTCGACAAAGGGTTAGAAAAAACCAAAGAAGGCTTCTTCTCAAAAATAACAAAAGCAGTAGCTGGTAAAACGTATGTTGATGACGAAATATTAGATCAACTTGAAGAGGCATTGATTTCTGCAGACGTAGGAGTTGACACGACGTTGACCCTCATTGAGAAAATTCAGAAACGCGTTTCCAAAGATAAATACCTAGGTACATCCTCTTTAAACACAATCCTCCAAGAGGAAATGCAGGCGCTTTTGGTTGAGGATGAAGATGATACCCTCAGAAAATTCGAATTGCCTGAAGGGAAGAAGCCTTTTGTTATGTTGGTAGTGGGTGTAAATGGTGTAGGTAAAACCACAACCATAGGAAAATTAGCAACAAATTTCAAAGCATCTGGCAAAAAAGTTATGTTAGGTGCAGCTGACACATTTAGAGCAGCTGCAGTTGACCAGCTTACCATTTGGAGTGAAAGAGCAGGTGTGCAAATTGTGAAAAAAGAAATGGGCAGCGATCCAGCTTCAGTAGCCTTTGACGCTGTTAACAGTGCCGTTGCAAAGGACATTGATATACTTATCATCGATACGGCAGGCCGTCTCCATAACAAGGCCCATTTGATGGAAGAATTGAGCAAAATTCAACGGGTTATTCAAAAAGTTATCCCTGATGCACCTCACGAAATTCTATTGGTTTTAGATGGAACGACTGGTCAAAACGCCATAGAGCAAGCAAGGCATTTTTCATCGGCAACTAACGTATCAGCCCTTGCAGTTACAAAACTCGATGGAACAGCAAAAGGTGGTATCGTATTGGCAATTGCTAACCAATTCAAGATTCCAGTTAAATTTATAGGCATAGGCGAAAAAGCAGAAGATTTGATCGTTTTTGATAAAAAAGTATTTGTAGAACGGCTATTTAAATTGTGAACTGGTTTGTTGGTTTTGATACCAATACCTTCAAATATAATTGCATAAATGAAAACAGGAACAATAAAAAAAGACAAAATCAACATCATCACCTTAGGGTGCAGTAAAAATATGGTTGATAGTGAGGTATTGAGTGGACAATTGGAGGCCAATGCTTTTGATGTAGTTCATGAAAATGAAAAACTGGATCATAATATCGTAGTTATCAATACCTGTGGATTTATAGATAAAGCAAAAGCGGAAAGCATAAACACCATCCTTGATCAAGTAGAATTAAAGAAAAAGGGGAAATTAGACAAGGTATTTGTAACAGGCTGCTTAAGTGAACGCTACAAGCAAAACTTAGAAGCCGAAATTCCTGAAGTTGACGCTTATTTCGGCACGATGGAGTTACCCGGACTTCTAGCTGTGCTGAATGCAGATTATAAAACGGAATTGCTTGGCGAGCGCTTATTAAGCACCCCATCTCATTATGCATACTTGAAAATCAGTGAAGGATGCAACCGCACCTGTTCTTTTTGTGCTATTCCACTGATGCGTGGTAATCACAAAAGCAGAACCATGGAGTCGTTGGTAGATGAAGCCACCCGCTTGGTTAAACAGGGGGTTAAAGAAATCATGCTCATCGCTCAAGAACTTACTTATTATGGATTAGATATCTATAAAAAAAGGATGTTGCCTGAACTATTGGGTAAACTTGCCGCAATAGAAGGACTTCATTGGATTAGACTACATTACGCATATCCTTCCAAATTTCCAATGGAAATAATTGATGCGATCAAACAGTACCCGAATGTGTGCAATTACCTAGACATGCCATTGCAACATGCAAGCGACAGCATGTTAAAAGCCATGAAAAGGCAAATCACCAAGCAGGAAATGAAAGATTTGATTGCAGATATCAGGAGTAAAATTCCGGGTATTTGTTTGCGCACAACCTTGATTGCCGGTTTCCCTGGAGAGACGAGAGAAGATGTAGAAGAATTGAAGGAATTTCTGGCTGAAATGCAGTTTGATCGGGTAGGAATTTTTACTTATTCTCATGAAGAAGATACTTCAGCTTACCTTTTAGAAGACACATTGAGTGCTGAAGAAAAAGAATCTAGGGCACAAGAAATCATTGAGTTCCAACAAGAAATTAGTTTTGAAAAGAACCAAGCATATGTTGGAAACGTTTATAAGGTATTGGTAGATAAGAAAGAGGCTGGCAGGTATATTGGAAGAACAGAGTTTGACAGTGTTGAAGTAGATAATGAAGTAATCATTCATTCTAAAAAGCCTTTGATACCTGGTCAGTTTGTTAATGTTCTTATCAAAAAGGCCTATGATTATGATCTTGAAGGGGAAGTTGTTGTAGGTTAACACATTTAATAGCAATTTGTATTTTATTTAAATTCAAGTGGTGAAAGCACATTCAAAACATATTTCATATCAGGAAACAGGGAAGTTCTCTTCCTTAATCCATGCCTATTTAAACAGGGATCCATCTCTCACAGATTTTTTTAGTCACTTCCCAGATTTAGATGGAATCAAGAACGCTATAGATGACAGAAAAACTTTTTCAACAAATAGAAAATTAATAAAAGAGGTTTTTGAGGAAGCGTACGCAGAAATTTCTGCAACAGATCTCCAACAGAAAAATATTGAATCCCTTCTCGGTGAAAATACCTTCACTGTTTGTACCGCCCACCAGCCTAATATTTTTACAGGATATTTATACTTTATTTATAAAACAGCTCATACCATTGTACTTGCCAAAAAATTGAACAATGAATTCCCTGATGCACATTTTGTGCCAGTATTTTATATTGGGAGTGAAGACAATGATTTTGATGAGTTATCTAGGTTCAAAATAAATGGCAAATTGTTTCGCTGGAATACTCAACAGCAAGGTGCCGTTGGAAGAATGAAAGTCGATAAAAACCTGATCAATTTAATTGAACAAATTGAAGCAGAATTGGCACACCTTCCTTTCGCCAAGGATTTGATTGCATCTCTTAGAAGAGCCTATTCATTTGGTGTTGATGTGGCTCAAGCTACATTTATACTGCTCAACGAATTGTTTGGCAGTGAAGGATTATTGGTTCTTCAACCTGACTTACCATCACTTAAAAATTCAATGAAATCAATTTTTAAGGATGATTTGTTGCATGGCACACCATTCGAAATTGTTGATAAAACAAATGAGAAATTAGAAGAAAAATTTTCTCTTCAAGTAAACGCAAGGCCCATTAACTTGTTTTACTTACGTGATCAAATCAGGAACAGAATTGATAAAAGAGGCAATGTTTATTCTGTGGATGGTACAAATATCCGCTTCACAGAAAAAGAAATCCTAGAAGAATTAAATGAGCACCCTGAAAGGTTTAGTCCGAATGTAATCCTCAGGGGATTATACCAGGAAACCATCTTGCCAAACATTGTATTCATTGGTGGGGGCTCTGAAGTAGCCTATTGGATGCAGTTGAAAGCATTGTTCAATCATTATCATGTACCTTATCCGGTGCTCATTTTGCGCAACAGTTTCATCATCATGAATTCCAAACAGCAACACAAGATGGATGAGTTGGGCATCAGCATCGCTGATCTTTTTAAAGATGAGACTGTGTTGGCAAATGAAATGGTTGTTAAGTGGACGGACAAGCCTTTGTCGCTCAATTCTGAGGCCTTGCAAAGCAAACAATTGTTTGCGCACTTAAAGAAGCTCGCCGGTTCTGTTGATAAAAGTTTGGTGCAACATGTTCATGCATTGGAAACAGACATGTTGAAAAAAATTGATTCGCTCGAGAAAAAAATGTTGCGTGCAGAAAGAAAAAAACAAACGATACAATTACAACGCATTTGGAAATTAAAAAGTGAATTGTTCCCCAGCAATAACTTGCAGGAAAGGGTCGATAATTTCATGCCCTATTATGCGGCCTATGGTAAATCATTGATTGAATGTGTATTGAATCAATCACTTTCAATAGAGCAACAATTTATCTTGATGACTGTGGATGAGCGTTAACCTTAGTCAGTCTCTAATAAATTAATCAGAACTGATTTTTTGACTTAATAATTATGTTGGTTAGAAGAATTGGAGGTTGAGGAAGGGCTTCCAGACATGGCTTCCATGATAATCGACTCTGTGGCTGTAGCGCCTATTCTTGTAGCACCTGCTTCAATAGCTTCCAACAAATGACTTAGTTTCCTGATGCCTCCGGCTGCTTTTATTTGTATATGAGGTGCACTGTGTTTTCTCATCAATATTAAATCTTCAATGGTGGCTCCTCTTGTAAGAAACATTCCATTTTTCTGCTTTACATAGCCGTAACCTGTTGATGTTTTTACGAACGCCACATTTATTGTAGAACAAATTTCACATAGTTTTATTTTCTGTTCTTCATTTAGAAAATCATTTTCAAAAATTACTTTTAGAATGGCATTGTGTTCTAATGCTGTATCCATTATTTCAGAAATCTCGGCTTCTACATAATCCCAATCTCCCCCAATAACCTTTCCAATATTTACCACCATGTCAATTTCAGTGGCACCATTTCTGCAAGCTTCGATTGTTTCAATCACTTTTAAATCTGTTGTGTTGCTGCCATGAGGGAAACCTATTACGGTACAAATGCCTACTGTAGTGCCTTTGAGTAATTCTTTGGCTTTGGCTACAGCATAAGGTTTGATACAAACAGTTGCCGTATTGTATTTTTTTGCTAACAAACATCCTTCCTCTAAATCCTTGTCTGTCATTGTTGGATGAAGCAAAGAATGGTCAATGTATTTTGCCAACTCAGCTGGAGAAAATTTTAATTGATTATCTGGAAATTGAATTTCATTGTTCATATACAGAGTTATTTAGTGAATACATCCATCTTTAAATACTAATGAGATAATTTCCAATGTTTTCAAATCACTTATCGAATCCATTGTTAAATCCTTTGTTTTTCAATCCAATTGCTTTTGCTTCAACTTCGTTTTTCATTTTCTCTTTGAATGAAATTAATTTCTTCTCTAAATCAGTGTCTGCAATTGAAAGAATTGAAGCTGCTAAAATGCCTGCATTTTTTGCACCATTTAATGCAACCGTAGCAACGGGGATGCCATTGGGCATCTGTAAAATCGATAAAATTGAATCCCAACCATCAATAGAATTGGATGATTTTATGGGTACTCCAATTACAGGAAGGGTTGTTATTGATGCCACCATGCCTGGTAAGTGAGCAGCGCCCCCAGCTCCAGCAATGATTACTTTGATGCCTCGTTCTGCTGCCGTTGCTGCAAATTTCATGAGTCGCTCTGGTGTTCTATGGGCAGAAACCACTGTTAGCTCGAACTCAATGCCAAAATCATTCAATTGATCTGCTGCTGCTGTCATTATCGGAAGGTCGCTGTCGCTCCCCATGATGATGCTGACAATGGGATTAATTGCTGAATTATTCATGTTTACTCAGTTTATTTTATAACTTTTTATCGCCTTTGACAAAAAGTGTATATTTTATTTTATTTGCTTGATGAAGCAACTCTTGTCTTTCATCGCTGATGATGGTTGCATGTCCCATTTTCCTTCCAGGTTTGGTTTCTGTTTTACCATACAAATGAACATACGCATCTGGAATCGCCAATACTTCTGCCAATCCCTCATAGACTGCATTGCCAGTGTATCCTTCTGCTCCAACCAAGTTAACCATTACTGAGGACATGATTTTATTTGTATTTCCCAATGGATAGTTTAGGATGATGCGCCACAGCATATCAAACTGGGAACTGAAGTGGGCTTCAATGGTATGGTGACCAGAATTGTGGACCCTAGGTGCTGTTTCATTTACCCAAACATGGTTTTCTGCGTCAGTAAACATTTCAACCGCAAATATTCCAGGTGATTTTAAATTTCTAGCAACTGACAACGCCAATGCTTCTGCTTTCCAGAGGACATTTTCAGGGATGTTGGCTGGACAAATCTGATAATCTAATAGGTTCAGGGTTTGGTCAAACACCATTTCAACTGGTGGATAAAGTGCTGTTGCGCCATTGTTGCCCACCGCAACCGTAATAGCCAATTCTTTCACAATCAAGACCATTTTTTCAAGGATTGATGGAGCATCAAAACCTAAATTTATTTCGTTTTCGTTATTGATGATTTGAACCCCCTTTCCATCATATCCACCAGTTGCCAATTTGTGAACTGCTGGTAAGAAATTTATGTGTTGATGAAGTTCTTCCCGGTAATGGACAACGTGAAATGCAGGTGTAGGAATGTTGTGAAGGCTGTAAAATTGTTTTTGAAGAATTTTATTTTTAATGGTTTTTAGGGCATCCGGACTTGGGTAAACTTTGCAACCTCTTTTTTCGAGTTCATAAAGAGCCTCAATGTTGACATTTTCAATTTCAATGGTAATTGCATCAAGTCCATCTCCAAAAGATATTACATCATCATAATTGGTAATGTCACCTAAAACGAAATGATGACAAAGTTTTGCAGAAGGGCAGTTAATGTCCTTTTCCATAACACTTACCTCTATTGGGTAATTTGCCGCTTGTTGCAAAAGCATTCTACCCAATTGTCCACCTCCCAAAATGCCTACTTTTGTCATTCTTGTTTTTTTTGAGTTAGAGATTAAAGTTTAAGGTTTTTTATACTCATTCAACCTTAAACTATCAACATTAAACTTTAAACTAAAATGCAAATATCTTTAACTTATTGCTAATTCAAAACCATTAATTTTGTGAAGTATCTTTGCATATATCCAAAGTATGATAAAAAAAATATTTTCTGTTATCTTTACCCTCTTTTTTTTGAGCCATTTTGTTCAAAGTCAAAGTTCTTTTTTGGACTATCAAAAAGGGTTTTCGAGGGTTTCAAAGGCCTTTTTAAACAGGGAGGACTCATTGAAAAAACAAGTAGCATCAAAAAAACTTGTGTGGCCTCTCAAGAACATTTATATAAGGTCTTTTAAATACAACAGTGAGCTTGAGGTTTGGGCACGGAATAGCAAGACGGATTCTTTTTCATTTTTCAAAAAGTATAAGATATGTGCGTTGGCAGGAACGATGGGTCCCAAACGGATGGAGGGCGATTATCAGGTTCCAGAAGGGTTTTATTACATCAATGATTTCAATGCAAATAGTAATTATCACCTTTCTTTGGGGTTGAATTATCCCAATCCAGCAGATAAATTGTTGTCCGATTCAATGAGGCCAGGAGGGGATATTTATATACATGGGAGTTGTGTAACTGTTGGATGCATTCCAATCATGGATGCTCAAATTGAAGAGTTGTATGTTTTGTCAGCTTACGCAAAAGCTGCCGGACAGGAATTCATACCAGTGCATATTTTCCCTGCGAAGTATAAAGAAAAAGCCAGTGCCGCTTATCTTGATAAGTTTATTGAAACGGAGCCAAATCTGAAAGATTTTGAAAACAGCCTTAAAAAAATGTATGATTTTTTTGAAGAAAATAGGCGGTTGCCAGTAGTAGCAGTTTCGGAAAAAGGGAAATATGTTTTTTATTGAGGTAAGGCCTTTGACAGCCTCAGGCACCGTAATGAAGAATGAAAAATGAAGAGATAAGAACGAAGAGTGAAGGATAAATTTAAATGTTTACTGATATATTAAAAACATCTATGATTATAGACGTAAAAGAGCTTTACAAGACTTATGGTTCCTATGAAGCAGTAAAAGGCATCAGTTTTCAAGTAAATCAAGGGGAGATATTCGGATTGCTTGGTCCAAATGGTGCCGGTAAATCAACGACGCTTGAGATAATGGAAACCCTTCGTACCAAGACATCAGGGGAAGTTAAGATTGGAGGATTTGATTTGGATAAAAACCCAAATCAAATAAAGCAAATCATCGGTGTACAGCTGCAAACATCAGGGTTTTATCCTGCGTTGAAGTTGTTTGAATTGATAGAGCTATTTGCCGGCTTGTATAATAGAAAAATTGACCCAATTAATTTGCTCAAGAAAGTAAATCTTGAAGACAAAGCAAATTCTGAGTATAAATCATTGAGTGGCGGACAAAAGCAGCGGTTTTCCATTGCAACAACATTGATCAATGATCCTAAAATAATCTTTTTAGATGAACCAACAACAGGGTTGGATCCACAGGCAAGGAGGAATTTATGGGATTTAATTCTAGAAATTCGTTCCCTTGGAACAACTGTTGTAATTACAACGCATTACATGGATGAGGCTGAGGTATTGTGCGACAGAGTAGCAATTATGGATGCAGGCAAAATTATTTCATTGGACAAGCCAGCTGTATTAATTGATCAGTTGCTTGCTTCAGGATTCGAAAAACAAAAAGAAACCAAAGGTGCTAACTTGGAAGATGTTTTTATTAATTTGACAGGGCATGAGTTGAGGATTTGATAAATCAAGGGACGAGGGACTAGGGACAAGGGACTAGGGACAGGGGACGAGAGAATTATACAGCCAGGGGTGAGGGACAAGGGACTGGGGACGAGGGAAAGGCCAAA
>Ga0209550_10005329_pt1 | contig 12078 bp, 2 predicted proteins | sample LauGreSuBDMM15SN_2_FD_187567 | JGI IMG/M metagenome (GOLD analysis project Ga0209550, IMG submission 187567) | Freshwater lake microbial communities from Lake Michigan, USA - Su13.BD.MM15.SN (SPAdes) (version 5) | ecosystem: Environmental > Aquatic > Freshwater > Lake | place: Lake Michigan, USA... | reverse complement strand
AAGGCGTACCGTTCGATGCAGCTTGAGGGGACTGTCTTTGGGCTGCTCGTCCTCCAGCTCAAGCCGCAGCTCGAGAGGCTGCTCCGACTGCCACCGGATTCACTCGTCAAGGAGACCGCGCTCACCGAGACCCTCCTCGAACTCTTTATTGACTATCAGATCCCGTCCGATCTGCTGTCGTACGACGGCGACGCGAACGCCCCGGCCGCCGAGAAGCTCACGGCGGTCAAGGCGCACGTGGCGGCGATCAAGACGACGATCGACGAGGCCAAGAAGGCGGAGGTGGCAGCGGAGAAGCAGGCCTTTGAATATGCTCACCCTCGCCACATGGTGGCCCATTCGGAGGAGGAATACTCTGATGACTCGGTAGTGCGCAGCCACTCGGTAGCGCGCCGCATGGCATGTGCACCACCCCCCGCACCACCGCGCCCCCAGGCTATGCCATGCTGCATGAGCATGCCATGCAGCGCGCCGATGGCCTTTGGCGGCGGCGCTGCCTGCTTTGGCGCCGCACCCGCAGCCTTCGGAGCCTCCGCCGGGGGGGGATATCCCCCCCCCGCCGGGGGGGGGTTCGGAGCGCCTCCGCCGCGGGCGAATCTCAAGAGCTACGATTCAGCGAGCTGTGATTCAGCAGCATCCGTGCCGCAGAGTACGTCGTCTGCGCCAGCCAAGCTTCCCACAGCCAAGCTTGAGCCCAAAGAGGCTCCCCTGGCGCCGGAGGCCGGCGGAGGCGCCGAAGGTGGTGCAGTCGATTTCACCAAAGTTCCTGCGGAACTCGACGCGCGCTTCGAGGAACATGATGTCGATGGTGCGCTGCGCGCAACAACGATCAAGGTGGGCCCGATCTGGCAGAAGCGCTCGCAAAAGGCGCTTCTGGCCAAACCAACGAACAGCACGCTCGGTGAGGCGGAGCAGAAGAGTGGGAAAGCCGCCGCCTTCGACTTGCTCGACGGCCTTTCGCGCTCCGGCACTCTCCCGATTGATTGCGCGTCGCTTCACGTGGTGCTGTGCACGACGCACTGCTTCGACGATTCGCTCATCGACACAGTCGTCCTGCGCAATGCCAACCCGATCGAGAAGCTCGAGCGCTCTTCGCTCATCATCGGGGAGACCATCCTAGGGACGCCTGCCGCGCAGCTTCTGCGCCATGAGGAGGTGGAGCGCGTTGCGAAGTTCTCAGCGCCCATGCTGCTCAAGTGAATGGTGAGATGATGATGAGATGATGATGGAGGCTCATCGGCGCCCGCCCATACAAGCCGGGTCGGAACTGGGTGTGCTGGAAGTGGAGTCGGAGACGTGTGGAGGGGATAGGAGCAGTGGAGGAATGGAGTGTGGGGAATATGAGCTGTAGTTGCGGCGTGCAGAGAACCATGGTGGGGCCGCGCCTGTAGAGCCCTGGGCGGCTCTCGACTTGTGAGACCACCGCCGGTCTACACGAGTCATTTCCGGGGCCCCTGTGTGCGAGAGTGCGTGTGCTGAGATTATTCTCACTCGCCAGCAAAACCTACCAAATATGGAAAAACTTACCTGGCTCCTGGCTGGTCGAAGGCGTCAAGAGTCGCAACCCGTCTCGCGTTCCGCCTCTTGGGAGTGCGTGGAGCGATCCTGCGACCTCGTCCCAGAGGTTGTGCTCATCTCCACTACGCCTTAGAAGAAGAGCCGCTGCGGCTGCCTCAGGATGAAGGGACCTGGGCGAAAGTCACAATGGCGTTCGGTCGCGTCCTTTATGCTGGACCGCAACAAGAGGCCAGCAGCATCGCAACAAGAGGAGCTCAAAGCACAGAACGTCGCAGCGCTCAACTGGACCGAAACCTTGTTCCACTTGTTTAGCGGCAGCCTGATCATGGTGCACGCTGTCCTGCTTCCGTTCCGCTCGGCCTTCACATCAATTGGCTGGGGTCAATTCACCGACCGGCCAGCATTGCAGTATCCTGAGCTTGCTGGCTACTGCGTCTCTCTCTACTTCGTGGACGTCGCATTCCTAGCACTCCGCTCGACTCATCTGGTGCGCAACCAAGCGCGCAGGCGCGTGACTCAGTCTCCGGAGCTGACGCGTTCACCGTCAGAGCTCAACGAGCACCGCCTTGAAGCCGGCGAGGGCAACGATGATGACGAAGATACCAGGTGCTCGCGCAACCTGCGCCTTTGTCTGGCCATCCTCAAGGTTCTAAGCCGGCTAGTTGCATGGGTGCCCGTCGATCTATTTGTTCTGCTCGGCAACGCGTCGCTCCGCACATGGACGACCGTCTCGCTTCTGCGCCTCTTGCGCCTCATGCACCTCCCGGATGCAATTCGCGCGGCATATTGGTGTATGCGGCACAAGGCGGGATTCACGGTTGGCTGGGCGCGGCTATCCTCCTACGTTCCCGTCTATGTCCTGCTCGTGCATCTGGTTGCTTGCGGATGGCAGGCGGTGGGCACCTGGTCCGGCGACTCGTCGGGCTGGCAGGAAGCGAGCCCCCTCGCCGCGCGCCCCACCGGTGCGCAGCAGCCGGGTGGGTGCCGACCACGCGTTGCGGCAGCTCACCTCGCCTGCTTGCGTTCGATTTCTTTTGTGGCCGCAGAGTACTGGCTACACTATGCACGCGCGTACTACTGGGCGTGTGGCACGATGACCACCGTCGGCCTTGGCGACATCGTGCCCACCAAATGGGAGGAGATGGTCTTCACCATAGCTGTCATGGTTATTAGCACGTTCATGGCGTCCGGCGCGGTCGGGTTGTTGATGGCAGAGCTGATGCGTTCTGACAAGATGAAGGATTCGTGGCAGGCACGTGTCGAGCGTACAGATGCCTTTATAAGGAAGCGCAAGATCCCCCCCGAGCTCGCCCGGCGTCTCCGGGAGTACCTGCAGTACCAATGGCTCTATCTGCGTGGCGCCAACGAGAGCACGTTCTTTGCGGGGCTGCCTTCATCCCTCCGGATTGAAGTGATCTTTGCACTCAATCACAAGCTGCTGCGTTCCATCCCCGCGTTCGCGCGGTCGGACCCCGACACGATTTCCGCCCTCGCCGAGCTGCTCTCCCCCGTGCTCTACACAAAGGATGAGTACTTGATCAAGTGCTCGTCCATCGCCGAGGATGGTACCGCCACGATGACGCCACTGATATGCACGAACGCGTGGCTGCTCGTCCGCGGGATGGTCGTCGAATCTGGCCTGCTGGAGGGCAATCCGAACAGCGTGAATGTGAGCCAGCCAAGCTCGCGCGTGCGCCGGCCCTCAGTGAATTCGATGTCGCGCTTTCTGAGGCGATCAGGCGGTCATCTCCACACCATTCGCACGTACGACGAGGGCAGCTGTATTCTGCCTGCCGCTGCAACACGTGCGGTTGAAGTGAGCAGCGATTTCCGTGCGACGACTTTCGTGGAGGTGCTTGCCTTGCACAGCAAGGACGTCGAGCGTCTGATGGCGGCTCGCAACCCGAGCGCTGCACCACCGCAACATACCTTTTCGCCCGCCACGCTAGACGCAGCGGCGCCCAGGCATGCCTCGACCCGTGCGTCGGAGGCAGCGATACCAGTGGCGTGCAAACCCGACACCCTGTCGAGGGTTGGCCCCTTACAGCCATCCAGGCCAACGTCATCCGTGCACGCCTTACACGGCATCATAAGCAAGATGACGTTGGCTCGAAAGGCCGAGGCGGCTCGCAAAGACGGGCGGGCTTGGTGGCGGTTTGTGCTGCCGAGCCTTTGGCTCGCGCTGCGCCTGCTGGTTGTCTCCTATGTGGCCCTGGTACTGCCCGTCCGTGTCGCTTTCGAGTCGCGCTCAGGCCTTGAGCTCTCTTGGCTCGCTGTCGACGTCGTGACGGACCTCGTGCTCTGGCTGCAGCTCTGGAGTGAGCTCAACGGGATCAGCGATCGCATCGCTGCGGTCAATCTCAACCAACTGAGGCACCTAGTGATGGTCCAGCGCAAGCAGTCGCACCGTCCCATGCTTAAGCAGCGCATCTGGGTCGCAATCGACATCGTGTGCTGCCTGCCCTACGAATGGGTAGGGTACGCTTGGCATCCGTCGCAATCGTGGGTGCCGGCGCTCATGCTACCGCGACTGGTGCGGCTGCGCTGTGCGGGGAGTTGGATGGGCGAGATTGTCGAGCTCATGCAAGATAATTGGCTGTGGCTCGAGCCGCCGCCTAAGCACATCCGTTGCATGACCTGCATGGTGATCCAATTCTTTGTCGTCTGTCACTGGGGCGCATGCGTCTGGCTGTGGCTCGGCCTCATCGATAGCGACTCGTTCAGCGCGTCGGACTTGAGCACGCAATCATGGCTCATGCAAGATGCGGTCTACCTGCGCGAGGCCAGCGATGCTTATCCGGATGACCAATCGAACCCCTTTTACTCATACTTGCGCTCGCTCTACTGGATGATTGTGGCAGTGAGCACCATGGGTCTCGGCGACATCGTGCCCAAAACGATCGCCGAAACGTGGGTCGCGTCGATCTTTATCACTTTCGGCGCGCTGCTGTACCCAGCATTTACGGGCGCAATGATGTCACTGCTGGTGGATGCAATGGCGGCACGCGCCGAGCACGCGACGGTCGTGCGTGACTTCGTGCACCGCAACCTTATCGCCGAGCCGTTGCGCTCGCAGATCATCATGTTTTCCGAGCTCGGCGAGCGGATTCGCACGGAGACCCAGCTGCTGCGCTCGCTGCCGCCCTCTCTCCACTCGCTCGCGACCGCGCACCTATACCTGGACATTGTCCGCTCGGTTTCGTGCTTCCGCGACTCCTCGGAGGCGTTCCTGATCGGAGTGGGCGCTTCGTTGCGCGTCGAGCTGACCGTGCCCAACTTTTTCATCGCGAAGACTGGCGACGCGACGACCGGGATCATCTTCCTCGAGCGCGGCGAGGTGCACCGAAGGCTGCGCCTCGCAAGCCGGGCAGGCGATGTAGACGCCGCCAGTGCACCGCCAGACGTGCCCCTGGGCTCTCACGAGGCGGAGCTCAATGAAGCCAGTCAGCCAGCGAGCTTTAAACGTCTGGGGTCGCTGGTTACTGACCGCGGCAGCCGCGGGCTCTTAGATGGGCTCTTCATCAGCAGCAGCAGAAGTGAGAGCCCGTCAGCCCGACGCAGGTTTGAGGATGATGTTGATCTCGCCGAATCGTTTGGTGGCCGCTCGACGAATCTCAGTGACTTGACAACCACTCCAATGGCGCGGGCGGCCGGCGACACGCCGTCTTCACCGGACGATGCGGATCCGAGCTCGGATACGATCCTGCTCGAGAAGATCCAAAATGGCGGCAGCATCGGTGCAGAGGAGTTTGTGCTCGGTGCCATGCATCGTTGCGACATGATTGCTATTAGGCTGTGCGAGTGCCTGGTGCTCCGCCGTAAGTCCTTTGATGATCTGCTGAGCCGCTTTCCCGAGCTCGAGACCACGATCAAGGAGCATGCACGCGAGGGGTATCTAGCGAGCTGCGAGCGTGACAAGGCGATTTGCCGCAATCTCGTCAAGTCGCCAAAGCTCCTCAAGTGCATGGGGGCCGTCGATGTTTTTGGCTCGAGCAGCTTCGCCGAACGCCGCATCAACGAGACCGCCCTGTTCATCGCGACAGATGGCACAGCCGAGGTCGGGGCGGCACGCGGGCGCGGGCTGCGACCGCAGCGCCTTTTTCGAACACTAGATGGCTGGGCCGCGAAGCTGCGCTCTGCGCACGTTTGGTCGCTTCTGTTGTGCCTGCTACTCCTCTATCGGCTGTGCGGCGACCCGTTCCGAGCGTCTCTCTCCAACCACTTTGCCGTGCCTGCCGAATGGTCGGCGGCACTTCAGAACGGCAGTAGCATATACCCACTGCCTAATGTCGCAGCCAGCTGTGACCCGAGTACGGTCGCCGCGCAGGAGTCGTACTCTGACACGGTCGGCCTGTGTATCTTCGATTTCCTTGTCGACGTGGCGATCGGCGTTGACTTGCTTGGGGTTCAGTTGCGTACATTGGGCGGGAGCGCGACGGGCAAGGTGAAGACGTTGGACGAGCCAACAGCTGCGTGGCATGAAGCACACGGCATGCTCTCCTTTGCAAAGCTCCTTCTTGCCGTCGTGCTCGTCCTCGACGCTCTCTCCATTGCGATGGCCGGCGTGCGCGACGGCGGCGACGCCGTGTCCGACGCGATGACGACAGCTGTGAGCATCATCTGGGTGCTGCGGCTGCCACTGCTCGTCTTCCTGCCACGCCACACGTATAACATCGAGGTGTGGCTGCTCAATCAGTCGCCGGCCATGACTATGCAGCATATGCGCCTCGGCCGTCTCGTGCTTATCGTCATCATGCTCTCACACCTCTCGGCATGCGTGTGGGCGTACATCGGGTGGCGCGAGTTCGATGCCTCTTTCGTGACGAACACGAGCGCGCACACGTGGCAAGCGTACTCGTGGTGGGCGCGCGACGTCGTCGTCCTCGAGGGCGCGGCGCGTTGCCAGCCTCTGGCGGTGCTCGCGTGGCTTCGCGGTCTCTACATCTCAATTGGCACGTTCGTGGTCGTGCCAATTGGTGATATGGTTCCCGACACGATGCCCGAGACGTACTACATGATCTTCCTCATTGTTGTTGGTTCGACATTGTCGTCGACAGGTCTTGGCGTCATCGTGAACGCGATCGCGCGACTCGACCAGGAGGAGTACGAGCATGCGATGGTGCAGACGAGCATGGAAAAGGTCATGATGAGCTACGCCGTGCCGCCACCACTGCAGCAGCGCGTCGTCCGCTTCCTCGTCTGGTCGCACTACCGTGGCGCCGACAAGGATAAAGCTGTACTCAACAAGCTCCCGCCACAGCTCCAGCTCGAGACCTCCAAAGCAATTCGGCTCGAGCTGCTCTCGAAGACGAAGCTAGCAGACCTGCTGCCGCGGGCCGTCCTCGGCCACATTACAAATGAGATGCGCGGCATCGTCATCACCCCCAGCGAGCTGCTCATGCTCGAGGGCGATAAAGGCACGCAAGATATGTACATCATTGTCGAGGGCGTCTTCGAGGTGCTCACGGCCGGTCGCCGTCCCTCGCTCTCGGCGCCCGTTCATCGCCGAAGGAAAGCCGAAGCGCTTATGGGAGAGAAAATGGGCTTCGCCAAGGACCACTTTGAGCAGACCAAGTCGACGGTCGTGGGCACCGTTGGCCCAGGCGCGGTGCTCGGTGAAGTTTCCTTCTTTCTCCAAGGCACGGCGCGCAACGCCTCGGTCCGCGCGGTGACGCGTGCTGTTGTCCTTCAGCTCACGCGCACGCAGCTTGACGCGGCGTGCGCGCTCTTTGGTCTGCATCGCGACGCGGCTTACCTTGCCAAACTCGAGTCCCTTGTGCGATCCATCGATGCCTGTTACCGCTCAACCAACGAGCGCATCGTCCGCGAGCAAGCCATCCTCCGTGGTGACAGCACTCCAGGGCACGCTGAACCATGCAAGATGTCCGAGGCGTCCAAGAGGTCCTCATCGACCGGCGATGTCCCCATCCAGCAGCCATCGAGTCATGGATACATCTTCCCACCCTCAACGCTGCCGAGGCAGCTGTGGGAGCTCGTTATGGCACTGACAACGGCCATTCTAGCCACCTCGATCCCCTTTCTCATCGCCGTGTTCGGGCCGCGAAGTCCTTTGAGCGTCGCCAACGCATGGGCCGCGCTCGTACCGCAGTGGTCGATCGATGTGATCCTTCTGTGCGACTCGTTGCTGCGCGCCTACTGCTTCCCCTTCCTCCCCCCAGGGCGCGAAACGTTCATGCAGTCGGAGCTCACACACACGGCGATTCGCACGCACTATGTGCAGGTCAAATTGCGCCTGGACTTGCTCGCTTCGCTGCCCTACGAAGCCTTGGCGCCGATCGGGCTGGCTGTGACGAGCGACACAAAGACGATCCTCCTCGCGGTGGCTCTACTGCGCCTGCCGCGGCTGCTGCGCTGCTCGCGCATCCTCGAGCACTGCCGCGTGGCCTTCGCCTTGCTGCCACCCCAACTTCATCTCTCGAGTGGCCAGGCGCGCCTCGCGGTGGTTACGTGCCTCTGGGTCTACGTCTGCCATGGGTTTGCATGCCTCTGGCTCTTTGACGCGTACACGCTCCCCAAGTCCGCGCTGGGGCGCAACTGGATGACCGAGGACATCGCATGGAAAGACGCCGATTGGGCGCACTCGAACGTGGGCCTCTCGTACCTTCGTGCAGTCCACTTCACACTGTCGCACATGAGCACTGTCGGCTTAGGCGACGTGCGGCCGCAGAACGCGCTCGAGACGGTCTTCGCGATGTTGCTCTCGCTTATTTCGGCATCACTCTTCGCCTGCCTCATCGGCCTCATCTCCTCGCTGGTGCGCTTGAACGACGGCGAGGAGGAGATGTTCAAGACACAGACTGACTACCTCCAGCACTACACGACGCATCACCAGCTGCCATCGGATCTGGTTCTGCGCATCACTGCCTACTACCGGCTGATCTCGTCCAACCCGCGCGTCTCGCACACGTACTTGACTGAGGCGCTCCCACCCTTTTTGCTCCGCGACATCGGCCTTTGGATGCACCGCAACAACATTCTCTGTGTGCCAGCGCTCAGCAGCCTCACCTTCTTCCCGCTCATCGAGCTCTGCGTCGCGCTCCGTCCGGAGCTCTTCCTGGAGGGCGATACTGTCATCACGAAGGGCGATCCCGCCGTCAAGCTCTACCTTGTTGATTTGGGCAAGCTCCGTGCGGGGGGTCGGCGCCTGCCGAACATGTTCCGGCAGGCGCCGCCCCGCAGCAGCTCGTCCATGGCGAGCCGCAAAATCACCGACCGGGAAGCCAGCAGCACGGGCATGCCCGCGCTCTCTTCCTACCTCATCGGCCGAAATGAGGGTGTGAACTATGTGGGGGCAGAGATGCTTGCTTTCAGCGGGCCGTTGGCTCCCGTGCTGAGCGCAATGCACGTCGAGGCGACGACGCACTGCCATTTGTTTGGACTAAGCCTTGGCGTGTGGAAGGGGCTGTGCAGCAAGTTCCCAGACGAGCTCGGGCCAATCAGCCGAGGGGCGCCTGCAGCGTGCTGCGGCCAGATTGCCCACGGGGGGCGCAACCTTCCACGCATGGCCATGGACATTTCCAGGGCCAGCAGCGGCCAATCGCTTGAAATGCCCACTGCCGCGAGCAACGCCTTCGGCGAGCTCGAGGGCGGCCAGCCGAGAGCAGTTCCGGTCAAAGGGGACGAGGGGATGGATAAGATCGAGTTGATGGGCTCCACGTTGCGCCCTTGCTCGTGGTCGTGCTGATTGCGAGCCTTTTCGGTTGCTCCTGTGTTTGTGGTGATTGGACGCTAGGTGTCGTTCGATCCTTTCGGTCCGGTCCTTGACCTTGTGTTAGAAATCACACCCGCACAACACTTCCAACAAGGTGTGAACACGCGTCATCCGAACCCTCAATTGCATGCCGAGGACACAGCTACTAGATTTTCTATGCGAACGACAAAGAAGCAAGGGTCACATGAACCCGCACAGTGAAGGGCCGCTGCATCGACAGCTCGGCGACACTTTATCGCGACGGGCCAGCTCCGACTCGCGACCATCACGCCGCGTCACCAGCTCCAAGGCAACCGCTGTCTCACTCGATGGCCTGCAACCAAGTGATCAATCAGCTGCGCGAGTACAGCAAACGCTCTCAATCAGCAACTCGCATATTCATAAGCCGAAGCCATCATTGATCCTGCCCCAGCCCTTTCGGACACGCAAACCCTGGCGTTCGAATGCCGACCCTCGAGCATTTGGGTGGCGGCCTAGCAAGTCGGGGCTCAGTTTCCAAGGTGAAGTCCGCGTGTACAGCGACTCGTCACATGCTCCGAATGGCGAGGTGGTCCACTTGACCTCGCCGGTGATCAGCAGCGCACTTCCATCTCGAGTTCCAGAATTGGCAGCAACAACAGCCGCCTCCACCCAGGCACGGGCCATTGTTGCCGCTCTCGTCGCCGCCCCTCCTCAGGCTACGTATCCATTGGCATCGCGCTCTCGGTCTATTCCGCGCCCGTTGTCGGCTCCGATGATCGCCTCTCGCAGAATCGCCTACGATTGCCTTCAGCGCCATGCGCATGCTCAGCGCGGGCACTTGCCTTTGCAGCGCAGCTATGCCGAGCTGGCAAACCACAGCGCCCCTGCACCACCGAGCCTTCTCCTCACGGGGGGTGCTGTCGATGCCGATGAGAAATGCCGAGAGCAGGGGCGGGGACGAGGAGGTAGAGGGGAGGACGATGAAGTTGGGGGGCACGGCGAGGACGACATAGACGAACGTCATCCCGAACCGGGCGATGGTTTTGGAGTTCCACGTGCAGGTCCTGCGGCTCCAACCTCATCAAGTGCCATCTCGCTATCCACATGCAGCTGCCTCCGACGTGACGAAACCCGACGTGACGAAACCCTACCTGACGAAACCCCTCCCATCTCGCTATCTACTTGCAGTACAGCTCAGCAGCGCAGCGCGGGGATCAAGATCGCCCTTCTCTTTAAGAACAATGCAGAGCGAACGGCGAGTAAGCATGAGCTTACGCAGCAGCGCTCTAGTGGCGAGCTCCATGCATCCGTCCAAGCTCGCCGCTCTATGTCATGGTTGCATAGACTGCGGCTCGGCGCCGATTCAGGCGCCCTTGCGGGCTCCATAGACTGCGGCTCGGCGGCAGGCGCATACTCGGCGGCAGGCGCCGACTCGGCGATGGACTCCGACTCGGATGAGAGCGCTGGCGAGGCCGACCATCAGCCGTTACATCAGCCGTTACATCAGCCGTTACATCAGCCGTTACATCAGCCGTTACATCAGCCGTTACATCAGCCGATACATCAGCCGTTACATCAGCCGTTACATCAGCCGTTACATCAGCCGTTACATCAGCCGTTACATCAGCCGGACGAGGGGCAGAAGCGACTTCGAGCGCGACCGGCGTCTGGGTCGGCGCCGCTCGCTCGTAGGCCGGGAGGGATACCACGGCTGGGAGGCAGCCCGGTTCGTCTGGCCGGGCCGGGAGGGATACCACGGCTGGGAGGCAGCCCGGTTCGTTCGAAGGCCGGCGTCCATCCCCCTCGACAAGTTTCGTCAAGTGGCGTCCATCCACCTCTGCTTGAAAGGCTCGACGAGCAAAGGCGCCGTCTCGAGCAGCAACTCGCTCCAGCCCTGGCGGATCTGTCGGAGGTTCTCAGCCAGCCGAGGAGCCCTGGCACCACCCTCGAGCCTGAAACCGGCCAAACCGCTGGCAAGGCGCTGCTCCAATGTGTCACCAACGGAGCGGCGAGCCATTCACTTGAAGAGGTGTGCGACCTCCTTCATCTTGCGTCCCTCAATCTCTGGATCGCGGAATCTCGCCGCGTCTAGTTTGAGAAAGGGTCAGTTGAATCGACACACAAGGTACCGACCAGCCACGTCTAGTTTGCCGGTTTGGACCACAGTGTCAGTGAGTTCGTTGATTGGATGACGAAACGTCATGTTTTTTATTAGGTTCAAGTAGGTGGGCAGCCGACGGAGGGAAATGCTGTGGGCATGTTTTGCTGCTGCTGTTGCCATCACGGTGGATATTCCACGGCCGCCAGCTTCGCGCCTGCTGAGCGCTGACTCGGACGATGGACTCGCGCCGCCAGTTTGTAACCTAGCCAACCAGCAGCGGCTTTGCGTGGAGCAGGTGCACCTCGCATTCGGGGGGCCGGGTGAAATGGTTGTGTCGTGGGCGACTGCTGATGATGAGACTCGGCCTTCAGTAGTTTATTGGGGCCCCGACTCGTTCAGCAGGACAGTCAATGGCACGGCTGCTGCCTACAGCCAGCTGCTCTACGTCGGTAGTGAACTCCTTGATCCCGCAATGGGTGCACCAGGGGATGCGCGTGCAATCATCCAGATGCAGAACACCAGCAGCTGGGCGAGTGCGCTGAGCATCTTTCCGTTTGGACAGTCAAGCAGCTACAAGGCCTCCACGACGGTGAAAACGGGATCCGGCGACTACAAGAATCCGGCGATGATCTACACATCGCCTCTCATCTGCACGGCCACGCTGTCCGGGCTTCTGGCGGGGCGCACATACGGCTACCGCGTCGCCGGCCACACGCGCGACTATTCGTTCACGATGCCGCCCGATCCTACGAGTGGCGAGGGCACC
>Ga0209550_10005328_pt1 | contig 12079 bp, 11 predicted proteins | sample LauGreSuBDMM15SN_2_FD_187567 | JGI IMG/M metagenome (GOLD analysis project Ga0209550, IMG submission 187567) | Freshwater lake microbial communities from Lake Michigan, USA - Su13.BD.MM15.SN (SPAdes) (version 5) | ecosystem: Environmental > Aquatic > Freshwater > Lake | place: Lake Michigan... | reverse complement strand
GGAATTTATATGGTTGATTTTGTTATTAGCAATTATTGCTACGCTAATGTCGTTCGGATGGATATATTACGCATTAATAAACGCCATAAGTGAAATAGGTAAACTAAACCCAGGGTTGACTATTTTTATGTATTTATTCGCGACGTTGTTATTGCCTTTTATATTATATGCTGGTCAATCGCCACCGGGTTTTACAGGACAATATTTGTATTTCTTATCCATTTGCGAAAACATGTCTAATCAATTTAATAATAGTTTTCAAATAAGCATGGTTGAAGCATTCAATATAGTAAAAGGTACGTTTGTAGGATTTGCGTTACTATTTGCTATGATTACTATAAAAGAATACACCAACTTACCGAGAGATACCCGAAAATTCACTCTATACAATAATAAATTCAAATTAGACAGTCTGTTTATATCATTAATGGTATTTTTAATGATAGTCTTATTCACTTCGTTTTTGAATTCGGATAATTTCCCGTTATTATTGGTCGCGACCATCGAATACATGGCTCCTATAGTATTGTTAATTATGTCGGCATTGTTGATTTATTATACCGATCATTTGGCGAAATTATCAAAAAAACGGGTAATCAGTGATTTGGAAAAACAAAAGAAAATCAAAGAAGATAATCGGCAAAGTGCCGAATCTTCGCAAAGCAAACGTATTAATATGGCGCTACAAATGCTCACGGATTTAAAAGCCACAGAAAATATAAAACCCGCAGATACTTTATTGAAAGAGATAAATAATGATGCAAAAACAGTTACTAAAGATACAGTTAGCAATTTGAGAGTAAAGATAACCAACTACAAACAGAATGTAAATGACGCAATCAACCCCTTTATACTAAGTTTAAGTGACCCACCTGACCAAAAAACCATATCTATATTTAATGATAAAGTTAGTGAATACATCAACAGCAACTTGAAACCAGCTAACGACATTATTCTTAAATTGTGAGAACGCCGGATTTGTAGTATTTGCGTAATAACCTACGAAGATAAATCTTCTACGGTTATACGAAGATAAATCTTCTACGGTTATTCCTTGAACTCCAGTGTTCTCACAGTAGCGAAGAATGAGCTACGTAGTAAATTGTAGTATTTACAGAGTAACGACGAAGGAGTTACGTAGTAAATTACAACAAAACATAAACATATAAAATAGTATAAATTGAATTGTATAGTCAATTTATATTTTGTATTATATTTGCATAATCACACAAATGAAATATTACGATACGCATTATGAGGAATATATAGAATCTGTAAAAACGCATAATATTCACCCCGAATTAACGGGTTTTTTCGAAAACTTTCCGTCTACCATAAAAGAGTTGGGTAATTTGATCGTATACGGTCCATGCGGTAGCGGGAAATACTCTCAGGTATTGTACTTTTTGCAAAAATATTCGCCCACCCGTTTAAAGTATGATAAACGGATTACGCTCAATACGGAAAAGCAATCGTACATTTATCGCATGAGCGATATCCATTATGAAATCGATATGGGACTATTGGGATGTCATTCCAAAGTATTGTGGCACGAATTGTTTTTCCAAATCGTCGATATTATTTCAATGAAAACTGAAAAGACGGGTATTTTCGTATGTAAAAATTTCCATATGATACATAGCGAATTGTTGGAAGTGTTTTATAGTTATATTCAACAAAGTGCGAAATTAATGCCGAGTATGTATATTCGGTTTGTACTAATAACTGAACATATTAGTTTCATACCCAATCCGATATTATGCTGTTGCGAAAAAATTGCTATTCGAAAACCCTCTAAACAAGACTACCTGAATATTTTATTACCGAAAGAACCTGCTAAAACGCATTCGCGAGAGCAAAAATTGCGCGCAAGCTCTCCAGGAAGCGTAGGCGTCTCCGCCAATGCGATAACGCAGGACTTAGACGTATTATCCTTCGATGGTAAACCATCTTCAGAGAATACCGTAAATAATAACGTAAAAATGGGGGGGTTAATTATAGAGAGATTATCTAAGGGTTTGCCACCCAAGGTTTCATTATCCCACGAAGATAAATCGTCTTCGCTGAGTAATCCTCGCACACCTACTCTCGCTCCTCGGCCATTGCTTCGCGAAGACGTTCTAGCAATCCGCGATGGCGATACAGAAGACGAAGACGAGGATACCCCCCCCGAAATAGAGAAGATACTCGGAAAACACGAGTTGTTTATACAAAAAATTGGCGGATTATTATCATTCGATGGTAAACCATTATCCAACGAAGATAAATCGTCTTTGGAACATCTGGACGGGGTTGTAAGACGCCATCCGAACCATCGCAAAATTACGCCCCCCAGCGATTTTTCGCGTGGCTTTTGCTCTCGTGAAAGTTATAAACGAGTCAAGAAGACCATCGACGAAATAGCGGAACAAAACGTATTGAACCTAAAAGAACTTCAATTATTAACACAAGTCGAAACCGAAGAATTACCGAAAGATATTTTCAATATTATTTGCGATAACATTATTCACGAAATAACCAATTCACATACTCTTGTATTCACACAATTTCGAGAGAACTTGTACGACATTTTGATTTATAATCTCGATATAACGGAATGTGTATGGTACATTTTGTCGCATTTCATACGTATTGGTTCCATAACGAATGCTACGGAGATACTCCCGAATATATATACGTTTTTGAAATATTACAACAATAACTATCGCCCGATATATCATTTAGAGAGTATTTTCTTTTATTTGTTATTAGAAGTGCGTAAACAGCAACCCGTAAACGAACATGAACGAAAAACTCGCATATCAAATACTCGAACTACCCGAAACGAATTTGTCCGCCAGTATAAGCGAAATCCGCGAAAGGTATAAATTATGCGCTCTCAAATATCACCCCGATAAATGTAAATTGCCGGATGCGACCGAGAGATTTCAAGCAATAAATGATGCATATTTGTTTTTGAAAAAGAGACATGACGGCGAAACAATATATGACGAAGACTACGACGACGACCGCGACAATGAAGACGACGAAGACCCACATTCCATGCACACATACAAAACAATGATTGGACTATATTTGTCGCGTTTTTTCCGCAATGTGTGCGATACGGATATCAAACAGCGTATAGCCAAGATGGCTATATCGAAAATACTAGGTTTATGTGAACAAAAGGCGACGGAATATGTACGTCGATTAGATATCACTACACTCTCGAAAATATACGAAATACTAGTCCAATACAAAGAAGCATTTCATGTATCGGAACATTTACTATCGGTGGTTAGGGACATCCTTTCGGAAAAAGCGGGAGATAATACCTGTATTTTGCTTAATCCTTTTTTGGAAGATTTGCAGGCGGATAATTTGTATAAAATCACGGAGGGAGGACAGACATATATTGTACCATTGTGGCACCCCGAACTTGTCTATGATTGTTCCGGGTCGGATTTGGTGGTTCGTTGTTGTCCGGTATTACCCGAACATATGGAAATCGACGAAGACAATGATATTCGAGTGTATTTAGAATATACGTTGGCCGAATTATGGGGAAAAGAAACGGTGCCGGTTCCTTTTGGGAATACTTGTTTAGAGTTTTACCCTAAATCGCTGTATATTTCGGAGTATTCACAAACGATATATTTTCCAGGGGCAGGTGTATCGCGGATAAATCGTACAAATATGTTTGATAATTCGCGCAGGTCGGATGTGTACTTGATTATAACAATTATTGGTGTTTAGTAGGATATTGTACAATTTACGGTTAATCTACGCAAAAGCTACGTAGTAAATTGACCAAAACACAAAAAAGTATTTGGACTATGAGACCAAAATGGTTCGCATATAATACAGATATACAAATCTATATTATATTTATTTGTTAGGGATTGTATTTTACTATTCATCGAACACCTACCCTCGTTCCTCGTTTTTTGCGTAGCTTAACCGCAATTTACTACGTAGCTCATTCTTCGCTACTACGCAAATACTACAAATCGCGCCTATATCTATCTACTTTCCAGCAACAACTGTTTTCTTCACGACCTTTTTCACAGGGGCTGGTTTGGGTGCAGTGTCTACAACGACTGGTTCCGGCAAAACAACTGGTGTACTTTGTACCGAGGGTGGTGGGGGCAAAGCGATATTCACGACGTTAGGCTTAGCCGGTTCTGGTTCGGCCTCATCGTCGCTATCTGCTACTTGGGTGGTTGTCGCTATCTTTTCTTTGGGGGTTGGGGGTGGTACGGAAATCTGAGAAGCGGTCGCATCCGATAAAGCGGGTTCGTCTATGTAGTCGTCTTCCTTAATTTGTTGAGCATCGATAGTTTCGCGTTCTTCTTCAGACAGTTGTATTTGACACTTCCCATAGATACTAACTACTTCTTTTGGCTTGACTACACATTGAATGACCTTCCAGGTAAGCCCCCAGCCTTTACCGCCTATCCAAATACCGCCACATTGTAAAACACACGCGACATTACTGAGTTTGGGTACGAATTCAACGGGAGTTAGACGATTGTCTTCGCAAGGAAAAATCAAATCATTCTTGGTATTGTAGATTTCGATGCCCCATTTGCCGTCGTAATAAGGAACTTTTCCGCGGATGGATGGTGGCTTGGAATAGTCGATCTTCTTCGTATCTTTAATTTTGCTGTATTTCAAGAGCGGATAAAATGAATGTTTAGCAACTTCGCGCGACATTTCTTCGCCCCACCATAGCTCGGCGTTCTTTACGGCATCGTCTAAAATCTGGTTCTCAAAATCCTTGATTTTCTGTAAAAAGGCGTTCGTGGTCGCATTGGCGTATTCTGGGTTGGGGAAATTCAACGTCATACTATACTTGCCGTCCGATTCGCCAGTACTTTCATTGACGAAATCGCTTATTCCCCACGTCATCATAAGGGGCGTCGAAATATGAAGGGTTCTATTTTTTTGAGTACTAATTAAATTGATGGCCTTACCGCCTTGCTTGTTCAGCTTAGGGGCGGTATATTTAATGGCTTGAGGGTTCCAATCGGAAACGGTTAACACAACTTGAGAAAAGGATGCAGTAGTCATTTTGTTTTGATTAGAGTTTTCGGTATAGGGTTCGCTTTAAAAAGTTTGCTTGTATTAGTGAGTATAGAAAAAGAGGAGTACTGGATGATGGGTTGATACATATAATAGGGTATACTCTTTAAATTGGTTTTTGTATTCGTTTCGTGATATAATATAAATGAAACAATGCGCTAGTAGAGACAAAAACAAAGACCATTTCGTACAAATCTAAATTGTATATTTTGCCTAAAAATACTCCCGCAAAAACGAAATATACTATGAACCACCATATCGGGTTCGCCATTGAATATTTGTTTCGATTTATCCAAACCGGTATAGCGTGTCCTATCCAAGCATATAAATGCAACGTATAGACATTCAACGGTATTATTTTGGATAAACCGAGAGTATTGAACATATGATGGAACGTTTCGCCGTAATAGTTATAAAACCGCGTTGGAAAACAAACCATAATAACGGTGTATCCTATCAATGCGAATACATTGGACGAATATAATACGTCGTGTATTTGTTTCGAAACCGGCAAAGAATGAAACCAAATCGAGAGAAACGAAAACGAAATCAAAAACCAGTAGTTGTATTTGTAATGGTTATATTCTAGTTCTGGGGTTCCTAATATGGTTCGTATATTCATTTTTTTCATGTTTTTGCGAATACTATGTCTCTAACTTATACATTATATGCGTATTTGTATAGAGCGCCGGAGTATCAAAGCCTAGCAAATATACTCGCCATTTCTACATCGATATTCGTCGCGATGGTTTCTAATGAACGCACATTCACTGCAGAGGTAGCGCTATTATCCAAAAATCGTATTAAATCCAATACAATACTGATTTTATCGTGAGACCAAACGGATTGTAAACTCTCGATAAGTTCTTTTGTATAGAGTACACTCATTCCATCTTTTCGGAAAATGGTATCGTTATATGGATGATGGATATCATTCGATGATTGTCCGGCGTCGTCGACTTCACCATTACGCTCCTTCTCTCGATTTTTACTGATAGCATTTGTATTTGTATTCGACGATTTATTTTGTTCTATTGGTTTGGTTACGGGAGCGTGTTGGTTCAAATGATTGGATATAATAACCGAAAAAAAGTACAAACACAATCGAATAATAGACGAATTCTTGTATGTTTCCATTAGATTTTCGAGACCCCTTTTTGCGCATACAAAGAGATTTCTTACTCTCGGCGTTTTCTGAACATATTCTTTCGATAAATACGTCGAACACGCGATTTCGATGGGATTATAGAGATATTGTAGGTCGGTTTTATTGGTATTGTATACGTATCGACAAATCGACTGAAACGGACCAGGGTCTTGAAAATAAAGGATATTGTTTTGAATGAGTATTTTGGTACCAATCGGTTTGTTTCCTAAAATCGCGAGTTTGATAATAACCGACAATGGATCTATCACAAAAAGCTTGATGTTTACATTTTGTGGATTATCGGGAATAGTAGTGTTCATTTCGAGAGAAAACACGGGTTAATACACTAATATATAGTGTATATCTAATTTACTACGAAACTCCTTCGTCGTTTCTCCATAAATACTACAATTGTTTTGTTTATTATGTTTATGTATGAACGTCAAGACATTAACCCTAAGAAAATTGATTATTATTCATTCTTCCGTGATAATACTATATACAATTATTAACCTATTCAAACACCCCATTTACTACCTAAATACTACAATAATAGCAAAATGAATAACGACGCTTTACCATTGTATAAACAAGTGATACCCGAACCCGCGCGTATCCAAATCGACGACCCAAGATACGAATTATTGCGAACCATACCCCAAAAAGAGACGGACGAGAGCGACGGGACAGTTTTTGTGTATTTAACCATATCAGACAACAAAGATTATTTTATAACATTCGTCGAGCGACCCATTGCGGAATACTATGAAGACGACGAGTATTTGTCGCCCGAAATTCAAGTACAGACGTTCATGTACGAAGGCGATCGGGTCATATGGCTATCTGGCTTTATAGTTGTTCTGTGAATTTGTAGTATTTGCGGTTAAGCTACGCAAAAAGCGACGTAAGGAGCTACGTAGTAAATTGTAAAAAACTACAATTATCATGCGGTTCGACGCAATTCACAAGTCGTCTTGACCTCGCGGTTGTCTCTCAAATATTGTATAATATAATCCACTTGTGATTGATCGCTAATGATTTTGTCTAAACATTCCTCAATATATCCAAACGAAAGAGGAGAGTATTCGCGTTTTTCTACAAATTTAATTGTACCGTCGGTTATGTCGATGGGTTTGTTGGTCCATTGTTTTTGTTGTATATAATCGCATAGTTCGGTAGTTAGTTCGTGTTTGGACTCTCGTATTTGCTTGGTTTTCTCATTCACGAATTTCAATTGTTTGTCTAGTATAACCCATTTTTGTATGTTTTGAGCAAACAATTCTTTTTCCCCAGGTGTAGGTGTAGCAGTCATATTGGTTTATATAATATATAATCTTCGCAGGTTATTGTCTCGCCCACAATAAATCCGCCTCTTCTGTCTCCATAACCACCGTTGGCTGAACTGGCCATTCTATATATGGCGTAGCTTTGGTGGTAGGTCGCTCGAGAGATAAGAGAGTTTTTAATGCTTTCAATCGTCTCTCTAAAGGGAATAATCGAGGGGGCAATTTTCGGCTCAACTGTTTCCATCGCCATTCGAACTGTAATGCCGCCGCCCAATTCGGAAATCCCGATACGTGAGCTCCGCGAACCCACGAATGGCCGATTGCTACTTTTTTACCGGTCGCACAAGCTCCTCCCGCGATTTCTTTGTTGTGTTGTCTCAGTCTTCGGTCCAAATCCATAGTGGCGCCAATATAAGTCGAATTGTCGGTAGCTACTAACAAATATACATAGGATGGGGAGGGTTCCATGATTTATAATAACCTACGAAGATAATTTACTACGTAGTAAATAACGTATGCTAAAAATAAATATAAATATAACGCCTGATTTTATGCATTTAAAGTATACAACTCTTTATGAATACAGACGTTGAGACAATACCAAATATAATGAACCATATAATTACATACACCGACAAGTTAGAGGAAAATACATATTACACCAATTTTTCCAAACACATAATACAGTCAAACACCTATGTAGCGAATACACCGCCTCTTAAATTCGCGTATACCGATTTTGTGAAATCTACTCTCGATAACCTGGATTTCCATTTTGATAAATACAAATTATCGGAATTGAAACAAGTCGCTAAACATTACAAATTACCAGTGAGCGGGAACAAACCAATAGTAATTGAGCGTATTCGTACATTTTTTAACCAAACAACCGCTACCAATACGATTCAGAGAATATTTCGCGGACATATGGTAAGATACTCGTATAAATTGCGCGGACCGGCGTTTCATAATAGGCAACTCTGCGTGAACGAGACGGAATTCTATACGTTAGACCCAATCTCCGAAATACCCGACGAATCGTTCTTTAGTTTTGTTGACTCTCGAAATTATGTCTATGGGTTCGACATTTGTTCGATTATTTCACTTATTACGAAATCAGAAAAACCAATCAATCCATATAATCGCGAGGCATTTCCGTACGATGCAACAGTTGCTTTGCATAAATTATATAATATCACCAAAATATTATTCCCAAACATCTGGTACGTCTATTATGAACAAAATACGACAAAAACGTACACTAAGCCCTCTACATATACGACCGTAAATAGAAACGACAATATAAACACGATATTTCAAACCATAAATGCGAGTACTTCTTCGGCGCCTAGTGTATCTTTAGGCAATGTTCCTACAACACGTAATCAAATAATAGCCGAACAATCGGAAATAAATCAAAGATTGGAAACTATCCGACGTGAGCCATTCGAAACACGAACACGCGAACTATTTATGGAAATCAATCTATTAGGAAATTATGCCGAGAGTAGATGGTTTACAGAACTCAATCGTATACGTTTAGCCCGTTATTATCAGTTTTATTACGATTGGTGGTTTGTACGCTCTCGATTAAACAATGAAACGCGCAATAGAATATGTATGCTGGACGACCCGTTTTCGGATGTGAATTTATTATATTTATATCCAACAACTACTTTAGAAGATTATCGCGAAGCTTGCTTACGACTAATGGAAAATATGGTGTATGGTACTCGTGATATAGAGTATCGCAAATTAGGAGCTCTGCATTTATTGAGTATATTAACCGTCGTATCGGAAGAAGCCAGACGTTCTATGCCTTGGTTGTATGAATCCATTATTTAGGAATATTTAGGAAAAAGCGCTCGAAAGAATGTACAATAGTACAATAAATATTTTATTGCGTTAAACCATTTAAAAAAGATGCTTTATATACTGTATAATACTAAAAATGCCTCGCAGTACAAAACCCGCTACTACACCCGCACCCGTCGCTACCGCTACTGAACCAGTTATTGTTCCAGAAAATGTTGTCGCTCTCAAGAAGGCTTCCTCCAAGAAGGCCAAGGCACCCGAAGTTGCGCCTGTCCTCCCAGCACCTGTTGTCGTTGAACCAGTTGTTGTTGCACCCGCACCAGTTGTTGATACCCCCGTTTCTGTTGCCCCAGTTGCCGATGTTGTACCTGAAGCATCATCTGTATCTAAGCTTTCCGAGATTGAAGCTAAAATCCAACAGGTTACTGGAATTATTGCTACTTTGAAAAATGATGTTAAAACTTTGTCCAAGACCATCTCACGCGAACAAAAGCTCGCCTCCAAGTCTTCAAAGGGAAAGGGCCAACGCAAGGTCTCTGCTACCCGCAAGCCATCTGGGTTTGTTAAGCCCACCTTAATCAGCGACGAGCTAGCCAAGTTTTTGGGAAAGACTGTCGGTACCGAAATGGCTAGAACTGATGTTAGTAAGGAGATCAACGGCTACATCCGTGATAACCATCTCCAAGACAAGGAGAACGGACGTAAAATCCACCCTGACGCTAAGTTGTCCAGTTTGTTGAACATCAAGCCAGGAGATGAGCCATTAACTTATTTCAACCTCCAGAGATTCATGAAGCACCACTTCGTGAAGACTGAGGTTGTCGCTACTGCTTAGATTGTAGTATTTGCGGTTAAGCTACGCAAAAAGCAAGGTACGAGCTACGTAGTAAATTGTAGTATTTGCGGTTAAGCTACGCAAAAAGCGACGTAAGGAGCTACGTAGTAAATTGCTTACAGCTTCGTGAAGGCGTTCTCGCAAAATATAAAAAAATAAAAATAGAAATAAAAAAATAAAAATAATAGATATGTGCGTTATATCTATTATTTGGCGTTATCACATACAAGAATATACGAATACTTTTTATAATTTATAAATTAATAATAACAAGAAACCATATAAAATTGACCAGCGAAGGTTATTCATTATATAAGTGTTTGTGTATTCAAATGGAAAAAGACCAATCCGACCTAAAGAAAATGTTCGAAGACCAAGTTCGCGCGTATGTCTCCGAATACAATCCGCATTTTGTTATTTTAACACCCTGCTACGGGAGCGTATGTTTCGTGAACTTCGTCGCGTGTTTATTGCAGACTATACCTCTATTCAATTCGTTCGGTATTCCTATCCGCGTAGAATTTTGCCGAAACGATAGTTTGGTTTCTCGCGCGAGAAACAATCTGATTGCGAAAGCCATGTACGACGAAACCGCGACGCATTTTATGTTTATAGATGCCGATATTACGTGGAACCCAGTCGACTTATTGCGACTATTGATATCCAACAAACCGTTAGTTGGAGGTGTATACCCCATTAAAAACTACAATTTCAATAATTTGACCGGGGACAATACCGTAAATGGCTGGTTAGAACATAAACGCAAAACCGATATCAATAACGCTGTCTCGGATTCAGATTATATCCAAAACCGGTTGCTACGGTACAATATCAATTATATAAGCAATGTACTCGAAGTCAAAAACAATTTAACACAGGTGAAACATCTAGCTACGGGTTTTATGCTAATCCAGCGTCAAGTCATTGAGAAAATGTCGAAAGCGTTTCCGTCTACGAAATATACGGACGATGTCGGGTTTTTGCACGGCGAAGAAAACAAGTACGCGTATGCGCTATTTGATTGTGGGGTGGAAGAAGGCCACTATTTCTCGGAAGATTGGCTTTTTTGTAGTCGATGGACTAAAATGGGCGGACAAATCTGGATCGATGTTACCGTGAATTTAACCCATACTGGTATAGAGGATTACAAGGGGTCGTTTTTGGCGTCGATTGCTTAGGTGTATGGATTGCTAAAGTATTATTTACAGAGTAGCGACGAAGGAGCTACGTAGTAAATTATCATACGATAGTAAACCATTTCTGGATAATCCTCAAACTCCTACGTTCGTTCCTCACTACGGAGTTCTCACAATTCTTGAACATAGGTGTTCGAGGAATACCCATCGTTGCTTTAAGCAAAGAAATAAGCAACGCTGTAAAAGATGTTTCCTCCTGGTAGATTATTAATCCAATACAAAATATCTAACATTAATATATAAGTAATAATGGCGACACTTACCACGGATACGGATTCACATCCACGTGCTGTCGCTAAAAGACAATTAGAAAAAGAAGTAACGACTTTAAAAGAAACTCTAGATAAATATATAAAAGACAAGCCTTCATATACAGACGAACCGCCAATTAAAATATCTGAAATGGAAATAGGTAAAGTGTATTTAATAGCCAATTGGAATGGCCCCATACTTGTAAAAATGGTTAATAAATATACCGATAATACATTTACAGAATCACAAACTCGTATAACTTCAAAATATATAAATACGAAGAAAGATCAATACGAACCATCTAAGCAAATAGAATATATCGAAGATATGAAATTGTTCACTCCAAAAGACGAGGAAAAATTCACGGTTTATTTAGCCATACCTAAACCCCCTGGTGGTGGAAAACGACGTCGACGCACAATACGCAAAACACGAAAAGTAAGAAAAGGCCGTAGAAAACAAATTAAAAGTAGACATAGAC
>Ga0209550_10005326_pt1 | contig 12082 bp, 13 predicted proteins | sample LauGreSuBDMM15SN_2_FD_187567 | JGI IMG/M metagenome (GOLD analysis project Ga0209550, IMG submission 187567) | Freshwater lake microbial communities from Lake Michigan, USA - Su13.BD.MM15.SN (SPAdes) (version 5) | ecosystem: Environmental > Aquatic > Freshwater > Lake | place: Lake Michigan... | reverse complement strand
GAATTAATAATTTCGCGTTTTATTTTTATATATTCTACATTTACTTCGTGTTTTGCCTCCAAAATAATGTTTATTTCTATGTGTTTTACCTCCTCTTATATTCTCTTCATTTTTACTTCCTTGATTTTCACGTGAAAATTTTCCAAGGGGATTTTCAAATTCACCAATTGAATCGGAAATAGAACTACTTTTTTCGTCGACTATTCTTCTTAAATTTGTAGCACTTGCGTTAGCAGTATCCGCCGTTTTTGTAACTATTGAACTAAAAGCATTTATAGTAGCCCAAATTGCCTCACCAACGTTTGTCGCTGCGCGTATTCCACCTATAATTATTCCCGCACCAGGAATTCCTTCACTTACATTTAAAAGTCCATTCATTAAAGCCGTAGCACTTTTAGTTCCTGCTTGCGCCAATTCTTCTATGAATTTATCCAATAATGGCTCTATATATGGGTCTATTGCTTCAAGAATCGCTATAATTTGTTCTTGTGTTTCTGGGTCAGATAACGTCTCTTTTATTTGTGATAATTTTTCATTTGTTTGTTCAGGGTTTGTTAAATCAACTCCTAATAAACCACTTATCATCTGGATCGCGCTCAGTATAACAGATTTTACTAAATTAAATGTTCCTATAATAAATGGTGAGTCGGCTAAACTACTAAAAGTTGGAAGTTTAATTGTATGTGCTGCTACAATATTTTCCATTATTTCTCCACTTTCTCCACTTTCTCCTTCTCCTTCACTTTCGCGGCTATTTTGATTGGCTCCTTTGCTAGGTGCTTGAGTTGTTCGACCACCTATTAATTTCATGGTCTCCCTTCTTTTTTTATATTTTCTTGCTTTTTTCGTATTATATGTATATTTCATTACTATATTATTGTTAGGTTTTTATTTTTTGGTACTATATTTTTTAAAATCAGCAAAACTCATCGCATATTTTTTATTAACAACCTTTCTGTCTATTTTTTTTAATATATTAAAATTTGAAATTTTACCTTCACGTGTATAATGATTTGATTTTTCTTTTAACAACACCTTTTCATTAGTTATTTGTTGTTTTGTTGGAATACTATTTTTTGGAGGCGGCGCTTTATTTACTCTACCCGAACCAGCTTCCTTATTATACGTTTTAAATTTGGCAAACACACTTTTCTTTTCAGTAACATCATTTAACGCATTTGGTTGCGTCTTTAATTCTTCCTGTCTTTGTTTTTCCTGTCTTTGTTTTTCCATTTCTTTTTCTTCTATTTTTTTTTCATAGTTTTTTAATTCTTGTTCCATGTCAATGTATAAAAATCTACAATTAAATGTCAAAACATATCTTCTACCCACCACCTCTAAAAAACGATATGGTATTTCATTATCACTATAATACTGAAATGTATCTTTTTTATTATTGTAAAACATTAAAACATTACCTAACGGGGTCGCTTCAATAATATAATTATTTTGTAATTTGTCTAAACGCTCGTTTAATAATTTATTTTTCACAATTTCCTTTATTTCAGATTCAGTAATTACTTTATCAGTTATTTCTAATAACTCACTTTTAATAATTTCTGCTTGTTCAGCATAATGGGTTTTTTTTTGTTTCATTTGTTCTTCAAGCGATTCTATAAGACCTTGTTCATCATTGTACGTAGAGGTTTTCTCTGATTCAGTAAATTCCATATTTTCTATATCAGATAATTCCTCTTGATAATTAGCAAGTAGTTCTTTCAAGTTTAGTTTTTTTAATTCCAAATCTTCTGTACTTTGATTAAATAATTGAGTAAATAATTCTGCTTCTAATGACTCTTCTTCAGGAGAAAATATATATTCTTCAGGCAAAGACCGTATTTTTGTCAAATATTTGTCTTCATACTTTTCTATTTTTGTCGTTGAAACTTCATTTTCTTTATCTTCACTTTTTTCAGTTAAAAAATTGGTTCTATTTTCTTTATCAAACAATTCTGTGTAAAAAGGATATACTACTCTATTCATCGTGATAAAAAAATTATTATAGCTCGTATAAAAAGTATAAAATTTATTATTTATTTCATTTTGATGATGTAAATAAAGCTTTTTCCACGTCTTATATGTGAATAAAAAGAATAATAATGTTATTGGAACAGCATGTAATGTAATATTACTAATAATATTGATAAACATATGAATAAATATATATAATTGATACTTTTAAGCATTTTCACTAAAAACTTCTTTTTTTCGTTCTTCAAATAAATCAGCAATCTCTTTTTCCAAAATAGGGACATTTATTAGTTCATATGTTTCCTCTTCACAATCAGGATGTAGCCTAACAAGGCATAATTTTGTTACTTGTTTTCCATACTTTTCCTGTATTATTTTTCTATACGTATTTAACTGTAAAGCATAATGCCAAAAATTGGAGTCTGGGAAATGGCAGATACATTTTGTTAAAGCAAATTTATTCCACGCATTAATTTTGGTAATATTTGCTGACCTTTTCCAATCATAAATTGATAATGTCCCATCTTCGTTTTCATAAACCATATCTATTGAACCTGCTAATTTTAAGTCTTCATGATAAATCATCCATTCTGTTCTATAAGGCTTAAAATTAGGCGTGTCCTTTAAAAATTGTAAGAAATATTGCCATTCTATTGAGTCGTTTTTACATATAGTTTGGCAAGAAATATATTTATCATATAAATCTTTGTGTGTGTATTCTGGTTGGATATTTGGGTTATTCATGAAACATTCAATTTCATAGTGGATGTTTGTACCTGCTCCTGCGGCGTTGTCTCGATTTTTATTCCACATATCTTTTATTTGTTCCGGTTTTAGCCCCCAATATTTGTGTCCTTCTTTCCAAGATTTACCTCTCATCATATTTCGAATGATTTCATCAGCATTAAAATGTGGAAAATGAGAGTGATTCCATGTTGTAACTGACGTGTATTTTGATTTTGGGTCAGTAACAATTTCATATTTGTGACCTTTTTCATAAAATTTGATATTTTCATCACGTTCATGAGAATGTGATGATGTTAAAACAGTATGTAATTCAGGATTCATTATATAGGTATACTTTATACTATTTATATTATTTTAATGAATAACATAAACGGTTCAATTTTATTTTTTGTTACACAAAGAATCTAATTTTTCTTCTAATTTTTGAATTGTTGTGTTTTGTTCCTGTATTGCCTTTACTAAAACCGGTATTAATTTACCATAAGACGCCTCCAGTTGGTCTGGATTTACGTCATAAACCAAACCTGGTATGGTTATTCCAGTTACCTCTTGGACATTTTGTAATTCTTGAGCAATAAATCCAACATCTTGAATATCTGTTTTTGAACCATCTCTTGAATCCCATACAAAATTTACAGGATTTAACATATTTATAAATTCACCACATGTTTTTAAAGGGTTAATGTCCTTTTTATCTCTTTTGTCACTCAAACTTGTTAAAGATGTTGCGTAACATCTTAATGTGGTTATTCCTGAATTACCCAATGTAATTTCATTAGAGACAGAAGAAGTACTTGATAATGTCTGATTACCAATACAAGTATTATTTGTACCTGAAATTAAATTACTACCTGATTGATAACCAATAGCAGTATTCTGGTAACCACTAATTAACGTGAATAAAGATTCACACCCGATGCCTGTATTTTGATATCCGGATATATTATAAAGTAAAGAAGATACACCTAATGCTATATTTTGAAAACCACCTGTATTTGAGTACAAAGAATTTGAACCGTGTGCTGTATTTTGATAACCATAAGTATTTGAATATAACGAACCAGAACCACACCCTGTATTCAATTGTCCTGATGTATTAGAAAATAAAGCACCAGCCCCGTTCCCAGTATTTTGATAACCAACATTATTTGAATATAGAGAACCAGCGCCACATGCTGTATTTTGATAACCACCTGTATTTGAGTACAAAGAATTTGAACCTTGTGCTGTATTTTGATAACCCAAAGTGTTTAAATATAACGTGTTGGTGCCAATCGATGTGTTATAATTACCATTTGTGTTTGTGAGTAAACTATTATAACCTATAGCTGTATTAAAAGAACCCTGGGTATTATTTTTTAAATTATTTGAGCCAAGTATTGTGTTAGTGGAAACACTCGAACCACCACGTCCTATATGCACACTATTACAACTTATATCTTGTATTGATGTTATGGTCTCTGTACTTAAAATTTGGTTTATACTTATGTTATCTGTTGATGCGTATGCGTTACTTATTATATTATTTTTTCTCGCATAATTTAACCCTCCATATTGTCTAAATGACATTTATTATATGATTAGTTAAATATTTAAAATAAATTGCCATATTATATTCTTATTGTAATATTTTTTGAAATAATTCGGTTTTTTCCTTGTCTTGATAATTTTTTACCTTTATTTCTTCCATGTCTTACGTATTTTGTTTTTCTTCTTAAAGCAGTTGGTCTTCTTGTCCTTGAAGTAATTGTTAGTGGAATGATGATTTGTTGCTTACCTCTGGCTCTAGAGTTTTGACTCAAACTTCTACGTTTTGTTTTTTTGTGACTATTGATACTTGAATGTGATGGTGTTTCTAATAAATTGTTTAAAGGTGCTGAAATGCTATTATCATTTGTGAATAATAGTGGTTCTGTAAAAATATCATCTTCTGTATCATTATGCTTAACTAGTTCAATAACCATAGGACCATTTAGTTTTTTTTTATTGTGAGCATTTGTCATACCAAAATCCCTTAATAATCTTCTATCTAGAGAAGTATTTTCACTAGGAACGTTGAAAATTTGTTCTAAGTCGTGATTATCAAACTTTAGATCAATATGTTTTTTTTTATTATTATCCAAAATATCTAATGATACATTACCGTCATGTCCATCATACTCGGCATCCCATTTTACTTGACTAACTTTATTATGATTATTTTCGTGAATAATCGATTTCGTTTCTCCTCTATTTTTAACATATGTATTTAACATATTTATATTAAAAACATATAATAAAATTTACTAAGTATAAAATATAATTTTTAAAAATAATGAATATATTATGAGTGTTAAATTTGTTGATTTTAACTACAGCGATAGTTTAGAAGACAATTATCACGTTAAAAATGAAGAATATATGGATGAAGACTTAGAAAATGATAATATTCAATTAAACATAGAGGATAATGTCGAAAATAATGGTGGTAAAAATAGTCAAACTAAAAAAACTCTAAGATTTCAACATAAAAGACAACCAAATGAGGTAACATATGACGATATCTTAAACGCGTTAGGGTTTGGATTTAACAACGGCGTATTACACCATAAAGAAACTACAGAACCGCAACAGTATCATCAACCGAATTATGATAATCAGCAACAGCAACCATTAAAACAACCAAAAATGAAAACTCTTGACCCAGCAGTGAAAAATAGCGCGATTTATAACAAATATTTTAAAAATTATAAAGACCCAAATTATGTTGAAGCGCCACAAATACCTTTAACACCCGAACAATTAAAAATAAAACTAATACATGATTATATAGAGAGAGTCAAAGCAAAAAGAAGAATAGCATTAATAAAACCAAAAAAAATGTTGTATTCTACACAAAATGTCGGTTTTAGTGGCGCTCGTCAAAATCCTAGTAATTTGAATAAATTTTTTTCATTTTCTAATAAATAATTACAAACTAATTAAATAATAAAAAGTATTTAAATAAAAATAATTTAAAGAATTATTACTAATTTATATGTGGGGCTATTCTATTCTATTCAGAATTGAAACAAATTTGTAGCCGCAACCCGACTTTAGCTCAATTGGTAGAGCGGTTGACTGTAGTAGTCAAAACAAATATCAACAGGTCGCTGGTTCGATTCCAGCAAGTCGGAAAAACACGCGTAGTTTAGTGGTAAAATGTATGCTTGCCAAGCATAAGTCATGGGTTCGATTCCCATCGTGTGTAAAATAATACTATTAATGAATCGATAATAGTATTATTATACTTTATAATTAATCATAGGATCATTAAAATTACTATTATTTAAATCCGTTTGTGATTCTTTATTTTCATTTATTATTCTGTAACCGTAACAAAAAGGCCAGCAATATAACTTTTCTTTATCGTTTGTAAAATTCGTTTGTTTTTTCTTCTCAATTGGCTCATCCTTAAAAGGGTCCATTATGCCATTAATAAACTTATTTAAATTATTTGGGTCTTTTATGGGCAAAATATAACTAAAACAAAAAATACCTCTTAACCAATTCTTTTTTTGAATTTCAGCGTTTTCCATTTCTTGAACAAATATTTGGTCCACAATTGAAAAAGCCGACTTTAATGCCAAAATCTCTCTAACATACTCTTTTTTTAAATTAAATAATCCTATTAATTTGTTTTTTTGACTAGGTGTCATGGGATTATAAGACCTATTAATATACCTTATTTCATTTTTTATATCCTTCAATGTATTTATTGCTCTCTTTTTTTTGTCTTCTATTTTCTTAATTATTGAAAAGATATTGGTATTATAAATAATCGGATATCTTAAACGTATCGCACGTGGTATTATAAATTGGTTCATTTCCTTTATTTCTGCTATTTTTTGTTCAACATCTTTTATTGTATCGACTAACATAGTTTCAATTATATCAATATCTTTCCCGTTTGTATCATTTTTTGGAAAAAGTAATATTGAACCTGACTTAAATTCAACCATCGACTGTAACTTATCATATTGGTGTGCTGATATTTTATTTGCTTCAGCCCGGGCGTCCAATTTAAAATAATTAACTAATGCTAATAAAAATGCTATTAGGCCATTTATGGATGAAATAAATATAGCACCCCAGTTATAATCACTTACAATCGAAGCCATTACAGTTGCTATAGTAGAGAGAAGTATAGCAGGCATCATTATTTTATTCAACTGATTTTCAGAATAATATTTTGATTCCATATAAATAATTTTTCTACCTTTTAAGTAACTAGCCAAAATATCTAATGAATTTGAAAAACGATGATGTTTTTCAAAATAATTATTATCAACAATTCTTTCCATATCTTTGTATCTTAATTTGTATTTCCCGTGTTTTAGTTCTTTTTTATTATCAATATCATCGTTCTCTTGATAATTTTCAGCGTCAAGTTTATGATTACTATCACTTTGACTTGTATCTTCTAAATCACTATCACTATCAAAACTGTGTTTTTTTAATCTGAACGAATCAGAATCATGTATTTCTGTTTCAAATCCGTCCATACTAAGAAGTATATTTTCTTCCTTATTTTCATATTTACCTTTATTTTTACTTAATGTTCTCTCTATTTTCTTCCCATCAACAATACCATCTAATTTAATTACATTATTTTCTATGTTTGCCATAATATATAAAAATAATATATTTACTTATTTATATATATGACAAAAACGCGTAAAAATCTTCCATGGAAGGGATGGAGTAAAACGTCACCTGGATACAAAGAAAAAAAAGAAATGCTTGAAAAATGTGGTAAAAAATGCTTTTTGGGAGTAGGAACCGGTTTTCCAATTTGTGATAAAAAAACATGTAATGTTAATACAAAGGGTGTTTATGCTGCTTATGTAAGAGCTAGACAGTTTAGAAAAGTTAGTTCAAAATACGGTAAAATTGCTTCAAAAGCAAAAAAAACTCTTAAAAGAAGAGGAGCAAAACGCTAAAAATATATTACACATTCAACTTATTAACCGCCAAAAACATATTATTGTAACCACTAATACATATAATATTATAATGGATACCTTCCAAAAAATTAATTAATTCTTTATTTTCTATATTCATTTCAAATAGTATTTTGGGGTAATTTGACCTTTCAAGTGTATTTTTACCAGATAACAATACTTGCAACTCATTTTCTTCTACATCTATCTTAATAAATCCAATATTATCAATATTAAAACTGTCTAGTGTTCTTATTTCAATTTCTTCTGTTTGTAAAACCTCATTATTATTATTGTGAAGAGTTGAACCACCACCATCAAGACTAACAATATTTAAAGTTTGTTTTCCTACTTGTTCTGACGACCCTAAACCTAAATTTATACAAGTTACATTTTTTATATTGGACAACGCAACACTTCCACAAAGAGAATAATATGTCATTTTTTGTGGCTCAAAAGAATATACATGTTTGCTGTGCTCTGCCAAACTAATTGTATATGTTCCAGAATGAGCACCTATATCTAACATGTTTTGGTCTTTTTTACAAAATTGTCTGCACCATTCTATTAAACCTTTTTCAAATAGCCCGTTTTGAATATAATAATTAATGTTATTTTTTGGTAATATATAAGCCTTTTCTGTTAAACATATAACTTGGTTTTTTTCATCACGATTAACATCAAAATGATTTGGTTTTGTTAAAATAAAATATTCGCACATACATAAATATCATATTTAACCTTTAAATAAGTAAATGAAAAAAGAAAATAAAATTGATTTTGTTATATATTATATAACTTTTATATAACAAAATGAACAAAATAAAACCAATAATGGCGTTAAATAATGATTTTAAAAGTGATATCTTGGTTGAAAGTTGTAACTTTGGTAATGGGTGGGGATTATTCGTTGAAATTGATATTATTGATACAAAAAATGTAAATAAATATAACTACACAAAAAATACATTAGAAGCAATACAGGAAGATGATGATATTGAAAAAAATTTAGGTTGTTGTATTGATAAAACTAACTTTAATCCAGTAAAACAAAAAAGAGGTTGTTATAAATCACCCGGATGTTTTTCATCATTGTGCATTATATCTTTAATGGTATATTTTATAATTTGTGTTATTTAGTTTATATCTTGTTTAAATTTGCGTGTTATAAGAGAGGACATTATAAGTGACATTTTGTAAGTAATTATTTGCTGTACAAACGTCGTTACCAAATAAGCAACCATTAGGGTCAATTGTATAAAGTTGGTAAAAAGGTGTTGTACTACTTGGATTGTATGGAATATTTACAGGACAAATTGGTGTAGATGACACATTTTCAACATTACAACAATCTTTTGTATTAAAAATACTAACCAAATTCATATTTAAATTCGATTTGTTAAAAGGTGTAATTGAACAAAAATTATTTAATGTTTTTGCTTGATTTAACAATAAATATTGACCTTGTGTTTGAACAGTTGGACCTTTCGGTTGAACATTTGAGTCGCAAAATGTTGTTTTTGCTTTTTTATTCAATATATATTCTCCCGCCTGTAACGATTCGTTAAATACACCAAAAGTAGGTTTTGCTGGTGGTGTTTTAAATGCGTATGCCATTAGTATATTACTATATTATTAATTTTCTTATTATAATAAAAATGAAATTAAATATAATACACCAACATAATGTATTATATTAATCATGTCTTGCTTACCTAACTTTAGTTTTCCTGCGTTTTGTAACAATATGTTTAAACAGGTTCCCAATCCTACTACAAAAGCCGATATTAAAAAAAACACAAGTGAAACTTATATTTTCGCTTTTCCTGAAAATGATAATAATATTACATGGGAAGAGACGTTACAGTTTAGTGTTCCTATAAAAAGTGGTCGCGTCATTAAAGTTTATGATGGTGATTCTATTACTATTGCTGCGAAGTTGCCGTTTGACGATTCTACTCTTTACCGATTTTCAGTTAGATTAAATGGAATTGACACACCAGAAATAAAAGGGAAAAATGCCGACGAAAAAGAGGCGGCGAAATTAGCACGCGATGCTTTATCCAATTTAATACTTAATAAAAATATTATATTGAAAAATGTAGATAATGAAAAATATGGTAGAGTATTGGCAGATGTTTATTTGGACGAACTCCATATAAATGAATGGTTAATTAAAGAAAGATATGCGATTCGTTACGACGGTGGCGCAAAAAAATCACCAGAATCATGGTTACAATATAGAGAAAATGGTATTTAAACATCGTAAGCCGTTTGGAATGTTAGACAAAAACTATAATCCATATTATTTAAATCGACAACCCTTCCATATTCGTCTAGTAACTGAATAGATAAATTTTGAATATTAACAGGACCAAAATAAACTCTAGGGTATGTAAGAACATTAAAATTATTTTCAGTAAAAATAGTAAAATTTGGTGAGCTCATAGGTATGCGTGCTAAAATATTTTTATTTAAAATAGATGAGTTGAAAGCACTATAAAATCCATTATTTACATTATTATTATGGTCATCTATAGCCAAGTATAAGTATCTTGGACCAGATAAATCTACAACACCCTCGCTAACGTATGTTGTATTACCTTCATAAATTCCATTTCTAAATCCTAGTTTCCATCCTAATTTTAAAGGTAAAGGTGTGTTTCTGTCCTCTATTCCACTTATACTTGCTTGAAAATTTAAAGACAGTGTTAGGTTTAAGGCTGGGTTTATACTTATTATGATTTGATTACTACCATTTCCGTTGGAATCTAAGTTTACATTAAATGTAACATTTGCGAAAGCGCCTCCAAGAGTTGTCATTATTGAATTCAAATAACTTACAATCGCAGTGGCTGTATAATTTCCGTCTTGTATTGTTACAATTGTGGTAGTAGTTCCAACTGTCAAATAAAAAAAGTTGTTCCCAAATTGTTTGGATATAGCGTAATAAGATGTTGGCAATTCTAATGAAATCAACTGCATTGATATAATATCATTAATATGTATAGGTAAAGTCATGCTGTAATTTGTAGAGGAAGAACTATAATAATTCTCTCTAAATCGTGTATCTATATTTAAAAATTGCCTATTTAATTTTCTTTTTAAAGGGTTTATTACACCAGGAAAATATTCTGTAGGATAAGAAGATAAATAGGGTTTGTCTGGTCTTACTTGAAGCATGTGTTCGCTAGGGTCTTGTATTTTTACTGGTTTTAAATCATATGCGGTGTTATACAAATTAACAGCAAATTCTGCCAAATCTTGTTGTCCCCTTTGTTGATTTACATTTGCTAATAATATATTTTTTGCTTCAACAATAAAATTTATAGTTTTGTTTTTTGTTTCTTTATTTATTTCTTTATTATTAATGATACTATCTTTTAATTTTGTTTCATTTATTGTCAATATATTTTGGTCATAATTAGCAGGTAACTCAAACATTTCAATTAATTCTTTGGCTTTATAATTGTTAATATCCAAATCAAAGTTCATTTATATATAAAGTAAATATATTTAACCTATTGTATTTACTTATTTATTTTAAAATATTTATAAAAATTAAAATTATATAATATAATGTTGTCAATTAATTTTTCACAATTTAATCAATATATTGGAATTCCAGGTAGTAGTGGTCCAACAGGGTCTTTAGCCGAGATACCCACTAATTTTACTTATATTCAAATATCTGGACCTACAGGAAATACAGGCAATACAGGAAATACAGGAAATACAGGCAATACAGGCAATAGAGGCAATACAGGAATTACAGGAATTACTGGTTCTACTGGTTTTACAGGTCCTACTGGTTTTACAGGTCCTACAGGAGTCATAGGTTATACAGGACACACGGATAATACAGGTCCTACTGGTTTTACAGGTCCGACTGGTAATACTGGTAATACGGGTTTTACAGGGCCTACTGGTTTTACAGGTTCTACTGGATTTTCAGGTCCTACTGGTTTTACAGGTTCTACTGGTTTTACAGGACACGTGGATAATACAGGTCCTACCGGCTTTACAGGTCCTAATGGTTTTACAGGAATTACCGGCGTTACTGGACATATAGATAACACAGGAAATACAGGCAATACCGGTTGTACAGGTAATAATAGTTTTACCACAGGTCCTACTGGATATACTGGATATATAGGACATTATGGTCAATCAGAATACACGGGTTATACAGGACCCACAGGGTTTACAGGAATAAAAGGTCCTAGTGGTGTTATTGGACCTAGTGGCGTTACTGGACCAGGACAACAAACAGGTGATACAGGATATACCGGACTTACAGGTTTTACAGGTTTTACAGGTAAAGATAGTTTTATGACAGGTCCTACTGGTTATACTGGAAATGTTGGTCCTAATGGTTTATCTCAATATACAGGTGATACAGG
>Ga0209550_10005324_pt1 | contig 12083 bp, 11 predicted proteins | sample LauGreSuBDMM15SN_2_FD_187567 | JGI IMG/M metagenome (GOLD analysis project Ga0209550, IMG submission 187567) | Freshwater lake microbial communities from Lake Michigan, USA - Su13.BD.MM15.SN (SPAdes) (version 5) | ecosystem: Environmental > Aquatic > Freshwater > Lake | place: Lake Michigan... | reverse complement strand
CTATAAATCAGGTGTGGGTGATATTCGCGAAAGTCCAGTCTCTCAACTTCGGAGTGAATTGGAGATGTTAGGTGCTCGAGTTGCGTGGCATGATCCACTTGTTCAAACCTGGGAGGGAACACAACCCGTTGAGTTAGATTGGGATTGCCATATTTCTATTCTTGCTACTAAGCAACCTGGAATGAATCTTGATCTACTAGTGTCAAGGGGAGTTCAAATCTTGGACTGTACCAATTCTGCAAATGAAATTGCGGGTTTAATTCCTCTCTAGGAATTCTTCAACATCTCAGAAGCTATATCGGAAATTATGTCAGAAAGATTACGTTTAGGCTGCCAACCAACTAAATCATGAATTAAACTCAAATTTGGAACACGACGCTCCATATCTTCAAACCCATTGCCATAGGCTTCTTCATAAGGGACATATTCAATACTGCTTTTCGAACCCGTTTCAGCAATAACTCTTTTAGCCAAATCGTTAATTGTAATCTCATAATTATTACCAATATTAATTACCTTCCCAATTGTATTGTCTGAAAAAGCTATTGCGGTCACCGCATCGACGACATCATAAACATGTGCAAAACAGCGCGTCTGCGTACCATCACCATAGATTGTTATTGGTTGATTATTGATTGCAGATTTAACAAAACGAGGGACAACCATTCCATAAGCACCAAGTTGTCGTGGGCCAACAGTATTGAAAAATCTAACAATTCTTATTTTCAAGTTTTTTTCAATAAAGTAGGCGTATGCAAGAGATTCATCAATTGCTTTTGCCTCACTGTATGACCACCTTAGAGTTAGTGGACTACCAAGGATTCGATCATCGCTTTCTTTGAGGGAATCAGACATATTTTTTCCATAAACTTCACTGCTACTAGTTAAGAAAACTGGAATTCCAGTTGCGTTTGCTGCTTCAAAAACGTTTTCGGTACCTCGGATGTTGGTTAACAAACTCGCAAGTGGATTATTCACAATATTAAAGACACCAACAGCAGCAGCTAAGTGAAATACATATTCAACGTTTGCCACGAGAGAGTTAATCAAAGTGTTATCTAGAATTGAACCTTCGATAAAAGTAAAATTCTTATTGCCACTCAAACTCTCTAAATTCGATGGCTGCCCTGTAGAGAAATTGTCGATTGCCGTAACTTTATGGCCTTCAAGCACTAGCCGCTCACATAAATGCGACCCGATAAATCCCCCACCACCAGTAACCAAAATATTTTTCACTGACTATCCCTCTAATTGATACTAGCCTCTGTAATAAGTTATTGTATTAATGTTCACAGCCATTACTAAGCGCTCGTAGATATCAACTTACAATGAAAAAAATTATTGCTTTCGAAAGTCTGCCTAGGATCAAGTTACCTCTCTTTATAAATCAAAGAAGATCTATTTATAGTTATTGCAAAATTCAACAGTCCAACATATGCCAATAATATCATTTCTACATATTTTTACAATCATGTATAAGGGCATAAGGATCAATATAAAGTTGTAGGACAACGACAGCAAAGAAGGGTTATTGCTTGAAAGCCTTCGAAATAACCTCAGTCACTCACTTATTGACAATAAGAACAAACCGAGAAGTCACGTTGATCGATTGAACTTCATCGTTCCAAAAGGTAGCAAGGTAGGCGTGATTGGCTCTACGGGAAGCGGTAAAAGTACTCTGTTGGATGTTTTAATGGGGTTGTTGTTACCTACGGACGGCGCGTTAAAAATTGATGGTCAAAAAATAACAGACACAAACTATCGTTCATGGCAGTCGCACATAGCCCACGTGCCACAAGCAATTTTTTTGGCGGACGCTACCATTGCAGAAAATGTTGCGTTGGGCGTTGAGCCCAAAAATATTGATTGGGATCGTGTTAAAGAATCTTTACAGCGAGCCAGAATTTTACAAACAATTGAGACAATGCCGCTAGGCTTGAAAACGGTTGTTGGCGAGCGGGGCGTGCGTTTGTCGGGAGGACAGCGACAGAGAATTGGGATAGCAAGGGCCCTTTATAAATATGCCGACGTTGTGATTTTGGATGAGGCAACGAGCGCATTGGATAATGAAACCGAGCGAGAGGTGATGGATTCAATCTATGGGTTATCCGACGATTTAACGATCTTTATAGTCGCGCATCGATTGTCAACTTTGAAAAACTGCACACAGATTATTGAGCTAGAGCAAGGGCAATTAAAGCGTTTTGGGCAGTATGAAGATCTGCAAATCGATAAGTCGGTATGATAGAAAATTGTGAGTCAGATGTTTAAAAAATTGTGCAAAGGTTGCGTTTGCTAGTGGTTTGGTTGGTGACAGATGTTTCACCATAACAGCAATATTAGGTCATAAGAACATTATGAAACTCGTATTACTTGCGGGCGGTTTAGGCACACGGATATCAGAAGAAAGTGTTTCTAAGCCCAAGCCCATGATTGACATTGGCGGCAAACCGATCATCTGGCACATAATGAAGATCTATGCGGCGCATGGTCTGACCGATTTCATTATCTGTTGTGGCTACAAAGGTTATGCGATCAAAGAATACTTTTTTAATTACTTTCTGCACTCTTCAGATGTGACGATTGATTTAAAAAATAATCAGATCGAGTTTCATCAGAAGCGCGCTGAACCGTGGAAAGTGACGTTGGTTGATACCGGCGAGCACACGCAAACTGGCGGTCGTTTGAAGCGTGTCTGCGAATATCTCGACGATGATTTTTGCTTGACTTACGGCGATGGTGTCGGTGCAGTTGACGTGACAGCTTTGATAGCATTTCATAAAGCTCACGGTAAAAAAGCGACGATGACGGCGGTACAGCCGCCCGGACGATTTGGTGCTCTCAGAATTAAGGGAAATTCCATACACGCATTTAATGAAAAACCAGAGGGTGATGGTGCCTGGGTAAATGGAGGATTTTTCGTTCTAAAACCTTCTGTTATCGATTTGATCCAGGGGGATGAGGTTCCTTGGGAGTCAACTCCATTAGAGCAGCTCGCTTCAGCAGGAGAGCTTCAGGCATATTTTCATAGAGGGTTTTGGCAACCAATGGATACTCTTCGCGATAAAAACTTATTAGAGCAACTTTGGGCCGGAGGTAAAGCTCCTTGGAAAGTCTGGTGATGGGTCGGCAACAAATCTCTGAGGACTTTTGGCGTGGAAAGAAGGTCTTTCTGACCGGTCACACCGGCTTTAAGGGCAGTTGGCTCAGTTTGTGGCTGACAAAGCTAGGAGCGCACGTGACAGGTTTTGCAAGGCACCCTGACACAAACCCGAATCTGTTCGAGCTTGCCCGCGTGGCTTCGTTCATCGGCAGGTCAGTGATCGGCGATATCAGAGACCGCGAGCAGTTGTGTGAGGCTGTTCAGGCGGCGAGCCCGGATGTCGTTATTCATATGGCGGCTCAGCCATTGGTTCGCTATTCTTATCTGCATCCTGCCGAGACCTATGAAACCAACGTCATGGGTACGGTGAATCTGCTCGAGGCAGTCAGGGCGGTCGCCTCGATTAAAGCTTGCGTAGTCGTCACAACAGACAAATGTTATGAAAATCAAGAGCGTGAAGCCGGCTACTCCGAGGGCGATCCGATGGGTGGTTATGATCCTTACAGCAGCAGTAAGGGTTGCGCCGAGTTGATTGTTTCTGCCTATCAAAGATCATATTTTCCAGCAGCGAAGTACGCAGAGCACGGTTTGGCTATTGCAACTGCCCGTGCTGGTAATGTCATTGGCGGCGGTGATTGGTCTTTAGATCGCCTTATTCCAGATGCGATGCGCGCTTTTGAGCAGGGCACACCATTGACTGTTCGCAACCCTGGCTCAACTCGGCCTTGGCAGCACGTACTAGAGCCTCTGTCTGGTTATCTTATTTTGGCTCAGGATCTGTACGAGCAAGGCTGTGTATATAACGGGCCTTGGAATTTTGGCCCCCCTGATGCTGATGCGATTTCGGTGGCTGAAATTGTTGATTTGTTGGCAAACCGCTGGGCGGGCGCGTCAATTGCGCAAGGTACTGACTCGGTTCAGCCGCACGAGGCCAATTTTTTAAAATTAATCAGCATAAAAGCCCAAGAAAAATTGTCCTGGCGCCCCAAGTGGCGCATTGCTATCGCGCTTGATCATGTTTCATCTTGGCATAGTGCTCACTATGAGGGAAAAGACATGCAAGCTTTTACTCTTGAGCAGATACAAACTTACGCGACGTTTGAAAAGGTCAATTTATGAATTCGGTAGTCATCTCATCTGAAAAAATTAAGCAAAACGAACTTCGGCGAAAGATTTTGCAGTTGGTCGACGAATACGCCGAGATCGAGTTTGCTCCGCAAGTGTTTCAAATGGGGCAAACCTTGGTGCCGCCGTCGGGCAAGCTGATTGACGGGGCAGAGCTTAAAAACATGGTTGAAGCGTCGCTAGACGGCTGGCTGACCACTGGCAGATTTAATGCGTTGTTTGAAAAAGCGCTCGCGCAATTTATTGGTGTGAACCACTTAATTACGGTTAATTCTGGCTCGTCAGCTAATTTAGTTGCGTTTTCTACACTTACTTCGTCAAAACTGGGTGACCGCGCAATCCGAAAAGGCGACGAAGTGATCGGTGTTGCGGCCGGTTTTCCGACAACAGTCAATCCGATCGTTCAATTCGGTGCAATACCGGTTTTTGTCGACGTTGATGCACTCACGCACAATATTGATGCAGAGAAAATCGAAGAGGCAATCACTTCAAAAACTAAAGCAATTATGTTGGCGCATTCTCTTGGCAACCCCTTCAATTTAGATGTTGTTCAAGCTCTTTGCAAAAAATATAACCTTTGGCTGGTTGAAGATTGCTGCGATGCGCTCGGATCTACCTACAAGGGTCAGATGGTTGGCACCTTTGGGGATATAGGTACACTCAGTTTTTACCCGGCGCATCACATCACGATGGGTGAGGGAGGCGCAGTCTTCACAAACCATGCAGATTTAATCAGAATCGCCGAAAGCTTTCGAGACTGGGGGCGAGATTGCTATTGCCCGCCCGGCAAAGACAATACCTGTGGCAAGCGTTTCTGCTGGAAATTAGGTGACCTTCCGCAAGGGTATGATCACAAATATACCTACAGCCACCTCGGCTACAACCTAAAAATCACTGATATGCAGGCCGCCTGCGCTTTGGCACAGTTAGACAAAGCGCCATCATTTATTGAGGCAAGAAAAAATAACTTTGATTTCTTGAAGAAAAGACTGCAAGGGTGCGAAGAGTTTTTACAGTTGCCTGTTGTGACCGAAGGGTCTGACCCCTCGTGGTTTGGATTTCCAATCACGATTAAACCAGATGCGCCATTCAGTAGACTGGATTTAACGACGTACCTTGATCAAAACAAAATTGGCACTCGACTGTTGTTCGCGGGCAACCTGACAAGGCAGCCTTATATGGCGGGCGTAGAGTATCGGGTTAGCGGTAAACTCACGAACACTGAAAATGTCATGAATAATACTTTTTGGATCGGTGTTCAACCTGCATTGACCACTGAAATGTTGGATTTTGTGGCAACTAAGATTGAAAACTATTTAGGGTTTAACTTTTGATCAATACGAAATCGGTTAGACGATCCATTCTTAATATGGCTTACGCAGGGTCTGCGGTTCATATTGGTTGTGCATTCTCGATCGTAGAAATACTCTGTGTGCTGTACAACAATTTTCTGCGATTTCCTGAAAATGACTGCGAGCATGAGAATAGAGATTATTTGATCCTTAGCAAAGGCCATGGGGTGATGGCTCAATATGCCTGTATGCGCTACTTAGATTGGCTAAGCCAAGATGAGCTAGACGTATATTTTAGTAACGGCAGCCAGCTCAAAGGATTGTCGGATTCACGAGTCAAAGGCTTAGAGGTGACTTCGGGTTCGTTAGGCCATGGGCTATCGGTTGGTGTGGGCATGGCATTTGGTGCCTCACTGTCAGGCTCTGACCAAAAAACCTTTGTGATCGTTGGCGATGGTGAAATTAACGAAGGGTCTGTTTGGGAGGCATTATTGTTTGCATCTCATCACCAATTGAAGAATTTACTAGTGATTGTTGATGCCAATGGGTATCAAGCGATGGGTAAGACAGATGAAGTAATTGGCCTAGGCAACATCGAATCAAAATTTGAATCTTTTGGCTTCGATGTGCAAACGGTAGATGGTCATAGCGAAGCGTCTTTGCAAGAGACGATTGAACAATTGCTCAGTTTGCCAACGGCCAAGCCTAAAGCTTTAATCGCAAATACTGTGAAAGGTAAGGGCGTGTCCTTCATGGAAAACAATAATGTTTGGCATTACTCCAGGCTCAACAGCGAGACGCTTAAGCAAGCGTTGGCCGAAATCGACGGGGCCTGAGAAATGAGAGATGCCCTTTCTAACAGCCTTGTGAATATCGCTGCCAATAACTCTAAAGCGATATTACTGACGGGTGATCATGGGTACGCCTTGTTCGACAGCTTTCGTAAGAGCTATCCCAAGCAGTATGTGAATGCCGGGATTGCTGAACAAAACATGGTGGGCGTTGCAGCGGGTTTGGCACGTACGGGATATCGTCCGATTGTTTATGGGTTAAGCGCTTTTGTACCAATCCGGGTTTTAGAGCAGATTAAGCTTGATGTTTGCCACGACAATTTGCCAGTGATATTTTTAGGCGATGGTGCTGGCTTTGTATACGGCACGCTAGGTACAAGTCATCAGTCTACTGAGGATATTGCAGCAACGCGAGCTATCCCTAATCTAACCATCTTCTCTCCATGTGATCGGTTTGAGATGTCAGCTGTGATGCGTGCCGCTACTGAGATAGGCGGTCCCGTTTACATTCGGATTGGAAAGTGCGATCTTGGCGATGTGCATCCTCAAGAGATCTCGTATAAGACGGGTGACCTCATCGAGTTGACTCAAGCGGATTCCGACATCACGTTTTTCGCTACGGGGTCGATGGTGAAAAGTGCCCAACAACTGGCTCAAGAGTTCAATAATGCCAATGTAGTGTCCGTTCCTACTTTGAAACCCATCAACACCCAGCAAGTCGTGAGCCTGCTCAAGAAATCCAGAGTTGCGGTGGTCTTTGAAGAACATAATGTCAACGCTGGGCTAGGTGCTGTCATTTGTGAGATCAGCGCCGAGTTATGTCCTATCCGTATCTTAAGAATCGGTGTAACCGATAGGTTTTCAGAGCACTGCGGTGATTACGGTTATCTTTTACACGAACATGGCCTAGATCTAGCTACCCTCCGTGACAAGATTAGGAAGTACCTTCAGACAATAACGCTTTGAGCTAGTTTGAGTGGCGGATTGCCAGTCGTTCGCAAATGAGGCATTGTTAAGAGGGATCTTTACTGTTGTACTTACCCAATAGTTTGTTGCCGAGTCGTTGCATCAGATGGCCCGGATAATAGTAAGCCAGTCGGTTGAAGAGCATTTGATACTGTCGTTTTTCTAACACGGTTTTGAAGTCATCGACGACATCAAAAGCAGTTAAGGGCCTTAAGACAACTTGTTCTGCGGCCTTTGCTTCGCATGAAGATCCTTGGTGTGATGCCTGGCAAAGATCAACAATGCGCTCAAATAAATTGTATTGTGTTAATACCCTGTTTTTTGACTCGACTAGTGCTGGTAGCGAGGCTTGGTAGGGATCCGCCGTCAGTATTTGTTCAATCTTTTTAATCGAGCCATGAAGGTCTAGGATATTAATCGTGGCCATTGCGCTCGGATCAAAATAATCACCCACATTGGGTGCCCCGTAGTAGATGGGGTAGGCCAGCCCGAGAAAAGAATCGTAGAGTTTTTCGGTGATGACATCGAAGCGCGACTGGTTTTCAAGAACGAGATGATACTTGTAGGGGGCAATGCCGTCCCATTTTTGCGCTAACGGCTGGATGCCGTTACCAAACCAGTCAAGTGCGTCGCCGAAATGTTTCTTGAGCGCTTTGACAAACTTCAGCCGCATCTTGTGATCATCGGTCCATGCCTGAGCAGAGCAAAACACGGATAATTGTTTGGTTTTTGACAAATGGGTTAGACCGCTAAAGTACAATCGGTCGCGCTCACTCGCTGAGAATATCGACTGCCCGTGATTCGCATTGATCATCCACGGTAGATAAGGTGGGCCAAATACCGCGTTGTCAGCATAAACATCATGGCAGGTATACACTCTACCGAACTGATTCAAGAATGAGCGCTTGAGTTCGCTGTCGTAAAAAAAGCGTGGCCAAGCAACCTCAGCGGCAAGATAAATGACGTTCTTTTTGTTCACATGGCAAGTTTCTAGAGACTTGTATGGGCCTTCGAGACAGACCCAAAAATCTGCAGCGAGGATGTCGTCACGGTTAATATAGAACACGCAGTTGCGAAACGTATTGTCTAGAGTGCCAGTAAATTGACTAATATCGGGATGTTCAAATCCAGGAAGCGAGAGCTTTATCGTTAGCATGATTCTGTGGCCGTTCTATCCAACATTATAAATGGTCGCGCACGAAACGCCACACCGTGAATGATCCAGCGCAGCAAAGTTACCCTAATTGTCCAATGTCGATACAAACCACACGCAGTCTAAAGTTAACCAACCGAATTTTCTCAAAATTACGGTTGAGTAAGATCGTCGATTTCTACTTAGAAAAGCGTCAAAACTATTTACGAGACGTTAGTACAACTCGCGCTCCAGTCTACTACCACCAGTATAGATTAGCTACCCACCCTTACATTAAAGAGCGTATGTACGGTAGTTGCGCGCCGGTCGAATGGTGCAATTATAAAGACGCGAAGATCGCTCATTATTTGCAGTACCCGTTAAAGACCAAAATCCCTTACGTGATCGAGCCGAATGATCAAATCCTCACATTGGCCGGTTATTTCGGCGCAAAATCACCACGCGAAGCCTTGGCTAGAATCGATGACATTAAACAGTTGATTGCGACAAAGAACTTTCGTGGTTTGCTGGTCGGTAACGACGGTTTGGTGGATCAGTTCAAATATTATTTTGGTGACGATCTCATTCATAAATTGATCATTTACCCTCATATGCGATGCCTACCGCAAGTGTCGATGAGCGATGTCGAAGCGAAAAAAAATAAACAGAGTGTTACGTTTCTCTTTTTGGCGTCTGATTATAAAAATAAGTCCGTTAACGTTTTACTGAACGCTTGGCGCAATGTAAAAGATCTTAAGGCGAGCCGACTTATTTTAGCGTGTCCTAATATACCGAAAGACACAATGAGCCAGTTAAGGGGACTTGATTCTGTCGAAGTCATTGCAGAAGGGCCCTTGTCAGTCAAAACAAAAAGAGCACTTTTACTGCAAAGTGATGTCAGTATTTGTTTGACGCATATAGACGGTGGTGCGAATGTGTTTGAAGGTCTGCAATATGGACATGCTGTGATTACCAGTCAGTTTCATCGTAGTCAGTATTTGATTTCAAATAACAATGGCTTTGAAATTCAATACCCGAATTATTATTACAAACTTGGAGAATACGGAATCCGCTATGACGGCATCAACGACTTTCTTAAGATCGTTGAGGATGATATGACAAAAGGCCGCTACGGTGATGCCGTATCAGAACTCACCAACGTGATTCAAAAATACATCGATTGCCCTGAATTAAGGCTGCAGCATTCACGGTCGTCTCTAGAGCTGGCCTGGCGAGAGTCGATATGGGCATCAAACAAAAAGTTAACTGAAATATATCTACAGAATATCTCGCATTAATTTTAATTGCGAAGGTGAGACTCGCCCAATTGAGCAACTGTTGCGGGGCCTTTCAAGGTCTTCGTTTACCGCGCCGTTAGTAAAAAATTAGGAATTAGACTTTTGAATAAATTTGTTCTAACCATCGCCATTCCGACGTTCAACGGTAGTCGTTGGTTGGGCGCCGCAATTGACAGCGTGTTGATTCAATTACATTACGACATCCGAGACAAAGTCGAGATCGTCGTCTCGGATAATGCTTCAACCGATCAAACGCCCGCGATTATCGAAGAGTACGTAAAACAATACCCCGATACGATTCGCTACTTTCGACAAGCTGAAAATATTGGTGCAGATCGTAATGTTGATGCATTATTTCATTTGGCCAGTGGAACGTATGTCTGGGTGTTAGGCGACGATGATTTAATTGAAAATGGTGCCATTGAGAAACTGCTTGGCAAACTTATTTCTAATCCAGTGGCGCTGTATTTATGTGCACCGCAGTTTCTAAATAGCGAGACGGGCGAGATGCATGCGCCTCATTTATTTTCGACCGACGTTCAGACGTTTGGAGGGGATGATTTTTTTCAGAAAACGCTGTGGGCATCGTCGGCAATCTCAACCTTATGTATTCGCAGAGACGCGTGGTTAAGGGTAACAACCCCTGAGTATTACTATACGTTGTGGAACCACATGGGTTGTCTTGTCAAGCTCCTGGCAGCTGGAGAAAAAGCCTATGTCTTTGCTGAGACTATGGTAACGATTCGCGTTGCGAGTCCTAGGTGGCAGAGAAATGGGAGCGCATTACTCTTGGGCCTTAAGATCTTGGACGTGCTGAAGTCGATGCTTCAAAATAATTATCAGTACAGCACGTATAAAAAATTTTTGGATGATCGTTTCAGGACCAATTTGTCTGATTTGTTGATGTATCACCCGGCAGCATTTCGGGATAAAGTTTCAGTCAGTCTGCAAATGATTAAGCATTTTTATACGCGCCCTTCATTCTGGTGCGTGCATTTGCCTTTCATTGTGCTGCCGAAGTCTGTCGACGACAGCATTGTTGCCGTGGTGCGGCAAATCAAGCGATTAGTGAAATCGGCGTGAAGTCTAGGCAGACCTTAAAGAACGTAGGCGAACGCATTGCGATCTCGCTTCGCCTTTCTACGTAGCGTTAGCGATGTAAATGCCTGCTAATGAGCTCTGCATGCTTTGCTTCAGAGAGAAAGAAAAAGTTCGTCTCAATAGTATCCTGTGTCATTTGCCCGAAAGGGACTAAAAAATGCCCTGCGACAGTGAACGCTTGATACCCCTTGCTTCGAAGCAAGGCAAAAATTTCATTGGGATCATAGTTAAATTTTGCAGACCATTTTCTTAAGATCTCTAAGAAAATAATGGGGTGGTGTTTATCAATTGTGTCGCAAGCCCCCTGAATAACTAAGAGCTCTGCGCCTTCAACGTCACATTTTATAAAGTGAACGGGTAACCCATTTTCTTTTGAAAAATTGTCGAGTGTCCTGAGTTGACAGGAGACTGCCATTGCATCGTCTCGGTTTGCGACGTTACGCAGCGAGGCGTTGGCTGAGCCCTCAGAGTAATAAAACAGATCGAAAGAACCTTCCTGGTTTGACAAGCCAAAATTCAAAGGCGTGACCTGAGTCAGATTGTTGAGCGTCAGATTATTAGTCAGTGAACGAAAAGTAACAGGAACCGGCTCAAATGCAAAGATTTGTGACGCTCTTCTGGATGCTGCAAGATTAATGGAGTGCCACCCAATATTCGCACCGATGTCATAAATAACATCTCCATCATTCACCAATTTTTCAATCATAGAAAATTCTTCTTTTTCATAATCAAAAAAATTGAGTATTTCAATAGGAGGTAAACGATGATCGTTCGGTATGCATTCGATGCGGACGCCTCGATCCCGAGAAGTCATGATTAATTTTTGGTCTTCGATTTCTATCTTTTTGATATTTGTTTTTGACAGATAGGCGGCGTACTCAAGCAGCTTTACATGATGCTGCTCGTACATCGTTCGAATGTAGTTGGCTTTATCAATATTGCCTGACTGAAATTCATCCACCGTGGATTGTAGGCTAGCAGATGTTGGTTCAATCTGTTTTTTTTGTTGCATGGTATCTGTCATTCTTTATTGCCCATAAGAATCTATCGTCAGCTTAAAGCCATCCCGAGGACTGATGTCAGCTCGCCAGCCTAGTTCTTGTATTCTACTAATGTCTGGTACCAACCGACTGATTTTGCTCGCTGCCGTACCGGGCGCAGGGGGGGGTGTTTCTATTTGAATATTCTTCTCTGGATACAGCGAGACCAGAAGTTGTGCTAACTCAAGAACAGACAATTCTCCGGCAGGATTCGCGACATTGTAAGGAATACCAG
>Ga0209550_10005323_pt1 | contig 12084 bp, 12 predicted proteins | sample LauGreSuBDMM15SN_2_FD_187567 | JGI IMG/M metagenome (GOLD analysis project Ga0209550, IMG submission 187567) | Freshwater lake microbial communities from Lake Michigan, USA - Su13.BD.MM15.SN (SPAdes) (version 5) | ecosystem: Environmental > Aquatic > Freshwater > Lake | place: Lake Michigan... | reverse complement strand
AATAATTCCCAGCCCAAAAGTAGCGCCACACAGACCGCAGTCGGTAGAAAAATATTACCTAACTTCATCGCGGCTGCATCCCAACAGAGCTCGCCTCATCAAGTGCCTTGGTCAGCGTTTGGCAATGATGGATGAAGGCTGGTGTCTGACGAAAACTAACGTCTCGCGGATATGGTTGCTCAATCTGTACTTCAGCGACCACCGTGCCAGGACGCGCACCCATCACGAGCACTCGTTGACTCAGAAACACGGACTCAGCCACGTTATGTGTCACAAACATCGCCGCCATCGACTGGCCGTGCCACCACTTCAGTAGATCGACATTCAAGCGCTGCCGGGTAATATCGTCTAAGGCTGCAAAGGGCTCATCCATGAGTAGGACTTGAGGCTGCGACACCAACGCGCGCGCGATCGATACCCGCATTTTCATCCCACCCGATAATTGCGAGGGATAGCTGTGATGAAACTCGCTAAGCCCTACCTGCTCAAGCACGCGAGTGATCACGGCCTGGGCGTCAAACCTCGACTGACCTTGCAAACGCAACGGCAGCCAGACATTATCAAACACCGTCGCCCAGGGCAGTAGTGTGGGCTCTTGAAACACGTACGCCGTCGATCGACCAGTTTGGTCTGTTTGTGCCGGCGAGACCACGGTACCCTCTGTTGGCATGACTAAACCAGCGACCAACTTCAACACGGTGCTTTTCCCGCATCCAGACGGCCCCAGTATGGTGACAAACTCGCCTTGGGCCACACTCAACGAAACTCCCCCCAAGGCAAGCAGCCCTGAATCAAAACGCTTCGTCACGTCATTGAGTTCGATCATCGCAAGGTGCCTAGCAACGTCGTCGAGTTCGATCACTGAAGACACGGGTGTCGTCATAGGAGTTGCTGTTGATTGAAGATGCGTAGAAATGCTTCGACAAGATTAGCATGCGCGCCGCCGGTATGGGCAGAAGTGCCTGAAGGACGGCTGCGCTCACTGCCCGTCGCCCAGAGCATGAGAAAGCTGCTGCATATTTTTTATGACATAGCTGTGACAGACAGCACCAAATTGGTGCAAACGCATCCGCACAGTGCAATCCTAGTGAGAAATCTAGAGATCACATCTCATGGATCTAAATAACAGCTTCAGAAAACTAAGTGACCGGCCAAAACAGGCCCCACAGGATGACCTTTCAGACAATATTGCTTGTTCGGCAAGACATGGCACGCATCTTGCTTTCTTCGTGATTGTCAGTTACTCAATCATAGGGAGTTCAACATGTCTATCAGCCGTAAAGTCGTCGCCTCTTCCCTGGCCGCAGGGCTACTCTCTTGCGTAGCGCTGGGCAACCTTGCCGTTGCACAAACCGCCGCACCCGCTGCGCCAGCTGCCGCGCCAGCAGACCCAGGTCCCTTGACAGCAAACGTTTCACTCACCAGTGATTATCGCTATCGCGGCATTTCTCAATCAAACCTACAACCCGCTATCCAAGGTGGTTTTGATTATGCACACTCAAGCGGCTTCTATATCGGCAACTGGAACTCATCAATTAGCTGGATCTCAGACGCGGCCTCGGCCGCAGGTAACAGCACTTCTGCACCGATTGAAATGGGTTTTTATACTGGTTTCAAGTACGAGTGGTCTAAGGGCTTTACGGCGGATGTCGGTATTTTGCAATACTACTATCCCACCTCGGGTGCGACCGGTTTTACAACCAACCCCAACACCACCGAACTGTATGCCGCACAAAATTTTACGTTTGACTCGGTGACCGGTCACCTGAAGTTTTCGTATGCCGCCACGACTCTCTTTGGCTTTTCAAATAGCGCAGGTTCAAACTACACCGACCTCACTGTCAACTTTGACACGGGCGTCTGGGGCCTCACGCTGAACGCCCATGCCGGCTACCAATACGTGGCAGGCACTGCCAGCGGTGCCAATGTCTCAAACGATAGCCTGTATAGCTACACAGATTGGAAACTGGGTGTCACCAAAGACTTTGGCAGCGGCTTAACTCTAGGAGTGGCCTATCTTGGTACGAATGCCAAAAAGGGAGCATACGTCAACCCGCAGGGTAAAGCCTTGGGCGGCGATACGGTCTTAGCCACATTAACTAAAACCTTTTAATCTTCGAGGGGACTGCCGTGAAATTGATCACTGCCATCATCAAACACTTCAAGCTTGACGAAGTGCGTTCTGCCCTTACTGCTGTCGGCATATCGGGCGTCACTGTGACCGAGGTAAAAGGCTTCGGCCGCCAAAAAGGCCACACCGAGCTCTATCGCGGTGCAGAGTATGTCGTTGATTTTCTGCCCAAGATCAAACTAGAAGCTGCGGTATCTGATGAGCTTTTGGATCAGGCCTTAGAAGCGATCGAGAAGGCCGCACGTACAGGAAAGATCGGCGACGGAAAGATCTTCGTCACCCCCATCGATCATGTCATTCGCATTCGCACCGGTGAAACCGGCGCGTCGGCACTTTAAAGACGAGGTGTATTATGTCAAATTGGTTAAATAAATTTCTAGCAACAGGCCTGTTGGCAGCCGTAATAGGTGTCGCAGGGCTTGCCTCAACAAGCCCCGCTTACGCTCAGGATGCCAAGCCAGCAGCAACGGCTGCAGCACCCGCTGCAACAGCCTCTGCACCCGCCGTTGCGCCGGCAGCGATTGTTCCAAACAAGGGCGATACGGCTTGGATGATGGTCTGTACTGCCTTGGTGCTCTTAATGACCTTGCCTGGTTTGGCACTCTTTTACGGCGGCCTAACCCGCAGTAAAAACGTCTTGTCGATTTTGATGCAGTGCTTGGTCGTGTTCTCTTTGATTATCGTACTGTGGTCAATTTATGGATATAGCCTAGCCTTTACTGAGGGTAACGCTTTTATCGGAAAATTCGATCGACTGTTTTTGGCTGGTCTCACTCCTGAAGGGGTCGCAGCCACCTTCAGCAAAGGCGTTGCGATACCTGAGTACGTGTTCATGGTGTTTCAGGGCGTATTTGCAACCATCACCTGCTGCCTGATCGTTGGTGCCTTCGCAGAGCGTGCAAAGTTCTCGGCCATCCTGTTGTTTATGGTGTTGTGGTTCACCTTTGCCTATTTGCCGATCGCCCATATGGTTTGGTTCTGGCCCGGTCCAGACGACATCAAAGATGCTGCCTCGCTTGAAGCGATGGCCGCTAAAGCCGGCTGGTTGTTTCAAAAGGGTGTACTCGACTTTGCTGGCGGTACCGTGGTGCACATCAACGCTGCGATCGCTGGTTTAGTTGGCTCGTTTGTGGTTGGTAAACGCTTGGGCTTTGGTAAAGAGTCTATGAAGCCACACAATATGGTCCACGTCATGATTGGGGCTGCGCTGCTGTGGTTTGGCTGGTTTGGCTTTAACGCCGGTTCGGCACTTGAGGCCAGTGGTACAGCTGCGTTAGCCTTTGCCAACACCCTGCTGGCAACCGCTGCTGCAGTGTTGTCCTGGACGTTCGCAGAATGGCTCTTACGGGGCAAACCCTCGCTGTTAGGCGGTGCTTCTGGCTGCGTCGCTGGCTTGGTTGCCGTCACACCTGCCGCTGGTTTTGTAGGCCCAATGGGCGCTCTGGCGATTGGTGCCGCGGGTGGCTTCGTCTGTATCTGGGGCGTCAGTGGCTTAAAGAAACTTTTGGGCTCAGATGACAGCCTGGACGTGTTTGGCATTCACGGTGTTGCAGGGATTTTAGGTGCCTTGCTAACCGCTGTGTTTGCCGCACCAAAGCTCGGCGGCGCTGGCGTCTACGACTACGTCACCAATGCGGCGGCTGTTGACTACTCGATCATTGATCAGTTTTTGATTCAAGGTCAAAGCGTCTTAATTACTCTGGTTTGGTCTGGTGTGGTAGCTTATTTCGCCTTTAAAATTGCAGACTTAGTGTTCGGTTTACGTGTGCCTGAAGATCAAGAGCGTGAGGGGTTGGATATCACTTCGCACGGCGAATCGGCTTACGAAAGCTAAATATACCTTTAATAAAAAATGATTGCGCTTACTACGGCTGTATTGCATGCGCAATCATTTTTATAATTTTCAAAAATATTTATATTTTTTGCGAAAGGCTGAACACTTTTGCATGTTTTTGTAGCACAATTCACATTGTCTATTTTGTCAATTTGAACTCTTGAGGGGGCCCCCTCAGTCAATAATAGACATTGAACAAACTCCGGAGAAATTTATGTCAGATGCAATCACCCCAGCAGGAATGGTCACCAACGGTGTAAAACTAGTTGGCGAAACAATGTTACCTGGCGCAAGCCTGTTGATGGACGGCAACGTCGTTAGCGGTGCTGCTCACGTTGCAGTTGGCGCTGCTGCAGTAGCTTTCGTTGCCCCTTGGGCCCTTGTATTAGTCATCGCTAACTCGTTCTCGAAGTCGGCTTCGGGCAAAAACCTTTGGCAACATGTCAGCGTCGACAAAAAGCCAACAGAAGCTGAAGTCGTTGCTGCCTAAGATTTGATTGCACGATCTTGAATGAAGAAACGCCCCGCACGCGGGGCGTTTTTATTTGAGTGGTGAGTTGGTGCGACTCTCGGTCAAACCAAGAGCCAATACTCTCTTCGCATTTGCAACTGTCGCTTGTATCGCCCCCAGAACTGGTTTGTTTAAGCGACTTCTCAACTCTTCTAATATAGACAGTGTCGGCAACTGCGTGCACGCGATAAATAAACAATCTGCCGCAGGATCTCTCCCGGTCAGTTCAGCTAAAGCCAACACCTGTTCAGACGTCACCTGATCATATTGTTCAGTGGTCGTGAAAAAAAAACTATCTAGCTTAGAGACCTCAACACCTTTGGCCAAAAGAAAATTTATCAAACCATCATTACTTGGTTTTAGGTAAGGGGTCACGATCGCTGGCCTAGATACACCCGCCCCGCGCATCGCCTCGACCATCGACGAGGCAGTCGTCACTGCGGGCGCTGCAACTGTCCGAACTAGGGCTTGCTGCATATCTGCATCACCCTGGGGGCCAGCTAAAAATCCAGCGGTGGTGCAGCCATAGATCACAATATCCGCCCCAATTGTTCGGTAAGGCTCGATCGCCTGAAGGGTGTGCTCCCGGTACTCAGGCAAGTCGCTTGCAACAATCGGCCTCATCGGGCGAGGTATCCCAACGCGATGTAACTCGTCAATCTCGGGCCAAAGCGCCCGAACCTCTGTTTCCATCGTGGTATTGGTCGCAGGGACAACCAAAATGACTTTCAATTTTTTTCTTATCATATTTTTTCTCTTGTGGGCACCCAGCGTGCAGCACTCCAAGACGCACTTATTCGTTCACCTTCGCGCCAGACTCAATCACGATCTCTAACCATCGTTTCTCTTCACTCGCTAAGAATCGACCGAACGCCTGAGGATTCACCAAAGCTGGCGTACTACCCATTTCAAGAAAGCGCTTATGAATATCAGGTGACTGAAGCACTAGATTAATTTCAACTGCTAAGCGATTCACAATCTCTGCTGAAGTTTTTGCAGGCGCCATAAAGCCGTACCAGGTTATTGCGTCAAAGCCTGGAAGACCCGACTCACTTAACGTCGGAATGTCTGGCGCACTGAGCGACCGCGTCGAGCTTGTTACCGCGATCGCGGTTAAAGCGCCCGTTTTCGCGTGTGGCAAGCCAGATACCATCGAATCGATCAGAAACGACGTATCTCCCGCGATGAGTCCAGCCAAAGCTGGCGCTGAACCACGGTAGGGTGCATGAACCATGTCGATGCCAGCAGTTTTCTTTAAGAGCTCCATCATCAAATGAGTTGATAGACCGGCCCCTGCACTCGCATAGACAAGTACCCCAGGCTTCTGTTTTGCCAACGCCACAATATCAGCTAAAGTTTTTACGCCAAGCTTAGGGTTTGCGAGTAAAAGTGCGGGGGCGGTGCTGATCAAACCAATTGGAACAAAATCTTGCCGCAGGTCATAGCCAGGGTTTGCATAGAAACGCATGTTGATCACTTGTGCCGGCGTCATCAAAAGCACCGTGTATCCATCGCCTTCAGCCTGAGCAACGGAGCGCGTACCGATGTTGCCTCCTGCTCCGGGTTTGTTCTCGACAACAAAGGTTTGCCCCAGTCTCTCGCCTAGTTTTTGGGCAATGATGCGGGCTTGGATATCCGTTGGGCCACCTGGCGGATAAGGGACCACAATGCGTACAGACCGCTCTGGGTATGCGGCTTGAACGGCCGACACGCCGAGAACGAAGATTAACGAATAGATCAAAGTCCAAATCTTTTGCATCCCTTACCCCTTGAAATCAAGACACTGAATGAGTGCCCGCATGTTCCGCTGCTAAGTAACCAAAAACAATACCCGCCCCAATTGACGAGCCGCCTTGATACCCGACGCCTAAGAATGTCGGTGCGGCTGCATTACCACAGGCATACAGCCCCTCAATGACCTGACCGTCTGCACCAACAACTCGTGCATGTGGGTCAGTCAGTAACCCCGCACTGCAGACACCGCCCATTTTTAAGGGCAGCGCGTAAAAAGGACCGGTTTGAACGGGCGCCAGCTGTGGGTTCAATTTCAGCTCTTGATCACCGGCGTTATTGCGTGAAAAGGCTGAGCGACCGCGACCAAACACGCTGTCCTGCCCCTGCGCCACATCAGCGTTGAACTGTGCGGCCGTTCTCGCCAAGCCGGGTCCATCAATACCAATTTTTTCGGCCAAGCCTAGCAGCGTATCGGCACTCGCGATATCAGGATGGGCCGGCTGGCCAGGCATCGCATCCATCACTGGATAGCGCTGACGAAACAGGTCATCAAAAATCATGAAGGCCGGCAGGTTTAAAAACTTTCGATTGCGACGGTCGTACTGCTGAAATGCCATGACCATATCCTGAAATTGCGTCTCATCGCCAAAGCGCTCGCCACGTTGATTCACAGCGATCGCCCCCGGCATTGGCAACCCTCGAAGCCCAACCGAGAAGAACGCCTCTGGGCGACCTGGTACCCCGGTACCGATGAAGAGCGAATTATTAATGCCGATTCGAGCAACACTTGCACCAATTTGTGTGCCAAAGGTCAAAGCATCGCCCGTGTTTTCTGGGCCAAAAGGATTCATCCACTCAGGGAAGCCCTCAAACCGCTGAACCAACTCAGCGTTACCCTCATATCCACCCGTCGCAAGAATCACACCACGGCGTGCATGCAGCATCGTACCGTCAGCCTTTTCTACACCGATGACTCTGTGCTCTTGCGTGACAAGACCTTTGGTTTGAACACCGAGCAGAATCTGAACCTTGCCTTGCTTGAGCATTTGTGCAATAAACTGCCCAACTAAGGCCTCGCCACAACTTAACACTCCGTCACGCACACGCTCTTCAAGCTCAGCGATCGGCCAATTACGACGGTTCGCAAAACCGCCCCAACCCACACTATCGCTCCAAGCAACGCCTTGTACGTTGTGGTTGCTGCGCCGAATTGAATTGGCAAAAGCCCCAAGATCCTGACGCCGGATTGACTTTGGCTCAACCATTCGACGGCCGTCGCCACAGCTATGCGGACCACTAGGATAAAAATAATCGGGTAAGCCTAAAGCCAACTGCAAACCGACCCCCATCTCAACGAAGGCATCTAACACTCGCCTTCCTTCACGTATGTAGGCCTCTAAATTTTCTGGTACCTCTTGTCCGCCAGCGACAAATTTTGCGTAGGTCAAGGCAGACTCAAAGTCGTCGGCCAGCGACTGTGCCTGAGCCATGCTGTTGTTGGCAATCCAAAACGTGCCTAAAGAATCAGCGGTGCCGCCGCCCAACAGTTGATCCTTTTCAACCAAGGCGACAGTCAAGCCCAGGCTAGAGGCCGCCAGCGCGGCCGCACAGCCTGCGCCGCCAGATCCCAATACGATGACATCAAACGTCTCTTTGGCACTCATGCTATTAACCCCGTTTGTTCATTACATTTTTAAGTTCATGGCTTTTGCCAAGGCGGTGAAATCATCAATCTCATCTTTGATGATGGCATTGAACTCTGCTGGCCCAATCGCAGCTGGCTCGCCGGCCTGCGCCAACAACTTCTCGCGATTCGCAGGGACTGCAAGAATCCCTTGAATCGCATCATTGAGCACCTCGATCAGCTTTGGTGGCGTACCAGCTGGGGCCATCATTCCGATCCAACTGTCTCCCCGCACTTTTGGATACCCTTGCTCTGCAAACGTGGGGACGTCAGGAAACTGTAGCGACCGTCGCTCACCGATAATGCCCAGCGGTCGCAAACGAGCGGCCTGGATCATCGGAGCCGCCGTGCTGCTCACGGCCGCGTTCAAATCGGTCTGCTGGCTCAGGATCGCCTGTAAAGAAGCGGCCCCTCCCAAGTAAGGGATATGTTCAAGTTGCACACCGGCGGCCTGCTCAAACATCGCGGCCATCATGTGTGTCGTTGTCCCATTACCTGCGGTTGAGTAGGTGTACTTGCGTGGCTCTTTTTTTGCTAGGATCGCTAGATCATTCAAATTTTGAGCTGGAAAATCAGGGCGCACAACCAACATATTGGGCGATCGAACAATCAAGCTAATCCCTGTCAGATCTCGAATTGGATCGAAAGGCAAAGACTCCATCAATGCCGCAGTAATCGGATAGGCACCAATTGTCATCAAAAGGGTATAACCATCTGGCGCAGCCTTGGCGACGACATTTGCACCGATTGTTCCAACGGCACCACCGCGATTGACAATCAGCACCGGTTGCCCAAAACGTATGCGCAACGGCTCTGCGATTAAGCGAGCAACCGTGTCCACCGAACCGCCCGCCGGCCACGCCACGATTAACGTGATCGGACGGCTTGGGTAAGATTTGTCTTGCGCTTGAGACTCTGAAATAAGCAAAGTCAGTGCGGATACACAAGCATATATAAGATATTTTATTTGTCGCATACCGAATCCCTTAAGAATTTACCACTAGATTTACCACGCAAACGCAAGTCGCGTACCTTCATCGATCGCACGCATCGCATCTAACTCTGTTGCCACGCGTGCACCACCAATCAAATCTACATGCGAGACTGCACCGGTCAGTTCGCTCACTAACTCTTGCTCAGAGTCTTGCCCTGCACACAAGACAATGGTGTCAACGTCTAGAACATGCGGCTCACCGTTCACGCTGTAGTGCAGGCCCTGATCATCGATCTTGTCGTAGGTACAACCTGTCACTGCAGTCACGCCACGCTTGGTGAGCTTGGTGCGATGTATCCAGCCCGTACTCTTGCCTAAACGTGCCCCTGGTTTTTTTGTTCCTCGCTGTAACATCACCACTTTGCGCTGAGAGTCTTCGGCGACGCTAGCTTGCAAACCGCCCGCAGAGCCAATGCTTGGATCAACACCCCAGGCCTTCAAAAATTGTTGTGCCGTCTGTGTCCCTTCATGGGCTGAGGTAAGCAGTTCAGCAACATCGTGACCAATTCCCCCAGTGCCAATGATCGCCACCCGCTCGCCCACTTTCACTCGGCCAAGGATGACATCGCTATAACTCACGACCTTCACGTGCTCAATCCCCGTAATAGTTGGAGTTCGCGGCTTAATGCCCGTCGCGATCACAACGCGTTCAAACCCCTGACTAGCAAGAGTTGACGCGTCTACGCGTTGCTTAAGATGAACATTGACACCAGTGGTACTCAGGCGCTTTTTAAAATATCGAACCAACTCGGCAAACTCTTGTTCTTTTCCGGGTATGCGTCGAGCTAAGTTCAATTGCCCCCCCACTTCACCACTCGCTTCAAATAAGTGAACCTGGTGACCGCGCTCGGCTGCAGTAATCGCGCAAGCTAAACCCGCGGGGCCCGCCCCAACCACGGCAACCTTCAGAGTCTTTTGCGGCGCCGGTGCCGTGAACTCGGTTTCATGGCAGGCCTGAGGATTCACCAAACAAGACGCAATCCGATCGGTAAAAATATGATCCAAGCACGCTTGATTACAACCAATGCAGGTATTAATTTCATCGGTACGCCCAGTTGCAGCTTTCACCACAAAGTCTGGATCAGCCAAAAATGCGCGTGCAAGCGAAACTAAATCTGCCTGCCCCTGTTGAAGAATATCTTCAGCGACTGAGGGCATATTGATGCGATTTGAGGCCACGACCGGAATCGAGACCACTTTTTTGAGTCGCGCTGCGGCAAACGCAAACGCAGCACGCGGGACGCTCGTCGCGATGGTGGGCACCACCGACTCATGCCAACCAATCCCGGTATTGAGTACATCTGCCCCCGCCTGCTCAAGCGCTTGCGCGAGTTGATCGATTTCGTCACCTGTTAAACCACCGTCGACTAAATCAATCGCAGAAATTCGATACATGATCAACAACCCAGGGCCCACACGCTCGCGCGTGCGACGTACGACCTCTACCGGAAAACGGATTCTATTTTCAAGCGAGCCACCCCATTCATCGTCGCGCTTGTTGGTACGCAAGGCGGTGAACTGAGTCATTAGATATCCCTCTGAGCCCATCACTTCGATGCCGTCATAACCTGCCTGCTGAGCAAGCACTGCGCACGTGACAAAGTCTTCGATCGTCTGCTCGATCTGTTCGATCGTAAACGCACGCGGTTGACGCGGATTGATGACCGAACGAATGGCGCTAGGCCCGATAATTTCGTCATGCTTGGCGTAAATGCCTGTATGAAGGATTTGTAACGCGATTTTTGCACCCGCCTCATGCACTGCCTGCACGATTGGAATATGCTGCTCAAGCTGCTCGACCGAGTCGAGTACCCAAGCACCTTGCTCGACACGCCCTTCGAAGTTAGGTGATACGCCACCTGTGATGATCAATCCTACGCCACCACGCGCACGTGCCGCATAAAACTCAGCAAGACGGTGTACGCCGTCGGGCTCATTTTCTAGCCGTGTGTGCAACGAACCCATGATGACGCGATTGGGTAGCGTATGCGCGCCGACTTTGAGTGGCGACAACATTAGCGGATACAGTGAGTGCAGCATTTGAGACATGAGGCGCTTGCTCTATTTCTAATTTTTTGATTGGATCGGGCACAGATTAATCGAGTAGTGGAATACCTAGGTCTCGAATCAGATGATGAAACTGATCGCGCTGACCTTTGACAAATACCCCCATCTGCTCAAGCCCCATCGCGCGATAAGACAGCCCTGCCTGCGCAAGTTGCTTTTGTACGTCAGGATCGGTAAGCGCTTTGCCAAACGACTGATGCAAAACCTTCACCACCTCGGGATTCATTTCAGCTGGACCAAAAATACCAAGCCAGCCACCCGCTGGCGAAAACGGGAACTCTGGATAGCCACTCTCTGTCATGGTTGCCACCTCAGGCAGTAGCGGCGTTCGTTGCGGCAAAGTGGTCACCAACACCTTGAGTCGGCCTTCTTTGGCGTGTATCAAAGGTGCTGTCGTTGCAAACATTGCCTGTACGCGGCCCGAAAGCAAGTCAGCAGTCGCGGCTGTTTCACCCTTGTAAGCCACCTGAACCACGTCAAGATTCAAACTCTTTTTTAAGTAGGCAAACGTCAGCAGACCCTGATTATTACCCGTGGCGTAGTTTATTTTGCCAGGATGTGCACGTGCGTAATCCACAAATTCTTTTAAGTTTTTAACAGGCAGTTCGGGATGGGCGTACAGAAAAAATGAAAAATCAATCACCCCTGAAATCGGCGTAAATTGGGTGCCTGGATCAAAAGGTGGCGCGCGCCTAAGGGCCGGAACAACAATCATCGAGCCTGCACCACCAAATAAAACACGATATCCGTCGGGCGCAGATTTCATGACATCGAGCGAACCGATCATTCCTTCTGCGCCAGGCTTATTCTCAACAATCACTTGTTGGCCAAGGTCCTTTCCAACCAAGCGAACCATCGTACGTGCAATGGCGTCAGAGCTTCCTCCGGCCTGATATGGGACAACCAAAGTAATGGGCTTAACAGGAAACCCTTGCGAGTACGCCGCTGAGGCGCCGCCCATTAGGCCGCACACCACAAGCCGCCATATGTTTTTGACAGACGTGAGAGATTTCTTTTTTGGCACGAGATTATTCATCATTTTGCGCGTGAAACCTCGGCGTTCAGGCCGGGGAGGTAGAGCGCGGAACGCGCGAGCGTTCCTCGCTTTGGTGACTTACCTGTTGCGTCC
>Ga0209550_10005321_pt1 | contig 12087 bp, 6 predicted proteins | sample LauGreSuBDMM15SN_2_FD_187567 | JGI IMG/M metagenome (GOLD analysis project Ga0209550, IMG submission 187567) | Freshwater lake microbial communities from Lake Michigan, USA - Su13.BD.MM15.SN (SPAdes) (version 5) | ecosystem: Environmental > Aquatic > Freshwater > Lake | place: Lake Michigan, USA... | reverse complement strand
TTTTGGCCCGATTGCAACGTGGGGTCCTCCATACCCCGATTCGCGGGAATTGCAGCCGAGACACGAAGCGGACATGATTTTCAGTGGAAATATAGGTGATTGGCCCCAGCGATCAAAGGAACCCACAGGCCTCTGCCCCTAAATCCCCTCCGCGCTGACAAGCGCTGAGTTTGTTCAAACCCGTTCTCACTCCTTTACCTCCCATGCCTACTCCTAACCGCAACTTCCGCCTTTGCTCCGCGTGGGCGACCCTAATCCTGCTTTGCTTGGCGGCTGGCACACCGCTGGCGGCCGCCGAGGCTTTGCCCAACGTTAGTCCGGCTGTTGGTGTCGGCATGATCGAGGGTCGGGTCTTCAATCCCGGCACGGGTGAGTATCTGGAATTCGTTCGCATCACAGTTGCGGGCACCGCGATCGAGGCGTTTACGGATTCGTCGGGCGAGTTCCGCCTCACCAACGTGCAAGCCGGCGAGGTCAAGCTCACTGCGTTTCGCACCGGCGTGCCCCCGTTATCAAAAACGCTTACCGTCGCCGCTGGCGGTGTCGCGCGGCAAAATTTTGAGCTCTCCTATCTTGGCGATCGCGCGCTCGCCAGCGATGGGCGGATCAAGCTGGAGGCCTTCACCGTAGCGACTTCGAAGGAGATGGATGGCGCCGCGATTGCGATCAACACGCAGCGCTTTGCCGCCAATTCGATGAACGTCGTCGCCGCGAACGAATTCGGGCCCGTGGCCGACGGCGGCGTCGGCGAGGTGCTGAAATCTGTCCCGGGCATCAACATCACCCGCGGCGGCTTCGGCGACGCCTACCAAGTTTCCCTCAACGGCGTGCCGCCTCGCAATGTGCCCATCACCGTCGGCGGCATCGCGTTTGCCGATGCCTCGTCAGGCGTGCAGCGCAACACCGGCCTCCAGCAATCCTCGATCAACAATTTTTCCCGTATCGAGATTGCCTATACCCCGACGCCCGAGATCAGCGGAGCCGCGCTCGCCGGCGCCGTGAACATGGTTCCGCTCAGCGCCTTCGAGCGCTCGAAGCCGGTGGTGAATTACAATGTCACGATGATGATGCGCGACAACGCGCGCGATTTTCACCGCAGCCCCGGCCCGCTGCGTGAGCCGGCCCGTAAGGTTCATCCGGGTTCCGATTTCTCCGCCATCGTGCCGATCAACGACCGTTTCGGCTTCACGGTTTCCGGCAGCGCCTCGGCCCTCTACACCCACGGTGCCTTCATGCAGAATACGTGGGCCGGTGCCGCTCAGGCAACCAACGGCACCACGCTGCCCGACACCACCGCTGACCGGCCCTACCTCACCGGCTATATTTATCGGGACCGGCCGGTGCTCTCTAAGCGCATCACGTTCGGCGGCACGGTCGATTACCGCCTGAGCCGGTATGACCGGCTCTCGTTCTCGTTTCTCTACGGCTACTCCGACGCCCAGGCGTTTCAGCGCACCGCCAATTTCACTATCACCGCCGTCGCGCTGGGCAACTTCACGCCCACCTCCACGCGCGGCACCGGCAACGTGCAACTGCAGAACATCTCCAACAAGGTCGGCGGCCGCATGATCACGCCCTCGCTCGCCTACCGGCACGACGGCCCGGTGTGGAAACTGGAAGCCACCGCCGGCGTTTCGCGCTCGGGCCGCTACAATCAGAACACCGACATCGGCAATTTTAGCCAGGCCAACGCCCAGCGGACGGGCGTCACGATCGCCTTCGACGACATTTTTTACCTGCGCCCCCGCGGCGTCACGGTCACCGACACCGCCACCGGCGCCCCAGTCGACTACACGAACCTCGCGAACTACACCCTAACCACCGCCAACAACGTTGACCTACGCATTGTCTCGCTCAAGCGCACGGCGTTCGTGAACGCCCGGCGGGAATTTTTCCAAACGTTCCCGATTGCGGTGAAGGTAGGTCTCGACGTGCGCGAGGAGATTCTCGACAACCGCTCCCCGAGCCCGACTTACACCTTTGTGGGCGCCAACGGCACGCCCAATAATGCCGACGACAACGCCGCCGTCGCGCGCGACGACAGCTTCTCGCAGCGCATCCCGCCGTTCGGCTTTCCCCGCACCGACTGGGTGAGCAACCAGCGGCTCTTCTCGCTCTACCGCTCAAGCCCCGCGTATTTCACGACGAACGCCGCGACCACCCACACCGGCGCCGTGGCCAATTCCAAATGGGCCAGCGAGGTCGTCTCCTCCGCCTACGTGCGCGGTGACATGCAGTTTTTTCAAAACCGCCTTAAGCTCGTCGGCGGCCTCCGCGTAGAGCAGACGAACGGCGACGGCCACGGCCCGCTCACCGACGCGACGCGCAACTTCCAGCGCGACGCTGCCGGCCGTTTCATTCTTGGCGCCAACGGCCGCCCCCTGCCCATCGAGACCAATGCCCTCGCTGCGGCCCAGCGCACCAGCATCGACCGCGGTCTGCGCATCGATAAGGAATACCTGCGGCTCTTCCCCAGCCTAAACGCCACCTACAATCTGCGCGAAAACCTGATCCTGCGCGGCGGTTACTTCCAATCGATCGGCCGGCCCAATTTCGACCAGCTCGCCGGCGGCATCACCCTGCCCGACCTCAGCCTGCCGAACGCCGCCAACAACCGGATCGCCGTCAACAATCCCCGCGTGAAGGCGTGGTCCGCGCAGACGTTCAAAGCCTCCCTGGAATACTACTTCCAGCAGGTCGGCCTGATCTCGGTCAGCGGCTACTCCCGGCGCATCGAGGACTTTTTCGGCAGTACGGTTTTCCGCCCGACGAACGATTTTCTCGAGTTCTACGGCCTCGATCCCGCGCCCTACGCCGGCTATGACGCCGCGACGCAGTTCAATCTGGCAACGCCCGTGCGCATGAGCGGCGTCGACGTGAACTACAAGCAGGCGCTGACGTTCCTGCCGAATTGGGCGCGCGGCGTGCAGGTCTTCGCCAACGCCAGTGCCCAACGCATGACCGGCGACGAAGCCGGCAACTTTGCCGGCTACATCCCGCGCACTTACAACTGGGGCGTGAGCCTCAACCGCCCGAGCTACAACCTCCGCATGAACTGGAACTACTCCGGCCGCGCTCGCGCGGGCATCGTCGCCGCCGGCCGGAGCATCGATCCCGGCACCTACACCTGGAACTCGAAACGCATGATCGTCGATCTCAGCGCCGAGTATCGCTTCCACCAGCGGATCTCGGCCTTCATGAATCTCTCGAACATCACCGACGCGCCGATCGACATGGAGATCGCCGGACCGCGCACGCCCGACCACGCGCAGTTCCGCACCCGCTCGGAATACGGCGCGCAGTGGACGTTCGGCGTCCGCGGCACATTTTGAGTTCGCCGGCGCGCCGATGCGCGCCGAAGTTGCGGCGATGCCACCCCGAGTCCGCGTCGAAGCCGTCGTCGGGGCGCCGCGATTGCGGCGCCGGTGGGCCTGTGCCCGGCGGCCGGTGCCCGCGCTCGTCGCACTGCTCGCCCTCGCGTCCGCCGCCGCCGAGGAGCGCCCGTGGCACGATCCCCTGCTGCGGGCGGTGAGCGCCGACTACCGTGGCGCCCTTGTCCAGCGGGAGCGCTTGCGCGCGGAGATCACCGCACTGCCGGAGACGCCGCGCAACCAGCAGAGCGGCCGCATGGGCTTCCAAGCCTATCGCACCGGCCGTGCGCCGATCAATTTCCCGGTTTGGATCGAAGTGGAGCTGCCCGAGGAAGCGGAGCTGGACGCGGTCGTGCTCGTGCCCGTCGATGCGCCTCACCGCGATTTCCCCGGCCCCGGCTATGGTTTTCCGCTGCGTTTTCGTGTCGATGTGCTCGGAGTGGAGACCGAGTCCACTCTCGCAAATTACGCGGCGCAGGCGCTGCCGAATCCCGGCGGTCTGCCGGTCTGGATCGCTGCCAAAGGGGCACGCGGGCGGCGGGTGCGTGTAACCATGACTGAGCCGTGGACCGCCGACGGCCAGTTCTTCGTTTTCGCCCTCGGCGAAATCATGGCGATGCGCGGCAACCGCAACCTCGCCGCCGGCGCCCGCGTGACGGCGAGCGAGCAGTTCGAGAGTCTCGCCATTTGGGGGAAGGCGAACCTCACCGACGGCCAGAGTCTTCTCGGCGCACCGCTCGGCGCGGCGCGCAGCCCCAGCCGCGGCTACCACTCGGCGATCGTCGAATCTGCCGACGCGACAAAATGGGTGCAGGTGGACCTCGGTGAGCCGACGGCGATCAACGAAGTGCGGCTCATCGGCGCTTCAGGGCGGATTTTTCCAGGCCGGCCCGGATTTGGATTTCCGGTGCGCTTCAAAGTCGAGGCGGCGGACGAAGCGGATTTTTCCCGGCCGGCGATGCTCGCTAACTTCACGGGCACCGATTTTCCCAATCCCGCGAGCAATCCGGTGGTGGTACCGGCCCTCGGAGCGCGGGCGCGCTATGTGCGCGTCACGGCCACGAAGCTCTGGGAGCGCGCGGAGAACTTCACCTTCGCGCTGGCCGAGCTGCAGGTCTACGCGGGCGACCGCAACGTCGCGCTCGACCGGCCGGTGTCGTTTCTCGACACGTATGAATCCGGGGCCAACCGCACTTGGCTTCCGCAATTTCTCACCGATGATTTCGCCAGCGAGCAGCGGCTCGTCGAGTGGCCGGAGTGGTTGCGCGGACTCTCGCGCCGCCGCGAGGCGCTCGCCGAACTGACGAGGGCGGAGCAGGAAATCTTCCGCATCCGCGAGACGGCCGGCGAACGTCTGGCCGATGCGCTGTGGCTGACGGGCGCCGTCGTCCTCGCCGGTGTGCTCGCGCTGCTGTCGCGCGTGCGCCGCGCCCGCGAACGTGCGCTTGAGCGTCTCCGCCAGCGCATCGCCTCCGATTTACACGATGAGATCGGCAGCAATCTCGGCAGCATCGCGCTCCTCAGCGAACTGGGCCTCCACCGCCCCGGCGGCCCCGCGCCCGGCGACCTGGAGGAAATTCGCCGCGTGGCGCGGCAAACGGCCGACTCGATGCGCGACATCGTGGAACTGATCCAGCGCCCCGCCGCCACGGGCGATGATTTCGTCGCCAAGCTGCGCGAGATCGCCGCACGCATGTTGGCGGGACTCGAATGGACCTTCGAGGTCGGCGTCGCGCTGGAATTGCCGTCCCTCACGGCCCAGCGGCATCTGCTGTTGGCGTTCAAGGAGGCACTGCACAACATCCGCAAGCACGCCGCCGCCCGGCGCGTGACGATCGATTTCTTGCGCGACGGTGCCCAGCTGCGCCTGCGCATCGTCGACGACGGCACGGGCTTCGAGCCGCGCGCCGTCGTGGAAGGCCACGGCCTCGCGAATCTCCGGCACCGCGCCGCCGCACTCAGCGGCGAGCTGTCCCTTGAGAGCGCACCCGGACGCGGTACCACGCTAACGCTTTTGCTCGATCCATCCGCGTTACGCGCCTGATCCGCATGACCTCCACCCCTCCTTTCCGCGTCTGGTTGATCGAGGACAATGCGCTCTTCCGGCGCACCGTCGGCCGGATCGTCGAAGCCCTGCCCGGCATCGTCGCCGTCGAAGGCTTTAGCAGCGCCGAAGCCGCGCTCGAAAAACTCGTAACTGGCCCAGCGCCCGGAACCGTGCTGGTGGACGTGGGCCTGCCGGGCATCGACGGTATTGAGTGCATCCGCCGGCTGAAGGCCCATGCGCCGGCCACGCAGATTCTCGTCCTCACCGTCTTCGAGGACGATGAGAAGATTTTCCGCGCCGTCTGCGCCGGTGCCTCCGGCTATTTGCTGAAATCCGCCTCGATGCTGGAAATCACCGAAGCCGTCGCCGAAGTACGCCGCGGGGGCTCCCCCATGACGCCCCGCGTGGCCCGCCGGGTCCTCGACATGTTCTCGAAACTCGCTCCCGCCCGAAACGACTACGGTCTCGGCCCGCGGGAGCGCGAGGTGCTCGAACTTTATGTGAAGGGTCTCACCAATAAGGAAATCGCGAACAAGTTGTCGCTCAGCGTCCACACCATCGACAGCTACAACAAGAGCCTCTACGAAAAACTCCATGTGAATACCCGCTCTGGCGCCGTCGCCAAAGCACTCAAGGAGCGGCTCGTGTAGGACTCAAGTCAGTCGCCGCCTCCCGTGATTACGGGACTGGCGGACGCGTCGAATTCCGCGTACGTTATCTTAATGTTGTGCTTCGCCCTTCGTTCCACTGTTGGCGGACTGGCCGTGCTGCTGCCCGCGATGGCTCTGGCCTCAGCGGCCGCGCGCCTCCCGCCCGTCGCAGCGCGTGCGATCGATTTCGAAAAAGACGTCCGACCCATCTTTGCGACCAGTTGCCTCGAGTGCCACGGGCCGAAAAAACAGAAGAGCGACTTTAGGGTCGACGTGCAGAGAATCGTCTTCGCCGGCGGAGCCGGCGGTCAGCCGACCGTCGTTCCCGGCAAGAGCGCCGATTCCCTACTGATCCACTACGTCGCGGGGCTCGATGAGGATATGCAAATGCCGCCAAGCGGCAAAGGCGACCCGCTCTCAGCCGAACAGATCGGCATCCTCCGCGGCTGGATCGACCAAGGCGCGCACTGGCCCGAACAAGCGAGCGCATCGGTCGAGGAAAATACCGACTTATGGTCGCTGCAGCCGATCCGACGGCCGGAAGTGCCGGCGTCGGATTTCAAGAACGGCAATCCGGTCGACTCGTTTCTCGCGGCCAAGCGCGCTGAGAAACATTTAGTCGCTTCTCCCGCGGCCGACCGCCGCACGCTGCTGCGTCGCGCCGCCATCACGTTGACGGGACTTCCGCCGACGCCGGAGGAGATCGAGGCGTTCAACCGCGACCCCGATCCGCACGCCTATGAAAAACGCGTGGACCAGCTGCTGGCCTCGCCGCACTTCGGCGAGCGCTGGGCGCAATTCTGGTTGGATGTCGTCCGCTGGTCCGAAACCAACGGCTCCGAGTCCAACCTCTACCGCAAGAACGCCTGGCCTTATCGCGACTACGTGATCCGCGCCTTCAACGCGGACCTGCCCTTCGACCGCTTCATCCGTGAGCAGATCGCAGGCGATGCGCTCGGGGTCGACGAGGCGACCGGGTTTCTCGTAGCGGGCGGCTTCGTCCATTCCGCCACCGTCGGCCGCGAAGAGTCGGCGATCCGGCAGGCGCGCGCCGACCGGCTCGACGAAACGATCCAGTCCGTGAGCGCCTCCCTCCTAGGGGTCACGATGGCGTGCGCCCGCTGCCACAACCACAAGTTCGACCCAATTCCGCAGAAGGATTACTACGCGCTCGCCGCTGTGTTCCAAGGCCTCGAATACGGCCACCGCCCATGGCGTAATATGCCCGATGCCACCGCCCGCTCGGCCCGGGCTGACGGCCTGCGGCAACAGCTCGACGCCGTGCGCGCCGAACTGCTGGCGGTGACGTCGTCGTGGACGGAGGAGTGGCCCGACCACCTCCAGACGCGCTTCGCGCCCGTGCGCGCCCGCGCGGTGCGGGTAACGTTCCCGCACCCAGCCTCCGCGGTGGTCGAGGAGTTTGAGATTTTCGGCACCGCCACCGGCGAAACGAATCTCGCTCTTGCGGCGAACGGCGCGAAGGCCCGCTCGTTCAAGCCGGCGGAGGTGCTCATGCGCGAGGTCGCCAATGTCATCGACGGCAAGTTCGGCCAGACGTTCGCGTGGCGCACGAGGGAAGCCCGCGAGAAAGCCGACCTTGCCGCCCCGCCCCCATGGTTTGAAATTGAGCTGTCCGCGGAATCGGTGATCGACCGCATCGTGCTTAGCTCCGACCGCGAAGCGCTGGCCCACACCGACTATCTCATCGAGCCCGGCAGAGCCGCGGCGTCCGGCCCGCGCAGATACCGCGTCGAAGTCCGAGGCGACCATGGCGAGTGGCGCGAAGTCGCCAACGTGGATCTTTCGGCGAAAGCCCCGGCCACGCCGGAGCCGGGCGTGACCCGCACGCTCCTGACGCGGCTTCACGGTCTGCTGAAGGACTACACCGCCGCGCTGCCGGAGCCGGTCTTCGCCGGCTACTTCATCCCGCCGGTGAAAACCCACCTCCTAGGGCGTGGCGATCCGATGGCGCCGCGTGACGAGGTGGTTCCGAACGCTCTCACCGCGCTCCAAGCCGACCTCAAGCTCACCTCGGACTCCCCCGATCAGGAACGGCGCCTCGCGTTCGCCGCGTGGCTGACGGACCCGGAGCGGAACCCGCTTACGCCTCGCGTGCTCGCGAACCGGCTTTGGCTGCACGTCTTCGGTCACGGCATCGTCGATACACCGGGCGATTTCGGCCAAGCCGGCGCGTCCCCGAGCCATCCGGAATTGCTCGAATGGCTCGCGTCACAATTTGTCTCCGGCGGCTGGTCGGCGAAGCAGACGATTCGCTTGCTCGTGACCTCTGCGGCTTTTCGCCAGTCGAGCGCGCCCGACGCGACCGCCGCGCAGATCGACGCCGACGCGCGCCTGCTCTGGCGTTTCCCTCCCCGACGCGTCGAAGCCGAGGTGCTGCGCGACGCGGCGCTCGCGGTCGCGGGCACGCTCGATCCGGCGATGGGCGGGCCGGGTTTCAGAATCCACGCCGATAAGAAACGCTACGAAGGCTGGCAGGTGCTCGACAACTCCGGCCCGGTCACGTGGCGCCGCATGATCTATCAGGAAAACATGCGCGGTATCGACGACCGTATGTTCACCGCGTTTGACCGCCCCGACTGCGGGCAGGTTACGCCGAAGCGCACCGCTTCCACCACGCCGTTGCAGGCGTTCAATCTCTTCAACGGGGACTTCATCCTCACGCAGGCGGAAAAAATCGCGGAGCGCGTGCAGCGCGAAGCCGGCGCCGAGCCCGGCGCGCAAATCGCGCGGATCTTTGCCCTCGTGTTTGGTCGTGCCCCCACCGTCGCTGAATTTTCCGGCGCCACCGCCCTGACTGCGGCCGACGGTCTACCCGCGCTCTGCCGCGTGCTGCTTAACGCCAACGAATTCGCGTTCATCGAATGAAAAACCACGTCCACGGTCCCGCGCTCTCTCCTTCGCAGTTCGGTCCGCGCCTGCTGGACCGCCGCGATTTTCTCCGCACGGCCGGCGGCCTCGCCGGCAGCGTGGCGCTCCTGCGGCTGCTCGCCGGCGACAACCTGCTCGCCGCGCCCGCCGTCGGAGCGGTTCGCCCGAAAATAGACCCCGACCAGCCCTACGCGCCCCGCCCGCCGCATTTCGAGCCGAAGGCCAAGCAGGTGCTCGTCATCTTCTGCGTCGGCGCGGTGAGCCACGTCGACACGTTCGACTACAAGCCCGACCTCATCAAATACGACGGCCAGAAGCCGCCCGGGATTCCGGCGATCACCTTCGAGGGCCCGACCGGCAACATCGCCAAGCCGCGCTGGGCCTTCAAACCCCGTGGCCAAAGCGGTAAGATGGTGTCGGAGCTGCTGCCCAACCTCGCCGAACTCGCGGACGACATGTGCTTCGTCCACTCGCTCACGAGTATGACGAGCGCCCATCCCCAGGGGGAAAACTTTCTCAACACCGGCTTCACGCTCGAAGGCTTTCCCTCCCTCGGCGCATGGGTGACCTACGCGCTCGGCACGGCCAACCAGCAGCTCCCCGCGTTCGTCGCGATCAATGATCCGCGCGGCAAGCCCCGCTCGGGAAAAAACAACTGGGGCTCGGGCTTCCTGCCGGCGGCGTTTCAGGGCACCGACTTCGGTGCCGCGCGGCCGCTCGCGAATCTCGGCCGGCCCGACCGCATCTCCCTGGCCGCGGACCGGCGCGCGAGGGATTTGCTCGACGCCTTCAATGCCGAGCACGCGCGGAAATTCCCCGGGGACACTGACCTCGCCGCGCGCATCGCCAGCTACGAGCTCGCCGGTCGCATGCAGCTGTCGATTCCCGACGTGACCGATCTGAAGTCCGAGCCCGAGCACGTCCACAAACTCTACGGCACCGGCACCGGCACGGATTTGAAGAAGGACTACGCGAAAAACTGCATCCTCGCGCGCCGTTTACTTGAGCGCGGCGTGCGCGTGGTGCAGCTGTTCAACGGCTCCGACGCCCAGGCCAACGGCATCAGCAACTGGGACTCGCACGCCGATATCGAGCGCACCCACGCCATGCAGGCGGAAATTTTCGACCAGCCCACCGCGGCGCTTCTTGCCGATATGAAACAGCGCGGCCTACTCAAAGACACGCTCGTCGTCTGGTGCACGGAATTCGGCCGCATGCCGTTTCTCCAGGCGAACGGCACGGGCCGCGACCACAACCCCGATGCCTTCACGTGTTTTCTCATGGGCGCTGGCGTGAAAGCAGGCACGAGCTACGGCGCGAGCGACAACTTCGGTTTCAAGGCCGCGCAGGACGCCGCGACGCTCTACGATTTCAACGCCACGATCCTCCACCTGCTCGGTCTGGATCACGAGCGCCTCACCTACTACAATAACGGCATCGAGCGCCGCCTCACGAGCGTGCACGGCCATGTTTTAAAGCCCATGCTCGCATGAGAAACCTTCGCCACCTTCTCGCTCTCGTCTTTTTTGCCGCCGCTGCGGTCTCCGCCGCCGAACGGCCGAACGTTCTCTTCATCGCCGTCGACGATTTGCGGCCCGAACTCGGCACCTATGGCGCAGGTTACATTAAGAGCCCGCACATCGACCGTCTCGCCGCGACCGGCGTGCGCTTCGACCGCGCCTACGTGCAATACGCCATCTGCGGGCCATCGCGTGCTTCGATGCTCACTGGCCTCCGGCCAGGCACACTGAAGATAGAGCACATCGACACGTTTTTCCGCGACACCGTGCCCGAGGTTGTGACGTTGCCACAGCTCTTCAAGCAGCACGGCTACCACACGAGCTATGTCGGCAAGGTCTTTCACGGCAAGCAAACCGACGACGCCAACTCTTGGACGCGCAAACGCGTTGCCGCCGGCGGAGCGGCTGGCGCCGCCTATCAACTGCCCGCCAGCCAAGCCATCGTGAAACAACGCCGCGACGACGCCCTCGCCAAATATGGCTCGGTCCAGGTCGGGTTGGCCAGCGGCCCCGCGTGGGAAGCGGCCGACCGACCCGACCACGCCTACGTCGACGGTCAGACCGCGGATGTCGCGGTCGCTGCCCTCCGGGAGCTCAAAGGCAGGCCTTTCTTCCTTGGCGTGGGCTTCATCAGACCGCACCTGCCCTTCGTTGCGCCCAAGAAGTATTTCGACCTGTACGATCCAGCGACGCTGCCGCTCAGCGCCGCCCCCGAACCGCCGAAGGGCGCTGCGTCCATCGCGCGACATAGTTCGTTCGAGCTGCGGACCCGTACAGGTGTGCCAACCGCCGGACCGGTTGATGCAGCGGCTTCGCGCCGGCTTATTCACGCCTACGCCGCCTGCGTCAGCTTTATCGACGCGCAGGTCGGCCGTATTTTGGCGGAACTCGACGCTCTCGGTTTGAGCGATAACACCATCGTGGTGCTGTGGGGAGACCATGGCTGGCACCTCGGCGACCATGGCATCTGGGGCAAGGCGACGAACTACGAGATCGGAACCCGCATTCCCCTGATCATCCGCGCCCCCGGCATGGCGGGCAACACCCGCGCCGCCCCGGCCATCGTTGAGTCGATCGACCTTTATCCCACGCTCGCGGCCTTGGCCTCCTTGCCCGCGCCCGCGGCACTCGAAGGCCAAAACCTGGTACCCATATTGCAAAACCCGACGATCACCGGGAAAAATTTCGCCTTCAGCGAATTTCCGACGCCCGCCCTCCGCGAGTGGGCGGCGAAACCGCTCTCGGCAGCCATGCGAGAGACGTTCTTCGGTCCGCTCATTGCTGACGCCGAGGCGGAACTCGCCCGGGAGCACGGCCCCCGCTACGACCGCGAAACTTTCGAGGACCACGTCAAAGGCTACAGCATCCGCACGGATCGCTATCGCTGCACACTTTGGGTAGATCGTCGCGCACCGGATGATGAGCCCCTGGCCGTCGAGCTCTACGATCACGAAACCGATCCAAGAGAGACCCGCAACATCGCCGCGCAGCCCGAGCAGGTGATCATGGTGGCGAAACTTACCAAGCAACTCCGCCGTGATTTGATCATCCGACCCTGACGGATTTCTTTGGATCGCGACTTCCAAAAGACGCTCCGCGAGTTGTAGCCA
>Ga0209550_10005319_pt1 | contig 12089 bp, 13 predicted proteins | sample LauGreSuBDMM15SN_2_FD_187567 | JGI IMG/M metagenome (GOLD analysis project Ga0209550, IMG submission 187567) | Freshwater lake microbial communities from Lake Michigan, USA - Su13.BD.MM15.SN (SPAdes) (version 5) | ecosystem: Environmental > Aquatic > Freshwater > Lake | place: Lake Michigan... | reverse complement strand
TAAAAATTAAATTGTGGCGCCATCCATGCGCACCGTCTCTGCGAGAAAAGGATTTCTTCGCTGCCGTGAAGGCGCTGGCCCTGACGTGAACCCTGGCGCCAGCGGCGGCTGCCGCGTCGACTCCGTCTGATGCCGCAGTGTGAAGCTCGCGACGAAAATATGGCGCACACCCTCGGTAACAGCAAGGCCCGCATGCATGATGTGGCCTCGCCAGAAGATGGCAGTGCCCGCCGCCGGCCGGAGCACGAGCGAGGGCGGCGTGACACTCGCGACGTCGGGCTCGAGCTTGCCCGACCAAAACGCGGTGCCGCCCCCGCGAAAGTCGACATCTGGCCTCGAGAGAGGCACAAGGATACTGAGTGCCTCGCCATCGGTGTGCGGCTTGAAAGCGCCGCCCGCGGTGTAACGGTTGATGTACGGCTCATTCCAGCTGAATTTGATGGACATGTCGGCGAGATGCTCTGGGAAGCGGCCGCCACACTCTGGAAAGATCTTTTTCACGAGATCGGGCTTCATGTGCTGGAGATTCCACAGCGCGCGGCTCAAGATTGTGAACGCCAGCGCGTGCGACTCGCCGTTGAGGTTGATGCCGTCCGGGTGGCACTCGATGCGTCGGAGTTCCATCTTTTCGCCGGTCTCGTCGTTGACTGAGTCGGGGACTGAGTCGCACCAAGCGTCTGTGGCGGCAATGAGCATAGCGCACTCAGCAGCGTTAATGAGGTCGTCGAGCAGCATGACCGAGTTCTCCAAGAGCTTGTCGTCTGTTCTCTTTGTCAGAGACAGCTCTCTAAACGGGCCACCCTCTCTCTTTGCCGGGTCCGTTGGCAAGCGACCCTCGTGCAGGTCAGCACGCCAGCCGTGCAAGCCTAAGCGAATGAGCCGCTTGGCGTTGGCGTCACGGAACGTCCAGCGGCTGCCTTTGCACTGCAGCAGCCCAGAAGCGGCCAGGCGTGGCATAGCCATCTCACTTGCATCGCCCCGCGAGGGGTGTCGAGAGGGGTGACGGGAGTTCTCGAACATGTGGAATGACGAGTTTCCAATCGAGGCAAACCTGGTCGCGTTGGTTGATGAGTGCCGTCCATTGAGGTAGGATTGTGAGCAATTACTCAACTCGAGAAAAGCCCAGGGCTTGCAGATCGGGATTCCATTTGTTGTGGAAGCACTTGCGAATTTCTGTGAAGATGTCGATGAGTCGCGCCACGCTGCTCGGTACCGGCGACGACGGCACGACGCCCTGCGTCCTGCTCGAGGACGGCAAGCGGCGGCTGCTCATCAACGCGTCGGAGGGCTTGCAGCGCTTATCGTTTGAGCACGCGCTGCGATTGCACAGAGACCTCGACGCCGTGCTGCTCAGCTCGCTGGCGCCGACGGCCGTCGCGGGGTTGCCCGGCCTGCTGCTGCTCATGGGTGACGCTGGCGTGGCGAGCGTGCACGTGCTCGGGCCGATTGGAACAGCATCGTTAGTCCGCTCGTTCAGCGCGTTCGTGCAGCCGCGCACGCACATCCTCGTGAGTGAGCTCACTGGAGACGAGGTCATCTCGTGGCGTGGACACACAGACATCTTTGGCCTTCCGCTCGAGCGCGGCGCAGCGCACGAGGCGCAAGCGTGTGCAGCTGAGCGCTGGATCACGGCCAACGGCGGTTGTTTCCCGCACCGCACCGGCTTGTTGCCTCGTTTGGCCGACGAGCGCATGCTGCCAGTCAAGCGTCGGCGCGACGACGCCGCCGTCGACGAGGTCGCGCGTGAGCTCATCGACGCAAACGAGGAGGAGGAGAGCGAGGACGATTCCTCCGACGAAGACGGCACGAGCAGCGACGCGAGCAACGACACATCGAGCTCATCCGCTGGCGCCGCCGCCGCTCCGCCCGCCAACACGAGCGCCGCCGTTGACGAAGTTGACGAAGCCGCACTGTTCGAGCAGATGGTGGGCAGCTCGACGCTCTCTGCCCCTTGCCTTGCATGCAAGTGCCCACCACGGCGCGCCCGCCCTCTTTCCCACAGGTGGGCAGCTCGACGCTCTCTGCCCTGCTCATACGGCGCGCGCGCGCCGACCCGGCGCTTCGTCAACGGCTGCTTGCTCAGTGGCTGGGCGCGCGCATGGCGCTCAGTACGGCGCCTCGGCCACCGGAGACGAGCACCGCAAGAGGCGCCGAGACGAGCACCGCAAGAGGCGCCGAGATGAGCACCGCAAGAGGCGCCGAGATGAGCACCGCAAGAGGCGCCGAGATGAGCACCTCGGAAGGCTTGGGGCATGATGGGAGCGCCGAGATGAGCGCGAGGGCTGAAGAGGGTCGCGGTAGGGCAGGCGTGAGTCAAGGCGCCGGTCAGTTGGCCGCGGCCTCGCACGCGCCGGCGCACAGGGAGCAGACGCCTCCCTGTGAAGACATCTTCATTCACAGGGAGCAGACTGTGAAGACGCCTCCCGCCATCGAGCTCATCAAGCTGCCGTGGGCCGCATCGAGAGACGGCGGCGGCGGTGGGGACGGCGGCGGTGGGGACGGCGGCGGTGGGGACGGCGGCGGTGGCCGACGGCGCGCGAGCACACGCCTCGCCTTCCTGTGCGTGCCCAACACGGCGCTATGCACGCCACCGACCACCACAGAGTCGGTCACCGCCGCGGCGATCCTCGTGAGTCCCTGCCGCCACTTGGTTGAGCACGAGGCTCTCGCGAGCCACCCGCTGCTCCGCAGCATGCAGCTGCCTTGCAGCATGCAACTGTCTTGCAGCGGCGGCAGCAGCAGCAGCGGTGACAGCAGCAGCAGCAGCAGCAGTTGCCACTTGGGCGCCGTCATGGGCGCCGCATCTACCTCGGCATCCTCCTTAGCGCCCACCTTAGCGCCCACCTTAGCGCCCACTATAGCGCCCACCTCGGCATCCTCCTTAGCGCCCACTATAGCGCTAGTCATCCACATGATCCCCGAGGCATTGGCCAAGCACGATCGGTACAGAGCATGGGTGCGCCAGCTCGGGGGCGCGGCACATGCGTTCCTGAGCGCCGACGCGCTGCCGTGGGCGCTGCCGACGGCGCCGTCGGCGGACAGTGGCGCAGATGGGCGCAGATCCCCACAGGTGCTCGCCTTCCACTGCCTCGCCAAGCATGCACGTGCTCACCACGGCGCCCGGACCCTTCCCCACAGGTGCTCGCCTTCCACGCGGCGGCGGTGCAGCGCGCGACGCTGCGGGTGGTGGCCGGCGAGCGCGCTTTCCCCACAGCCGCCACGCTCGCCGTCGAGGCGCGCGACTGGGCGTCGTCTCGGGCGGATGCGGCGCCGTCTCGGGCGGATGCGGCGCCGTCTCGGGCGGATGCGGCGCCGTCTCGGGCATGCGAGGGTGCTTGTGGAGGAGCGCCGGAGCTCGCGGAGCTCGCTGCTCTCGGCTGGGGACCTCGCCAAGCATGCACGTGCTCACCACGGCGCCCGGACATTTCTTCACAGGAGCTCGCGGCTCTCGGCTGGGGCGAGGAGGCGGTGCGTGGGCGGCCGTTGATGGCATGGGCGCTCGGGGCAGCGCGTGCGACCCTCGACGTGAGTCGATGCGTCGAGGCGCCCGACGAGGATGCTATCCGCGCTGACGTCGAGGCCATCCTGACAGGAGGGGGGGGTTCCCCACAGGCGCACTCCGACGCTTTCCCCACAGCCGCGCTTTCCCCACAGGCGCACTCCGACGCACTCATCGAGTCGCCGCCGCAGAGTACCGCTCGCCCCTGGGCACGCGATCGGCTGCTCGTTTGCATGCTGGGCACCGGTTGTGCCGTCCCGTCAAAGCACCGCGCGCCTGCCGCCATCTACTTGCACGCCTTCTCGCGCGGCGGCGTGCTCCTCGACGCCGGCGAGGGCTCATTAGGCCAATTACAAGCGCTGTTCGGCCCCGAGGGCGCACGTGGCGCACTGCGCGGCTTGAGTGCCATCTTCATCTCGCATCATCACGCTGACCATCATCTCGGCCTCATGAGGCTACTCGAGGTGCTTCATCTGATTGCCTCTGATGACATCTGATTGCCTCTGATGACGTCTGATTGCCTCTGATGACGTCTGATTGCCTCTGATGACGTCTGATTGCCTCATGAGGCTACTCGAGGTGCTTCATCGGATTGCCTCTGATGACGTCTGATTGCCTCTGATGACGTCTGATGACCTGCCTCATCAGGTGCTTCATGAGCTGGATCTGCTTGACGCGGCCGCCGAGGCAGGCACACGTAGCACAAGTGACGGAGGCGTGGCAGGGGAAGGAGGCGGGGCATGCGCCACGCCGTCGATGCTGCCGCCCCCCCTCCCGTGGCGACACCCCATCCTCATCGTCGGCCCACGTGCTGTTGGCGCCTACCTCGCGGCGCATACAGCCCTTCTGCCGCCCGCAGAGCGCCCACGCTTTCACTTTGAGACCTGTGCGGCCTTCAACGCTCCGCGCAGCGTCGGGCGCGCGCGGCTGCTCCGTGTCGGTGCCCAACACGGCGCGCTCGGCCTGGCGGCGGTGCGGTGCGTGCCAGTGGTGCACTGTGCGGACGCGTGGGGCGTCGTGCTGAGCAGTCACGACGGCTGGACGCTCGTCTACTCGGGCGACACCCGACCGTGTGAGGCACTGGTCGCCGCTGGGCAGGTACCGCTGATCGTCGGCCCCTCACCCAGTCCCAGCATGCAAGTGCTCAGCACGGCGCCCTCCCTCCCCACTCCCCACAGGGCGCGACGATCCTCATCCACGAGGCCACCTTCGATGACGACCTTGTCGACGACGCACGCGCCAAGCGCCACAGTACGCGCGCGGAGGCGCTCGACGTGGCGCGTAGGATGGGGGCGTACCGCACAATCCTGACGCACCTGTCGCAGCGCTACACGCGCGAGCGGCTCGTCGAAGCCGCTTCGATCCACGAAGGCGGCAATGGTACTACTCCCAAACATAGTCACGGCAATAGTAACGGCAACGGTACTACTCCTTCTTGCCTCCCCAAGCATGCACGTGCTCACCACGGCGCCCGGACCCTTCCCCACAGGAGACAATGGCACTACTCCTTTGCCTCCCCCGCCTCCTTCCCACGCGGCGGCGGCGGCGGGCGGCGTCGCTGTTCCTGGCCATACGACCGGCGCTGTCTCGGGCGCTGTCGGTTGGGCTGATGAAGGCGGCGCGGGAGCGAGCGTCGTAGCGTTTGACCTGATGGCGTTCAATCTGGCCGACCTCGCGACGGCGCCGAGCTACACGCCGCGCATCTTGCACTTCTTCAGCGCAGAGCAGCGCGCACTGGCCGAGCAGCGCGAGGCGGATATGGCTGAGCAGATGGCGAGGAGCGTCCAGATTGAGAGGGAGCTCGCAGAGAGGCAGAGTACAATGTAGTGGGGAGGCAACTCGCCGCGGCGGTGTAGTGTCTTGGTGACCGGTACATTGCTTTCAACCTAGCTCAAAACGACGCGGTTCCAAGTGTGACTCCGAGCTCTCCCGCTTGGAACGACGCGGCTCTATGTACCGGTAATTGTATCCCGGCTCCCCCCGGTGTCTTTCTACCGGTAATTGTATCAAGTGTGAAATGGACGCTCTGAATGCACTCGGCCTTGCTTACGGCTCCGATGACGATGAGGAAGATGAGGAGGAGATCGCAGCCCATGAGCAGCAGCAGCAGCAGCAGCACGTGCTCGCGACGCTCCCAGCAGTATCGTTGCCCCCTCTTGCAGCCAAGGCAGGGTTGCCGGACGCAGCCGCCCTCGGCCTTCCAGACAAGGATGATTGGGAAGCCCACAGCGAGGAGGAGGAGGAGGCGCCGGCGCACGACCGCGTCGGCACCACCTACAATGCGGTCGCGGTGCCAAAGAGCATCGCGAGCGCGACGGAAGAGCACAACTACAAGGCGACAAAGGCGCCGCACTCGCGCACGAATGCAGGCGCAGCCGTGAAGGAGGCTCTCGCGAGCGTGGCTACCGTAGCAGCAGGCAGCAGCAGCAGCAGTAAAGGCGAGAGCGGCAGCGCCCCCGCCGCAGCCGGCAGTGGTGCAAGTGCATCAAAACCAAAGGCACGCACCTCTGGCGGCATGCTGCTCCCTCCGCAATTGTCAGGCAGGCGCAATGTGACCACCGAGGAGCTGTCGAGCATGCGCACAGCGAAGCGGCACAAGCACTGATGAGGCAGCACCGCGACCCGTTGATCTATTTTCATCTCTCTCTCTTTCATGGTTGGACTAGTCCGCACACACGTGTCGCTCATCTCTCACGCCGCCGCTGCGTGGAAGGCGTGTATCTGTGGTGACTTTGACAACGAAGTGGATTTAAAGAGACCGGAGATATTTACAACAGTTTTACGGTATGGCGGACCATTATATTTTCTGATAGGTTGAGAATGTTCTTGTACGCCTCGGTGAAGAACGCACGTGATGCGTGAGCGAGCTCGGAGCAGAGTAGCGGAGAGGATGCGCTGTGGTCAGAGAAGCCGATCACCCGATCTTTACACTCCCTCCACTCGAATACGGCTCCTGCTACTGCTTCTTGGCTGCCTTGGCTGCCTTACGCGCCGCCTTGGCCGCCTTCCGCGCGGCCTCAGACTCCTCCTCGCCAGCGGCCGCCGCATCGAGCGCGCTGCTGCTGCGCTTCCGGCCAGCACCGCCACTAGCGTCCGCGATGCTGCCAGCGGCCGGCGCCGGGGCCGGCGGACGCGGCGGCGGCACAGCGCCACCGCCCATGAACATGTGGCGCAGCCGTAGGTCTTTCTTCTGCGGGACCGGTGGCAGCTGCGGGTCTGGCGGTGCCTCCTCTGACGCGGCCGCTCCCGCAGAGGCTGCTGAGACGCTGACAGAAAATTGGCGGGCAAAGGTCTTGCCAAGCGCGTATCGCTGCTTCTTCGCATGTGGAAAGGCCGCGATGAGCCCGTGGCTTTCTTCCTGCGGCGTCGGGCGCAGAACGAAGCTCGTGCCGTTCGCGGCGACTGTGGCCATGCTCGCACCGCTGCTGCTGTTCAGCGCCTCGGCGATGTCGAGGGTCGCACCGTGCAAGCGCGCGGCATCGAAGCCGGGAGGCGTGCGAATGATCCACAGCTCCGCGTTGCCGGAAGTGACGTCAGCGTGGTCAAAACCCAGCCCGCTGGTTGTGCCGACTGGCGTCCAAGCCGCGTGCGACGAGGCCATCGCACCGGTATTCCCGATTAGGTAAACCTCACGCACGCCCGACTCTCCTTAGTTAACTTCATTCGTCGTCCAACACGGCGCGTTGCGCTTGCAGCACGCGATCGAGAATGGCGAGCCGCGACTGCACGCCAAAGCAGTCACCCGGGGCGCGCGCACAATGCTGCCCGAGTGGCTCGTGTCCCTGATTGCGGGCGCACTCGCATTCGCCACCGCGGACGTGTTGTGCGACATCGTCATCGCTGAAGACGACAGCGACGACGAGGACGATGAGCTCGTGAAGACCGTGCCGCTCTCCACCCCGTGCCGAAGCGGCTTCTCAGCGCCAGGTTATTCGTCGCTGGCGCAAGAGACGCCAGGCGATACATCAGGCGATGAAGAGCAGCTACCACCCACGCCCTCCTCCAAGTACAACAAAGCGCCGCAGGCGCCTGCGTACCAGGGCCTCTCCGGAGCGCAGGATGCAGCCATCTCCGGCCTGGTCAACATTAGCGCGGGGTTGTTCGTCAACGCGGTGCACTGGCTGGTGCGTGACCGGAATACTCCTTCGCTCAGCTCGCACCTCAAGTGGCAGCCCGGCGTGGACCCGCAGTTCTGGTTTGCACTCTTCGGCGGCACGTGCGCCTTTTTGCATGACTATTGGCTGCTACGGGCGTTTGAGGGCGCGCCGTCCACCGTGCTGCTGCCGCTGATCCAGGTGGCGTCTGTCTCGGTCTTGTTCGGCTCGTCCTTCGTCGCGCTGTACCGCGGTGAGCAGTGGCTCACCATGACCCACGCCCTCGCCTACGCGCTCATGTTCTTCGGCGGTCTGCTGCCCGCCACGGGCGGTGACGTGTCACGGCTCCTCCGTCGCTCCTTTTGGGGGAAGAGCTACGTGACGCTCGCAGTGCTCTCGGAGCTCGCGTATGGGCTGCACGACCTGCTCGCCTCCGCGTGCTCGTACGATAACCACGGCGATGGAGGGCCCGACTGGTTCGTTTGGAGCCGCGTCGGTTACATTGCCACCTTCGTGGCGATGTACGTGTGCGTGCCCCGGCTAAAAGGCGAATTTGTGGCCATGTTCGACGGCCGAATATCGCGGCTGATCTTCATCGTCTCGGGCGCGTCGGAGCTGCTCGCGCTGCTCGGCTACTTCCTCATGAGCCGCGCCCTCTCGCGCTTCCACCAGCCGGCGCTCGTCCACGCAGCCGAGGCGTCGCTCTCACAGCTTCTCAACTTGCTGCTCGCCTTCCTGTTGCTGCGGGGATGTGCCATCGGACGCCAGTCGGCCGTCACCTCGATGCGCGCAAAGCTGCTCTCCTTTGTCCTCGTCACTGCCGGACTGATCGCGTGTACGCTCGATGACGAGTCTCATTCTGCTGGCGCCACCGGTGTCACTTCCGCAGCATCCGGCGCCCTTGCGGCCGCGCAGCGCAATGTAACCTCCTCCGGCGGTGCCGACCTTGCGATGGCCGCGGTGCTTGCAGGATCGAACGCTCAGTTCTACAATAAGCGCCAGTCGGTCAGTCAGTGGCTCGCGCTGCCCGTCAAGTATGGCGGAGGCGGCTACGGCGGCGGCGGCAGGCAGTGGCGCGGCGGCAAGCGGGCGAAGCGGCGCCACCGTAAGGCAGAGGACGAGTACTTTTTCAATCGCGAGGCGCATGAGGAAGGTGCTCGGTCTGCGCGCGCCAGAGGCCCTCGGCTTGACTAGACCGGGAACAGGAGATTCCTGAGTGAGATCACGCTACAGTCGCCCCACTGTTTACGTACATCGGGGATCGGGGATCGGATCGGATTACCACGGGATCTATAACAAATGTCCGGTCGTGTCATCACGTACGCCCGGGGGGTGCGTTGAGCTTGAGGGCTCTCACCTCCATCACGTTGGTGTCTATTTACGGCATCGCGATGTGCAGTTGTGTGCACAAACCGAGCATTTTTTCTTCTGACTCAGAATCCTCGCTCCGGCCCCCGCAGGCTACAGAAGGACTGCAAACTGTGTACCATGAAGGGATTTTGGTTCATGTTGGTTGACTGTTGGTTGCGAAATCTTCTTCACAGTCTATGGCCTTTCTTCCCGGGCTGCCCACACAGCTCGTGTATGCGAGCTCTGCTCTCGACTCGCCTCAGCTGCTCGGCACTGCTCACCTTCACGCAACTGCGTACGCGCAGCAGCTTTAACTCCGCCACAATGAGTTTCGAGGTCGACCCAGTTTACCCTGGGACTGCTGTCCAGCGAATGAAAACATGCCGCGACAGAGCTCGCTCGTTGACCACGCAAGAGCTCAGTGACGAGTGGGAGTCCACGCGCAAGAGGCTGCTGTGGGCCGCGGGACTGAAGGATTTGACCAACGTGCCGCCGGGTCAGGGCTACACGGGCCACGCCTTCAATGACTACAATCACTGCGACGCGACCACCATGCTGGGTGACGTGGCGCACAATCTCAATGATGGGCCGAACCGCGTCGCGGGCATTGCCGTCGGCAACCGGCTCGGGCCGGGAATCGAGCGCGCCTCGGACCCGGACTGCGGGCCAGGCGGCTCATGGAGCACCTGCACCAACGGCTGCGCGCGCGACCCACCGCAGGACGTGGCGCACGTTCAGTTTCTGAGCCGGATCGCTTGGAAGCTCGTTTGGTGTCCTCCGGCCTTCGACACGTTCGTTCTCGTGGACGACGAGGGCGAACTGCTCGCTCAAGGGGCGCCCCGCGGGTCGCTGCCCGCAATGCGCGAGCGCCAAGCCAACTTCCAGATCGTGACGGGCTCAAAATACGCACGCGCCGCTGAGCAGATCGGTGCCGAGGCCGCTCAGCGAAAGTGAGAAGAGACGAGAGCCCGACACGACGCTCGCGCAGACATGCACACGTATCAGCACTTGGTGTCACGCGCTGACTGGTAGCCGTCGAGAGCGTGTGCACCACGTGCCCTCTGACACGTCGCGGTTTTTCAGAGACGTGCGAATCCCCGCGGGTGACGGGTCCGGTTGAGACAGAGTCGGTCCCGAAGCGCCGCGCGCTTACTATCCGCATCATTCCGGACTGTGATGACTCAAGTGTGTGCCGCCGTCCGGGTACTTAGTAAAAAGCGTAATCGCCCGCGCTATATAAGTAAACATGTACTCAAACGACTACTGGGCTGTACCACTACTGTATACCACACATGTTCCGGTCGCTGGTCCTGTCACTCTCACTACACTGTCTCCTCAGAGACCGAGCAGCTCGCGCAGCACCGCGCTCGGCTCATAAGGCAGGCCAGCCGCCTCCGCTGCCGCCGCGAGCCGCTCGTGCTTCGCCCGCAGCTCCACGTTGTCGCAGGCGGAGGGCGTAGCGAAGCGTGCCTCGTAAACGCATGTCGAGGGCTCATTGACGTGCTCGAGCTTGTCGTCCTCTCCGCAGACGAAGAGCACGCTCGCGCGGCGCGGCGTGCCATTGCACGGTTCGCCCTGTTCAAAGCGCATCCGCCTCGGCTCGGTCGCGCTCGACGCCGATGGCTCCACCGGCGCGACGCCTCCGGTCGCGGACACGGCCTGCTGCTCCTGCTGCTCCTGCGGCGGCGTTTCGAGTTTCGTCCAGCCAGCGTAACGGCCAAGTGAACGCCCGTCCTGCGTGAAGGTGCCGAACGGACACAGGCTGTACTTGAATGAGCCGATGGACGCGCTGAAGCACTCGCTGTGCAGTGCGAACCACTGCTGCGACGCGCCAAATTCCTCTTCGAGAGCTGCGATTGGAGAGAGCTCGGCGATGATTTGGTTGGCGTTGGCGATGGCTTCCTCACGACGCTTGAGCTCGGCGCGTGCGGCGTCCGCTTCGGCGTCTACAAAGGGCTCGAGAAGCGCGAGGGCCGCCGCCGCTGCCTGCTCGTCCAGCTGCCGACCGACGCCCTGCAGCAGAGCCCCGACCACCTTCGGCAGTAGAGGCATCTGGCCAGTCAGCGCCGAGAAGGTCTGGACAAGCTCGATGAGGTCGGAGGTGGGCAACTGAGCGATCGGGAGCAGGGCGAGCAGCTCCGCCTCGCGCCCGCACGCGCTGTGCGCGTACGTGCACGCGGGAGCGTCCGCGTCCTCCTTCGCCTCCATGGCCACCATGAGCATGTCGGCCGAGTCCACGTCGACCATCTCGGCTCCGATCGTTTGAATCGCCTTGAGAGCCTCGTGAAGCGCGTCGACGCCCTCGACAAGCTTGGCGAGCGCCAGGCGCGCGATCACCACGCCGAGCAGATCTATGCTCAGCTCGCCTAACTGGAGAGCCGTCGCCACCTCGTTGGCCGCCAGCCGCGCCTGGCGCACCGTCCGCCGCTCAGCCTCCATCGCCTCTGCACGTGCCACGGCGTCGCGGAAGATTTCGACGGCCCGCGCGTTTGTCTCGAGGTTCGCGCGCGCCTCGGAGAGCCGCTTTGCGCGCTCCGTCCTGGCTGTCTTCCCACTTGCCTCTCGCTCCATGCGCTTGACGGCTGCGCGCTGGGCCACCTCGAGAGTCGCCTTGGCATCGTCGACGCACGTGTTTGAGCACGTGCCGGGGCGCGCGTACTCGTCAGCACCATCGCAGCAGTCGCAGATGCCGTCGTTGACCCGCGATGCGAAGACCACCTTGGGCGTATGCGGCTTGCACGGGCACACAAAGTGCTGATTATTGCACGCGCCCGTCGCCGCCTCGTCAGTTCCGTCCTTGCAGTCGCAAAAGTCGTCATTCACGCGTTCGTCGACGAGAAGAGTGCCGCCGTCGCACTCGAAGGCCCGTGCCGTTGCGACGCAGCAAGCGGCGATGAATAGTCGCTGGAGTCGCTGCGTGCGTGCGGCGAGGCCTTCGGCACTTCGCATGCTTTCGTCACTGCGGGGATGACGTGGCACTGACGAGTCAAACACCTCTCTTAGACTCTTACCCCACTCGAGTGAGTAAGAGTGAGTGAGTGAGTGAGTGAGTGAGTGAGTGAGTGAGTGAGTCAGTCAGTCAGTCAGTCAGTCAGTCAGTCAGTCAGTCAGTCAGTCCCAATACATTGTAATGCACTCTACACTCA
>Ga0209550_10005315_pt1 | contig 12095 bp, 8 predicted proteins | sample LauGreSuBDMM15SN_2_FD_187567 | JGI IMG/M metagenome (GOLD analysis project Ga0209550, IMG submission 187567) | Freshwater lake microbial communities from Lake Michigan, USA - Su13.BD.MM15.SN (SPAdes) (version 5) | ecosystem: Environmental > Aquatic > Freshwater > Lake | place: Lake Michigan, USA... | reverse complement strand
GAATAACGCCAAGTACTTCCCTCTGGCCGAAGGGTTCACCTGACAGTATTGCGACAGAGATTGAACCGACGACGATTTCCGTCATGAACAACAGACCAACAAGGCCTGGATCGAGATATTTCGGCCCCCAAAGCGAGGCATAGGTGCCTGGCAAAATCAACAACACCATGAATGCCAGAAGCAAGGGCATTGTTGGTAAAGTTTGCGCCAGGGTCGGCGCTTCGGCGGGGGCTAGAACGAGCGCCACGACGCCAGAAAATATCAAAGACCAAAAGAAAAAGCCAAGTGTCATGTCGACGGATGAATGTCCATCTTCGGAACGCAACCGGACCGTTGCAATGGCCCACACAAAGCCACCGCCAAGGCCCATCCAGTCTCCAACATTTTGCGGAACGGGAAAACGAACCCCCAAGCCAAAGATCGTTAGCATCCCCAGCAGGGCAAGTATCATCGCGATCATGCGCAACGGGGTCACGGCCTCCTTAAGGAAGATGCGCGCGAGCAACGTGCTCCAAACAGGTGTCAGATAGAAAAGCAACATCGCCCGCACGACATCTGTGTAGACGATGGAGGTAGAGTATAATAACAGCGCGCCGCCTGCGAGCAGCGCGGTGAATTGAAGGCCGAACCCTCCCTGTTTGAGGTGCTTCCAACGCCAGAGCGCGATAGGTAACAGGATGACGCCTGGAACGATGAAATAGATGACGGTGATCCACAATGGGTGCACGCCCGCATGCCCGAAAGCGCGCAAAGGTATCCAGAAGAGACCCCAAACAGAACCGGCATAGAGGCAGGCGAGTTTCGCTCTCGTTTCAATGGGCACTAAAAAATCGTTTCCTAAATAACACGTTTATGTCCGTCATCAGTTAATTTGAGACGATTGGTTGCCTGAACGACAGCAATATCTGGAGCGTCTGACCTTGAGATTATGCTGCATAAGTGTGATGTTGCAAGCGCCTTGTTTCGAGCGTCTCGCATTTGCCTCGAGCACTAGCGGGTCAATCACGCACAGCTCTTTGCCAATGAAAAATCGCCATCAACGGTATTCCCCGAAAAAATCTCTTCTTGGTCCTGAAGGAATGCGAGCTTCGTTTCAATCATGGCTCTCCCGACGAGGTGATCAAAACTCTACGGAGATGGATTCAATTCCAACCCAGTCTGCGACGGCCCCTAAATGTGATCTATTTGACTTCAAATGTAGGCTTGAACCAGGCAGGTGCGAGGCTCGCATCTAAGTTGATCGAGTGCAGTCGCGCTTGATCGACTATCTTGATCGCGGGCCCGGCATGAACCACACTTAGTGTACCTTCCAGCGCACGAACGGCCTGATCAATTGCTAGCTTTCCCTGCATGACCGGGGAGTCTGTCGGCGCAGCCAGCACTTTACCCCGCTTTATTGCGCGGAATGTACCGTGGGTAAAATAATCGGCCAAAATAGTAACTCGCTTCGAAAGGCCTTTTGCTCTCAGCAAACTTACGGCGGCGTCGGCCGTAACTGCGCTGCCGATAATGTATTCAATATCTGGGTGCGCTTCTAAAACCTCTTCAAGGAGCAGGAGTTGGGCTTCGAAGCCAGTATCGCCCCATTTGACAGCCACGACATCTGCCGAACTTCTTTCCATGGAAGTCCGGAAGCCTTCTTCGATGAATTTAACCCATCCCGCTCCTTCGGGGCCAGGAAACCATGCAACTTTCGTCGATTTTGAACCCTTCGGATGAAGGTTTGAATAGTAATTGCCGATTGCTGACCCCATCGCGACCCATGAAACACCCGTTTTCGCGGTTATTCCTTCGCTGTTGATATCATTCACTGCAGCAACAACCGGAATGTTTTTTGCAATTTCACGGATTGTCGGTGTTAGGCCATCGAATGAAACCGCGCCCACGATCAAGGCATCTGCATTTTCTGAACATGCCCGAATATGGGCAATTTGACGTTCAAGGTTGGGATAGCCGCCGGCTTCCAGGACTTGCAAATGAACGCCAAGCCGGCGCGCATGCGCAACCATGCCGTAATTGACAGACAACCAGTATGAATCCTTGAGGTGAGGATAAGAAGCGCAGATGCGCCAGTGCTTCTGCGCCACATTCAGCGGTTCGTAATCGACGCTATCCGATGTCCCATCATAGTCGAAAGCCGGTGTCCATGTATCGATAGGCCAAACCTGTTCAGCGTATCCGGAATCAGGAACCGAAAGGCCGATCAACAATGCAAGAAATAAACCTTTTATCATCCTGCTATTCCAATTGCCAATGATCACTATAACATCAACCTATCTGGTTTTAGATTTGGAACAAGGTCAGGAAGTTGGAATGTTTTTCTCGCGATTCGGAATAGGCGCCCGGTTATTTCTCGCGTTTATTGCAATTACCGCGGTATCCCTGACATCGGGCTTCACAAGTTGGCTCATCTTGCGCGAAATCTCAGAAGCGCAGATGAAAATGAACCTTGAGGCGCTACCTGCTGTTGCGGTGACGGAAAGAATGGCCGACCAGAGCGCGCGGCTTGTTGCTGCGGCACCTGCATTGATTAGCGCAAAAGACACAGAATCCTGGTCAAAGCAGGACGCAAGCCTCGCATTATTGGCAAACGAGATCCAAAAATCTGTTGCAAATGCTCGGCTCTCTTTACTTGATCGCGGATCAGTGACGCAATTGGCAGAAACAGCTGACGCCCTTATTTCCAATTTATCACTTCAAAGCTCGCTCGTCAGGGAGCGACTGCAACTGGATCACGAATTTTTGGTTCACTCCGAAAAGTCTATTTTTGCGGCAACATCAATTGTGTCGCTTTCCGAGACGCTAGTTTCAAATGCGTCTGCAGGGGCTTCGGCTGTTGTTGCCGGACTTTACGGATTGATTGATGACCCGGCGCGCCGAGAAGAGTCCTTCGATGCTCTTGATCGGCTGATCGAGCAGGATATTTATCTCCTCGACCGCATGTCCGAGTTGCGGTTGCGGAGTTCACAAATCGGTCTGTTGGTTAACCGGCTGACGCGCGCAATAAATCAAACAGAAGTTGCCGATATTGCGTTTGGTTATCAAGAACAGCTCCGCGTTGTGAGTAGACGGGTCGCAAGTATCGATGACCCCGTTCGGCGTGAGCAAGCCGAGGGATTTCTCTCGGTGCTTGCAAGTGCAGGTCGAAAAACAAGCGCGGGCGATAGCCTCTTCAGCCAACGTCTCAGACTGCTCTCGATTGGTGATGAGCTTGATCGTTTGGCTCGTGTGAATCGCGATTTGTCGGGCTTTGTTAGTCAGATTGCGCAGGCTATGCTGAAGCAATCCGAGCAGTTCGCGCGAACGACGACCGAACGATCATCAGCGTCGGTAGAAGCCGGGTGGTATGGGCTTATCGCTTCATCCCTCGTTTCCTTGGTCATTTCAGGCCTGATTGTCTGGCTATATGTCGAGCGGAAGGTTGTTCGGCGTATTCTCAATCTATCCAAATCAATGCAGCGGCTCACGGATGGCGATTTGTCCGTCGATGTTAAAGAGGAAGGGACACACGAGCTTCGCGCACTGTCGAAAGCGGTGCGGGCCTTTCGCGATGTGTCCCTTATGCGCCGTTCGCTGGAAGAAGAGCGAGAACGGACCAACGAGGAACTTCGGCGCCATAGGGAAGAGTTACAGATGCTTGTCAATGAAAGGACAAGCCAGCTCAGCGAGATAAACACAAAATTGCAGCGCGAGGTTGTCCAGCACGCCGATGCCCGAAGCAGGGCGGAGAGCGCAAGCCGGGCGAAGTCGGACTTTCTGTCGACAATGAGCCACGAGATCAGAACCCCGATGACGGGGATGCTTGGGCTACTTAGAATTTTGCACGAGTCCCCGCTCCTCGAAGAACAAAAAAAACAGCTCGCTGTCGCGGCAGCATCTGGCGCGGCCCTGATGGGCATTCTGAACAGTATTCTTGATTACTCCAAAATCGAGTCCGGAAAAATCATTGTCGACCCGGTCACTTTTAGCCTCGGGGAAACATTAGAGGGTATTGTTGTTTTGATGCGGCCATCAGCCAGGGAAAAAGGGCTTTCGCTGCATTTGGAAATTGATCCCAATCTGGCGAAGGCTCATATCTGCGATAACGGAAAACTAAGGCAAATTGTTTTCAACCTCGTCAGCAACGCGATCAAATTCACCGAAACGGGTGAAGTGGTCGTCAAGGCAAAACTATTGTCCGAGCAGTCCGGCCATCAAAACTTAGAACTCTCGGTTTCAGACACCGGAATTGGCATTTCCAAGAGTGACCAAAAGCAGATCTTTGAGTCGTTTACACAAAAAGATGCATCGATCACAAGGCGTTTTGGTGGCACCGGTCTTGGGCTTGCGATCGCGCGCCAATTGGCGACACTTCTGGGCGGGGCTTTGACGGTTCGTTCAATCCCACGACGCGGGAGCACGTTCAGTTTTCGGTTATCTCTTCCCACCAGTGACCTGCCACTTGTGAAACGACAGCTAAAAGATGCGAAGAAACCCCTCTCGAAAAGCTTAAAAATCCTGATTGTTGAGGATGATTCCACGACCCGTGTCGTTGCACAGTCCTTTCTTGAGAATTTAGGCCATAGTGTCGTAACCGCGGCAGATGGTCGATCGGCGATCGATAACTTCGAGGATGTAAATCCTGATCTCGTTTTCATGGATATCAGTTTGCCGGGGATCGATGGCATTCAAACGGCGGCACAAATGCGCCAATTATCAAGTCACAAGTCGTTTCCGATCATTGCAATGTCTGCCCATGTTTTCCAGGATGAAGTTGCCCGTCATCTTCAATCGGGCATGAATGGTTTTGTCGGCAAACCTTTTACACCGGAAATGCTTGAGACGGTAATTAATGACGCCATCAACGGCAGAGCAGTTGCCCGGTCATGGACCGCTGTCGACCAAGAAGCATTCAGAAAAGATCTTGAGGCGCTCGGGACGGACGCCATGAAGAAGATTTTGGCCGCCGCTCAGGAAGCATTGCCGATAAGGTTCGTCGAAATGCAGGAGGCATTGACTGCCAAAGACATGCAACTGCTCGGCAGCCTTGCCCATGCAACACGAAGCTCCGCTGCTTCCGCAGGATTTCCTGGATTATATGCGAGTGCCGAAGCTCTTGAATTGGCAGCAAAAAATCAAAAAATATCGACGGCGCGCAAGCATATCCGCGAGTGTAAATCACGTTTCGAGATCGCGATGCGCGAGGCTAGCGAAGTTCTGGAAATGGATAAATTTCATAGTCAGGATAATTTACCTGCAAAAAGGTAGCCCTCACAATGAGATGTAACGATCATTCTGGGCTTTCGGGAATCATCTTTCAGCTTTTGGCGCAATCGCCGAACCACCACATCGACTGTTCGATCCGATGGATCCCAATCACGATGGGCAATTTCGTGCAAGATCCGGTCACGCGACATGACTTCCCCGGGATGATTGCAAAGCAACGCTAATGCCTTGAACTCTGCTCTGGTGAGGTCCTGAAAGTCGCCGTCATTTGCCTGAAGGGTTCGATGCGATAAATCGAGTGTCCAATTGTCGAACTTGATGATTGTTCTTGCTTCACCGATACCGCGGCTTCTTTTAACGCGACGTAAAAGGTTCTTGACACGAGCAAGTAGCTCCCTCTGCTCGAAGGGCTTTGTTACGTAATCATCGGCGCCCATTTCCAAGCCGACGATCCGGTCAATGCTGTCGGTTCGTCCTGTTACCAGAATAATACCGATCTCCGACTTCTCTCTTTGCTCGCGGGTGAGTTGCAGACCATCTTCGCCGGGAAGATTGATATCAAGCATGATCAAATCCGCAGGCCGCTCCGCAAGGATGCGGCGCATCTCGGCACCATCTTCGGCCTCGCTAACCCGATAGCCTTCCTGACTGAAATAGGCAGCTAACTTCGTCCGAGTGACGGGGTCGTCTTCCACGATCAGAATATGGGCTTTCAGGTTTCTCATCTTATTATTTTAACAAATCTTAACAATTCTGTCCATGCTTTTAACTAATCAGAACCAACCGCTTAACAACTGCTTGTTAGCATCGGGGTTGCTTGCTCAGCATTGTTAAAACTCTCGCTGTCACGACTTGAGTACGCAAACGTTGAAAATGCCAGCTTTAAGGGGAATGATATGAATTTCAGTAAGCTTACAATTAGTAGCGCCTTGGCAATCGGCCTTATGGCTTCTGCTCCAATGACGACGATGGCGGCTGACTCTGCTGATCCGATTAAAATTGTCGTAAATAATTGGTCTAGTCAGGTTGTGCTCTCCAACATCATAGGCCAACTTCTTCAATCTAAAGGGTTGAATGTCGAGTACAAGTCATCCGATACGCAACTTCAGTATACCGCTATGACGGCGGGCGATATGGATTTCCAGGTCGAAGTCTGGGAAGGCTCGCAAGCTGAGTCTTTTGATAAGGCGGTAAAAGCGGGTGTTATTGATCTCGGCTCGCATACTGCGGTCACGCGCGAAGATTGGTGGTATCCGACGTATATGAAAGAAATGTGCCCAGGCCTCCCAGACTGGAAGGCGCTTGATGCATGTGCGGCAAAACTTGCGACCGCAGAAACTGGTAAAAAGGGCCGTTTCGTTGGGCCACCAGCCGACTGGGGCAAGCATTATTCTGATCGGATTCAGGCTCTCAAGATGAACTTCCAGGAAGTGCCTGTAGGTCAGGCTGCAACGCTTTGGGCTGAATTGCAGGCGGCATATGACCGAAAGGAGCCAGTTGTAATCTTCAACTGGACACCAAATTTCATCGAAGCAAAGTTTGAGGGCGAATTTGTCGAATTCCCGACCTATGAGCCTGCTTGCCTTACAGACAAAAAATGGGGTTCAAATCCGGATGCCGTTTATGACTGCGGCGCGCCAGCCAAAGGCTATTTGAAAAAAGCGGGTTCCAAGCAGCTTGGAGAAAAATGGCCCGCAGCAACAGCGATGTTGAAGAAGGTGAACTTCACAAATGCGATGATTGCTTCCGCTGCAGCATTGGTAGACGTCGATGGAATGACGCCTGAAGATGCGGCAAAAAAATGGATTGCAACCAATGAAACAACGTGGAAAACTTGGGTAAACTAAGCTCGTAAAAATACGTTGGAGCCGGGTGTAAAGAGTTTTTTCACCCGGCTCTTTTTTGAATTAGGCAAGTTTCGATTGTTGCATATTGCACGAAAGCGTCGGGGCTCAGATTGGCGGGATTTTAAATGACGGATCGGGCTCAGATTTCCTGCCGTAATCTCTGGAAAATCTTTGGTGATAGCCCGAGAGATTTCCTCGAAAGGCACAGCTATTCACCAACGGACGCCGATTTCAAAGCAGAAGGCTATATTGGTGCGGTACGGGATGTATCCTTTGATGTCTTTCCAGGTGAAATCCTTGTGATCATGGGACTTTCCGGATCCGGAAAATCAACGCTGATAAGAGCTATTACTCGACTTAATGATCCGACAGCGGGGGAAATTCTTCTTGACGGTGCTGATCTCCTGAAGACGACCTCAGCTGAGTTGATTGATCTGCGCAGACACAAAATGGGAATGGTTTTTCAACATTTCGGGCTTCTGCCTCATCGCAATGTTCTTGAAAATGTAGCATTTCCTCTTGAAGTCAGGGGAAGCTCGCTCATCGAGCGGGAGGCAAGAGCCCGCGAGATGCTGAAACTTGTGGGGCTTGAGGGGCGGGAGACCTATTTCCCGCGGGAATTGTCAGGAGGACAGCAACAAAGGGTCGGTATCGCTCGTTCTTTGGCTGTTGGGCCTGATATATGGTTTCTCGACGAGCCATTTTCCGCTTTAGATCCCCTGATCAGACGCGAAATGCAGGACGAGTTCTTACGGTTGCAGCGTATGCTGAAGAAGACCATCGTCTTTATCACGCACGATTTCGACGAAGCGGTTAGGTTGGCTGACCGCATCGGCATTATGAAAGATGGGCGTCTCGTCCAATTGGCGAACCCAGAAGTGATGATTTCGCATCCCGCAGATGACTATGTTCGGGAGTTTGCCAAAAATGCGCCTCGTGACAAAATTATTTCTGTTGGAAGTATTATGTCAGTTGGTGATGGTAAAAGTATCGATATAACTGTCTCTGAACATGACAAAATTGGTCATGTGGCAGCAATGGTTCTGGCCTCGGATCAGAATATTGGGGTTACAAATGCAGAGGGGGCGGTCATAGGCGTTGTGACGCGTCAAGCGATGATCGCAGCTCTCTTTCCGGAAAGTCGATCATGACCGTTTTTAGCGCGATGGCCGAACCAGGGCGGGGAACTGATCATAAATCTCGATATATCGAGGCCGTAGCGCTAGGTTTAACGCTCTTACTAACAGTATTTTTATTCAAATTTTATCCTGAGACCGACAAATGGCCAACCGAGTGGGTTGTGCCATTTCGTGAATGGGTGACCAGTGCATTCGCCTGGTTTGCAACATTTGCAAAGCCTGCGACCCGTGCAATTGCATGGTTCATCACCCAACCGCTCGCCCTCGTCGAGGCGATGCTCTATCGGGGGCTTCCGGCATGGGGATGGCATCCGCTTCCATGGACGGCTGTTGTTGCAGGAACAACAATTCTCGGGCATTGGATTGGCGGGCGACGGCTCGCGCTTTTCTCCGGGTTGTCATGCTTTTATCTTGCGATATTCGGGCTATGGCCGGATGCAATGCAAACTCTGGCAATCGTGATTGTCACCGTTCCACTTGCAGCCGCACTCGGCCTTGCGCTCGGAATTTGGGCAACACGGAACCCGAGTGTAGAGCGCAAGTTGAACACGATGTTCGATGTGATGCAGGCAACGCCGCATATGGCCTATCTTGTCCCGGTTATTATATTGTTCGGCTTCGGACAGGTGCCGGCACTTCTGGCTACGTTGATCTTTGCGATGCCCCCTATGGCACGCTGCACCATCCTGGGGATCAGGACGGTACCCTCTGAAATTCTTGAAGCGGGGCGGATGTCGGGATGCACGCCAAGCCAATTGCTGTGGAAGGTCGAGCTACCTGCCTCACAGCAGACGCTTTTGCTCGGGCTCAATCAAGTAGTCATGCAGACGCTGGCCATGGCAGTCATCGCATCTCTTGTCGGAGCGTCGGGCCTCGGGCAAAAATTACTCTTCTCGCTTCAGCAGTTACAGGTGGGCAAGGCTGTCGAGCAGGGTATTGCCATTACGCTGATCGCAATTGTGCTTGACCTCATGACCCAGGCTTTCATGCACCGAACGCCGCCACGTTTTCCTGAAGGTGCCTCTTCGCTCCGTCGCCATCGCCATCTTGCAACGTTTATTGTCGCAACAATGATTGCCATTATTGTTGCGCTAATGGTTCCTGCCCTGGCAGTTTTTCCAAAAGAATTCATGTGGAGTTTTGCCGGACCAATCAATGATGGGGTGCGTTGGGTCTCAAAGAACCTATTTTCCACGATCAAGCCTGTGCGTGACTGGATAACGATCTGGTTGCTCCTTCCGATGCGGGATTTTTACCTCTGGCTGCCATGGCCCGTCGTTCTCGGTGTGCCCGCGCTGATCGGTCTGAAACTTGGCGGACCGAGGCTGGCGCTGGTGCCTGTTGTGCTTTTTGGCTTCCTGATGTTGGCGGGATTTTGGACACCGCTTATATTCACGATTTATCTTGTCACCGCTTGCACGGTGCTTTGCATCCTGATTGGTGTGCCAGTGGGCATATGGGCTTCCCGAAGTGCGCGCGTTGCTCGTGTGGTCATGGCGATTTGCGACACGTTGCAAACCTTCCCGAGCTTCATCTACCTGATCCCGGTCATCATGCTGTTTCAGACGAGCGATCTCTCAAATGTGATTGCCATGCTGTTTTACGCGACAGTGCCAGCAATCCGTTATACGTACCTTGGAATGAAGCGTGTACCGCAAACAGTGCTGGAAGCCTCCACAGCTTCGGGGGCAACGCGATCTCAGAATTTATGGAAAGTGGAACTCCCGATCGCGTTCCCGGAAATCATGCTTGGCATCAACCAGACGATCATGTTCGCATTGGCGATGGTGGCGATCACGGCACTCATCGGGTCGCGCGATCTTGGGCAGGAAATCTACAAGGCGCTGCCGGGGGCTGATACGGGGCGGGGATTACTCGCCGGGCTTGGGATTGCGTTTATCGGCATTACCGCCGATCGCCTCATCGGCGCTTGGGCGAAGCGGCGTAAAGCTGAGTTAGGGCTGATGTGATATTTGGTGTTGCACATCGGAACTTCCGAGTTCTTTTCGGTGTGCTCGTCCTCAGCTTTGCTTTCGGTTCGCTCCACGCTTTCGGAGTGCTGATCGAGCCTTTGCAAAACATGCTCGAAACAGAAAGGGGGAGCATAAGTCTCGCCTATTCCCTTTCGATCATCGGCGTGACGACTGGTGTTTTTGTGAGTACGCATCTCAACCGGCTTCTAACACCTCAACAAATTGCTATTCTATGCGGAGTGATGGGGGCCTCTGGATTGGCGCTCGTTTCCATTTGGCCCTCTCTCGGCATGCTCCTGCTCGGATATGGTGTTCTTTTCGGATTCAGTAACGGGCTTGCCTATAGTCTTTTTCTTGAACAGGCAGCACGGGCTTTGCCGCAATCAAAGGGATTGGCCCTTGGCATTGCGACAGCAATGTATGGCGCCGGTGCGGCGGCGTTCACTCAAATTCTGTCTCCTCTTGCACATACTGACACACTTGACACTGCAATTGCGGTGCTTTCGTTTAGCGTGTTGCTTGCGGGCGGCCTTGCCGCCCTGATGTTTTCACGAGCGCGGATTGTCGTTGAGCAAGGAAACCTGCCCGCCCCAAACCTTCACCCTCAGGCGAGAGATATTTTCCGTTTGTGGGCGATCTATTGTCTTGCCGCTTCCGGCGGATTAATGGTCATTGTTCACGCGGTCGGTTTGATGCGGGGTTTCGGGGCTTCCGAGATATCGATTATGGCAGCGCCCACTTTGAATGCTGTCGGCAACATTGCCGGGAGCCTTTTAGGCGGCGTGATTGCGGACCGGTTGACAGCGCGGCGGGCCCTGGCCGTGCCGCTTTTGATTTCCCTTATTTCACTGGTAGTCATGCGTGTCGTCAGTTCGGAAGTTGCTCTGCTAGGACTGATGACGGCGTGCGGTTTCGGCTATGGCGCACTGATTGCGATTGTTCCGGTTGTAATCCGCAAGATGTTTGACCCCGTTCACGTTGGCTGGGTTTTTGGACGAGTTTTTACTGCTTGGGGCATAGCTGGCTTGGTGGGGCCCTATGTAGCTGGCAATATTTTCGACCACACGCATGGCTATGAATTAGCCATCATCGCGTCAATATGCTGTTTGGCATGCGCTGCCGGGCTCAACATGTTTGATAACTCCAGAACACACCAGGAAACAAAAGACAGGGAGTTAGATAAATAGCGGAAAAAGGTTATTTATGTAAGATGGTTAGGTAAACACCGAAAATCTGCCTTCTTCCAACTATTCAAAAAAGTTACTTGAAAAGTTTGTGGCTGGCGTTTCCCTATCGAGTGCGGCTGAGTTGACGGGCATGAATGGACATACCGCGATCATGTCTTTCACAAGCTTTGAGAGATCAGCGCCATGAAGATGGTAGCTGAAGTTAACTTCTACGCCAGCCAGATTGAAGTTGGCGAGATTTGTTTTGCTGGTGCTTGAAAGGGCAGGCGAGGGAGAGATGCCGCCGGCAAAGTAGCAGCATTCTGTGTCTTGGAGCGGGGCAGGAAGGTGGACACCTCAATCAACCCTCTAATTCCCAGCAAAAACCATCGTTCTATTTCCCAACCCCGATTTCTGGGAAGCAAAGCTCAACAAAACATCACCTAAGTCATTGATTTTATTGGCGCACCAGTGGAGATGAAGTAGATAACGTTTATGTCATTGAAATTATGATGTAATTTGTCTTCGTCTGAAAACTTTTCCTCTTATTTGGATCCATCTACCTGTTCAAGCCATTCGCATCGCTTCTGCCCAATCATCGGCGTTTTCTAAGGTAGCGGGGATAATTATCTCACTTCCCGGGACCCTCGCCTCAAATATAGCCATGTTAAGTTTTAACATGAGCCCCTCAGCCAGACATTGAAATCATCATTAGCACTCTCCTCAATTGAGTGCTAATGACATGCATTCGTATATTTTTAGAAG
>Ga0209550_10005314_pt1 | contig 12096 bp, 15 predicted proteins | sample LauGreSuBDMM15SN_2_FD_187567 | JGI IMG/M metagenome (GOLD analysis project Ga0209550, IMG submission 187567) | Freshwater lake microbial communities from Lake Michigan, USA - Su13.BD.MM15.SN (SPAdes) (version 5) | ecosystem: Environmental > Aquatic > Freshwater > Lake | place: Lake Michigan... | reverse complement strand
GAGAATAGTAGTTAGAGAATAGTAGTTAGAGAATAGTAGTTAGAGAATAGTAGTTAGAGAATAGTAGTTAGAGAATAGTAGTTAGAGAATAGTAGTTAGTCAATAGTAGTTAGAATATACATCTTTTGTTATATTGTGCAATACAATATAACAAACCTACATAAAGTTATCTTTCTAATATGTATAAGATTACCAGATGAATAAATATTATCAACAAACCGACGAAACGATTATCAATTTTGTACCCTTTAGACAAAATAAAAAGGAATCATTTCACTACTCCAATTTTCGTAATATTTTTATTGTAGCTGGTTGTATGATAACTGCATTGATTACCTATACTATGACATATGCCAGCAGCCCTGTACAATCACTCTCTTTGGATACTATTACGAATGAACGCATCCAATATGCGGATTTAGATGATACTTCTATAGTAACTTTATTTGAAGAGTTTAAAGTTAAATATAATAGAAAATATGACACAACCGACGAAGAGAATCTACGTTATATTTATTTTAGAGATTTTTTGCGAGTTATTGATGAACGAAACGGTAACGATACTTTAGCCGTTCACGGCATTACCAAATTTGCGGATTTTTCAAGTGGTGAATTTAAGCAGGTTTCATTAGGGTATAAACCCAATACCAATGCCAATGCAAATGCTAAAAACATCCAATTAAGTAAATATAGCGGAAATGAAAGTTATGTTAATTGGGCGGATGTTTACACCACCGCGGTTAAAGACCAAGGATATTGTGGGTCATGTTGGGCCTTTTCTGCCACCGAGCAAATTGAATCCGATGCCATTCGTCTAGGGTTATTAACTACCAGTGACGCACTTTCGCCTGAACAAATTGTCCAATGTGATACGGTAGACGATGGTTGTGACGGTGGTAATACCGAAACGGCATTTGAATATGTGAAGAACGCTGGAGGTTTAGAAACGGACGAAGTATATCCATACACTTCTTATTATGATGTTACTGGAAGTTGCACGTCAAATTCAGCAGATTATGTGGTAACGGTCGCTGATTATTATTCATTGTCAGATGAAGATTCCATGATATCGCATATATTTTCTACCGGACCTATTTCAGTTTGTTTGGACGCGTCTTCTTGGTCATCGTATGTTTCTGGAATTATTACCACTTGTGGAATGGATGTAGACCATTGTGTGCAGGCGGTTGGTATAAATATGGACGAAGGGTATTGGATTGTTCGCAACTCATGGGGAACAGAATGGGGGAACGAAGGATATATATGGTTAGCATCAGGGTCGAATATGTGTAATATAGCATATGACCCTAATTATGTAGAGGTTGTGTCTGTGTAAATAAATCCAATATAACCAATATAACCAATAATAATATAACCAATATAACCAATATAACCAATATAACCAATATAACCAATATAACCAATATAACCAATAATTTTGTAATGAATAATGTAAAAATATATTTTATTCATTATTATTATATGAACAGTGTCAATCCAACATCAACCATGAAATTAGGCGGCGTATCAAATACTCCATTACAGTTATTTCAACCTATGAACATAATCGTATTTATATCCTTTTTCTCTCCTATAATCCTCGCCATCACCATAACCTCTATGTCTTTTATATTTCAAAATTTTAAAGGGTTAATTTATTTAGGCTTTTTAATAGGTTGTTGTGTAGTAAGAGAATATGTTTATATTATGTCTAAAGCGTCCCCTATTGTAAATGATGGAACTATATGCACATCAATTCAATACAGTAAATATGGAAATCCTACATTCAGTGCATTTGTTTTTGCTTTTACAATAATGTATTTATCGCTTCCAATGTTTAGTAATGGTGCTGTGAATTATTGGGTGTTTATTTCTTTGATTTCTTATTTCTTAATCGACATGTTTATTAAATTATACAAAAAATGTGTAATTAAAACAGGCGATTTATTTTTAAATGTGTTGTTGGGATTATCATCATCCGCATTAATAGTTACTTTAATGTATGTAGGAGGCTCTGGCAAATATTTATTCTTTAATGAAGTTTCGAGTAATAAAGATATTTGTTACCAACCTAGCAAGCAGAACTTTAAATGTTCTTTATATAAAAACGGCGAATTAATAAGCGGTATAAATTAAATTATTTATTCACTGATAATTTCATGTTCTAAGCTTGTGTTTACGTTAGTGATGGTTTCTAAGCTTGTAGCGACCGTTTCTAAGCTAGTGCCTTCACTAGCGTCCGTTTCTAAGCTTGTAGCGACTGTTTCTAAGGTAGTGACTTCACTAGCGACTGTTTCTAAGCTTGCGACCGTTTCTAAGCTTGCGACTGTTTCTAAGCTAGTGTCTTCACTAGCGATTATTTCATTAGATGATATTTCTGGAATATCCTCTACTTTTTCTTCAACCTTTGTTTCTTCTGCACAGGTTATTTGGGGTGGTATATTTACACGTGGCACAAATGCCTTCATAGAAGCCGTAAACCATTTTTTAAAATCGTTTATAATAAACTGTCTTTGAAAAGATTCCGTCAACAGCTTCATATTCCCTTTGGTATGATATTTGGCAATAAAGTTATTCACTACATCTATGATTCTATATTTACTGTATACATACATATTTGAATAGTTGAACAATCGCTTCCTTTTTTTCGCATTCACGTAGTTATGAAATAAATAAAAAGCATTTTTAAAATCCAATTTGGTCTTTAATTCAGACATTTTTATTTTTGCTAAAAAATTAGTCGCATCCATTGAACATTCTGGACAGGGTAAAAATTTACAAATGCGCACAATCATTTTAAATAATTGCGGTGATACATGTGGATAAGCTTCCTCGGTTATTCTTTCGGCTAATGTATGAAAAAGCGTCCATATTGCAGGTCCCCAAATTTCAGGAGGTGACATTATATTTTATATCTAATATTAATATAAAAAATTTAAAGATAAAACACAAAATATAGTATATTATGTTAAAATATAAAATAGAGGGCGGTTTAGATTTTTTTACTGAATTGTATAAATCCCTAGATGACTCTGATGATGAACAAAAAATAGACGAAGAATCGAATATGTGTCTTATAGAGAATACCCCTTTAACCGACAAATATGTTGAAATGGAATGCGGTCATAAGTTTAATTATATCCCTCTTTATCTAGATATTAAAAATCATAAACAAAAATTTAACGGATTAGAAAGCAGCTCTGGGCGTTTAAACCAGGACGAAATTCGGTGTCCATATTGCCGACAAAAACAAAAGCAAGTATTGCCGTATTATGAAGAATTGGGATTAGAAAAATTACATGGCATTAATTATATTAATCCGAATTATAAATCGTTTAATTCGTCGGCTGGATATTATAAAACGTGCCAATTTATACTACCAAATCCACAGTTTGACCCCAGTGGCAACAATATTGTAGAAACGGATAAAAACAATGCTGGAAATTGTAAATTTTTACAGTGTTTCGTGTTAGGCTCGCAAATTAATTATTATCATGGTATGTTAGATGGGGTCAATTATGGTGATGAAAATTATTATTGTTGGACTCATAAAAAAGTGGTGATTAAGAAACATAAGAAGGAATTATCTGACAAGGCAAAATTAGAGGTCAAACAAGCCAAACTGAAGGAAAAGGAAGAAGCTAAATTGGTGAAACAAAAGGAGAAAGAGGAAGCGAAACTCAAGGCGAAAGAAGACAAACTTAAGGTGCTAAAAAAGATAAAAACCGAAAATATAGTTTTAGGTCCGGTTATCATTGTTGGTGCAAACGCCGATGCTGAAAATATGAATACCGATGCTGAAAATATGAGCGATGTGGTGAGCGGTTGTATAGAAATTCTAAAATCTGGACCCAATAAAGGTAAACATTGCGGCTGCAAAGTTGTTGTAGGAGGAACCGCATGTAAACGACATAGTAAGTAACAACTTTTTACTACGTAGTGAAGTGTAGATAAATGTTTGGGACTTACTGCGTTATAACCTTTCCCAAAGGTGGATAAAGATTTGGCTCTTACTTCGTTATAACCTTTCCCAAAGGTGGATAAAGATTTGGCTCTTACTTCGTTATAACCTTTCCCAAAGGTGGATAAAGATTTGGCTCCACCTTTCCCAAAGGTGGATAAAGATTTGGCTCCACCTTTCCCAAAGGTGGATAAAGATTTGGCTCCACCTTTCTTAAAGGTGGATAAAGGTGGAAAACAATTTAAAAATAAATAATTAAAATATAGTAACTATTTATTATGGAAACGAAAGAACAATTGGTCAATAATATCAAAGAATGGATAAAGATGGATACTGAAATCGCTGAATTGAAAGCGCAAATAAAGGACAGAAATAACCGAAAAAAAACTCTTACCGAGAATTTAGTAACCGTGATGAAGACTAATAAAATAGACTGTTTTGATATTAATGGTGGCGCATTAGTTTATAAAACCAACCGAATTAAGAAGCCAATCAACGGTAAAACCTTATTAGCAGCCCTCCAAAATTTTTATAAATCAGACCCCAAAATGGCAGAAGATTTAACGAAACATGTGCTCGATAGCCGCGAAGAACAAATCAAGGAAACCATCAAACGCAAAATCGATAAATAAATGACATAAAAAACGAGTTAAAAAAATAATACTAAGTATAATAAATGGATAACGACGATTATAACCCAGAAGAACCAATTTATTATAATTATAAAGCAAAGGAGTTTTTATTAGCCGAATTGCCACAAGATTCAATGTGTTATGATAATATTTATATTTGTTCTTATGATGTGAATACCGAAGGTAAATATCCTTTTTTGCGTTTTTTGTTGAGCAAAACGCCATTTAGTGCGCATCTCTTCTTACCACAAGTGCTTTTATTCAAAAATGTAGACACTGCTGAATTAATCGAGCATACAAAGGGGTATTTAGCAGGTTTATTAAATGCAACAAATATTGAACTATTTAGTGAATCCGTAGAATTTGATGGGTTTATGGACTATAATAATAATTTGTATTTATTTTTCAACCTTACAAAATGCAAGGTAGAAGTAAACGATATTTATAGAAATAGCCGTTTATGGTTAACTCTCATGGACGAAATAGTGAATTACAAACATATATGCAATATACCCATACACCAAAGCGTAGCGGATTTTTTTATATTGAACGACTACTGTTGTTTTTTACTAGATAAAAATGAAAATAATTATGAAATACCGGTAGTATGTTATGTAGGAAAACCAGAGAATAAACTAAATTTTACTTTGCTATTTGGCGAACCAAAAACGAATAAAAACGCCATTTTAGGACCTTATTATTATTTTAAAGATTTTCATAGTGCTTTTAAAGAATGCGGCGAATTAACCAATGGCGGCGTTGTAAGGTTTGCCGTATTTGTAGGAAATACGAAATTTATTGAAAATAATCCAAATGACCCTAATGATGCATCAGACATAAAGGCGGAAAGATTACAGGACGAAACGATTGACCAAAATATGGAACGATTAACCATCCGCATATCGGACCATGACGGAAATTGGACGCAAGATTACGACAGTGCTTATTTAGGTAGTTTTTTGGAGTTAGATAATGGTATCATGCTAGAAAATCCTGTATTGGTGGTAAAAGAATATAAACAGCAAATTCCCTTGAGTTATCATTATATCGATAAAAGAAGTCTAACAAACGATGTCAGCGAGTATACGATTATGTAGGTATACGATTATGTAGTTATATGATTATATTTTGATTTATAGTTTTTGATAAATCAAAATAGTAAATAGCATAATTTTCAGGTAAAATAATCTAAAACAATAGTATAGAAATGAATCCAATCACATTAATAGGTTTGTCAATCTTATTTTTTTATAGTTTAACCCAAATACTTACTTTTTATGGAGTAGGCCAGGATACTTATGGCATCTATATTTTATTTTATATTTTCATCATATTGTGTATTTTAGTATTGCCAAATGATTATCCGAAAACATAACACCTAAATAAATTCATCATACTAAATTGATATTGGAAAACTCATCATTTAGTTCATTATTCATTTTAACATTTAAGAATTTATTGTCTTCAACAATTTTTTTAACTGTATTGATGTCCAATTTGTCTTTTAAATTGTCAATGATTTCAGTTTCCATAGGCTCACGATTATTTAAACTAATAAATAAATTGCTAAAGTCTAAAACCATTTTTCGGTTGTTTTCATTCGTTCTTTTTACTTTATTTTGTTTTTCTAATTGAGATTTAAGATTTTCGTTCATAACTTTAGCACGGTTTTCATCATTATACCAAGGATTTCGGTACTCATTGGTAGGAATTAAAATGTCACATATTTCAGGTTTCACAATTTTATCAAACGCATTATGAGCATTGAAATTGTTTTTGAATTGTTTCACAATTTTTTCAGGAATATTGGGACTGGTTTCCATTAAACGGTCAAATTCTTCCTTACTCATTTTAACCATTTGCCTAACATCGATTCTCTCTGATGGATGTTTGGCCAGTTCGATTTTAATGTTGCGATAAAATTTGTCCCACGCAATACTGCTCACGCGATGCGCTTCGTTTAATTGGGTAATTTTAAGAAATTGTTGAATCGTTGTTATAATACCTGCTAAAATATTGAATCCACCTACCACCATTACATAATAACTTTGATATTCAAGTGGGACACGCTCTTGTGCAAAATTAGCCGTCCCTGTGAGAGTAGATATTACGATAACTGGAATTGTATACCATGCGTTTAAACTGGAATATAACGCGTTCGATTTTGAATGAAGCCATCTATAACACATGGCTTTATCCGCCCATTCAATCAGAATCGTTTCGTGCTCAGGTGTCCATTCTACTTCAGTCGTTTTTTCAAGTTCTAAAATATCGCCCCCTTTTTCACTCAAATTATCCTCCATATATTTTAACGCAATAAAAAGAATCGGCTAAATTTTTTAATTCAAACGCCTATTTTTAATTCTTTTCCTTTATTATGGAGACTAGAATTGTGAAATTAAAAGGCGAATTTAACAATATAATAAGTATTCGAAATACTGTTAAAAATATTTTCGACATACTGCAAGTCAGAATTGATAAACTAAAGATGTTTTACGCGGAATTTATACAAAGTAGTAAAAACGATATGTTTGTTTTTGGGTTAGATTCGTTTCGTTTCCAGAGTAGATTAATAGATATTGAATATGACGATATGAAACGATTATTTTTGGCAATCAATAACAGGATGTATTGTGAATATTTTAAACTACATAAAATCATTGTAGAGTATATTTTGACACATATTGACGATAAAAAAATAACTGATATTGTTAAAGTAAATAATTATCCTGTGTATAAAGATTTAGAGCCGTATAAGGATTACAAGTTCGAGACCATATTGGATATACATGAAAATATATTGAATTTATTAAATATTTTAATGGCGAGTTTGGATAATAAAGAAAACGAATTGGCGATACATAAAAGTAAACAGAGAATAGGGTTGAATATTGATAATTTTATTACCACATTTACATTTAATATTGTTGTTTTACGAGAGAAAATTGGCATGTTTATTACGTATATTGAATTTTTTCATAAAATGCACACCAAATATTTACAGCGTTTTAGTAATAAAATTCATTTGATGCATACTCATATTAACAATGATGTCAAATTTGATGAAAGTATGGATAAAAACAATAGCGAAGATTTTTTTGAAGAATTATTGGGTGATAAACCGGGAAATAAGAGTGAACCGAATAGCGAGAATAAAAAGGATAGACTCAATGCCCATGTGTTTCATATGTCGTTAAATTCTGATTTTAATATGGAGTCGGATAAAGAAAGTAGCTTGACAGGAGATTCTGTTTCAAGTATTTTGACAGACAATAATGACTATAGACCAACTTCTCCAGGCAGTTCCACTACAAGTAACACTCTATCGAATATATTAGTTACTAACATTATAAATAGAAACCGAACTGATAGCTCTATCGAATCCAAAAGAAGTTTAAAAGATATCATTAACAGCAATGTATCAAAAGTGACGAATATGTTTCAAATATGCAAGTTGAATCAAACCAATATAATAGACCCTCAATTATCACATAATGATTTTAATGATTTGGGTTCGAAAAGTGACAGTACTATTGGTAAAGAAGAAAATGAAAAACAAAATGAAAACATAGGGTTACTTATAGATGACTCGAGAGAAGAGTTGTATTTGGAAAATATTAAAATAAACAATGACACACAAACAGATAACATTTTTAATATTAATGAATTCATTAATCCGAATCAAATACACGACGACAATAGCAATGAAGCTTGTATGGAAGAAAATGTGATTGGTGTGGTAGTAGAAATACCAGCAATCGAAATACCAATAGTTGAAGAAGTGCACACCGTCGAAGAAGCACCAACAGTTGAAGTAGCGCCCGCCGTCGAAGTACCAGTCGAAGTACCAGTCGAAGTACACGTCGAAGTACCAGTCGAAGTACCAGTCGAAGTACCAGTCGAAGTACCAGTCGAAGTACCAGTCGAAGTACCAGTCGAAGTACCAGTCGAAGTACCAGTCGAAGTACCAACCGAAGTACACGTCGAAGTACCAACCGAAGTACCAACCGAAGTACACGTCGAAGTACCAACCGAAGTACCAGTCGAAGTACCAATAGACGTTGTATAATTTAGTGTTTTTATCTCTCCTGAAGATAATGTAAAACACATATAAAGCTTATTTCACGAATATTATTATATTTATGTTACGAAATATAATAAAATATACCAGTTTTGCGAAACGTTATTGTCATCATAATACTCCAAAAGAACCTCCTTTATCTTCTTGTTGTAAATTAGCTGAAAATATGAATAATAAATTAAAAAAATTAGATGAAACAAACAGAGAACTAACCGAAATAAAACATAATCTAGAAATGTCCTTTTTATTTCATCTCACCTCTTGGGTGAGCATAATTCTAAGCTTTTTTGCATAGGTTTTCTTTAAGTTGTTTTTGTATATATAAAAAAAAATTGAACTAAAGAGTTGACAATATAATATATATAATAAAACAATATGGAAAGACGTTTAAACAAAAAAGTCGAAACTTATATTACGAGCTTTAAGGATAATATTCGCGAAAAAGCTAGTCAAATGGGTATGACCAAAAATGAACAAGTAAATCAATTACTTCAATATATTTATGATTATGATAGATTGGCGTTTATTAAAGAAGATTTTCAAAAAAGAAAACGTGTAAAAAATTTTGTCCCTATATTTGACCGTTGTTGTGCAAAAAGAGCCAGTAATGAACAATGCACTAGACGTAAAAAGGACGGATGCGAATATTGTGGTACTCATTTGAAGGGCACACCTCATGGAATCATAGACGCACAAAATGAAAATAAAAATACTACTCAAAAAATCGAGGTATATGCACAAGATATCCAAGGAATCGTCTATTATATCGATAAAAATAATAATGTTTATCAAGCAGAAGACATTATTAGTAACAAAATAAACCCCAAAATAATTGCCAAATATGTCAAGGACGGAGAAAATTATAGTATTCCAGAATTTAACATCTAGAAGGTTGCATTCTTGTATATTTTAATTTTGTTAGATTCGCAAAATTAAAATACTTTTTTTATTTATGGAAGAAGACAGCAAACAAATATTAAAAATAATAGGTTTTGAATTCGATGAATTAAAAGATATAGATGGGTTGATTATTCCTCGTGAAACATTGTTATCAGACACGATATACGACCAGGTAAAAACAAAAATACCAGAATTAAAGAAAAATTACAGTTCTTCTTTTATGACTAGTTTGCAAAAAAACGCCGATAAATCTCAAAAATGGCCTCTTTTGAACTTAGTAAGACAAATCTTGAACGTTTATCACTATAAAATGGAGCCCATTCGAAAAGCGGATGGCTATACTTTAGAAGGTGTAAAAAAATATCGACGTTTTTTTCAAATAAAGAAAAAACATTTTACACATGATAACACTAGTGAAAATACAAAAATAATACTTTTAGAAAACACTGCGAATGAACATGATAATGATATAAAGGACACCGATGAATATAATATTATAATGGAAATGAGTTAGATATATATTTATAATCTATGAATAAGTATATATTATGAATATTTATAGTTTATGTACGCTATTTTTGTTCTTTATAAATGTGGAGACGTTTAATTTTTTAACTGATAAAAAGAGCTCGCGCGGATTACAATTATTTATGAAAAAATCGAAAGGGTCGTTTTCATATTTATATCAGCCAAAAACAGTGAATCAAGGAGCGTATTTTAACTATTTAAATGACGAATCAAACAAGATAATTATTTCGACAGGTCCGGCTGGTTGCGGAAAAACGCTATTTGCTTGTCAAAAGGCTATTACACAAATGAAGACGCAAGAAATAGACAAAATAATAATAACGCGCCCTATGGTAACCGTTGAAGAAGAAATAGGGTTTCTGCCAGGTAACATTATAAAGAAGATGGACCCCTGGACCAAACCTATTTTTGATATTTTTCTAGAATTTTATAGCAAAACGGAGCTAGATTTAATGCTATATAATGGTAAAATAGAGATTTGTCCGTTAGCATTTATGCGTGGAAGAACATTTAAAAATGCATTTATTATAGCGGATGAGATGCAAAATAGTTCGCCAAATCAGATGAAAATGTTGGTAACACGCTTGGGTGTAAATAGTAGAATGGTCATTACAGGTGATTTAAACCAAACTGATTTTGTAAAAGAAAATGGATTGCATGATTTTATTTCTAGGTTCGAAAATTATAACAACACTCGTTTAATTAAATTGGTTCGATTAGAAAATGAAGACATTGAAAGAAGCGAAATAGTTAAAAATGTTATTGAAATTTATGATTATAAGAATGGTAATAAACCCGTGATTACATTAAAAGAAACATCTAATACGAACGCGAGTGTTTTAAATACCAATGTCAATGTTACCAATACCAATACCAATACCAATACCAATACTTCTAAAAATATAGCAAAAAGAGACGATGATGCGGCATTAATACCTAAAAGACATATTTCGCGTAATCATGATATATTTTTCGAATCAAGAGATTTTTAGTTTGGAAATAGAAGTTTATCAATGGTTGTCCTTACGCAAAACAGTCTATGTAAAAATATGCCCAATAAAAACAGGGTAATCAATGTATATGCAAAATTCGTTTTGAAAAAAAAGGAGAATATGAATGCTCCAATAATAGTCATAATAACATCCATTATAGCGACACCAAATATACGATATGAGTGAATTCCTTTTCCAGGAATACCAAGTGCATCTTTATATTTACACATATTCATTTTATGTAAACATAGAGTATATTTTATTTTGTAAATTTTTAACCAAACATCATACGCATTTCTGAATAAGTCATATTTCTACCCATTTTTTGTTTAAATTCATCCGCCCCAACCTGCATAGTTTCTTCTAATAAATTCATTTGTTGTTTACCTACTTCAGGCGTTATATCTATTGCTCCTAAAGCAATCGGTAATGGAGGTAGTAATTGACCTGTTTGATAAAGTTCTTTCATTTTATTTTCAGTTTTAATTTCTATTTCTTTCATCAACATAAATTTTTCTTCGGCGGTTAAAATATCTCTTTTTTCTTGAAGTGAAGTTGGCTCTTTTTTTAAATTAACGTCATTATTTACTTCTAATAATGGATTCACTATAGTATTCATTTCATTAGCGTTCATTTTAATTGTGTAATAATTTTATATTTTGTATAAAATTATCAATTTTATTTTAGTCCGTTGTAATAGTAATATAGTAACAAACTATGAATGCTGTTATGTAACCAATTACGTCATACATAGTATATAATAGTGTTTATGTCATGTGGTAATAAAATTTTGTCTACGCCTTTGCATAATAAATAAAAAATAAATTTTATTGTAAATATACTTTTAGTCTCTTACTTTGTGATAACCGTTTTACAACGTAGAGAAAGGTGGGAAACATTGATTAGGTTTGGCTCCACCTTTTCAAAGGTGGAAATGGGTAGGGTTTGGCCTTTTCAAAGGTGGAAATGGGTAGGTTTGGCTCCACCTTTTCAAAGGTGGAA
>Ga0209550_10005312_pt1 | contig 12097 bp, 12 predicted proteins | sample LauGreSuBDMM15SN_2_FD_187567 | JGI IMG/M metagenome (GOLD analysis project Ga0209550, IMG submission 187567) | Freshwater lake microbial communities from Lake Michigan, USA - Su13.BD.MM15.SN (SPAdes) (version 5) | ecosystem: Environmental > Aquatic > Freshwater > Lake | place: Lake Michigan... | reverse complement strand
GAAGCACGCGCTGAAAGACGATATAAGCAATTGATTGGCAAAGGCTTTTCTGCTAATATGACTGCCCTTTTGCAGGATTTGCGGGAACGTGACGAACGCGATACACAACGCGCCGTTGCACCCTTAAAACCAGCTGAAGGTGCGAAAGTCTTAGACACTTCTGCATTAACAGTGGCTGAGGCTGTAGCGCAAGTACTCGCTTGGTATAACGAAGCAGGTACAACAAAGTAGTAAGTTGCTTAAAGGTGCTCAAAAGCGCGCAATGCGCTAATGGGTGTTGAATAACCCTAACCCAGCTTCCGGCAATTCCGCCGTCAGTTGGCTAACCAGTCTAATACTATGTCTATTGCCGTTAACTCCCCAGCAGCATCCGGTTCTGAAAGCTTTGCAGCTCTGTTCGCCGAATCACTATCGCGTCAGGATATGCGTTCAGGTGAAGTGATTTCAGCCGAAGTGGTTCGTCTTGACCATAATTTTGTTATCGTAAATGCAGGTCTGAAATCAGAAGCATTTATACCAATCGAAGAATTCAAGAACGACAATGGTGAACTCGAAGTCAACGTTGGAGATTTCATCTCCGTTGCTATCGAATCACTAGAAAATGGATTTGGCGACACCATCTTGTCGCGTGATAAAGCTAAGCGTTTAGCTTCTTGGTTATCACTCGAGAAAGCCATGGAATCTGGCGAACTCGTCACCGGTACCGTAAACGGTAAAGTTAAAGGTGGTTTAACCGTTCTCACTAACGGCATCCGCGCATTCTTACCCGGTTCATTAGTTGATACTCGTCCAGTTAAAGACACCACGCCGTATGAAGGCAAAACCATGGAGTTCCGTGTTATCAAGCTTGATCGTAAGCGTAACAACGTGGTCTTATCACGTCGCGCAGTGATCGAAGCTTCTATGGGTGAAGAGCGTTCCAAACTCATGGAAACACTGAAAGAAGGTACGGTCGTAACGGGTGTTGTGAAGAACATCACCGACTACGGCGCATTCGTGGATCTGGGTGGTATCGATGGTCTGTTGCACATCACCGATTTAGCATGGCGTCGTGTGCGTCATCCTTCAGAAGTTTTAACAGTCGGTCAAGAGATCACTGCTAAGGTTCTGAAATACGATCAAGAGAAAAACCGTGTATCACTCGGTGTAAAACAACTCGGTGATGATCCATGGACTGGTCTGTCACGTCGTTATCCACAAAACACACGTCTGTTCGGTAAAGTTACTAACCTCACCGACTACGGCGCGTTCGTTGAAGTTGAACAAGGTATCGAAGGTTTGGTTCACGTATCTGAAATGGATTGGACCAACAAAAACGTCGCACCAAACAAAGTTGTGCAGTTAGGTGATGAAGTTGAAGTCATGGTTTTGGAAATTGACGAAGAGCGTCGTCGTATCAGCCTCGGCATGAAACAGTGCAAAGCAAATCCATGGGATGACTTTGCTATCACCCACAAGAAGGGCGATAAAGTTTCAGGCGCGATTAAATCCATCACTGACTTTGGCGTATTCATCGGCTTAGCAGGCAATATCGATGGCTTAGTGCATTTATCTGATCTGTCATGGACAGAAACAGGTGAAGAAGCTGTACGTCGCTTCAAAAAAGGCGACGAACTCGAAGCCGTTGTATTGGCGATTGATGTAGAACGTGAGCGTGTATCGTTGGGTGTGAAGCAGTTAGAAGGCGATCCATTCAATAACTATTGCGCAATGAATGACAAAGGCGCATTGGTAACTGGTACCGTTAAGTCAGTCGAGCCTAAAGGCGCTGTGATTCAACTGAGTGAAGAAGTCGAAGGTTATTTACGTGCTTCTGAAATTTCACGTGATCGCGTTGAAGATGCTGGCACCCAGTTAAAAGAGGGTGATACGGTTGAAGCCGTGGTTTTGAATGTGGATCGTAAAGCACGCAGCATTCAGCTGTCGATTAAAGCGAAAGACAGCGCTGAAACACAGGAAGCCATGCAAAAAATGACCACTGATTCTGCAGCTGCTTCCACTGGCACCACCAGTCTGGGTGCACTGTTGAAAGCGAAACTCGATAACAAGAGCTGAGCTGGATCAGGATTATGACTAAGTCGGAGCTAATTGCCCGCCTTGCTGAGCGTTATCCGCAGCTGGTTGCAAAGGATGCGGATTTTGCGGTCAAAACCCTGCTTGATGCGATGACGGATGCATTGTCATCTGGTCAGCGCATCGAGATTCGGGGTTTTGGGAGTTTTGCTTTAAACAGCAGGCCTCCGCGCATAGGTCGCAATCCAAAATCTGGTGAGTCAGTGATGGTGCCTGAAAAACGGGTGCCACATTTCAAACCAGGCAAGGAATTGCGTGAACGCGTTGATGCAATGGTCGGTCAACCTATCTTGGATGATTAGGTCTTAAACACTATCGAAACGGCATCTCAGGATGCCGTTTTTTTTACAGCAACTCAGAATGCTGTTTTGTTTCGCGTACAATTCTTATCAACACGAATTACATCATGTCATTCAGCCGAATCTCACTACGATGAAGATCATTTTCAGAATATTAGCGGTGCTCTTATTTATCCTATTTTTTAGTTTCGCACTAAAAAATACAGATGAAGTCGTACTGCATTTGTTTTTGAACAATCAAGCAAAATCACCGCTGATTTTATTGCTATTGATTTTCTTTATTGCAGGTGCCGTGTTGGGCGTACTTGCTATGACTGGAATTTTGCTGCGGACTAGACGTGAATTAGTCAGCAAGAAAAAAATGTTAGAGAAATTACAAAGCGAAGCAGACACAGCGGCTAAGGCAAAAATCACACCGCCTAAGCCCGATACCTTAATTGAACAAATAGGTATGTAATCTATTGAGTAGCATCGTCGTTGTGAAATACGCAGAAAGACTTACCTTAATTTTTTGAAGAGACAGGCTTCCACATGGAATTTGAAACCTGGTGGTTACTCAGTGTTCCTTTCTTCTTCGCGCTAGGTTGGATTGCAGCGCGGGTTGATATTCGTCATCTGATTTCTGAATCACGACATTTACCGCGTAGTTATTACAAAGGTCTGAATGCCTTATTAAATGAAGAGCCTGATAAAGCGATAGACTTATTTATAGAAATCGCACAACTCGATCCTGAAACTGCTGAATTACATTTCGCATTAGGTAAATTATTTAGGCAGCGCGGTGATATAGAACGTGCAGTGCGTGTGCATCAAGAATTACTAGCGCGTGCAGATCTATTGCCTGAAATTGCTAGTCAAGCTAAATATGAATTAGGTCAAGACTTTCTCAAAGCAGGTTTGCTAGACAGAGCAGAAGAAACCTTTAATCAACTCGCTGTCACACCGTATGGCACTGCGGCGCGTCGTGCATTGTTAGAAATCTATCAGCGTGAAAAAGAATGGAAGCGTGCCATAGCTGCAGCACAAGCATTGCAAGAATCAGGCGCAGGAAATTTTCAAAAAGAGATTGCACAATTTCACTGTGAGATTGCAGAAGATGAATTAGTACATGCGCGTCCCGATGCAGCTTTAGTCACATTGGAGCAAGCACTTTCATTTGATAGAAATAATGTACGTGCCATGATCTTAAATGGCGATGCTTTATTAGCTCAGGGTGATACAGAAGCCGCATTAAAAGTGTGGGAGCGTGTAGAAAAACAAAGCGTAGCTCATGTTGCCTTAGTCGCACTGCGTTTGATGGATGGTTATCGATCAGTTGGACGTACTCAAGAAGGTATTAATTTATTGAAGGCCTATCATGCCGAAGTGCCTTCGGTTGATTTACTTGAAGTCATATTTAAAGCTGTGTTGGAAATCGAAGGTCCAGAAGTAGCCAATCAATTTGTGAGCGATGAATTACGTCGCACACCAACCTTACTAGGTTTGGATAAATTACTTGAAGCACGCTTAATGGTAGTTGCACCAGATAGACGCTCGGAATTATCTGTCGTTAAAAATCTCGTCTCAGGCTATGCACAAAAATTAGCACGCTACCAATGTAGTCATTGCGGATTTAAAGCTAAACAATTCTATTGGCAATGTCCAGGTTGTAGTCATTGGGAAAGTTACGCGCCACGTCGTACAGAAGAACTCTCGGTGATGAATCAAGTGTAATTCTATCCATACAATGCAATCTTTCATTGCATAAAAATTCTTTTATTTGAAATGATTACTATGATCAATAGCTTCATAGTAATTTATTCATCATTAAATGATACTTCTCTGCCTTATGCAGATTAATCATTTCATATCTCAGTCACACAGCTTCCATCTTGTCGTTTAATGCTTCATCGCGCATAGTCAGTAAGTCAGCAGTCTTGCGTCGATAACTTTCAATTAACCAAGATAGGAGTAATCCATGTTTAAAAAAATTGCACTCTTCTTCATCGGTGTTGCATTAATGGCGAGCCAAGCCTTTGCCGTTGTTGAAGTCAATACAGCTGATCAAGCTGCACTAGACAGTATTACCGGTGTGGGACCAGCGACTTCCAAAGCCATACTTGATGAACGTAAAAAAGCAGGCAATTTTAAAGACTGGGCAGATCTTGAAGACAGAGTAAAAGGCGTAGGTGCTAAGAATGCTGTGAAATTATCTGCAGCAGGTTTAGTTGTGAATGGTCAAACACATCCCGGTGCGAGTGCTGCTAAACCTAAAAAAGCACAGTCACCTAATGAGATGACTAAACCCGAGCCAGCTAAGAGTGAGGCTAAAGAAAAATAAGTCGCATCGCATAGCCACCATGCTTTAGCATCTCACCCGCAGTAAAAGCGCTGCTGTGGGTGAGCATTCCAGCCATTTATTCTATTCTTGATAAGGCACGTCATTCCCTAGCAATCTTCTGAAAATTCGATCTCTCACCTTCCACTCTCGCTGCGATTAGAATAGTGGTTTTTAGCACGAGAGCGATGCCATTCATGCACTATCAATCCATAGAAGATTTAGTCGGTAACACGCCTTTGGTTAAGTTGAAGCGCTTACCTGGCGCGGACGCAGCGGCGCGCAACAATATCATTCTGGGAAAAATGGAAGGAAATAATCCTGCCGGCTCAGTCAAAGATAGGCCAGCTCTTTCCATGATAAAAGGCGCTGAAGAGCGTGGAGAAATCAAACCTGGCGACACACTGATTGAGGCAACCAGTGGCAACACTGGCATTGCCCTCGCCATGGCAGCAGCCATGCGCGGTTACAAAATGATTTTGCTGATGCCTGAAAATCTCAGCCTAGAACGTCGTCAAAGTATGGCAGCCTATGGTGCTGAAATCGTTTTAACTCCTAAGACTGGCGGCATGGAATATGCGCGTGATCTGGCTGATCAAATGCAAAAAGAACGTAAGGGAATAATTCTCGATCAGTTTGCCAATCCCGATAATCCGCGTGCACATTACGACGGTACAGGCCCTGAAATTTGGCGAGATACAGAAGGTCGTGTCACGCATTTTGTCAGTGCCATGGGTACTACGGGCACCATCATGGGTGTATCGAAATATCTCAAAGAAAAAAATTCCAATATTCAAATAATAGGTGCACAACCTGAAGAAGGCTCGCAAATTCCCGGTATACGTAAATGGCCTGAAGCGTATTTACCGCGTATCTTTGATAAGTCGCGTGTCGATGTGGTTGAAAATGTTAGTCAAGCTGTAGCAGAACAGATGGCGAGACGCATGGCAGTAGAAGAAGGCATCTTCTGTGGGATTTCAGCAGCTGGTGCCTGTGAAGTTGCATTGAGAATTTCACAAACAACCGAGAATGCCACTATCGTATTTATCGTCTGTGATCGTGGTGATCGTTATCTATCAACGGGTGTCTTTCCAGCTTAAGAACGCGCTCAATTGCTGTCACAGTAAATCAAAAAAAACTGGCTCATCAAGAGCCAGTTATCACGATTGCATTGATACAGAAAGATCATGTCTCTGAATCAATGCTGCCTACAATCAAGGACTCTTGCTTAAGAGCCTCTAACAAAATGTCGTTAACTAAATTTACAGCACCTACAGTATTGATTACTGATGATTTTGCTCATGCTTGCAAAATCAATGGCTGCATGACGCATTTTTTTAGAGACTTTAGGCAGAAATTCCTATTTGCTTAGGCTTGAACTGTTTATCACTGATACGGAATTTTTCGCGACGATCACCCATCAGTACTCGAAGGTCGCGAATACTTAGTTCACTTACCTCATGCATACGTATCAATAATGAAGCTCCTACAGGTAATCGTCTATGGCGAATTTTGCTGATCACAGGTGGTGCTACCTCCAGAGCACGCGATAGGGCAGCATCATTCTTTAAATGTAATTTCTCTATCAAGGAATCTAGCAAATTATTTGGATCATATGCAACTTGATCTGCTAGTCGGCTGCTGTCTTCAATGTCAAACGGAGTAGTCATGTTGAGATGTTTTCCATAAGGCTGAGTGGTTAAGATGGGACTAGTTGTTGATGGAACATGTGCTTGATTGATACTTTCTGGGTAAGCAACAGCAAATGTGAAAAGTTAATTATTGTTTTTAAAATACTAACAATATTCTATTGGGACTCAGTAACAAAGTAAATTTTTTTCAATCAAAATTTATGAAAATTTTTGCCATTGAGATAGATGCTGCACCAGTCTGGTGTTTAATTGAATTTCTTTCTATTTTTTGATCAAACGCATTGATACAAAATGATTTATAGAAAATTCATATAAAAATATTTATTGAAAATTGTAATGTGCGATCTCACACAATACTAGGCATGGCTGAATTAAATTAACTATAGATATGATGCAAACATGTCGTAATAGACTTGATCTACTTTAGTGAGTGATTGAAGATAATTAATACAAGTAGTCGTTGATCGAATAAATTAAGCAGTATTTAACTTAAAAATACAGCGACCAACGTCGAGTATGTATTAATAGCTCATTTATCGAATGAGAGAGTAAAGTAGTTTGCTGATATTGTTGCAGCAAAAAAGGAGAGGTAAACCAGAGTCTTTAATAAGCTAAATAATTTTTTTATTATTTATAGTGATAATAAAATTTAACTTCACACTGCATTCAATTAAAAATAAGAAAGTATAAATTTATAAAAAATTATATTGTTCTGTATTCTTAAAATTTAATAGAATTCAATATTTCTTCTATTCATATATTTTCTTTTGTAATTCTTCCCAACCTTTCCATCCTAAATTATTCATCGTTGCAATATTATTTTCGACTATCTCTTCCCATTCTGGTTTTGCAGAAATAGCCTGATCGAGACTATCTTCTCTTAACAAATGCAACATGGGATAAGGAGAGCGATTGGTGCAATGACTAATATCTTCTTTGTTTGCATCAGCAAACTGATAATCAGGATGAAAGCTGGCAATTTGTAAAACGCCATCTAGTTTTAAATCATGCAGTAGATCATCTGCTTGATATAGAAAGTCATTGTAATCTAAAAAATCCTGCAAAACATAAGGATGTATGAGTAGGCTAGTGTCTATCGTCGATGCAGGAATTTCAGTTAATCTAATCAGCGCAAGTTTAAGCTCATCCAATAAAACATTCTCATCAGAAGCGGTACTCACTTGGTAGTCGATTTGATTTTTTACATAAACAGATTTAGCAAAAGGACATAAATTCAGTCCTATCACTGCATGTTGTAGCCATGCTTGCGTTTCTTGAATAATGCGTGCTGTGTCAACAGAGGGCATATAACTATATGAACATTATTTTGACCGTTGAGTTTTTACCGCACTGCCCAATTCTATAACGGACATCGCATAGAAAAAACTACGATTATATTTTGTAATAGCAAAAAAATTCTCGCTACCTAACCAATAAAGAGTAGGTCTTTCTCCATCTTGAAGATCGACTAAGCCATATAAAAATTTATCTTGCGCATCGCTCGCAACCACACCCGCTAGCCGAAACGCATCGACTGAATATTCTGCCTCTAAACTTTTCCCAAGCATAGGCTGCCAGCGTGCATCATCTGATGAAATTTCTGTGATGGGGGAAATGAGTGGAGCATTTTTATTCCAACCGTGTTGCGATAAAAAACTCGCTACACTTCCAATCGCATCGGATGGTGAATTTCTTAAATCTATTTGTCCATCGCCATCATAATCAACAGCAAAGCGACGTATGCTGCCCGGCATGAATTGTGGCCAGCCTATAGCGCCAGCATAGGATCCTAGCAAAGAAAAAGGATCGATATTATTTTCACGAGCGTAGAGTAAAGTTTGCTCTAACTCGCTTTTGAAATACGCCATACGTGCATCACGATTCGCAGTTTTAGGATAAGCAAAAGCTAAAGTAGTTAAAGCATCCATCACACGAATTTTTCCTGCCATACGACCATAGAGTGTTTCTACACCGATGATGCCTACAATAATTTCTGCAGGTACGCCGTATTCAGATTCAGCACTGGCAAGTTGTGATTCATATTTATCCCAGAATGCGATGCCTGCTTTAATACGCACAGGCTCAATGAATCGTTGGCGATAAACTGTCCAGTTTTTTAATTTAGTCGGCGGAGGTGGATTAATCAGCTGTACAACATTTTCTAAAAAATGTGCACGATTGAGCTGCTTGCGTAATTCAGTCGCATCAAACCCATGTTTATCATGCATCTCATCGATGAACGCAGCGGCAGCACTCCAATCAGAAAAGCGTGTGTATTCCTCTTCATGTACAGTTTTTTTATGGACGGCTTTTTTAGGAGTAGTAGAACGTTTTATTTTTTGAGGCTTATTCTTAGCGAGAGCATCTTGCGACCAACCACTCAATGACAAAATACAGAGCATTGCTACAAATAGCAGACAGCGAGAGAAAAAATTATTCGACATAGATTTTAAAAATAATGATGGCTAGTTTGGTGCGTGAGTATAGAGCATCGCCCCACTGATACATCGACATATCAGCATTAAATTAAAGGTGAAAATTTGATTATCGGAATGACAAATATTTTCATTCTCCGGCAGTTTTGCACCGCACATTTAGCGTAAGGGAAAGCATAGAGAGCTAGTGCATAATGTCTATCAACATGACCACAGCACTATATTCCCATCCTGATTGTAAGCTCCATGAAATGGGGTCTTGGCATCCAGAAGCACCAGAACGACTCTCTGCCATTGAAGATCAACTGATTGCAAGCCAAACAGCGCCTTTTCTGGAATATCGATCTGCTCCGTTGGCAGAGATAGACCATATCTTACGAGTGCATAGCCCTGAAGTGATAGAGCGTATACGATCACATACGCCAGTAGAGTATGGCGGCACACTCGATCATGTATTGACGTATTTTGAACTCGAACCCGATACCGCGATCAATCCCTATAGCTGGCATGCGGCATTACGTGCTGCAGGTGCCGCTGTCGCAGCGACACAAGCTGTCATCGATGGTGAAATCGAGAATGCATTTTGTGCTATCCGTCCTCCAGGTCATCATGCAACCTCGACTCACTCTATGGGATTTTGTTTATTTAATAATGTAGCGATTGCAGCGCGTTATGCGCTTGATGTTTGTGGATTAAAGCGCATCGCTATCGTTGATTTTGATGTCCATCATGGAAATGGAACAGAAGATATATTTCACAACGATACGCGTGCATTGATGGTGAGTTTTTTTCAGCATCCACTCTATCCCTATAGCGGCGCAGATCCGCAAGGGATGAAGCCTATCAATATGGTGAATATTCCTTTACGAGCTTATGCACGCGGTGATGCTACGCGCGAAGTTTTGCAACAGCACTGGCTACCCGCACTGCATGCACATCAACCAGAAATGATTTTTATCTCTGCAGGCTTTGATGCACATCGCGAAGATGATTTAGCCCAGATGGGATTAGTTGAATCTGACTACGCTTGGATGACCAAGCAAATCATGCAAATCGCAGATTGTTATAGCCACGGCAGAATCGTCAGTTGTCTTGAAGGGGGTTATAAACTCTCAGCATTGGCACGTAGTGCAGTAGCGCATATTCGTAGCTTGGCAAGTCTGGCATAAGTCATGCTCACTACGAGTAAAATACTGGTTTTCAGAGAGTAAAGACGCACATGTCCATACAATGGTTCCCCGGTCACATGAATGCTGCACGCCGCAAGGCAGCAGAGTCCATGGAAAAAGTCGATCTGGTGATTGAAGTGATGGACGCACGTCTACCGCAAGCAAGCTCCAATCCCATGATAGAAGAGCTGCGCAATGCACGTCAGCGCCCTTGTCTAAAAATCTTGAATAAAAGTGATCTCGCTGATCCTGCTGCAACTAAAGCATGGTTAACGTATTACGCCAGTCAGCCGCGCGTGCATGCCGTAGCACTCTCCTGTAAATCACAATCCGATGTCGCTAAAGTGCCGGGGCTATGCATGAAACTAGCTCAGCATCGTGGTACAGCATTGAAGCCATTACGCATGATGATCATGGGCATACCGAATGTCGGTAAATCTACTCTCATGAATGCCTTGTTAAAAAAACGCGTTGCAAAAGTTGGTGATGAACCTGCCATCACAAAAACACAGCAACGGCTATATCTTGGCAATAACATGGTATTGATCGATACACCGGGCATGTTGTGGCCTAAGATTGCACACCCTACTGATGGATTAATGCTCGCAGCAAGTCATGCTATCGGTGTGAATGCAGTGATCGAAGAAGAAGTCGCTGTGTTTTTAGCAGGAGTATTATTAGAGCGTTATCCAACACTGCTCGCAGCACGCTATGGTGTAAAGCCAGATTCAGATGCAGTAGGAGTGATTGAAGCCATTGCAGCAAAACGTAGTTATCGCTTAAAAGGTGGGGAGCCTGATTTTGAAAAATCAGCGCATACATTACTGTTAGATTATCGCAGTGGCGCATTAGGACGCATTAGTCTAGAAACACCCGCAAGCAGAATAGAACTATTAAAAAATTATGTGCCACCAGTTTTATTAGGTGAACAACCTACAGAACAAGAGTCAGAATAAAACTGTATTCGTCCGGGAAAACAACATGAATCAAACTCACTCCGCAACTGAACTGCCTTATGTATTGCGCCAGCAAACAGGCGGCGTTGTCACACTCACACTCAATCGTCCAAATAAATTTAATCCTCTGTCAGAAGAAATGATGACAGCATTGCAGGCTGAGTTAAATAAAATCACAACTGATCCACAAGTACGTGTAGTGATATTGGCTGCTGAAGGTAAAGCATTTTGTGCTGGTCACGACTTAAAGCAAATGCGTGCAGAACCTTCCAACGCCTATTATAAAAAATTATTTGACCAATGCAGCAAAATGATGCACACCATACAAACCATGCCGCAACCAGTGATCGCGCGCGTACAAGGTTTAGCTACTGCAGCAGGTTGTCAGTTAGTCGCTATGTGTGATTTAGCAGTGGCTGCCACAGAAGCGAGCTTTGCAGTTTCAGGTGTGAGTTACGGTTTATTTTGCGCCACACCTTCAGTGGCACTCTCACGTAACATTTCACGCAAACAAGCCATGGAAATGCTCTTAACCGGCGACTTTATAGATGCCGCCACTGCCTTAGATCGTGGACTAGTTAATCGTGTCGTGCCACTGGAATTTCTGGATGAAGAAATTGAATCAATCGCTAACAGTATCTTAGCTAAACCTGCAGTCGCCATCTCCATGGGTAAGCAACTGTTTTATCGACAGCTAGAAATGGGCATCGATGCTGCTTATCAGTTAGCAGGCCAAACCATGGCATGCAATATGATGGATGAAGCTGCCTTAGAAGGCGTGCAAGCCTTTATAGAAAAACGTGATCCTACTTGGAAGAAGTGAATCCAAGGGTTGATGATTTTTATTAGATAGGATTGCGTACGATTACGCTACGCTAATCGTACCTACCTAGCTACTTACCTTTTTTATTTTTATTAAATATGATGATTTACGATTACGATATGCTAATCGATTGCGTAATTAATTAAGCCATATATTGATTTTGTAGGTACGATTAGTGCAGCGTAATCGTACGTCCGGCATATAAATACAAAGCACTACCTACCAATCTCATTCCCAAATAATCCGTTGTTTATTTTCCTCATTTAAAAACAACATAGCATTACCTTCGAATTTAAAAAACGACAAATCAATCAACCTCAATTCGACACATTAATTAAAAAAATAAGTCTTCTTCACTCTTAAGTTTTAAAAA
>Ga0209550_10005311_pt1 | contig 12097 bp, 11 predicted proteins | sample LauGreSuBDMM15SN_2_FD_187567 | JGI IMG/M metagenome (GOLD analysis project Ga0209550, IMG submission 187567) | Freshwater lake microbial communities from Lake Michigan, USA - Su13.BD.MM15.SN (SPAdes) (version 5) | ecosystem: Environmental > Aquatic > Freshwater > Lake | place: Lake Michigan... | reverse complement strand
TTACATTCATATACGATTGAATACTAAAATCATCACCCCAAATCCAATCCAAACCTTGCCATTCAAATAAAGGAGACTTACGAGGTCCATCTTTGAATCTGCGATCTAGAATATTTGCTGAATCGTAATCTTCTTTTGTAAGCGACATTTTCACTTTTTCAGATGCATCGCATTGTAAAAACTCAAACACATTAACTGATCCACTAGAAGGGACACCGAAATTCAACGTTTTATACTTTCGCATCATTTGTATTAATTTTAAATTGTTTATTAAGATGGGTTGTTGAAATTAGTTTGTATTAAATTATGTTTTTATACTGGTTTTCAATATATGATATTTTTGCTTGTTTTTCTTTTTGTTAATCTTTATCATTTAATTTATATAACTCTTCTGCTTCCGGATAATTTGCAAGCACCTCTTTTTTATCTTGTAACCAAGGTTGATGACAACCGAATGAATCTGGCCAAAATTCACATTCAAAAGAAAAATAAAGAGATTCTTCCTTAGAAGGTTTATATAAACAAACCTTTGTTGATAACGCAAAAAATAAATCTTCGGCATAATTAGCATCATCGAGTATTTCTTCTTTTTCGATGATTTCAATCATTTTTGATTTTTTACGTAAAGAAAACCCTCCGTTACCAACATTATTTAAATGTGGCCAAAAAGCACCCACATAGTCATACTTTAAAAAATAATTTACATAATATTTATTTCTTGGAAATATCATACTATCTGTTTGAAATACTAAAAACGATTCAGTAGGTATATGATTATAAAAACTTTTTGTCATTAATAATCTACTATATTCATTTCTTGTGAGATTATCTATATTTAATTGATGTGTTTTTAGTCTATTGGTACTATCAAGTATATTCTTAACTATATTATTAACATATTGGAGATTCTTATTTCCATGAAATATAATTATATTCCAATCATTAGATAAATTTTCAAACGCATTTCTTACAACAAAATCTAATGCTTTATGCTCTCTAGGCTCAACTATAATAGCGGTATACATTATAGAATTTTATCCTGTGTATTTATTTTATTTGAAAAAGTTTTTACTTTATATATACATTGTTATAGATTAATTTATAAACAAAATAATTCATTTGGTATTCATTTTTGGTTAGGCGCATGATTTTTTTTTATTTATATGCTTATTAAAAAAAAGAGATTTTGAGAATATGTCAAAAACATTAAAAATTTATGTGATAAATATGTCAGAACGAGAAGACCGTTGGAAGCAGATTCAAGCGCTTTACTCAAATTATTTCACATTAATAAGAGTAAACGCTATTCAACATGCTGAAGGTTGGAAAGGTTGTTTCTTGTCACACAAAAAATGCATTCAACTAGCAAAACATTCCAAAATGGATCAAATTATTGTAATGGAAGATGATTGCGTTCCATTCTTGAATATTTCTGATTTTGTTAAACGATTGAACATCATATGTGAACAATTAAATAAATTGAAAGCATGGCATATATTTCTAGGAGGTGTTTATGGTAATTCGATACCACCAGCAACAAGAAGTTCAAAATTAATTCAAATCAAAAACCAAAAGTATCAACAAATACATTTCGGATTTTGTACACATTTAATTATTTATAATTCATCTTGTTATGAATTCTTTTTGCAACATCCAGTTAATAGACCAATAGACCATGTATGGCATGGAAAATTAACCGCACTAATTCCATTACCTTTTTTAGCTAATCAAAACAATGGTTTTAGTAATATTCAGCATAAATTTGTTTCAAATGTATCTCAAAAAATTAATAACTATAACAACACATTAATGAAAAAAACATTGATGTTAAAAGAAAACAACAACAATGGAATGAATGACAGACAAATTGTATCATCAAATAGTCAACAAAAATTTATCATAAAACCAATGCATCAGTTTGATTTAAAAAAAAAAGAACAAAAGGCAAAACGTATTGATATAATGAAATGGAAATTGAAATATATAAAATAAAGAAGAAACAAAAAGAAAATAATATATGCTCTTAGCAAATCGATATAAAATATGCTCGAAATTGCAAAATAATATTGTGAATACAGGACAAGTATTTAGGGGTATAAATATACTCACGAATGAAAAAGTGGTAGTTAAAACAGAAAACTATTCCTCTGAAATAAAACTGTTAAAAAATGAAAGTATGATTTATTATTATTTAAAAAATTGTAAAGGTGTTTTGCCTATAAAATGGTTTGGTAGTTATTCGAATTGTTTGTATTTAGTTTTACCCTATAAAACATATTGTTTAACTGAAATAATTGAAAATAAAAATAAAGATAACGATGATACTTTGATATTGACAATTATTTCAAGCATTATATCACAACTTGTGGAAATTATTTCCGAAATCCACGAAAAGGGAATTTTACATAGAGATTTAAAACCCGATAACATATTATTGGATGATCAATTTCGTGTATTTGTTATCGATTTTGGTTTTTCCAAAAAATTTATCGTTCAAGATAATCATATAAAAAACAACAATAAAAAACGATCTGCTTCGAATATTATAGGAACACCCAACTATGTAAGTATTAATATTCACGAAGGAAATGAACCGAGTCGTCGAGATGATATGGAAGCTATTGGATATATATGGTTACATTTTATATTAGGTAAATTGCCTTGGGATAATAATATAGACTCTAGTAACATTTTAAAAATTAAAAAAGACTTTCTAGATATGAAACATAACAGCGGTTATATAAGACAGATTCAAGACTTTCTTTATAAAAGCCATAATATGATATTTGATGAAAAACCAGATTATCAATTTTTTTTAACATCTATAAATAAAAGCCGGTTAGCAGAATGACACGACACACAAATTGGATGAAACAATTTAACACATCAATTATCAAAACTGTTGGCTATTTGAATAATAGTAAACTTTTTGCTGGTGTTATCATGATTTTATTAAATGTTGGATCAAAATTTATTAACATCCAATTTAGCAAATCAACAGAGGAATATCTAAAAATGAATGTTACTAAAGAAGTATTAGTATTTGCAATGGCTTGGATGGGTACAAGGGATGTTTTTGCTGCAATCTGTTTAACAATATTATTCGTCATATTTTCAGACCATATATTTAATGAAGAAAGTGGAATATGCTTGGTACCCGAACAATTTAGAGTTTTAAATAAGCCCAAAAATATGGATAAACAAAATGATAAAATAACAGAAGAAGAGATTTCACAAGCAATATCTATACTTGAAAAAACAAAAAAACATATTCGTTCAAAATAACAAAAAAAAATAACAAAAAAAAACAAATTATTTTAGTTTCTCATTTTCCTTTTTAATTTCTTCCTCGTTGACAGGTTCCTCAAATTTTACAAATTTTAAACGTTTTATTCTTTTACGTGTTTGTATAATTTCATCTTCTTCTTTTGGTATCAATTCGTTTAAAAGATTATCAAACATAAAGGCATGATAATCGCAATTGAAACCTTTTCCCGATTCCATTTTTTCATTTGAAATTTCAAATAAATTTAAGACAACAACAACTTGGTGAATACAACGAACCTGCATAATTTTCCTAACAACTATTCCATTTTCATACATAACTCTTACACGTTTTTGATGATTATAATCCAATTGATTGTATTTTAATTTTTTTCTGGGTGGTAATACACGTTTCGTTTTTGTCTTTTTTACTTTTTCAGTAGTACTAGAAGACGTAGTACCTGTTTCACCTGCTCCACCACGGTAATTAAAAGAACGTTTATTTTTTTTATTTTTTTTCAATTTCCGTTTAAATTTTCTCCCACCAAAAAATTTAACCTGACGAGTTTTCATATTTCTATTGCGTCTTTTTAGAGTAACTGATGATTTTGATAAATCTGTTTGTTCTTCATTTTTTTCTTCATCTGCATCATCGACAGGTATAGGGTTTTCAGTTTCACCTACATCGTCGCTTTTTTCTTCCTTCTTTTCATGACGTGAAAAATCGTATCGTTTATAGCGATAATCTTCTCCAACTTGATCTTTTATATCTTTTTGAATTGCTTCATATTCTTGTTTGTAGGCATCAAATTCATCAAGATTGTCTTCTATATGTTTATCATCATATTCGTCATCATTGTAAGTTGTATCTTGATCTAAAATTTGTGCATCATATAAAATATTTTCCTCTTCATAACCTTGAATGCTTTTGAAAGGGTTTACTATAGGATAATGAATTCGATATTTTTGTATTTCAAACCCATGAACCTTGAATTTTTTACCTTCCAAATACATAACAGATCCTGTTGGAAACAAAAGATATTTTAATAGGATTTTAATATTGTCTAAAACGATTTTATCCACATCAACTTTTTTTGTACTTGATGACGTGGATGCAAACATTGCAAATTTTTTTTGAAATTTACTAATTGTTTTATCAAATAATTCTTGATTTAAAAAGTATGAAAAAATTTTCTTACGATCTTTCTTTTCACTTGTGATACCAAAACTTGAATCATCAATATTAACAATTTCTTTTGTTAGTTTTATATTATATGGTACAAAAACAAAACACTTCAACATATCCATGATTTTTTTTTCTGAAGAAGTTAGTGAATCCCCAAAGTTACTATAGTATTCATCATACCGATTGTAAAGATTGTCCTTTTTTCCAACTTCATCATTATTGGTTATCATATGTGGCTCAAACAAATATAAATCACTGTATTTTGGCAACGTTGTTTTAAAAATAATTTTTACAACATTTGGTTTGTTCGACATTTGTTATCTTATAATTTCAAAACAAAATTATATATTATATAAAAAGTAATTATAGATTCCTAATACTTGTGTTTCAATACTTATTATCATAAATTATCTTACATGTGATTCAATATATTTATATAATTGTGATTTCGTTATTTTCCCATTGTTCGATTCATATCCAATTTTAGTAGCTATCTCCAAGAGTTCATCAAATGTATAATACGATATTGATTTAAACGGATTGTCAATACTTTCCCACGGAAAAAACTTTGACAATAATTTGTTTGTTTCTTCTACACTGAAATGCATATCAATAGTACAGACTCGTTTTTCTGGATCATATCTAACAATGTGTAAATTGGTATTGTCTCCGACTTGTTTCGATAACATTCCATTTTTGAAAATCTTATTTTTTTCCACAAATAAAAAATCAATCTTGTGTAAAATAGCTAATGTTATAAATGTTTTCACTGTTATCGTTTCATCGTTCGATAAATTATTTTCAACCACATTTTTCAAATTCTTTACATTTTTTTCTTTCAATAAAACTTTACTATATGGATCCTTAAGTATATCCAAATATCGAAATTTTTCCTCTTTTTCAACCAAGAAACTAGTGGATAAGAGACTTTCATAGGCTTCATAACCGTGTATTAAAATATACAACGTCCAAAAAAGAGAATCTTTCTCATTAACACGGTAAAACATTTTGTTTTTTAAAAATGTGGAATCAATCGATTCTTTTTTATCAAATTCGTATGCATCGGTTAACATGTATGGTCTAAGTTCGACTAATAACTTTTGAGTCATATTAATATTATTTATGGTTTAAACAATATATTCAATTTTAAATATAATTCTGAGAAAATGTTATTTTTACATCTTCTTGTTTGGCTTCAATTTTATTTAAATTTTTTTCTTGAAACTCAATATAATCCAAGTATTTTTGAATACTTATTATAGTAGTTTTATTTACCTCTGATAAATTTACATAGATACCATTTTTGTTTTCATTAATATAATCTTCATCCGTTTGCATCAAAATTCTTAAGATTCCAATATGATGTGATTTTTGCATCGTATCAATTTTGGTTACCATACATTTGAGCGTTTCGAAATATGTTTTATCAAAATCATAAAAAGGAGTTGTATTGACAAGTTCCATTTATTATTATTATTATTATTGTTCTTAGTAAGTTGTTTTTTTGATGAATTCACAATTTAATTCTTTAATTTAAAAATAGTTTTGCAACAACAATAACTAATTTTTTATTTATAATATATGACATCCGCAACAACGACAACAATTGATGAAATCGTTTTAAACTTTTGGGTAGATACACCATGGTTAAAAACGATAAGCAACAGAGAACTTGAATGCCGATTCGGTTATATTGAACCTTTTTCTCGAAGTACATTTGAAAATGTGATTAAAAAATTAAAATCAGTCGGATTTCAACAACAACAAGATGTAGAACAAGTTTTATTACGTGTTGTCCCATCTAAAATAAATAATTGGGGGACTAAAGAAGAACGAATACCTATGAGTTGTCGTATGGAAATTACAAACACACATTTAATTGCAAAATATTTGAAAAAAGAAATAACAATTAGTGAAATCGTTGAACAATTTCCAGACAGTATTGTATTTGAAGAAAAAAAGTTACACAAAGATGCCAAAAATGAATTACTCAAACCAGCCATGTTTCCTGATTATAATTTTAAGGTTTCCTACACTGAAGAGATTGTTATTCCACAAGAAACTGTCGTTGAACACCTATCCAAGTCAAATTATAACTATTATCGTATTATTCATCGTATTAGTTTTGTGCGTGCAGATTTACCTTTCACAATTGACTTTAGTGTTGTTGAAAATCAACAAGGTGAAACATTTCAAGGGGATATGAATAAAACAAACAACAAAACGTATGAAATAGAAATTGAAGTAAATAATTTTGAAATTGGTCCTGAAATTGAAAACACCAAATGTAACACCAATGTCCAATTGGCTTTTTTGTTTCGAAAAACGATACATTATATACTAAGTGGAATTCAACAAACCAACTTCCCTATTTCATTATCCGAACAACGTCACGTTTTACAAGAATATCAAGAATTAGTGGGAGGTGATCGTTTCATAGGTCCACGATCAAAAACCATTCAACTTTGCAATTTAGACAATACAAACAATGAATCTATTCGTGTACATCCTTATGGTGTCACAGAAAAAGCGGATGGGGAACGTCATCTATTATTTATATCCTCCACTGGAAAAATATATTTAATCAATCAAACCCTACAAATCATTTTTACCGGATGCCTAACAAAACAATCACTATTCGCGTTTACAATACTAGATGGGGAACTTATTTTACATAATAAAGAAGGAAATTTTATCAACTTATTCGCTGCATTTGATATCTACTTTTTTGGAAACGGTGAAAAAAAAACGAAAAAATCAAAGACATCAACACAAAAAGATTATTCAACAGATTGCCGCAAATTACCTCTTTCTTCTTTTGATGACAAACAACAATGCCGTTACAATATGGTCAAATCGTTTTTTAGACGTTTTACACCAATATCTGTGGTTAAAGAGGACATTACAACTCCTATGAGTTTTGCCAAAAAGAAATTTCTTTTTCCAACAGAAAAACAATCTATCTTTGCATGCAACAAACAAATTCTGAAGACTAAATTTCCTTATCTGACTGATGGTTTAATTTTTACGTCTATGGAAAGTAAAGTTGATGATTCAAACTCATTAAAATGGAAACCATTGGAACAAAACACATTTGATTTTGTTGTTTCATTTGAAGATGACGAGAAACATTTTGCTGATGAAAAACACGTTGAATTTTTGACTGGGAACTCTTTAAAAAGGATTGTCTTAAAATGTGGTTATACAAAGGCACAATTGCAACTAGATCCAAAACGATTTGTTTTAAACTATTATCAATCTATTGGAAACTATCATGACTTTGAAGATGAAAAATCAATATCAACAACAGCTTTATCATATGTTAACAGGATTTTTATTCCAACGAACCCCTATAAAGTAGATGCGGGTATTTGCTTTTTACATACAAATGAAAAAGGACAATGTTTTACTACAGCAACAAACGAATTAATATGTAATGGTAGTATTGTGGAATTCAGTTATGATCTTATTAACAAACAATGGATTCCACAAAAAATAAGGCATGACAAGGCTGGATTCGGAAATAATTTTAAAACGGCAAACAACAATTGGTCTTTTTTACATTGTCCAGTAACAGAACAAATGCTTATATCATCCACCCCATTCGAACCAACTATAAACGATTTGTATTATACTCCAGTCAGCAAAGCGACATTAAAAACAAATCAATTAAAACAATTTCACAATGTTATCAAACGACAATTATTGGCTTTTGTTTTACAAAAGGATCAAAGAAGTTTAATTGATTTTGGTTGCGGGAAAGCAGGCGATTTACATAAATGGATGCATAATAAACTAGAATTCGTACTCGGTATCGATTTTTGTTTAGATAACATTGTCAATGCAAAAGATGGATGTTATGCACGTTTCTTGGAGCAATGCTTTTCTCATAATTCTCAAACAAAACAATTAGAGAAAAAACGAAGTGTTCCATTGTCTTGTATTTTTGTGCAAGGTGATTGTGGAAAAAATATCAAGAATGGAGAAGGAATTCCGTTTACTGAAGATTTTGAATTGATTGAAGCCATTTTTAAATCATCTGATGAAAAAGATGAAAAAGATGGAAAAGAAGACAAAAAAAAACTTTCCACACATAAACCACATTATCCGGCAAAGGGTCTTTTTGATGTATCTTCCTGTCAATTCGCGTTACACTATTTTTTTAAAAACAGAGATACACTCAAAGCCTTTTTAGTGAATGTATACAACTCAACTAAAGTCGGTGGATACTTTATTGGATGTTGCTTCGATGGCAAAAAAATATTTGAATTGAAAGAAGAAAAAATGGATCTATCTGACGAAGAAGGAAACCGTATTTTCTTACTGGAAAAGATGTTTAAACGAAAAGAATTCAATACTGATTCCAGTTCACTAGGAATGAAAATTACAGTTTATCAAGAATCTATCAATCAAATGGTGGATGAATACCTTGTTAATTTCGAATATCTCGTTTTGCTTATGGAAACAATTGGATTTTTCCCTGTCGAAGAGACAGAGTTGTTCAATTCAAAAATATACTTTGACGACATTTATAAAGAGTACCAAAAAATTGAACTGTCAGAAGTTGAAAAGAAAATTTCTTTCTTGAATCGTCTTTTTATTTTCCAAAAAAAATCGAATGTTATGAATCCAGAATTGATAGATATGTTCTAACTTCATAATTTAATTAATTCACATCTAATTTGTGTTGGATTTTGTTAGAATGTGGTCTTGTATCTTCTTTGTTGTAAGTGTGTCTTTTGTTTTGATTGTGCACAAATTGCATTATCGGCTAGCTAAAATTGAAAGCCATTCTTTACTCATGAAGACTACTTTAAACAGTACAGTGCAGACTTTGGTTGAAACTGTTCACGAAACAACACAAACATTTTACGAAAATCTTGAAACTTTGTCAGAACCGTTGCATCAAATTGGCTATCATGTGGACAACATTATCAAGGATTACAAACAACGTTTAGATGAACTTGAGATATGGCGTTCATACTTGTTGCAGATGAATCGTGCATTGACTTCCGACAATGACGTAGTCAACGTTTGTATTTCACGCAAAAAAGATTACAATCATTTCAAACTTGGTTGCTTCGTGGATTTGTTTTGCGACAACTTTATATCCATTGAAACGGAATTGATTCAAATCAACACTTTGGAAATTAATTCCTGTCTGCCAGTTTTTTACAGGCTCAAAAGACTTGTTGTCAATGATGTGTCAAGATCAATACCTCTCGTATTAAGTAATTCATTTGTTCAAGAACTACACCTCAAAAACTCTGAAGATTTAGATCTTAACGGATTTACTGAACAAATGCCACAATTACATACACTCATTTTTGAAAACTGTAAGAACATTTTTTTGGATCAAATCATGAATAGTTCACATGCGATTAGAAACATTCATGCCATTAATACTCCATGTCTGATTCAGTACAAAGAAAAATTGAACAAAAAGGGTATCGCGTTGTACATTAAATAAATAACAAATTATAAAACTTTACTCATTTTCTAATGTAATATTTTCCTGTTTCGCCACACAAATCATCAAATTTTCTAGCCGTATTGCAATAATGGTACTCTTTTTCATTTCGGCCCTTCTTTCCGGTAATTAAATAATATTCATATTCGATTACACGTGGGTTCCTTGCACATTTACCCCAAGAATTGTAATCCGGAAACAATAACGGATTCCTAGTAGGCATAAAGAATTTACAGTTTACACAAAATACCGGCTTTATAGTTGAATAACAAGATACTATTAACGTCATCAACTTCAACAAAACAAAACATTTGTTATTCATCATTTTTTTTAGTTTTACAAATTATATTTTTTATCTTTAAACTCCTTCTTCTTCTTCCGGTTCTAAAATATACTGTGCAATAAACTGTTGTCTTTCAACGGAATTCATTAATCGACCCAAACAATTAATTTGTGTATTCACGTCACCATTGTCCAAAGTTTTGAGATACATCTTCAACTCATTTTCTGACTTATCGCGTAACAAATACATTCTTTGTAACACAGTATATAAACCATTATCATCATCGTTTAGAAAACGCCAAATATCATTTGCTAACCAATTTCGGTCCTCCCAAATCATTGAATCGAATATCGTTATCCAATAATGATAATAATAGGTTGAAGTAATTAAATGAAAATTGTAATAACTCCGAATATCTTCTAGTAAAATAACAGGTTGCGTTTTCATCAGAAACAATAATATTTTGTCTACAATTTCTTTTGGTAATTTATGCCACATACTTTTTTAAAACGTTATTATTATTTTGTCGAAAAAAAAAATTCATTCCAAACATTAAACTTGTATTTATAAATTTTCAAAAAGGTAACACTTTTTCCTTTTTTTTTATTTATTGATTTTCCAAAACTTATTTATGCAAAATTTTGAAAAAAAATATAAGATACTAGTAAAAAAAATGATGATAGATACTTGTTTGAATTCTTGAAAAAAAAATATTAATTCCAAACATTAAACTCTGTTTTATAAATTTTCAAAAAGGTAACACTTTTTCCTTTTTTTTTATTTATTGATTTTACAAAAGTTATTTTTGAAATTTTTAATAAAAACAGATATACTAGATATACAAATTTATTTTATCAGGAATCATTTTACAATTTAATTGATTTTTTTATTAAAGGATTTATACAAAGCTTTATAAACAGTTTATATGGTTAAACACTGTAAACATGAAGGATGCAAAAAACGATCAAGTTTCAATTTCGAAGGACAAAAACAAGCGATTTATTGTGGAACACATAAACAAAATGAAATGATCGATATTAATCATAAGACATGTAAACATGAAGGATGCAATACTAGACCAAGTTTCAATTTTGAAGGACAAAAATTAGCAATTTATTGTGGAAATCATAAAGAAGAAGGAATGATTGATACTAAACATACAACATGCAGTTTTGAAGGATGCAAAAAACGATCAAGTTTCAATTTCGAAGGACGAAAACAAGCGGTTTATTGTGGAACTCATAAAGAAGATGGAATGATTGATATTAAACATAAAACATGCAATTTTGAAGGATGCAAGACTAGACCAAGTTTCAATTTCGAAGGACAAAAACAAGCGATATTTTGCGGATCACATAAAGAACAAGGAATGATTATTTTAAATGCAAAAACATGTAAACATGAAGGATGTAAAACTATACCAAATTTCAATTTCGAAGGACAAAAACAAGCGGTTTATTGTGGAACTCATAAAGAAGATGGAATGATTGATATTAAACATAAAACATGCAATTTTGAAGGATGTAAAATAAGACCAAATTTCAATTTCGAAGGACAAACCCAAGCGATATTTTGCGGATCACATAAAGAACAAGGAATGATTATTCTACATGCAAAATCGTGCAAATATGATTGGTGTTTAACACTAATATCAAATGAAAAATATGAAGGATATTGTCTAAGATGTTTTATTCATACATTCCCAGACAAACCAGTATCGAGAAATTACAAAACAAAAGAGTTTGCTGTAGTGGAATATATTAAACAATCGTTTGAAGCTTTGAAATGGATTGCAGACAAAACAGTCCAAGGAGGTTGTTCAAAACGTCGTCCAGATTTATTTTTGGATTTGGGGACACAAATCATAATGATTGAAATCGATGAGAACCAGCAT
>Ga0209550_10005309_pt1 | contig 12098 bp, 7 predicted proteins | sample LauGreSuBDMM15SN_2_FD_187567 | JGI IMG/M metagenome (GOLD analysis project Ga0209550, IMG submission 187567) | Freshwater lake microbial communities from Lake Michigan, USA - Su13.BD.MM15.SN (SPAdes) (version 5) | ecosystem: Environmental > Aquatic > Freshwater > Lake | place: Lake Michigan, USA... | reverse complement strand
GCTTTATTTTTTTGCGTTTCCAGGTATAGCTAATATGAACTTTACCGTCTGTAGTTTGAATAACAAAAGGATATGAAAATTCTGATCCCTGCTCATTTTCAAGAATTGCATAAGGCTCCCAATGATGACCATCATTTGAAATGGCAACATTCAGCGGTGATCTTCCTCCCCAACCTTCTTTTTCAGAAGCCGGCGGTTTAACATTGTTATAAACCAACAAATGCCTACCGTCTTTGAGAGTAATGGCATCGATGCCAGAATTGTTGTTCGGCATTTCAGTTTGCTTCAATGCGCTCCAGGTCCTTCCATTGTCGTAGCTCCATGTTTCATTGATGGTTCTGTTCTGGCTTCTGCACAGCGCTTGCAGGGTTTTAGCATCATGCCTCAGGATGGTTGGCTGAATGCCAGTGATCGGTTTGGCATCATTCAAGTCTGGTCCCTTGCTCCATGTTTTTCCGTTGTCTGCTGTAAATTCAAAGTGCACCTTCCATCCACCTTTTTCGGTGCTAGACGGACAAATCAACAAACCATCGGCAAGGACGGGCTGATTGCGGATTGGTCCCAAGATACCCTCAGGTAATGCTTCTGGATTGCTCCATGTCAACCCATTGTCATTAGAACGTTTCATCCAACCTGTCCACGCTTGCACATTCGGTCCAATTTTATAAAACAACAGCAGTTCCCCATTCGCAGCCAAGAAAAGCACTGGGTTATAACAGGCGTAGCGGGTGTTTTCATTTACATAGCCTTCAGCAGCAATTGCTGGAGTTGACCATTTGCCATCCGAAAGTAGACTTGTGTAAATATTGACATCTTTAAAGCCTTCGCGTTTGCCGCCAAACCAGGCAGCCATCAAACCTTTTGGAGTTTCAACTAAGGTAGAAGCATGGCATTCAGGGAAAGGTGCTGATTCATAGATGAATTCATCTACGGTGATGCCTTTTCTATCTTGCGAAGGAATGCTGCTGCGTTGCACTTGAGCAGTAATTGAACTGCTAAATAGTATAAGTGGGAGAAGAAATTTCATCATTGAATATAAAGAATTTTGGTAAGTTGATTGCGATTGTATTGTCTATAAAATCATTTTTTTTTGATATGGTTCAATTGAAATGAATTAACCGTTTAACACAATATTGTCAGATTTTAAATAGCCACAAATTACATTCGTGCAAATTATCAAGATAAATGTTCAAGTTCACCCATCAGCTGAAATTTTTTTTCGTTGTTGTTTCAGTTTTTTGTTGCACCACAATATCAGCTCAATCAACCTTTAAAATTTCCGGGAAAGTCATCGATACAACTGAAAAGAAAGTACTTGAAAATACGAATATTGTGTTGCTGAGAGCCACTGATTCTTTTTTAGTAGTATCAGTACGTTTAGACAAGGAAGGGAAATTTGTACTCACCAACGTTGCAAATGGGAAATACATTTTAATGGTTTCATACCCCAAATATGCCGATTATATCGACAAGCTTGAAATCAACAATCGGGATGAAGATTTATCAACCATTCCTTTGGTTACTACCTTTTTCTTGTTGAAAGAAATTGTGATCAAAAGCGCTGCCGCCGCCATCAGAATCAAGGGAGATACAACAGAATATACTGCAGACAGTTTCAGGGTGACGCCCAATGCCGATGTACAGGAGCTCTTGCGAAAGATGCCAGGGTTTCAAGTAAATGCCAAAGGAGAAATCACAGCGCAGGGTGAAAAAGTTCAAAAGATATTGGTTGATGGAGAGGAGTTTTTTAGTGATGATCCAGGAGTCGTTACCAAAAATCTGAGGGCCGACGCCGTTGAAAAAGTGCAGGTATTTGATAAAAAATCAGATCAGGCAGCTTTTACGGGAATAGAAGACGGGCAGCGGACAAAAACAATCAATCTTCAAATCAAGGAAGACAAAAAGAATGGATATTTCGGTAAGGTTGAAGCTGGGTCGAACTTTGGAAAGTATAATAATGGCAAATTAATGGCCAATGCATTCAAAGGAAAAAGAAAAATGGCAGGATATGCCACTACGGCAAATAATCAATTTGAAGCACTCAATTGGGATGAGGCAAGAAATTACGGCGACGGAGGAAATACTGTTACTGAAGTGGGTGAGGATGGTTCGGTGATGATGATGTATAGTGGCGATGGGGATTATCAAGAGGAAAAAGGCTTGCCCAATCAGCAAACTGTTGGCGCTTTTTTTGGCAACAAATGGAAAAATTTGTCGACCAGCAATTCAGCACAGTTCCAACGTTTGGGTACAGATATTAAGGGATCTGGCTTCACAAAAACGTTGCTTGATGGGTATTCTTTCGACAGTTACAATGATAATGCTCAGTTGTCTGATAAAAAGCGTTACAAATTCAGCAGCACCAATGAGTGGGGAACAGACAGCACAGGACTCTTCAAGGTAGTGGTAAAAGGAGCAAATACATTGAAAGACGTGAGTTCTTTTAACAGCGGCAAAACTTTGTTAGACAATCAAACAAAAATCAATCAGTCAAACAGGACTTCATCTTTGAATGAAAATGATAAAAGCCTGACCTCAAACCTCAGTTTCAGGAAAAAATTTGACAAAAAAGGAAGAAGCCTTTCTTTTACCACAGATTTGAGTTTCAATGATAAAAACCAAGAGGGCAGTTTGGAGGCAGAGAATATATTTTATGCAGTAGGACAGCCAGGGCGGATTGAAAATATTGACCAACGCAAATTGGCCAATCAGGTTGGATCTTCCATCGCTTCAAATTTGGTTTACACCGAGCCCATCAGCAAAAAAAGTTTTCTGTTGTTTAAATATGGATTGAGCGTTGGTAAAAATGATGCAGAAAGGAATACTTACAGCAAGAACGGTGCCGGGGAATATGTCAACTTGGTAGATTCGCTGAGCAATCATTTCGAGTTCAACACGTTGAACAACAATGCATCGATAAACTATCGATATGTAGCCAAGAAGATGAATTTTGTTTTGGGTTCAGGTGCGGGAAGGGTAAATTACCAGGCGGCGAACATAGAAAATTCAACAAAGCGATCAATTGCATTCAATAACCTGCTGCCATCTTTTTCAATGAATTTCAAGCCCAAGCAGCAGCGAAACATCAATCTTGATTACACGGGATCTACGGTAAATCCAACGTTGCAGCAGATTCAGCCCTTGATAGACAATACCGATCCGTTGAACATCACTGTTGGAAATCCTGATTTGGTGCAGGGTTTTACAAATAGGGTCAACCTAAGGATGAGTGATTTTAAAGTACTTAAAAGTAGATACATTGCTATAAATGGTAATTTTTCAAATACCTCCAATGCAATTACGAACAGCAGTGATATTGATGTGTCAGGAAAAAGAATTTCTAAATATGTCAATCTAAATGGAAACTATGACTATGGGTTAGAGCTTAATTACATGATGGATTTATTTAAGGGAATACATGGTGGACTGTCTACTGGCAGGAACAACACTCGGTATATAAATTTTATAAATGGCATTAAAAATACCAACGACAACAAGACTGCTTCATACTCTTTGAATCTAGAATATTGGGGAGATGGGTGGTATAGCTTTTATACAGTTTTCACCATTGCAAACAACAGAACAAGATCCACCATTCAGCCAGGGATTGTTTCAAAATACACTACTTATTCTGGTTATGGAAGCTTTTCGTTTAAGTTCAAAAAAGCAAAAACATACGTTGATTTATTTGGTGATTTGCGGATATACAGCAAAACGGATGCGTTTGTAAATCCACGCACGCTGTTTCTGTTTAATCCAACTGTTAGGAAGGTGCTTACAAAGAATGATGCTTTAGAAGCAAAAATTTCGGTGTTTGATTTGTTCAACAGGAATACAGACATCAGTAGGAATATCAGCAGCAATTTTATTTCTGAAAATATTAATAATACGATTAAGAGAAATGTGATGTTGGGGGTGGTGTATAATTTTAAAAAACAGCCAGGGGCGAGGGACTAGGGACAGGGGACGAGGAATGCAATACAGCCTGGGAAACAGCCAGGGACGGGGGACAAGGGACAGGGGACGAGGGAATACAATACAGCCTGGGAAACAGCAAGTGACGCTGACATCCTGATTGTGTTATCGGGGGACCTTAAAAAAAGGTTATGACGTTTTCGCGAGTAGAAACAAATGTGTTGTTGAAGAGATAAACACAAGACTCCCCTCCTGGACAGGAGGGGTGCCGAGACAGATGAGCGAAGCGATTCTGGTTCGGCGGGGTGGTGGATTTCCGACAGTCAGGGACCCTGTCTTCCTGAGCGAAGCGAGGGATCTCCACCACCCCGTCTCCAGGCACTCGCTTCGCTCGGCCTGGATCCACCCCTCCTGTCCAGGAGGGGAGTCTTTGGGTTGGAATACTCACCTTACTCTTCGAAGGAGGTGAAGAAAAAACAGCATGGTGTTGGACAATAAAAAATAAAAATTTTACAATATGAGGTATCTATTATTCATCTTTTGTGTATCAACATTCAATGTTGGTTTTGCGCAGCAAAAATTCATTCAAAGCGGAAAAATCTTTTATGAAAGAAAGATTGCACAAATAAGCTTGATGGAAAGCATGCAGCAAGAAGGGGAGGACAATATGTTTGCTGAGGAGTTCAAAAAAGTGTTTCCACGCATTGTTACCGATTCTTATGTGCTTGATTTCAACCCACAGGGTTCCGTGTATAAAGTTGAGAAAGAAAATGCAGACAACAAATACTTGATGTCTAATTTCAAGCCAATGGAAGATGCTTATTTAGCACAAAGCTTTTCTGACAGCACAATCACCTTTAGAACATCTGTTTTTGAAAACAAATACCTCGTAAAAGATAGCCTCGCTAAATACCAATGGAAGATAACGGGAGAGGTAAGGCAGTTCGCAGGTTTTGAATGTAAAAAAGCGATAACCAAAATTTGTGATTCTGTGGTGGTGGTTGCTTTTTATACCGATGAGGTGGTTGTAAAAGGTGGACCAGAAAGTTTCAATGGCTTACCAGGGATGATCATGGGCATTGCAGTACCTAGGCTTTCGCTAACCATCTTTGCCACTAAAATTGAATTGAACAACAATGGAGCGCCACTGAATATTCCTGTTGAATCAAAACCCAAGCCGGTTCGCAGGCCACAGATGGTTGGTGAAGTAGCGAAAGGAATCAAACAATGGGGTAAAGAGGGGAAATTAATCCAATGGATTATTTCTTTGTAAATGCCTAGTTGCTATTATACCTGGCAATGTATCTCGCTAAATATTGACCACCAGAACAGGGATTTTTAACTCATGTCTAACAGCCTCAACTGTTTCGCCATACACAACATCCTTGATACCTGAATGGCCATGTGCGCCAATCACGAGCAAGTCGGCGTCATTGTCTTTAACAAGCCGTACAATCTCTTTTACCCGTCCATTAAATCCAAGCAGTCCAGCTACAGCAAACCCCTTTTCCTTCAGTTCAGCAACGTAAAGGTCCATACGTTCCTTGTCTTTCCTGCTTTCTAGGTCGTCCGTTTCATTGCCAATAATTCGAGTGGCTGGACTTTCAACAACATGAATTAACATGAACTGACTTTCCTTATTTCCTTGTCCTAAGGCATGTGAAATGAGCTTATAATCGTTCTGACTAAAATCCAGTGCTATTGCAATTCTTTCATACGTGGGTATGGTGATTTCATTTATTTTGATGGCTTCTGGATGCATCATAACTTCTTCTCTGCTTTTTTTGTTCATAAGCGGATAAGCGATGGCAATTATCAACAACGAGATATAGATGATGCATCCTAAAACAATCACTGATTTCCAGAAAATTGAATCAGATGTTTTAAAGAATTCACTTGTTTGGTCAGCCACCATGTGTAAATTCAAGTAAACTAGTATGGCGGTAACGAGCGAAGCCAAGATGATGACAAATGGTTTGATGGCAAAAATGCCCATGGCCTTTTTATCGCTTGTAAAATGTATGAGGGGTATGATGGCAAATCCGAGTTGCAAACTCAGCACAACCTGGCTTAAAATGAGGAGGTTGTCAATGTTATTTTCACCATTGATCAGAATAACAAGCACTGCTGGAACAATGGCGATTAACCTCGTCATCAACCTTCTTACCAATGGATTGATTCTCAGGTGAAGGTATCCTTCCATGATGATTTGTCCGGCCAACGTGCCTGTAATTGTTGAACTTTGTCCGGATGCAATCAGCGCAATGGCAAATAGCGTAGGTGCCCATTTAGAACCAAGCATGGGTTCAAGTAAGCGATGGGCTTCTTTTATTTCTGCAACTTCAGTGAGGCCGGTTTTGAAGAATACGGTGGCAGCAAGTATGAGGATGAATGCGTTTACAAAAAAGGCGAGGTTTAGGGCAATGGCGCTGTCAATGAAATTCAGTTTGAGCATGCGTTTGATGCCTTCATTGTCACGCTTAATTTTTCTAGTCTGAACAAGTGCAGAGTGCAGGTAAAGGTTATGCGGCATCACCGTGGCGCCAATGATACCTATGGCAATGTACAGTGCTTCATTATTTGGAATTCTTGGAACAAACCCTTTAACAACTTCGCCAAGATCAGGTTTAGCCATAAGGATTTCAGCAAGGAAGCTAAGACCAATGATAGCAACTAAACTTATGATGAAGGCCTCCATTTTTCTGATGCCCCAGCGTTGTAGAAATAAAAACAGAAAGGTGTCGAGAACGGTTAAAGAAACTCCCCAAATCAGTGGCAATCCTGTTAAAAGCTGAATACCGATGGCCATACCAAGGATTTCTGCTAGGTCGGTAGCGGCAATCGCAACTTCAGCAAGTACATAGAAAGCAAGGTTGATGTATCTGGGATAGGTTTCACGGTTTGCTTGGGCTAAATCTCGGCCCCTGACGATGCCGAGGCGGGCAGACATGCTTTGCAGCAACAGTGCCATCATATTGCTCATTAAGAGCACCCAAATGAGTGTATAGCCGAATTTACTGCCACCTGCTAAGTCGGTAGCCCAATTTCCTGGATCCATGTAACCAACGCTAACAAGATATGCGGGACCGAAAAATGAAAGAATTTTCCGCCAACCTTTTCGTTGGCGCGTATCAACACTTTGGTTAACTTCTCCTAATGAGGTAAATTCTTGGTGCTTTGCTTTCATGGCTACTAAGTTACGTAGCTTTTTGAAAAAAGTGGTGGGGTTCTTTCGCTGCGCTCAAGATCCTTCGCAGGGCTCAAGGGAGTTCTTTCGCTTCGCTTTTAATGACGTCTTTGTAATTTATTAAAAATCATTACGTTAAACTGTAGATTTTTTCCCATCAAAGACTCCCCTCCTGGACAGGAGGGGTGGACTCTGGCGAGGCGCCGAAGGTGACGAGACAGAGGCCGGGGTGGTAGATTTCTTTAATTTAATTCCACCACCCCGCAGAGCCAGAATCGCTTCGCTCATCTGTCTCTGCACCCCTCCTGGACAGGAGGGGAGTCTTGTATTTGCTGCTCATACCACACATTTATTTGTCCTCACAAAAACGTCATAACGTTTTTTTAGGGTAGCCTCGTATCACATTCAGGATGACAGAAGTTCCTTCGCAGGGCTCAGGATTACAGGCTGTTCCCTTGTCCCCTGTCCCTAGTCCCTCGTCCCTTGGCTGTTTAACTCATAAATTCAGGAATCTTTGTCAACTGCACCTTGATGTTTCTTAACGCTGCAGTTTCTTTGAAGTTGTGGATAATCTCAAGAACATCGAGGTCAATATAATGAGATGCACTTCCATCTATATGAACAACAGAATCTGATGGCAGGTCTGCAAGTTTTTTAAGAATACTGCCTTTATTGATGAAGCTTACATTCTCTGCGAGTTTGATATGAACCTTACCACCGTCTTCTTTTTTCTCATGATGAATGGTATAATCCCTTTTGTAATTTTCCCTGAGAATGTAAAAAATTGAGACCATCATTCCCAAAGCAATTCCTTTAAGCAGGTCAGAAAACTGAACAGCGATGATGGTGATGATGAAAGGGAGAAATTGTCCCCATCCAAGTTTGTACATCGACTTAAAGAGGGAAATTTTTGCCAGTTTGTATCCAACAACTAGTAACACTGCCGCTAAACAAGCCAATGGTATTTTGTTTAATATTGTTGCCAAACCAATAACGCTTGCCGTTAAAAAAATGCCATGAATAATTGCGGAAAGTTTGGTTTTCCCGCCTGCATTTACGTTGGCCGAGGTTCTTACAATCACAGCAGTAAGGGGGAGTCCGCCAATCATACCAGAGATGATATTACCTAATCCCTGTGCTTTCAATTCTCTATTAGTAGGGGTTATTCTCTTTAATGGATCCAGTTTGTCTGCGGCTTCAGTACTCAATAAAGTTTCTAAACTGGCTATAATGGCGATGGTAACAGCCATCACATATACATGATAATTGGTTAAAGCAGAGAAGTCAGGCAGTGTAAATTGCCTAACAAAATCGCCAGCAGAAGCCGCAACAGGCAGTTTAACCAATTGGTCTGGGTTTAATGCCCAAGTTGGCATAGAACTTGTAAAATATCCATTGAGTAACGTGCCAATAATAACAGCCACCAATGCACCTGGGATCCACTTGAACAAGGTTATTTTTTTCATCGCTGGCAAATCCCAAATAATCATGATGGCCAATGAAATCAATGCGATCGTAAGCGCACCATTTTGAAAGTATCTGCCAGAACCCTTGACGTAACCAATCGCAACTGGAGTTTGTTTGATGAGTAGAATGATCCCAATGGCAGCGAGCATTCCTTTGATGACGCTGGATGGAAAATAATAACCAATGGTTCCAGCTTTGAGATATCCCAAAATTACTTGAATAGCACCTGCCAATACAACAGCTAATAGAAATGCTTCGAAGCTACCGAGCTCCGTGATGCCATTCAAAACAATGACGGTAAGTCCAGCCGCTGGTCCACTTACACTAATGGAAGACCCACTGGCAAAAGCTACTACAATGCCACCAACGATTCCAGCAATGATGCCAGAGAAAAGGGGAGCTCCGGATGCAAGGGCAATGCCCAAACACAAAGGAAGTGCCACTAAAAAAACCACTAATCCTGCAGGCAGGTCTTCTTTAAGATATTTAAATGTCAGTTCGTGACTCGGTTTATCAGATTTCATTCAATACAAATTTCAGGAAAATGAATAATTGCCCATCCAGATAATCAAACTCGCTATATATGCGTTGATTGCACCTGATTAAGTGATGTGCATGTATTTAATAGATGCCATATTTTGGAATCTCTTTTGTTATAACACCATATTGGGTGGAGGTATGATGAGTTTTGAGTAGAAGTCTAAGGGATCTCCTATCTTCTGAAGCAGGATGCGTTTGATTTGTATATTTTGTGAGAGGAGAGAGAAAAAATGGTGGTCGTTGATTAACTCAATTTTAATAATTTTTGAAAGCCCTTCTCCCGCTTCTTTGCCTTCTTGTTCACCATCAGCTTTGCTTTCCTCTTCATCATGAAAAAACAACAGTTCAGTTTGGTCGTCTTTCTTTTGATGATCGTTAAAGTTCAAATAAATATTCCTGAATGGAAGAATCTGTAATGTTAGGATAAACAACAATATGGATATGATTAACTTCCTTTTCATTAGCAGCAGCGGTGTTTTCAGTATACGGTTAAGTGTAAATTTAAAGATTAATGGTATAGTAACTTGCTTTTTGACATTAACAAATGGCTATTTTAAAAATTATCTAATTTATATGCCTTTTTAATAGATTGTATATACAGCATGAGGTCTAATAAATTGTCTGTTGAATCGACGCTCATCTCAAAGCAAATCATGAAAAATTGAGTTAAAGTTTTTAATTGAGACAAAAGAAAAAAAGTATCAGCTATTTTAAAATAGCCTACATCGTAACTTACAACGAAAATAATTTCTTCAGAATAAGATTGGTTTCACAATAAAAATAATTTATGCCATTAGAATCTGCCATACCTATTTTAGCTTACTTAGAACATGCTGCTACAGTCACATTTTACAAAGAAGTTTTGGGATTTGAATGCAATGCTGATTGGGATGGATACATCATGTGTAGCAGGGAAAAGATTGAAATTCATTTGTGGAAATGCGACAACGAAGAAATTCCTAAACACACAGGATGTTATGTTCGCGTGAGCGACATCAAAAATCTATACAGTGAGTATGAAAAGCAGGGTATTATTCACCCCAATGGAAAGCTAGAAGTAAAGCCTTGGGGTATGGTGCAGTTTTCGATACTCGACAACTCCGGCAATATTATCAATTTTGGAGAGCGGTTGATTCATTAAACTATTCTTAAAAAAACAAGTCACAATAACATGAAACACTCAAATTCTCTTTTACACTCAGTTTGTTGTTTTGTAGGCATGTTTTTCTTGTTGCCATTTACATCTATAGGACAACATCAAAAGCTTCAAATGCCTTACAAAAAAGAGGGGTTAACAAATAACCAAGCTGCTGCACATCTTTTAAGCAGATTGACATTTGGTGCGAGGCCCAATGATATTGATGAAGTAATTAAAATGGGTTTGGGTAAATGGGTTGAAAAGCAGTTAGACGCATCTTTTAGCAATGATTTGTTAAATGCAAAACTTCAGGATTATGAGACATTGAAAATGGACAATGAAACCATTGTAAATACTTATTTGAATGCAGGTCAGGTTGTTAAACTTTCTCAAAAAGCAGGATTGTTGAACAAGGATTCTGTTGATAAAATCAATAAACCTGAATACCGAGAAGAGATAAAAAAATTAATGGAACAGCAAGGTCTCAAAGCACCTGGTGAGTTGGTTCGTCAAACCATCAACCAAAAAATTATCAGGGCTGTTTACGCTGAGAATCAGCTTCAGGAACTGTTGACAGATTTTTGGTTCAATCACTTTAATGTTTCACAAACAAAGGGTCAATCACAGCCATATATTTTAACGTATGAAAGAGATGCTATCAGGCCCAATGTGATCGGAAAATTTGAGACGCTTTTAACAGCAACGGCTCAACATCCTGCGATGCTGTACTATTTAGATAATGCAACAAGTGTGAGTGATGACAATCGATTCGCTACACGGATGATGAGAAACAACAAGCTTGGCAATAAAAATAAACGTTCGGGTTTAAATGAAAACTACGCCAGAGAAGTGATGGAACTGCATACATTGGGCGTTGATGGAGGTTATACCCAACAAGATGTAACAGAGGTAGCAAGGGCATTGACGGGGTGGACGGTAAGGCCGATGTACAAAGGAACTGCGGCAGTTAAATTAATGGATGGCATCGACAAATCTATGATGAACAAGCAGGGCTTTGTTGTACAAGGTGATTTTCTTTTTCGCGCAAATAAACATGATGAAGGTGAGAAGAAAATCTTGGGCAATCAGTTCCCAGCAAATGGTGGATACAAAGAAGGATTAGAAGTTCTGCATTTGCTTGCAGCACATCCGTCAACAGCAAAATTTATATGCACCAAACTGGCAATTAGGTTTGTAAAAGATACACCCTCCGTGGCATTGATTGATAAAATGACGGAAGCATTTAAACTATCAAAAGGAGATATCAAAGCAGTATTGATTTCAATGCTTAACAGCACAGAATTTTGGAAGAAAGATGTTGTAAGAAGTAAAATCAAATCACCTTTTGAACTTGTTATCAGTGCCGTAAGGGCCACCAATGCCAAGGTATATCAACCCTTTCAATTGTATACTTGGAGCAGTAGAATGGGACAAAAATTCTATTCATACCAAGCACCGACGGGCTTTCCAGACAATGCTTCATTCTGGGTAAATTCAGGATCGTTGTTGAATAGGATGAATTTTGGTTTGGCATTTGCTTCACAAAAAATACCGGGGATAAGTACAGATCTTATGGCATTGAACGATAATCATGAACCTGAAAGTGTAGAAGATGCGTTGAATATATTTAGCAGTCTATTGATGCCAGAAAGGGATCAAGAAGAAAACAAAAAAAGACTAAAATCAATGCTCATTGATGGAGATTTATCTCGAAAAGTGAGCGAGGCTGTTAATAAATCTACGGTATTGCATGAAGAAGATTCAGTTGAGATGATTCAAACAAATACCCCGATGCAAATGAAGCCAATAGCTCAGGTTGCGCATGTTGTAGGCATCATTTTAGGCTCACCA
>Ga0209550_10005308_pt1 | contig 12099 bp, 13 predicted proteins | sample LauGreSuBDMM15SN_2_FD_187567 | JGI IMG/M metagenome (GOLD analysis project Ga0209550, IMG submission 187567) | Freshwater lake microbial communities from Lake Michigan, USA - Su13.BD.MM15.SN (SPAdes) (version 5) | ecosystem: Environmental > Aquatic > Freshwater > Lake | place: Lake Michigan... | reverse complement strand
TGGAAGAGTGAGGTGGTAACTGCACTTGTTGATTATGGATTTACCAAGGCAGAAATTACTAAAGCATTAGCAGCAGTTGTATTACCGAAAGGCTTTAAGGATGCTGAAGGATTACTCTTTCCGGCTCAGTATACTTTTGCAAAAGGAACTTCATGCCAGCAGGCCGTTCAGGCGATGGTAGATCGGTTCATCGCAGAACCAGTTTCACAGCGATTACTATCCGAAGATGGCGAATTTAGCCCATCCCAGCGATTGATTATTGCCTCAATAATCCAGGCTGAAGGTGGTGAAAATGATTTCGCCAAAGTGTCACAAGTGATTCGAAATCGCTTGAAAGTTGGAATGCCATTACAGATGGATTCAACCGTCCATTTTATAGAAAAATTGCGTGGTCAAATTTTCTTAAGTTCCAAGTCAACGCTCATCAACTCACCGTATAACACCTATAAAAGGTATGGCCTTCCACCAGGTCCTATCGGCAGTCCTGGCGTCGCAGCTATGACAGCTGCTCTAAAGCCCGTCCCTGGGGAATGGTTGTATTTCGTTACAGTTGCGCCTGGTGATACCAGATTTACAAAATCTTTTGATGAATTTAATACGTGGAAAGCTCTATACGTAAAGAACCGAAAGGCAGGTGTATTCAAATGATTGTTGCCGGTGTTTTAGGTTCACCTATCTCGCATTCCCTCAGCCCTCTATTGCACAAGACCATGTATGAATTTCTAGGTATCGATGGAACTTATTTGGCGTTCGAAGTTCAGTCAGGGCAGTTACAACGTTTTCTACATAGCGAAGGATCAACGCTCAATAATATTTCCCTAACGATGCCCCTCAAGGAAGAGGCTCTATTAATTGCAGACTCGGTGTCAGACATCGCGCGCCAGATTCAAAGTGGAAATACTTTGTCCAAAATCGAAGGGCAATGGAATTTAGCAAGCACTGATGTTGAGGGTTTCACCTTTGCCTTGGAGTCCCATAGTAAGAACGCCATGGGTGATGTTTTGATAATCGGGGCAGGTGCTACTGCCAGGGCCGTGGTTGCTGCATGTGATGGTGTTAGCGACAGAGTGACGGTAGTCCATCGAAATCCCAATCGCGAGAATGCTCTAAGAAACTCCGGTCCTCAGTTAGCCATCGATTTCATTTCCTGGGGATCATCTATCGATTTCGACAAATACGACTTAGTAGTCAATACCACGCCAGGTGATACTGCTGCTATTTTTGTTGATCAAATAGCTGCTGCAAGTTCGACATTCTTTGAAGTTCTTTATAATCCTTGGCCAACCACGTTGTTGTCTAAGTGGCGAGAATTAGGTGGCTATGGAATTGATGGTTTAGATCTTTTAATCCATCAGGCTATATCGCAGGTTGAAATATTTGCGTCATGCTGTGTCGACCGAGCGCAAGTGGCAAAGATGCTTCGTGTGGTTGGTAAAAAAGCTCTCGGTTAATCCACAGGTGGTTTTTTAAATAGAATTGGCTTGTAGCGTGAGGCAATGAATGTCGCGCTTTTTGCACTTGCATTGCCAGTCTGTATTGCAGATTTGAGCACTTTGGTCATTCCAAATATTTATACCAAGATTCTTTTCTATCTCGCACTGATTCATCTGACTCTGTTTGGATTTGGTCAGTTGAGACAGGATGCTATCTCTCTAGCAATGCTTTTGCTTCTGCTCTTAGCCGGTACAGGTATGGGCGATATCAAGCTTTTGGCATTAATCCTGTTGACACACAGTTTTAATGCAATCGAATATATTGCATATGTATTTCTGATAGCCGTGGTTCATATAGTGATTCAGACTGCGATTCATCGCACTATTCCTTCGAAAATACCCTTGGCCCCTAGTATTTTCGTAGGGCTGGCAACTTATTTGGCAGCGAGATAGCGAAGTTATCTGCAAGAATACGCACATGCGTTGGTTAACAGCTGGTGAATCTCATGGGCAGGCTCTTAGCGCCATTGTCGAGGGAATTCCCGCATCTGTTTCAATTACGACAGCAGATATTGATTTTCATCTTCAGCGTCGTCGTCTAGGTGTCGGTCGCGGTGCGCGTCAAAACTTTGAAGCCGACAAGGTAACAATCCTTGGTGGCGTTCGTCTTGGTTTAACACAGGGTGGGCCAATTGCTATTCAAGTAGCTAATTCAGAGTGGCCTAAGTGGGAAAAGGTTATGTCTGCCGACCCAGTGCCAGATGAAGAGATCAAAGATCTAGCACGTAATGCACCATTAACCCGTCCGCGCCCAGGGCACGCAGATTTAGTTGGAATGCAGAAATATGATCTCGATGACGCGCGAGCGATATTAGAACGTGCAAGTGCACGCGAGACTGCCGCCCGTGTTGCACTGGGAGCCGTTGCTCGAAATTTTCTTCAACAAACTGTAGGCATAACAATTCTTAGTCATGTTCTGTCTATTGGTTCTATACGTGTGGCAGATGATGCCGCCTTGCCTGAAGCTGGCGATATGGCATCGATTGATGAAGATCCGGTTAGATGTGCTGACAAAGCAACAAGTGAGCAGATGATTATCGAGATCGAAAATGCTCATCGTGATGGCGATACTTTAGGTGGGGTTGTAGAAGTTTTAGCTTTTAATATGCCACCTGGATTGGGTTCACATGTTCATTGGGATCGACGTCTGGATTCTAAATTAGCCGGTGCTGTTATGGGTATCCAGGCGATTAAAGGCGTTGAAATCGGAGATGGTTTCAGAACGGCCACTCGTCGTGGATCTGTTGCACATGATGAAATCGAAAAAGACTCAACAGGAAAAATTGTTCGACGCACTGATCGTGCGGGTGGTACAGAAGGCGGAATGTCTAACGGTGAAATTCTTCGGGTACGCGCAGCGATGAAGCCTATTTCTACCCTGCCTAAAGCGCTAGATACGATCGATGTTGCTACAGGTGAAGCGGCTAAAGCGATCAATCAAAGATCGGATGTGTGCGCAGTTCCGGCGGCAGGGGTCGTTGCGGAAGCGATGGTTGCACTGGTCTTAGCTGAGGTTGTCCTTGAAAAGTTCGGGGGAGATTCCGTTACTGAAACTCGTCGAAATTTTGAGTCCTACATCGCCAATTTGAACTTCAAGTAACACATCGACATGACACGCATTGTTTTAATTGGTGCACCAGGTAGTGGGAAAAGTACAGTTGGGGTTGCATTGGCGGCTCATCTGCAATGGCCTTTTGTTGATACGGATGCTTTGATTGAATTGAAGGAATCCAAGAAGATCACAGATCTTTTTGTCGAAAATGGTGAAGAGTATTTCCGTAGTGTTGAATTTTTAGCCTTGCGAGAAGTTCTCAAAGAAGAGTCTGCCGTAATTAGCCTTGGTGGTGGCGCACCGATATCGGATATCGCTCAAGAATTGTTGCAGTCATCGAATTCGGTCATCGTTTTCTTGGATGTTTCTCTAGCCACAGCGGCTCCGCGAGTTGGATTCAATCGTGATCGTCCTTTGCTTCTTGGTAACCCACGCGCGCAGTGGCAGGCACTTTCCGAGCAAAGAAGACCGATCTACGAGAAACTAGCAACTCAATCAATTAAAGTGGATGACATGACCGTAGATGAAATAATTTCTATTATCGAATCGAGCCTGTCATGACCATAATTACAGTTAACGCTGAGCGTTCTTATCAAGTTCGGTTAACAAAGTCGTGGTGTGAGGATTTGGCGGCTATTTGTGAAGGTAGAACCCGAGTTGCGGTGATTGTTTCAGAAACATACTCACCAGATTTAGTGGGACTTGCGACTTTGGATTCTGAGCTTCATGTATTTCAAGTGCCAGATGCGGAAGATGGCAAAAGTATTGCAACTCTTACAAAGTTATGGAATTGGCTTGGCGCAGCAGGATTTACCCGTTCAGATTTAGTAATTGGTATTGGTGGGGGAGCGATCACCGATTTAGCAGGATTTGCAGCCGCTTCGTGGTTACGTGGTTTGGATTGGGTAGCGGTGCCAACGTCATTAGCAGGAATGGTCGATGCCTCAGTGGGCGGAAAAACCGGAATTAATTCCGATTACGGAAAGAATTTGATTGGAGCTTTTCACTCACCCATAGCAGTACTTATTGATACAAGTTTCTTGAGCACACTATCTGATCGTGATGTTTCAGCTGGTATGGCAGAAGTGATCAAGTGTGGATTCATTGCAGATCCCGCAATTCTTGAGCTTGCTTGTTCTCACTCTGTTGATACCTTGCGCAAGAACCCAGATGTAATCTCTGAATTGATCTGGCGCGCAGTTAAAGTGAAAGCCCAAGTTGTTTCCTCTGACTTCAAAGAGAGTTTTGCACGTGAAGCTCTTAATTATGGACACACATTGGGCCATGCGATCGAAATTTATTCTAAGTATCAGTTACGTCATGGAGAAGCGGTTTCGATTGGATTGGTGTACGCCGCGGAGTTAGCATCGGGGCGCGGACTAATAACAAATGCGGAATTGGATATGCACCGATCTATTTTGTCTGCTTATGGGTTGCCGATTACCTTCAACCGACTAGCGTGGCAAAAGCTTGCACCGTTGCTGGCCTTAGATAAGAAAGCTCGGGGAAATACCATCAGATTTGTAGCGCTAAGTGGTATCGGTTCAACCATTCGGCTTGAGGATTTAACCTCTGGCGAACTCGATGCTGCTTATGAGAGAATCAGTTCATGAAGTTATTGGTGCTTAATGGTCCGAACCTATCGCGATTAGATATACGTGATTCAACCATCTATGGCGATCTCAATTATGCTGAGTTGAAATCGATGATTGAGAGTGCGGGTAGTAAGTACGGCTTCGAAGCTGATGTCCGACAAAGTGATGATGAAGCAACGATTATCGGCTGGCTTCATGAAGCAGCAGATCACAAAATTCCAGTGATAATTAATCCGGCTGCATTTACACATTATTCATACGCAATACGTGATGCGGCAGAGCTGGTGAAGGCACCATTAATTGAGGTCCACCTTTCTAATCCTTTATCTCGAGAAGAGTTCCGGCATACTTCTGTTATTTCAGGTGTGGCCAACGGAACTATTGGTGGATTTGGGCCTAATTCCTATGTATTGGCCATCATTGCAATGCAAAATCTCGTATCCAAGTAACAGAGCACCCCATCGAAGCAGGTATCCTTACCCCTTCAATTACTTTTGAATCAAACCAAGTAGATAAAGAGCGGGTGGACTAGCTGTGGCTTCAACAAATGATCTAAAAAACGGAATGACACTTGATATTGAAGGTCAGTTGTGGACTGTAGTTGAATTCCAACATGTGAAGCCTGGTAAGGGTCCAGCGTTTGTGCGCACGAAGCTGAAGTCTGTTCTTAGCGGCAAGGTTGTTGATCGAACATACAATTCTGGCGTGAAAATTGATATCGCAATCCTGGAAAAGCGCGAAATGCAGTACCTCTATAAAGAGGGTGATGATTTTGTGTTTATGGATACTAAGACGTATGACCAGATGACAATTAGCGCAGCTACAGTTGGAGATGCCGCAAATTACATACTCGAGAACACTGAGGCCATAGTTGCGGTTAACGAAGGTAACCCTTTGTACATCGAGCTCGCAGCATCTGTTCCTTTAAAGATCACTTACACGGAACCCGGCATCCAAGGAGATCGTTCTTCCGGTGGAACCAAGCCAGCAACGGTTGAAACTGGAATCGAAATCCAAGTTCCGCTTTTCATTAAGCAGGATGAGATAGTTCTGGTTGATACACGTGATGGGTCTTACCAGGGTCGCGCTAACTAGTGTCTGCTCGTAGTAAGGCTCGTAAACAAGCACTGGATCTACTGTATGAAACAGATATCCGAGGTACCGACCTGCTAGAAACTTTGGTAGCACGAGATGTTCCTGCCGAGGGTCCGGATGCACGGCCGATTCGCGAATACACCCGGGAATTAGTTAACGGTGTTTCTGATAATCGCCGCAAGATCGATGAACTGATTACGACATATGCACAAGGCTGGGATATGGATCGTTTACCGGCTGTTGATCGCAATATTTTGCGTCTAGGTATTTATGAAATTCTGTGGTCTACCTCAGTGCCTAATAGCGTGGCAATTGATGAGGCTTTGGACTTGGCCAAGGAACTCTCGAGTGATGATTCATCAAAATATATACATGGCGTACTTGGTCGTATCGCAAGCATCAAAGACACTATTTCGATCTAGGAAATCCGTATTCTCGGATTACTTTTTGAATTTCATCGCCAGCTAAGCCGGTAAAAACCTCAAAGTTGTTTATGTCATGTGCCCGAAGTGAAATCACCTCGCCATTCCAATCACCACGCATACGAGCAATATTACGAATCACATGCGTGATTTTTTGAGCCTCAGAATTAGAAGACATGAGAATTTTGCGAATATCTATGCTTATTCGTTGTTCTGTCATGTACTTTTTTGGTGACTCGAAGAGCTCAGCAACTGGTACATCGTATAAGTTTGCAATCACAATTAATTTACTTGCACTAACGGATCGATCACCTCGTTCATAGGAGCCCAGGGCAATGGCTGATATTTCCCCTTTCGAAAGTTTTGCGGCCTGCACAAGAGTCAGATGTCGAGACTCGCGGATCAGACGCAGGCGGGTGTATAGATTTTCGATTTGGCTCTGAGCGTGGATGGATGTCATGGCGGTGACGATATTGCTCTGGCGACACTTGAGGTTTTGGTTATCCACAGCCTGGCCTCTTTGATGGTATCCTCTGCCCTGCATCCTTTAACAACCCATCCAGAGAGGTGGGAAAGGAGATTTACATGAGCGTAGCCCTGTCCGCACAAGACATTACTCGTGCGTTGACCCGTATTTCCCACGAAATCCTTGAGAAGAATCAAGGCTCAGCTAACATCGTCCTTTTGGGTATTCCAACCCGGGGTGCGCACATCGCATCACGCATTTCAACAATTATTACAGCCATTGAAGGTGCGGAAGTGCCAACTGGAACCCTTGATATCACATTGTTTCGAGATGATTTAAGAATGCGTCCACCGCGAGCAATCATGCCAACAAAAATTCCTACCTCAGGAATCGAGGGTAAGGATGTGATTCTTATAGATGATGTTTTATTCTCTGGCAGAACTATTCGTGCTGCACTAGATGCGCTGGGGGAGATTGGTCGTCCCCGAACTGTTCAACTAGCTGCTCTAGTCGACCGCGGACACAGAGAACTTCCTATCAAGGCTGACTTCATTGGAAAGAATTTGCCCACCGCCAAAAACCAATCTGTAAAAGTACTTCTGAGCGAGATAGATGGTCGCGATGAAGTAACGATTGAAGAGGGGGGTGAATAATGCGTCACCTTCTATCGATATCTGATCTCAATAAGTCCGAGTCCATCTCGATTCTAGACACCGCAACTGAGTTAGCGCGGGTTAGTGATGGAGCAGTTAAAAAGCTGCCAACTTTACGTGGTCGCACAATAGTTAATTTATTTGCCGAAGATTCAACACGCACTCGTATCTCCTTTGAGGCAGCGGCTAAGCGTTTATCAGCTGATGTCATCAATTTCTCAGCCAAAGGATCAAGTCTTAGTAAAGGCGAATCATTGAAAGATACGGCGATGACCCTTCAGGCGATGGGTGCCGATGCTGTTGTAATACGACATCCAGCATCAGGTGCGGCACAGAGATTGGCTGACTCTGAATGGATGTCAGGAAGTGTAGTTAACGCAGGCGATGGAACTCATGAACATCCAAGCCAGGCACTACTGGATGCCTTTACTATCCGCAAGCACTTAGGTATGGGTGGAAGTGACCTAGCTGGTCTTAGTGTTGCAATCGTTGGAGACATCTTGCACTCACGTGTAGCTCGTTCAAATGTTTTATTGCTATCGATGTTGGGGGCTAAGGTTACTTTGGTTGCACCACCAACTTTGTTACCTGTTGGAATCCACAACTGGCCAACAACGGTTTCCTATGACTTCGATTCAGTCATCCCTCACGTAGATGTCGTAATGATGTTGCGAGTTCAACAGGAAAGAATGTCGGATCTCTTTTTTCCAAACTCGCGTGAATATTCACGATACTTTGGATTGAACGCTGATCGAATGGCCGACATGAAGAAGGGTGCAATTGTGATGCACCCGGGGCCAATGAACCGCGGTTTGGAAATTTCCGCAGAAGTCGCAGATAGTGCGCGTTCGGTTATTACCGAACAAGTCACTAACGGCGTCAGTATTCGGATGGCGATTTTATATGTACTACTTGCAGGTGGAGCGCTAGAAGTTGGGAGCAACTAAATGAAGACAGCAGATTACCTAATCAAAGGTGTTTCATTACCTGACGGCACAAGGACAGATATTGCGATCTCCGATGGTGTTATCGCCTCAGTTAATAATGGATTCACAGGTGAAGCACACACGTTAATAGACGGTTCAGATTGCGTTGTATTACCTGGTCTGGTTGATCTTCATACACATTTGCGCGAACCAGGACGAGAAGATGCTGAAACCGTATTGAGTGGAAGTCGAGCAGGGGCAAAAGGTGGCTTCACAGCACTTTCAGCGATGGCGAACACATCACCAGTTGCCGATACGGCAGGTGTTGTTGAGCAGGTTTATAGATTAGGTCAGGAAGCCGGCATATTAGATGTGTTTCCCATAGGTGCTGTAACGCAGGGATTAAAAGGTGAAGCTCTCTCTGAAATCGGTGCGATGGCAGATTCGGTTGCACGTGTCCGCGTATTTAGTGATGATGGCAATTGTGTCTCTGACCCTCTCGTCATGAGACGAGCGCTGGAGTACATTAAAAAATTCGGGGGAGTTATCGCCCAACATGCCCAAGATCCGCGAATGACTATTGGGTCTCAAATGAATGAAGGTGAAATTTCTGCACGCTTGGGCCTTAAAGGTTGGCCAGCGGTGGCTGAGGAAGCAATTATTGCCCGTGATGTATTACTTACTGACCATGTTAAATCACGTCTTCATATTTGCCACTTAACAACTGCTGGAGGGGTAGAAATTATTCGTTGGGCTAAAGCTCGAGGTATCGATGTAACTGCAGAAGTTACCCCTCATCACCTCTTACTCACTGATGATCTAGCGAGTTCGTACGATCCTGTGTATAAAGTAAATCCACCTTTACGAACTGAATTTGATGTTCATGCCCTACGTGAAGCATTAGCGGACGGGACGATTGACATCGTTGCCACGGATCACGCACCGCATCCGACAGAGTCCAAGGAATGCGAGTGGCAAGAGGCAGCTTTTGGAATGCTTGGATTGGAAACTGCGCTATCTATAGTTCAAAAAACCATGGTTAATACAGGACTGATGAATTGGTCTCAGGTGGCAGATCGCATGTCAATTGCACCTGCGCGCATCGGTGGTTATGACAATCATGGGCAATCTTTGGTTGCAGGATCGATAGCCAACCTGGTTGTGATCAATCCAACTCAGAAGTGGACCGTAGACCGCGATTTAGTTCTGTCTAAGTCATCTAACACTCCCTATCATGGCAAGGAGTTACCTGGTGTAGTCACTCACACCTTCTATAAAGGCACAGCAACATTAATTGATGGAAACATCACTTCAATCGGAGGCAGGTAGTGGTTAGTGCATACCTTGTTTTAGATGATGGGCGAATCTTCGAAGGATCTACATGGGCTGCAACGGGTAAAACCTTTGGTGAGGCTGTTTTCCAAACTGGTATGACTGGGTACCAAGAAACTTTGACAGATCCTTCGTACCACAAACAGGTTGTAATCATGACAGCCCCGCACATAGGTAATACAGGCGTAAACGATGCCGATAATGAATCATCCAAGATTTGGGTAGCTGGTTTTGTTGTCCGTAATCCTTCACCTGTGACATCAAATTGGCGAGCTCAGAATGATTTGGAAGCAGAATTGATTGCACAGGGAATCGTTGGAATTCAAGGTGTTGACACTCGTGCGATAACGCGCCACCTGCGCGATCGCGGTGCCATGCGAGTGGGTATTTTTTCGGGATTAGAACTTACGCGCGAAGAAATGGTTGTTGAAGTTCGTAAGGCAGAGGCAATGGCAGGGGCCTATTTAGTGCGCGATGTGTCGACTCCGCATACTGTAGTGGTTCCAGCAATTGGAAAAAAGAACTTCACTGTCGCAGCACTTGATTTAGGAATCAAAGGCGCTACACCTCGAGCACTGGCTGAACGCGGTATCGAAGTGCATGTAATGCCTTTTGACTCTTCAGTGGCCGAAATCATGTCAGTAAGGCCTGATGGAGTGTTTCTTTCAAACGGTCCGGGAGATCCTTCAACAATGACCGATGTCATTGAGGTAGTCCGCGAATTACTGCTAGCTGAAATTCCTTTGTTTGGGATTTGTTTCGGCCATCAGATTCTTGGACGCGCTTTAGGCTTTGAAACTTATAAGCTCCAATTTGGTCATCGTGGTATTAATCAGCCGGTGATTGATAAGAGCACAGGCAAAGTCGAGATAACATCACACAATCATGGTTTCGCGGTGAAGGCACCGACGGATTCTGAGTTCTCAACTGTTTATGGCCGGGGAGAAGTAACTCATGTATGTCTTAACGACGGAGTCGTCGAGGGTCTACAACTATTGGATAAACCAGCTTTTTCCGTTCAATATCACCCAGAAGCAGCTGCCGGACCTCATGATGCTGCTTATCTCTTTGATCGATTTGTTGATCTAATGTCAATGAAGGCAAATGCCTGATGGGACTTGATGCAACGATCAAGAGTGTCCTAGTAATTGGAAGTGGACCAATTGTTATTGGCCAAGCCTGCGAATTTGATTACTCCGGGACACAAGCGTGTAGAGTTTTGCGCGCCGAGGGTATTCGTGTCATTTTAGTCAATTCAAATCCAGCGACAATTATGACTGACCCAGAATTTGCAGATGCAACATACATCGAACCGATTACTCCGGAAATTATCGAACAAATCATCGCTCTTGAAAAGCCTGATGCAGTATTAGCGACTTTGGGCGGACAAACAGCTCTGAACGCAGCGATTGGTTTGTACGAGCGTGGAACTTTGAAAAAGTATGGAGTGCGACTCATTGGTGCAGATGTGGATGCAATTCAACGTGGCGAGAATCGTGAATTATTCCGTGGAATCGTTGAAAAGGTTGGTGGAAAATCAGCAAAATCCAAGATCTGCCACACGATGGAAGAGATTATGGAAGCAGTGGTTCATCTTAATTACCCAGTTGTTGTGCGCCCATCTTTTACTATGGGTGGTCTGGGTTCGGGAATTGCCTTTAATGAACCAGAACTACGACAAATTGCTGGGGCTGGTTTGCGCCATAGTCCGACTTCTGAGGTTTTACTCGAAGAATCTATTATCGGCTGGAAAGAATATGAACTTGAAGTCATGCGTGATCGAAAAGATAACGTCGTAATTGTTTGTTCTATCGAAAATCTAGATCCTATGGGAGTTCATACTGGGGATTCAATAACTGTAGCTCCAGCGATGACATTGACTGATGTTGAGTATCAAAAATTACGCGATCTTTCAATAGATATCATTCGTGAAGTAGGGGTGGATACAGGGGGATGTAATATCCAATTCGCTGTAAATCCCGATGACGGGAGAATCATCGTTATCGAAATGAACCCAAGAGTTTCCCGCTCGAGTGCACTTGCATCTAAGGCAACTGGGTTTCCGATAGCAAAGATTGCTACAAAACTAGCTATTGGCTATACCCTTGATGAAATCCACAATGATATTACTAAGGTAACTCCTGCCTCTTTTGAACCAACACTTGACTATGTAGTTGTTAAAGTTCCTCGTTTTGCTTTTGAAAAATTTGCAGATGCTGATCATCGTCTTACAACAACTATGAAGAGTGTCGGCGAAGCGATGGCTATCGGACGATCATTCCCTGAAGCGCTGATGAAGGCTTTAAGATCCTTGGAACGCAAAGAGGCAATCTTTTCGTGGCCAAAAGTAAGTCAATCTGAATTAGCCTTCCTACTTCAATCTATGAGAATCCCTACTGAATATCGCTTGCAACAGGTACAAAGAGCAATGTGGGCAGGGGTCAGCATTGATCAGGTATATGAGGCGACAAAAATTGATCGCTGGTACTTGCACCAGATTGAAATCATTAATGAGCAGGCTTCTGTTATTGCCCAACCTGGAGAGTTGTCAAGGGATGTATTGCG
>Ga0209550_10005306_pt1 | contig 12101 bp, 9 predicted proteins | sample LauGreSuBDMM15SN_2_FD_187567 | JGI IMG/M metagenome (GOLD analysis project Ga0209550, IMG submission 187567) | Freshwater lake microbial communities from Lake Michigan, USA - Su13.BD.MM15.SN (SPAdes) (version 5) | ecosystem: Environmental > Aquatic > Freshwater > Lake | place: Lake Michigan, USA... | reverse complement strand
GCACAGGAAAAATGGGTTACAAAACGTAGGAGTTTAGCACCCGTATAACCCCTCACCCTCTCTCTGAGCGACCTGATGGCTGACCCCCGCTTTTACTGCTCCGAACCGGTTTTTGCCGGGCAAGAAATCGTGCTGCCGACGCCTCTGGCGCATCACATCCGCGTCAGACGCCTAGAGGCTGGCGATACTGTGGTGTTATTTGACGGCCGCGGGGGCGAAATTGCGGGCACACTCAGCTTTGAGGGCAAAAAAACCCTTATTTTGCTTGGCCAACACAGCCCCAGAGAGGCCGAACTCAGTGGCGAAATCACATTAATCCAAGCACTGCCCTCGGGTGACAAAATGGATTGGATTATCGAAAAAGCAGTCGAGTTGGGCGTGCACAGGGTGATTCCTGTTGCAGCGCAACGCAGCGTACTCAAGTTGTCGGGTGCCAGGCTAGAGAAGCGCCTCGAACACTGGCATGGCGTCGTTGCGTCAGCCTCTGAACAGTGCGGCCGTAACCGTTTGATGCACCTGAGTGCCCCACAAAGCCTTGAGCAGGCCATCGGCACCACAACGCCAGGGCATCGCCTGCTTTGTGACCCCGAGGCTGATCACACGCTAGCTGAGTATGTTGCGGCAAGCCAACAACAGCAAAAACAGCTTAACGCCCTGAGTCTGCTAATTGGCCCAGAGGGGGGTTGGAGCCCTGAGGAGACTGCTGCTGCTTCACGACAAGGCGTGACGAATATAAAGTTTGGCTTAAGGGTGCTACGCACCGAGACAGCCGGACTGGCTTTAGTGGCTGCAACCACCGCGCTACTGCGCTGGTAACCTGCACTCGCGCCACTATTAGAGGCTTAAGTCGCGCGGCTTTAGGTGTTCAAGCCGCCAAGCTTTAGAGGTTTACGTCGCGCAGCTTTAGACGTTCAAGCCGCCAAGCTTTAGAGGTTTACGTCGCGCGGTGGTGGCGTTGGCCAATACGGTCGCGGCTACAGTGCTACCAACGCGTTAAGACGGCTCATCGCTCCAGTTATTGACCACGCCTGGCTTGTCATCGGGGTGTTTACCAGCGTGCTGGATTCCAAAGATAAATACCCGACCATTATCGCGTGCAAACCCAACGGCATCGTTTAGCACCTGCATGAACTGCACACCGTCCATGACGATGGCAGGGTCGGCAGAGTGAAGTTTTTCAAAAACCAACACCAACCCTTCTTTTTGATCGAGCAAACTATCGCACAGGCAATCAAAAAACGAATCAAAATTTGAGCCAAAGAACTGCGGGTAGTCGACTGCCTTCACGACCGCACGAAACACCGCCGAACGGCTACGCGCCTTATCGCACTGGGCCACACACCAAGCCAGCCCCTTGTCTGCCGCTGCACCCGAAAGCAAATCGCGTCCGGTGTCAGGATCGAAATCCCCGCCATTGCGCAACAGCTGCTTTAATTTTGGATCAACCGCCTTACTCATTTCAGAGGGCTCCTAGGACAAGGCCATAAGTGTGTCGTGTAGTTTTAGCATACGACAACGACTTGAGCTTCGTCGATGGTTAATTATTCGTAGTCGAGAGGGTAAAAAACAAAAGATTACGCAAATTAAAGTAACTTGGCTTGTTGCTGCACAAGAGAGAGGTCGTTGGCCTCAATCACCGTGAGAGCTGTCATATTGACGATTCGGCGCACTGTCGCGCTCGTGGTCAGTATGTGCACTGGTGCGTTCGCACCCAACAAGAAGGGACCAACCGCCACGTTGCCGCCAGAGACCGTTTTAAGCAAGTTATAGGCGATGTTGCCAGAGTCAACATTGGGACACACCAACAAATTCGCTGAGCCTTTTAAGGTCGAGGACGGCAAAATCTTCATTCGCAGCGCCTCGTCTAAGGCGCAATCACCATGCATCTCACCGTCAACCTCAAGCTCAGGAGCCTGCGCTCGAATCAACGCAAGAGCCTGCTGCATTTTGGCACCTGAGGCCGAACTGCCTGAACCAAAATTTGAACGCGAGAGCAAAGCAACCTTCGGCACCAAATTTAAACGCCGCATTTGTGCGGCTGCCGAGATCGTGAACTCGGCAATTTGCTCAGCAGTTGGGTCGTCGTTGACGTGGGTATCGACCAGCGCCAACGTCTGCTCGGGCAACAACAAAATATTCATCGCGGCGTACGTCGAGGTGCCTTGCTGTTTTCCAATGACTTGATCGATATAACGCAGATGATCGGCATAACCGCTGACGGTGCCACAAATCATGCCATCGGCATCCCCCATTTTGACCATCGAGGCGCCAATCAACGTTAAGCGACGACGCATTTCAATCCGAGCCATTTCTTTGGTCACGCCACTGCGACACATTTTTTCCCAGTAGGCTGTCCAATATTGATGAAAGCGCGGGTCAAAATCTGGATCGGTCACTTCAACATCTTCGCCCAAACGCAAGCGTAAACCAAACTTTTCAATGCGGGCTTTCAACACTGCGGGGCGCCCGACCAAGATGGGCTTTGCCAGTTTTTCGTCAACTATCACTTGGACCGCGCGCAAGACACGCTCATCTTCGCCCTCAGTGAACACAATACGTGTCCGACCACCCGAACGAACGTGCGATTTGGCGCCTGCAAACAGGGGCTTCATAAATGCACCCGAGCGATAGACAAACTGCTCAAGCTGCTCGACATAGCCCTCTAGGTCAGCGATTGGGCGAGTTGCAACGCCGCACTCCATCGCAGCTTTAGCCACGGCAGGGGCGATGCGCACAATCAACCGCGGATCAAACGGCTTGGGAATAAAGGAATTAGGACCAAACGCCACATCATATTGACCGTAGGCCGCTGCAACCACCTCGCTTTGCTCTTCTTGAGCAAGCTTGGCGATCGCCACGACCGCGGCTTTTTCCATTTCGCGCGTGATCGTCGTGGCACCAACATCTAACGCGCCTCGAAAAATATACGGAAAACACAAAACGTTGTTGACCTGATTGGGATAATCAGAACGACCTGTGGCCATCACAATATCGTCACGCACCGCGTGTGCGTCAGCGGGCAAGATCTCAGGATTGGGGTTGGCCAGCGCCAAAATCAAAGGCTTGGCGGCCATCACCTTGACCATCTCGGGCTTGAGCACACCGCCGGCTGATAATCCCAAAAATACGTCCGCACCGCCAATAATGTCGGCAAGTTTGCGGGCATCGGTTTTTTGCGCAAAACGCGTTTTATCAGGGTCCATCAAGACGGTGCGGCCTTCATAGACCACGCCCTCAATATCTGACACCCAAATATTCTTGAGCGGCAAGCCTAAGTCAACCATTAAATCCAGGCATGCTAAGGCTGCGGCCCCAGCGCCCGACACAACGACTTTGACTTGCTTGATGTCTTTACCAACAACTTCTAAGCCGTTGATGAAAGCGGCCGACACACAAATCGCTGTGCCGTGCTGGTCATCATGAAACACTGGGATACGCATGCGCTCGCGCAACTTACGCTCGACGATAAAGCACTCGGGCGCCTTAATATCCTCAAGATTGATCCCACCGAAGGTGGGCTCAAGGCCCGCAATAATTTCGACAAGTTTGTCTGGGTCTTGTTCGTTGATCTCAATATCAAACACATCAATGCCAGCGAACTTCTTGAACAGTACTGCTTTACCTTCCATGACAGGCTTTGAGGCCAAAGGGCCAATATTGCCCAACCCAAGCACCGCGGTACCGTTGGTGATCACGCCAACAAGATTGCCGCGCGCCGTGTAACGAAACGCGTTCGCTGGATCTGCCACAATTTCTTCGCAGGCTGCAGCCACACCGGGTGAGTACGCCAACGCTAAGTCGCGCTGATTGGACAGCGTTTTAGTCGGGGTCACCGAAATCTTGCCAGGGCGACCCTGCTCGTGATACTCAAGCGCGGCCTGACGAAAGGTTTTTTCCATGGTGCTCTGCATGTAAACGATTTAAGAAGCCGATTCTAGCCCCTTTAGGTGAGGGTTTTAACCGAATACCCCTAACGGATCTAGGATGTGCTTGAGTTCTTTGTCAAGGTGTGACGCGAGCTGCAACAATTGCGCGCGCTCGCCCTCCTTTTGGGCGATCACCCCCCCCTCAAACTGTCGCGTTGAAGCTTCATCTTGCGCTGGGTCTCGCCCTCTCACTTGTTCTATACCCCGCTCTTGGTTTCGCTCAACATCTTGCGCTGAACTCTGAGGATCGAAAACAGCGTCAGGCCGCTTAAGCCAGAGCGCTTGCACCCAGCCTAATCTGCCTTGATGCCCAAACAGCAATTGCGCAAGGTTGGGTTCGTGAGCAGCCGTCGCAATCAAGGCATCCAACCGGTAGCAACCCGGCCACCGAGTCGCCTGCGCGCAGCGCTGTGCAGCGTCTGAGCCAGCCAGTTCAAACAGCTTAGGTACCAACCGCTGCACGGTCAGACTACGCAGCGGCGCTTGCGCGGTTGCTCCAAAAGGGCCAAGCACCTCAACCGTGCCGTCAGCCAGCAACACCTCTGCCCGCTCAACGATTCGAACCGCATCTGGCATGCTCGACCCTAGCGCGCACCCATCCTCTCTCTCACCCGCCTCCCAGTGGTGGCCGGGCGAAGGTGTTTCGTCTCTTCGCGCAGCACCTGATACCTTGCCCCGCACAGTTTCGGGCCAGGCAAACCACTGTGCCAAAGTCAGCTCAGGAGGCAGATCCATTCCCGCAAAAATGCCCGTTTCTTCGAGTTGCTCCACCGTGCAGCCAGCGTCGGCTCGCCAGACGCCTGTTCGCGAATCGACCAGAGATAACGTCGCCCCGGCAGGCTGGGGCGACACCCAAAGCGTCGCTTGTGTGCGGGCAGTCGCGAGTTCGCCCCCCTCTAACGTCAGTGCCACGCGATACTCTTGGCACAAGGCACGCGCATGCGCGATATCCTCAAGGCGAACCGGCTTAAGCCAAGCCTGCGGCGCTTGGGCAGAGTGCGCGTTTGAAGACGCTGTGCGCACGCTCCCTAAACACGTCCGCTCAAGCCGCGCGCAAAACTGCTCGAAAGGTGTGGGCGCGTTACGGCGCCCCATTAAAAAAGCACGTCTGGATGTTGGCGTAACCACTACAATTCAGCCTCTTACGGAGAGATAGGTCATGACAGTTCTTGCAGCACGTACCGCCGATACCGTGACCTTTCACGCGGTCGAACTTTTTAAACAAGCCACAGCTTTACAACGCAGTGGCATCGACATTATCAGCCTTGGCATCGGAGAACCCGACTTTACCGCAGCCCCGCAAGTCATCCAAGCCATGCAACTCGCCGCACAGTCTGGCAAAAGTGGCTATTCGCCCCCGGCTGGCCTGCCCGAACTCAGAGAAGCGATCGCTGGGTTCTACACAAAACAGCTTGGCACCAAAGTCGACCCGAATCGAGTCATCGTAACCTCGGGCGCAAGCGGCGCACTGTTGCTGGCTGCGATGGCACTGGTCAACCCGGGCGACGAAGTCTTGATGCCCGACCCCTGCTACCCACCCAATCGCAACTTTGTTGGTGCGGCCGGCGGCACCACAAAACTCATTCCCACCACCATCGCTAACCGCTTTCAACTCTCAGACACCGACATTGAGAAACATTGGGGGCCAGCGACACGCGGTGTATTAATCGCCTCGCCAAGCAACCCCACCGGCACCTCGATCCCGCGTGACGCCCTCACCCGACTGATTCAACAAGTTCATGCACGCAACGGGTTTGTGATGATGGACGAAATTTATCTGAGTTTGTCCTACGACGGTGCGCGTCAGTCTGCACTCGCCATCGACGACAACCTGATTATCCTGAATAGCTTTTCAAAGTATTTCCATATGACGGGCTGGCGCCTGGGCTGGATGATTGTGCCAACCCACATGGTTGAACCGATCGAAAAAATGGCCGCGAGTTTAGCGATTTGTGCTCCCACGCTGGCCCAACACGGCGCCATCGCCTGCTTTACTCCCGACGCTTTGGCGCTGTTTGAGCAGCGTCGCGAAGCCTTCAGGCAACGTCGTGATTATCTGGTGCCGGCTCTGAAAGCCTTAAATATTGATGTACCCGTGACGCCCGACGGGGCGTTTTATATTTACGGCGACATTTCAGCGCATTCGTCAGACAGCAGCGCTTTTTCGGCGGCACTGTTAAAGGGCGCGCACGTCGCCGCAGTCGCAGGTTTAGACTTTGGGCCCGCACATGCTGCGCACACCATGCGCTTTGCTTACACCACGGAGCTTGAACGCCTACAAGAGGCGATCCATCGCATGAAGGCGTTTTTAGGTTGACCGAAAGATCTTTTGCGGTAGATGACGACAGGCCTGCTCGCTGACCACTCAACCCTAGGTTGTCAGTGAGTGCCAAAAAAATAGTCTGAAGCGATGAAGGCTCAGTCTTTTAATGCGATCGAACCCGCGAGCGCCAGACGGCGTCGTTCAGAGAGCACTTTTTCTGTATAACCGCCGTCGGCGTTCGGGCCACTCGCGCCGCAATAGCAGAGCAACCCACCTGCAACCGAGCCCCGTGTGCGGATGCAATACGCCAAAATAAACGCACCAACACGAATATTAGCGACTGGGTTAAACACCATCGTTTCGCCGCGTCCAAGCTTGGTGAATTTATCGCGATGGACGCTCATCATGATCTGCATCAGCCCAGTCGGGCCGCCGACCTGACCACCCGCATACGGATTAAAACGCGACTCCGTCGCGATAATCGCAAGCAGCAACAGAGGATCGACTTTTAACTCATCGCCCACCACATAGGCGGTTTCAACAAACATTTGGGCCGCTTGGTTTGCGACCAAATACTTACGAGATAAGTATTGAATTAGAGCGTCTTGCTGATTTTGACTTAAGGCATGACGCTGCAACACCTGTGCCAGACTCGCGCCACTGCCTGACGCAGGCGCTTGTGCCGCCGCGGCCAACTCATGCTGCACCGTTGCCACAGGGGTCTTTGTGGCTGCGACCGGTGCTTGTGGCGCTGCCGCCGCTGGGGCCGACGCTGTATTGGTTGCTGTGCTGTTTTGCTCAGTCGAGCTAGGCAGCGACGAACTGATCGCGAGCGCCAGATCTGCCCGTGACGTTGCGCTTGGAGTCGTTGACGCGACCACGGGGGGCGAGCGCACCGCTGCCGAGGGCGGCAAGGTTTCACCCCGTATCGGCTCTAAATCAACGGCGGCAACGATCGTACCAATGGGTGCGCTCGTGTTTGTCGTTGCCAACGGAATCAAGGCGTCTGGCACGAGGGCATAAAGTAGAGCCGAATGAATTTGCAAGGCCTGCCCGCGCAGCGTGGGCATCGTCAGCACCATCGTGCCAGCCACCAGTACTGAAATCCCAAGGTAGATCGCGCAAGTTCGCACAAACTCTGACAGATTACGGTAGAGCCCGCTCACCAATTGTTGTGTCACGACCCAAGCAGGGGTGAGAGTCATCATGTTCGAACCTCAGAGCGTACGGCGACCTGACGACTAAAAAGGTTCAAGCGCTGTAGGGTCATGATTGCTTCACCTTGGGGTCAAGCATGGCGGGTGTTAACCTTGTGTGCATCGTAGAACTGTAACCGTTTTGGCGGATCAAGACCTTGAAATACAAAGACTTAAGAGATTTTATTGCACAGCTTGAGCGCTCGGGCGAGCTCAAGCGCATCAGTCAACCAGTCTCCACCTCGCTTGAAATGACTGAGATTGCAGATCGCGTCCTCAAAGCTGAGGGCCCAGCCCTGCTCTTTGAACGGGCCATTCACAACGGCAAACCCGCCTCGATGCCCGTCTTGGCAAATTTGTTTGGCACACCCGCCAGGGTAGCCCGTGGGATGGGAGCCGAAAACGTCAGCGCCCTGCGTGAGATCGGTGAACTGCTCGCGTCGTTACGCGAACCCGAGGCCCCAAAAGGTTTTCGCGACGCCCTCGCCAAAGTCTCGATGCTTAAAGCAGCCTTGTGGGATATGAGCCCCAAAACCGTTCGTGGCGCACCCTGCCAAGAGATCGTTTGGGAAGGCGACGATGTGGATCTGAGCAAACTGCCCATTCAAACTTGCTGGCCAGGCGACGTTGCACCCTTGCTGACCTGGGGCCTGGTGATTACTCGGGGGCCCAACGCTCGCCGCCAAAATTTAGGGATTTATCGTCAGCAAGTCAGTGGCCGCAATAAACTCATCATGCGTTGGTTGTCGCACCGTGGGGGCGCGCTTGATTTCAGAGACCACGCACTGGCACATCCCGGCACGCCCTTTCCCATCGCGGTGGCTCTGGGTGCCGACCCCGCCACCACGTTGGGCGCTGTCACACCTGTGCCAGATAGCTTGTCTGAGTATCAATTCGCAGGTTTGCTACGCGGCGCGCGCACGGAAGTCACCAAGGCAATTGGCAGCGAATTGTCGGTGCCGGCGACCGCCGAGATCGTTCTTGAAGGGCACTTGCTTCCCAGTTCAGATCCACGCGCAATCAAACCAGTGGCCCCTCAAGGCGCCAACCCGCCGCCTGCCTCTGACTATGAGTTGGCGCTTGAGGGCCCTTACGGCGACCACACAGGCTATTACAACGAGCAAGACTGGTTTCCGGTCTTTACCGTTGAGCGCATCACGATGCGTCGTAACCCGATTTATCACACCACCTACACGGGCAAACCGCCCGATGAACCTGCCGTATTGGGGGTTGCACTCAATGAAGTCTTCGTGCCGATCTTGCGTCGACAGTTGCCAGAGATTGTAGATTTTTACTTGCCGCCCGAAGGCTGCAGCTATCGTTTAGCGGTGGTGTCGATTCGCAAACAATACCCGGGCCACGCCAAGCGAGTGATGTTTGGCTTGTGGAGTATTTTGCGCCAGTTCATGTACACAAAATTTATCGTCGTCGTCGATCAAGACATCAACCCGCGCGACTGGAAAGAAGTCGTCTGGGCGATGACCACACGTATGGATCCCGTGCGTGACACACTGCTTGTTGAAAACACCCCAATTGATTATCTGGATTTTGCGTCACCGGTCTCAGGACTCGGCGGCAAAATGGGCCTCGACGCCACCAACAAATGGCCAGGCGAAACTCAACGCGAATGGGGCACGCCGATTTCGATGGATGCTGCCACTAAGGCGCGTGTGGATGCGATTTGGGGTGAGTTGGGGCTTTAAGTTTTGCACCCAAGCTAACGCAACACCTTCACCTCAATCACCGATTTTTGACCCGAGTGCTCGATCTCTTGCTTCATTACCAAGTTAGTCGACGGGCAAAACCAATCAGTCACCTGAGATGGAATCGATGGGATTGGTAGCACCAGGCCCTGCACCTGTGCGGTGGTCGCATCTGTGCTGCGGGCATAGCGCACCGGCCAGCATTGCAACTTGCCGACCCCAGTCTGAATGGTTTGCTGCGTGCCTACGGTTTTTTCACCCATACGCACACCCACTGGCGTGGTTGGGCCCCGCTTTGGATCACCCACTGCCAAGGTGTAAGACTGGGGGGCAAACTTTTGCCCTGCGCCGTGAATCGGCGCCCCAAAACCAAACAGCCCAAGCAATTGCACATCAAAGGTTGCCGTATCCGCAGCCTTACCGGGGCGAGCGTTGGCCACGCGAGTTTGATTACCACTGACACTCAACACATGGTCGATCTCGTTCGCACCACTTAAAAAACTCATCAGCGCATATTTGGCAAACCCATTGACCTGCGCCTGACAGACCGTGGCCGAGGGTTTTTTAACCTGACTGAAGGTCAATTTAGCCGAGACATTCAACATGCCCGAGCCACCGATCTCAATCACTCCGCCGTTATGAAAAAAACGGGCTTCGCAGATGTTTGCTTGCGCACTGGTGCAAGCTCCAAGCACCACCAAGAGCATCCATACTTTGCAAGAGCGCCACATATCTTTGCCCCTCACCGAGTCACTAGCCGATTGAATAGTTTGCGCTGCATCACACCCTTGGTCAAGTGACTAGCTAGTCTCATCGCGCAGTCAACCATGCGATCAGCGCGTTTTCAAACGAGCGCGCCTCGTGGGCACGCTCGTGATTCACCATACTGACCACCACGTAGCGCTTACCGCTTGCACCCCACACGTAACCCGCCACAGAACGCACGTCACGCAGGGCACCGGTTTTAAGATGCGCCATGGATTTTGTCGCCGGATCGCGCAAACGATTACGCGTGGTGCCGTCCGAGCCAAGAATTGACAACGACGCGACATACTCAGGCATCACATTTGAGGCCCAAGCCTTTTGTAGCATCTGCGCCAAGCTTTCGGCTGACACCACGCCGTTACGCGACAAGCCAGAACCGTTATCGAGCACCATCCCCTTCATAGGCAGACCTTGGCGTGCCAAGACCTCTTGGGCGACTTGCACACTACCCACGACCGTCGCCGGACGACGGCCGGCTTCGGCACCTAGCGTCAGCAATAACACCCGCGTCATCACGTTATTGCTACGTTTGTTAATTAAGCGAATCACCTCAGAAAGCGGGGGCGACTGATGCGAGGCTACGATGATCGCCCCGGCTGGAATCGTGCCGCTGCGGATCGGCCCGGTAATGACCCCGCCTAACTCTTGCCACAATGAACGCAGTACACGTGCGCCAAATTCTTGTTGTGAGAAGGCCAAACGAAACACGTCAAACTCGCCACAAGAGACGACGGCCTTACCCGAAACACGAAACTTAACCGTGCCTTCAGTCATCGTGATGTCAGTGCTGATGTTGGGCGAGCCCGGGCACACGCCGTCTACCCACTGTACATTGCCATCAATCTGTACACCTGCCATGGGTGGGTCGACAAACGATTTCCAGCTGCGCGTACCAGGATCTGGCGAAAACACTAACCGCACAGCACCAAAACCCACCATAAAGGCATCGGGGCTCGCGTTGTAAGGGCTGTAAGCAGAACCATCAAACGTACCTGGGTCAATCGTTACATCACCAAAAATTGAACGGTCGATCACGATTTCAGGGATCTCGCGCACGCCGCGCAACCGCAGGTCACGCAGCAAACGCCAAAGATCCTGCAATAAAAAGATGGGATCACCGCCCGCACGAAGATACAGCGGGCCGCTTAAGACACCCTGTTCTGTGGCTTTCGTCTCGGCGCCAATCAACAAATTGGTGTGCCAGATGTAATTTGGCCCTAAGCGCGAAACTGCAGCGTAGGTTGTCACTAATTTCATGACCGACGCTGGATTACGCGGCAACTCAGGCGAGACAGCAAATAACTGCGGCCCGCCGACTTCTTGCACCAAGACTGATAGCGAGGACTCGGGCAGTTTGGTTTGAGCCCACGCACGGGCAAGTTCGGGGGGCAACGCAACCTGAGCACAGGCGCTGCTCGAACCAAACAACACACTCAATCCAAGTGCCATACCGCAAAGCATTTGCTTAACAAAAGGTGTTGTCGTTGGCGCCCAAATCCGCTTCAAAGCTGTCGTTCGTGCCCAAATCCGCTTCAAATCTGTGGCTCGCGCCCGAATCCAAGTTAAATCTGTAGGTCGTGCCCAAATCCGAGTTAAATCTGTCGCTCGTGCCCAAATCGGTGTCAATAAAGAGCCTGTCTTTGCCTGCAAAACTGTCATTACCGTCGCCTGTTTCTTCATATCAACCCACAGCATACAAAAAAAGTACCCCGACGGGCTTAAAATGCGCGGTCTTTCATGGCTTGTTCTACGAAAGCGCCTCAAACCACCCTAAACCGCCACCGACCGTATCGACGTGACCACCCCACTGACCGTTGCTGACTTTGATTATGCGTTGCCCGCTGAGCTGATTGCGCAAACGCCTGCACCCACTCGCACGGCAAGCCGTTTACTGCATGTCGATGCGGCTGGCCAACTGCATGATCGACAATTTACTGATCTTCTCAGCCTGTTACGCCCAAACGACTTATTCGTGTTTAACGACACCCGAGTCATCAAGGCCCGTCTCTTTGGTCAGAAGACCACCGGTGGCAAAATCGAAGTGTTGATTGAGCGGATCACCGCCGTTGACGGGGCGCTGGCGCATATTCGGTCAAGTAAATCACCCACAGCTGGCAGTGTAGTGCGTCTGGCCGAGGCATTCAATGCACAGGTTCTCGGTCGTGAAAACGATTTGTTCATCTTGAAATTTGAACAACCCATACTCGAGCTGCTTGAGCAATTCGGCGCCACGCCCCTGCCCCCTTAC
>Ga0209550_10005305_pt1 | contig 12103 bp, 8 predicted proteins | sample LauGreSuBDMM15SN_2_FD_187567 | JGI IMG/M metagenome (GOLD analysis project Ga0209550, IMG submission 187567) | Freshwater lake microbial communities from Lake Michigan, USA - Su13.BD.MM15.SN (SPAdes) (version 5) | ecosystem: Environmental > Aquatic > Freshwater > Lake | place: Lake Michigan, USA... | reverse complement strand
GATACCAAGTACCCAGAGAAGGAACTCAACCTCATCATTGCCAAGTACCACGCAGACACAGCTGCACTACGCAGGCACATGATCGAGTACGGGATATTGCAGAGGGATGGGGAGAGTGTTTATTGGGTTAATTTGAATTTGACTTGAGACATGTCACAAACTGTTTTTGAGTAACTCTAAAAATCTATAATCCTCGTTGTCTATTCCTGAGCTGATAGAAACAAGAAGCAACAATTCTGCAATAATTCTTATTGAATTAGCTTTATCATCAATTTCTAAATGACTAGACAGACGGATGTATTTCGAGCTCAACTCTAGTTTATCCGCAAAGTTAACGGAGGAGTTTAAAACAGCTTCGCAAATTAAACGCTTCTTCTCTACTGAATTAATCAATCCAAAATCTATATCTAGAAAGAAATCATTGCGATAAGTCGAGTTGATCTCAAATTTTCTCCAATTTATACGTGGCGCCATGTATCTGAATTAACTAAAGTTATAACCCTGTAGACGCAAATTATCAGAGCCCTTCCAACTGAATAGCATGTCGCCTAGTCCAAGAAGTTTCTCAGCACCTCCGTAACCAAGTACTGTCATTGAGTCGGCAGGAGTTGGAACTCTAAGCGCAACTTTGGTGTCTAAGTTCGCGTGTATTCGTCCTGGAACTATCTTTCTGTCAGGCCTCTGTGTGGCAAGAATGAGGTGGACAAGGGTGGATCTTCCTGTCTGACAGACGCTACTGACATTATCAACAAATGATTGCATTGTGGGGCCTCGCTCAAGCATCAACTCTGCAAATTCGTCAATCACAACAACTATTGGTTCAAATAATGGATCAGATGAACGGTTGAGAGCCTCTAAGTATTCCGTTTTCCCATCCACTCTTGAATTTCGCTCTTTGGCCAATGAATTTAGCAGGGTGCGTCGTCGAGGAATTTCTTCCTGAACTAGCCATTCTAAAATAACCGCGGTCGCACTCATAGTAGTTTCTGGATTTGGAAATCTCGGGTGATAGGCCGAAGTAGGTGCCGCACCAAAATAATCCGATTCACCCTTACCGTCTACTACGATTAATTTGCTTGGGAATCTAGATTCATTAGCAATCTGCTTAATTAAACCCATTAAAAACAGAGTCTTTCCGGAACCCGTGGTTCCAGCCACCAGTGCGTGTGGCCAAGACTGTACAGTGGAGACGTGGTCATCACCGTTCAATTTTTGACCAACATATATTGGTAAATATGAATCAGTCGGCGCAGTTGAAATCTTCTTTGGCGGTAGCGGAAATCTTCGATCCATTCGCGGAACCAGAATTTGAACATAGCCCCGTCGCGTAGGATCATTTGAAATTTCGATACCCGGTACGCCTAATTCTCGGGCAATGTCTTGCGAAGATCGCTGCAGCCCAGAGAGCGGAGCTCCCGGGGTTAGTGGAATTGAAAATGCATCAAATGTTGGCCCTTCGCTCACGGTTGATTCATTCTTCAAATCAATATTCGAACTATACAAGCGCAAATTTTGGATCAGATTCGAAATTTTTCCATTTCTAATCTCTGTATCTTGATTTTGCGAATTCTCAATCTGGTCAGGGCTATTTTTGGGAACTTCAAGAATCTGGTCAATCTCCCCATAGGACTCTTTAGTAACTTTGTTGACAGAAGATTGATCAATATCTTCAACACTTGAAGAATGCGTTGGAACTGAATCTGGCTGTTCTGAGTTTTTCATATTTTCTTGAATATCATGAAATCCTTTATCGGGCACAAAACTTTCATGTAATTTTTCTGTTAGTTCATTGTAAGTGAGTTGCTTTTCGAGCAAAATCTCTTCCAGGCTTCTTGAAGAGCATGCGATAAAAACATTATTCTCGCCATCAAAACTTCGAATGACCGCTTCTTCATGTCCATTTGTGAACAATCCAACAATCAATCCTTGAATGCTCTCTAAAGCTGACGACGGGTCACCAATAAACTTTGAAAGGTTTTTGAAAAACACCTCAAATTCTGCTTTATCATCAGACCTCATATATTCCGAAGAAGCCACCGCGGCTAACTGCTCAGTGAAAGCCCTTAAGCGAATAGATTTAGTCAAAGTGTTCTCACCAACCATTAAATGTCTTAATTTGTCGATCGTGTTTTGAACTTGGTGGGAAGCGCCTTCGAAAGGATCCACTAAGGGGTCTGGGGAGCCGAAACCTTCGGATCGGGCTTTTGCCTCTACAACGAGTAACCTGACCGGTACTTCAGCTGATGGATCATTGGAAATATCTACAAGAATTAGATCCGCTCTCTGCTCTGAACTGTCAATCCAACTGTTGGTCCAATCGGTATCATCAAGACTAATTTCTAATACCAAGGAATTTTTCCGCATGAGATTCTTGGCAAATGCACGGGCAGCCATCAATCCAAATATTTCATTTACGCCAAATTTATTGTTTGACAGCTCAAACATTTTTGTATGCTGAGAACTCGCTAGGTTTTCAATAGCCTTAATCAATATCTGCTGATTCTCTTGTAACTGATTTAATGGAACGTTTGCGTTTACAAAATCTCGAATCTTCCAAACTAGTGGCAGAAGTGATCTGGTATACGTGAAACATCTGTATTCATTATCATCAAATTGTGCAATGACAGGAGCCAGAATTGTCTCGTTTGAATCTAGATAAATTTCCGGTGCTCCAACAGCTCCTGGGATTCCTACGATAGTCCATTCACTGTTCTGCACAACTCTCTCAATTAATTTACGGTGCTCCTCTTGAACTACCAAAGGATACGTAGCAATTTGAGTTGATTCTTGTCCTGCAACCCTAAATAGCAGATTAATGTCGTCATTAGAAGCATCTGGTGCAACTGTAATTTGTGGTTCATAAAGTTGTTTACCGTCATGGGTCACGGCCTTAGGCTTTAGGTTTAAATCAATTTTTCCATGAGCACCCGTTTGAATCGAATTTATAGTCGCATTTAATGAAGGCAAGAACAAAATAGAAATATCAAAATCTTGCGAGCCATCAACGACATCAAGCAGGTCTTTGGCATCATGGAATGCAATTAGATTGTCAAACTCATCAGATTCTTCTTGGCCCGGAACATCCTTCGTCCTTAAAACAGAGAGAGCACTCAGGTCATCGTCTTGTTGAAATTTAGATAACGATGAGACTAACTTCTTAACACCACCACCACTAGGTGGATTAAGTATTAGTGTCGAAACTCCGAATGTGGACCAAGTGTGCGAGTCGAAATAGGCCCTCACAGATCTTTGTATCGCACTCACAGACCCAGTCAAGGGCTGAATTGCATCAACTTCTACTAAAGTAAATTCACAATTTCCATCGACAGCAGTCTTGAATTGCAAATTATCCTTATCACTTGTTGCTGCCCACACGCGATACATGGGAACCGCACGGGACAATGCCCATAAGGCAGAGGAAATGTTTTCAGGATCCCATGGGTCTGTCTGCATCTCATTTGCTAATTGACTTATTGGTTTAAGTCGCCATGGGTGCCAAGGAGCTAGGGTAACTTTTTCGTATTTTGCTTTAGGCGTAAAGAGTGAATTATCTACTGTCTCATTCCTATCGTGTTTTCTGATCCACGCGGCATCAAGAAAATGTAGGAGTACGGCATCATCTTGATTTAACTTCTTGTCAACAGCGGCAGCCCTAAGGAGTGAATTCCAGTTCTGTAGATACTCATTTACCAATACCCGCAATTCCTCTGAAATAAAAAGTAGAATTAACAGATCTTCATCCGGCGCGGATAACAATCGGTAGGCTCTGAGAAGATTAACGCGCGAATCTAAGTACCTTTCTACCTCGTCAATTAAATTGTGCGTAGCAGCCCAAGTACGAAATGCTGAATTTGAGAAAACATTTTGCGCAAGTTGATTATCTAGATTTTCTCCAAAGATAAAGAGTGGTACTTTCTCTGATTCATCCTTTTTTAGGGATACATCAGAATCAACTCTGCCGACCAATTTTTGCCAATGTTCCAAGTGGGTAGATTCGCTACCGGAAATACGAAATGTAATTTTGTTTGTATCAATCAGTACCTCTGAATTCAAGGTCCCGTTTAGCCAATACTCTTCACCTAAATCGTCGATTATTGATTCGATGCAATTCTTCTTAAAGTCAATTTCTTCCAAGTATTTTTCGTCACGCAAAATTCCAATCAATGGCTTACCGGCTGAACCCGTTCCCGTTCCAGTTCCAGTTCCAGTTTCATCCTCGTCTAGTTGAAGCAATTCTAAGATCTTTGGCAAAGAAGTTTGAGATAAATCCTCTGGTTTCTTTGTTGAGATCCAGCGACGAAGCGATTTGGCTTCGCTTATCTTTGACTTCTTTAACTTCTCATGGAATTCGACATCGTCTGGGGACTGTGATCGCTCGACTAAATTTGCATTTACAATGAAGCGTCTCTTAAAATCTTGACTACCAATGAGTTTGTCGTCCGGCATCAAGTCGATTTGAAAAAGACTATCTTGAAAAGTTGAGAGCGGAACCGAGATATCGGTTAACATGTCAACAAGAATCGCAGCGTTAGCTGGATTTGCTTCACCTTTAGAAATTTTTGAAATGACTAAATCGGCAAGTTCGGTGCGAATTTTCGAATCATGGTTCTGATCAAGATTCTTAAACGCGTCTCGTACTACACTCTTCCATTCTTTTGCAACTGAATCTTCATTTAAAACCGAAGCTAAATCGCGTAATCCAGACTCCTCAGAACCTATAGCCAGCCCTAGCAAAACAACGGGTTTTGAATCTGATGTTCTAGAATTTCGCAACTCTGTGAGAATCGCTGCGTCACGTTCAATTGGAAAGTTGGGTCTAGAGAAAATATTTGAACTGTCGTAAGGACTTAACAAACCAATCAAAATGTCGTTGTTTTCATCAAAAAGCGAATTCAGAGCATTTTCAAGTGGGTAATCAGCTGAAAGGGCAATTCTAATAAACTTATCGGGGGATTTTTCCAAACTCTTCTTGACGGCTTGGAATGCAGCTGTTTGCAAGGATTTACTCATTAAATGTTTCCTCCCAGTAGTGCTGTGGAACCATCAGAATATTGCCTCGCTAAGCCAGCAGAAACTAGTCTCGATGAAAGAAGGCGTTCACTCTTTAGAAGTAAATCGCGGATTTCTAAACGACGTCCCGCGATTCTTTCAAGTTGATGAATCGACTCTTCACCCACACCGGAGTAGCCAAGAATTAGGCCAAGTTTGTCATAGACTTTCTTAACAAAATCTTCAATCGGCATGTCTTCTTCTCCAAGAAATGAAACTAGCGCAGTTAAGAAATTAGAATCTAGCACGAGCCGAGGGTCCTCGCGTCTTGAGGGCCAAACAAAACCAGTTTTTGTTCCCAAACTTCGAATACCACTTCTCAGGTGCGTCATAGGATAAATCGATTCAACTAGTTCAAACATCTTTTCTTTTCCAAAATGATTCATAATTTTTATAAATTCCTGCGCAGATTGTCCTGACGTATATTTAGTCGCAAATTCTCGCGCGAATAAATCCCAATCTCGAGAAGGACTCAATTTTTCAAGATCGCTCACCATTCCAAGGAAGACCTTATTCAGGCCTAAATACGAACGCTCAATCGTGTCCCTAAGAGACATTATTGCAAGCATGGACAACTTCTGCTCGATAGTTGAGCGACCACCAATGTTTCCCGTATATACAAAAGTTCCTAGAATTCTATGTGGCTCAGTCTCTGAGTTCAGATTGCGCTCTTCTGCACATGCATCAAACATCATTCCCAGCACAACAAATACTCCTAATAATGTGCTCAATTGACGAATAACTTCCAGCTTGATGTGTAATGGTTGATCTAGTTTTTTACTTAGCCCGTTAACGATAATTTCTCCAACATTTTTACCAACACTTGTATAACTCTCAGAACTCTCGTTACGCGATGATCCATCTTGAGAATCTTTCATAAGCAGATCGAAAAGTGACTTAAGAGAAGAACTCTCTCCCGTTTCGCTATAAAACGCTTTGAGAAGATCTGTAATTAAGTCTCGATTCTCTACACCTATTGAATGCCATAAATTAATCGCATAACCATCATCAGAAGGATCTCTACCGATGACTCTTTCAGAAATCGGATATGGCGATGCCATGGACTGAAACACATTTCCATCACTGTCGAATATGGTTCGAATTAACTCTTGAAGAGTATCCGAGTCTCTCTGCAGATTTTCACCTGATGTATTAAACAGATTCGATAGTGCACCCTGCTCCCTAATCCAATTCTTTAGATCAGATTTTAGGGAACCTTCCCCAATAGCATGAGAAATGAAGTTATTCGAAATATGAATAGGAGTTGGTTTGGTCGGATATTTAGCTGGAATTAGGGGTAAGCGACTTTTCACGATTTCTCGGAAAAGAGATGGATTTGGAGAATCAAGTGAATCTCTCTTCGCCTTTGCCATTACCTTTTCACTCTTTCTAAGTGACTCTTCCCGACAATTCTGAAAGCAGTTTCAGAAACTGAATCCACGGAATGAGTTGTTAGTAAGTAAATAACATCCTGGTCTTCGATTAAGTCTTTATCAAAGACTTGAAGAAAAAACCTGCGTAGAGCGTAATCGGCGTCATCATACTTCCTACGCTCCGTTGATATTGGTCGCCCTTGTATTAATGCAGCAAACAAGTGAGTCGTGAGTTCTAGTGAAGCAGAATTCGAATTCTTTCTCTTTAAATAAGCACGATTTCCTTCCTCGGTACCGCCTAACAGATTAGCGACAACAAAGGATCTTCGAATCTCCAGATCGCGGCGGGGAAAATTGCCTAGTCCAATTAATGACTTAGACCTCTTAGATCGCTTTTGCGTGGCAAAATCAATCCACAACGAGAGTGAACTTTTGTCTGAAACTCTGGACTCTCTCCAAAAGTAGGAATTCATAGATTGAATGAGTAGATCCAATCGCTTCTCCCTTAGAACTTGGCGTTCCAAATCTCCTGTACGTTCCCCTAGAAACACAGGCTTCGTTCCACCACTTGCACGTATCGCAAAAGCCGTTTGTATTTTTAACCAAAGTAGAAGATCTGAAATTTCAGTCGCAGATGACAGTCCGACTGGCGTTGCACCCGGATCTACGAATTTATAATCCTTTGAAAAGGCAATACTCATTATCTTTTGCCAATCTCCTCGAAACAAATGAGGAGTAATTTCCGGCATAGGTAAGATCGTTGGGCGATGATGAGAATTCAACTTTGTTGAAATAGAATTATGTCCCTTAAAGATTCTCCAAAACCATACTGAACTAGGGACTGGGCCTGAGCAGGTTCCTCCAAGTAAAACGTCAATAACGAAATTCCATAGTTCGCGATACGTCACTTCGCCCGATCCAAAGGCGCTCTTAATCAATTCGACGACCAGAGAAGCCATTTTTTCATCAAGAAGTTCTAGAGCCTCGGTCCTTGGGCATCCAAAGCCATGATTGTGCTCACAGTTTTTTTCGGAAAATAATACAGCTTTTTTAATTTCTTGATTTGTCAAAATTCCGACTAATGACGTACTTACTGGATCGAATCCTGCAATATCTACAACAATAATTCCGTCCACAACATTAATTTTTTCACCATTTTGGAGTGACCGTAAACTTTCCCAAACATTTGGTAAATACTCACGTATTTCTTGAGTTCGTAAAATCCCCTCATTTGCCGCAATAATAAATTGTGTATTCGGAATATTACTTTCCTTAAGATATTTAGCACGGTCTCCAGGAATAGCGGTTAAATCCTTGGTAACACATAAATTAATTTTTGGGTTTAACTTTTTGACTTCCGCAACAACATACTCAATTAACATAGTTTTACCGCCGCCAGCGGAGCCCGAAATGACCATACTTCTTCCATTTGAAAGAGCGCCGATTAAATTTTCTTCTAGCGTAGATTTTGAATTCAACAGAGATCTTGTCTGATAAATACTAGTTCTGACTTCAGCAGACAACGATTCGCTAATCTGATTACCAAGTAAAGCTTCTAGAAGTTCCGCTGATGAGTTAATTTCTGACACTTAATTGCCAATATTTCTTTGACGATTTTCTGCTACCCCAAGCCACTTTTCTCGCCACAAACTTAACGCTACTCCTTCATATTCTTGAGCTGTCTGTGCTGGCATGCCATCATCCTTCCATTCCGGAGATTCCCCGCCAAGTACAACACCCTGCGAGTTTGAAAGAAATAGGCAACCATATACGGGCCTTGTTACGTCAGCATAAAGCGCATTTGCGTCTATACCTACATGACGTGCTGCCGATTGTAAGATTCTTTGCCTCTTTGCGCCGCCACTTCCATACTCACGCGAAATTCCTTTATCGCCCATTCGAGAATTTATCTCCACGGCAAATGACATCGTCCTATTACTAATGTGACTCATGGTCTGACCTTGGGTTAAGCCAAGTTTTTGCAATTTTACCGATCCTTCACCAAGAGGAATTCTTACCCGGTTGTATTGAGAACTGTGGTTTGGGAATAATCCCTTTGTGGTGGTCAAAAATGGTCCAAACCTTGGTAGCCATTTCTCAATTTTATACTTGTCAAAACTTCCAGCTAGGAGGACCCCTATGTCCCTGTCTAGAGTTGCACGAACGAGTGGATGATTCATCATCATCGCTACCAATTTCCCTCCCAAAAGATTTCCAAATGGGGGCAATGCTCCGCAAATTACTACCTCGGTGTGGACACGATTTAGGGTTACGTCCTTGATTGCCCTCACTGCTGCAGCTACATCTTTTTCGTTCCACCGGTCATTTGTAGATAAAGCGAACTCGCCGGAATAAATCCGATTCAAATAACTTATACGCTTTCTAACCGAAGGATCTAAGTATCTGTCTCTAACCGATTTATTGTCTAGAGACAGAGAAATCCAAGCCTTTGTAAACTCATCAAGTTCTAATGTTGGATCAATCGGTAAATCACTTGGAATTATAGCTTTTCGTAATTCGAAAAGCCGATTTTTCATTTTCACATTTAACAGGCTCTCTTTTTCAGGGATTGAAAAACCTAGTGTCAGATCTCTGAGTGGACTATAAGGAGCATCATCTCCTACCTCCATAATTCCAACAGGATGCTTAACACCTTTATTTGTAATCCAAAGGATAAAACGTGCGCTTCTGCCCTCTCGTCCGCGATATGGCATCGACCATGTGGTGACACCTTGTCTAAACAGATCGGATGTTTCATTATTCTTCGGAGAAACTAATTCAAGGCGCAACTCGCCATTTCTTAACATTTCCAACGCGTCTTCCGAAGTTGTAGGTGCGAAATAGGAAATTTCACTAGACTTGAGAGAAGTCATCGCATCACGCAAATTCTCAGAGTTTTCATTCCTGTTAATTAAATCCTTCGTCTTTCCAAGCCAAAGTTGCGATTCCAGCACATCGAGGGTGCTTCCCCAGGAAATTAAGTCTTGAATTGCGCTTAATGCGAATAGTAGGTGCAGTTTACTTTCCTTGAGATCTTGTATCTGTGCAACAACTTCGCAGTTCTCAGATTCTAGGAAGTCCAGCACTGATTTTTCAAATTCTGGAATAGAGTAATTGGACAGTTGTAGCATGCGATTTAGTTGTCTTTGGGCATGAGAATCGCTCAACAAGATCTGATACTTTTCAGTCTCAACTCTCGATGAATTTGAATTTATGGAGAAATCATTTAGATTTGCACTCATTACGTTATAGGACTGAAATACAGCCTTCAACCTCCTGGAATGCTCGTGTGCAATATACCCTCTGCGCTCAAGATTACTGGAGCTTGATCCTTTTGGAAACCCTAGAGGTCGAGGATATTCCATCTTTTTAGTACTTTTGTCTTTACCCAATAAATCTAGAGTTGTTTCTTCGTATCTCGATTCCATCGATTCCCCTTTCCCCTGGGAGTTAGTTTGAAATGACTGATGTGTTATTTCCTCCTAGGATTCTAGAACCAAACACTGACAATTTTCCTACCTTGGAAAAATTGACAAAATCATGGTCCTGCGATTTTTTCAAACGCTTCAAAAGTTCAACTGCATTCTTCGAGCCCAAGTATTGCAAAGGTCTATTTACTCCCTCTTTTTTGCCGCAAATACGTCTTCTCAAGATTTCTTTTGGCAAAAAATTATGGTCTCAAAAGACAAAAGGCTTTCAGGCTTGTAGAGTTCGACCAAGACATGCGAAGTCTCAAGTGCCCAGCTGATTAAATCTTCGCTCCCCACCTCCACCAAAAGGTACGGGAGCTCCCAAACTCAGATAATGAGAGTCTTTCGAATCCATACTGCGAATTGATGGTACAAAATCAGGGATCTTGAATTCTCTTGGGGGTAGTCGCAACTCTTCATCCTGGAAAGTTCCTGAGATAGCGTAAAAGTATCGCTCACCAGAATTTAGTTTAGTTAGGGTTGTGCGGCACCTAAGTAAGTATTTTTCAGAGTCAAAATCAACCAGAAACTTCACAGATCTACATTTTGACTCACCATCCGAAGCACTCCAAACTCTGAGTGAAGACTCCGAGAACTTAAGATTCGGAGACGAACTGAAGTCTATGCTTGCCATTCCCCCATTGGTAACTTCGACTCTCCCGTAATTCAAAAGGGGTTTAAACCGATTCAAAACTCCAACAATTGACGTACTTGCCTCAAGGATGGAGTTCTTTCTAACAATATATTCATGGTTCGAATTTGAACAAGTGCGCAAGATTAGTGAATACAATGTTTCTAAAGATGATTGTTGAGTATCAATGTCATCTAAAATAGTTATAGCGAGATCACCCTTTAGAGATCTTCCATAAGAAATTAGTAACTCTTGTGATCCAAGAGACTTTTTCTCTGAGATAACTCCTAAATCTATTTCGAATCGAAACTTTAAAATGTCAAAATTGGAGAAATATTTTCGTAATGAGAGTGGAACTTCGGGAATGCCAAAATTACCTTTTTTGATGGCCAGGTGTGCGTACATAGAAGCTAAATCAGTGACACTATTATTTGTAGTTTCACTCTTAAGTAATTCCGTGCACTTTTGCATCAAATACTTAGCTACTTCAGGGCATGTTGCGTCCAGGTCGACATTCGCAACTTTTGATAATTTATACAAATAAACATTACTCGAGTGATCGGACTTTTTATTTAACTTCTTTTTTGGATTAAGCTTTTCACTTTTTGCTGAAGCTAATTTCTTTTGGATTTCATGAATGTAAGAATTGACTATTTGACGCTCGCGTCTCGGCCAAGAGGTTAGGTAACTTAGGTCACTAAATATCTTCACCTTCTCTTGATTACTCATCTGAGCTGACTTTGCCTTAAAAAGGCGACGTAAGATTGAAGGTCGCAGTTCACTAGGCAATTTCTTATGCCTAATGAGATTCACTAACATTTTTTCTGGAATCAACTTATAAAGTTCTTCCATCAAGGGAATGGGTAAGTCCTTGTCGTTCACTACTCTATGGATTTCTGCTTTAGTCAAACTCTTTATCCACTTTCTTTGAAGAGCAGGATTGATGAGCATTTCTGCTGGGTAGTTAACCGACTCTTTCTCCAACATCATTAGTCCTTTGCCAATTACGTAAGATCCCATTGAAAGCCACCTGCTCTCCCCCAGGGAAAGTCTTTTCCATCAGACGTAGCTATGTCTAGTGTCCGAAGGTAATGCTTTCCCTTGTTTTTGGTCAGGTTTGAAAGAGTGAGTTTTACTGGTGCAGTAACCCTCTTCCCCTCTGCGCAGCTGGGTTCACACAAGTTTTCAGAGTAAATCCCTATTCCCGTAGCTCCCTCTTTGCTCCATGTGCTCCACTGGATCTTTTCGACAAAGATCCCTCCGTCGGCACATGTGATGGTAATGCTTTCTGGCTTGTATTCAGCTGTTTCGCAGTCCCAGGTCAAAACCTGTTCAGGGGTGATGGATTTAGATTGTTGGGTTGAGAACAAGTTCACTGCAAGTGCGGCGGATAGGAACACCGCACCTGCAGTGATGGCGACTCTGGATTTATTCATCATTAATGGTCTCTTCCAGAGTCTTAATACGGCGACGGATCTCGCCAGCTTCTGTGACTCGACCCTTGGTGGTCAAGATATTTGCAATCTCCTTCTCAAGTTCGATTGTCAGATCCCAATCAGGGTTGGCAGTTCTTGAGTTCA
>Ga0209550_10005300_pt1 | contig 12110 bp, 5 predicted proteins | sample LauGreSuBDMM15SN_2_FD_187567 | JGI IMG/M metagenome (GOLD analysis project Ga0209550, IMG submission 187567) | Freshwater lake microbial communities from Lake Michigan, USA - Su13.BD.MM15.SN (SPAdes) (version 5) | ecosystem: Environmental > Aquatic > Freshwater > Lake | place: Lake Michigan, USA... | reverse complement strand
ACTATGAGGTGGATACTGGGGATACATTATCGCGGCGTGGAATTAATGTGTGCGGCGGACCACAGGGTAGAAATCCCACAGACACACTTTCACGTTCACACATGCCGATCTGCCTGGTGCGAAGCCAAAGCTAGCTCTCCGGTGGTGGCGAGACGCGAGGCGCGCATACCCAAGGTTTTCCCCACAGCCCTCTTCACGCTGGACGAAGCTCGAAGGTCGACTCCCTCCGACTCCCCTGCAGCGGCCCGATGCCGATCGGGTCGTACATAGGCCGTTCGTGTCCCATCGTGCCACCACTGCAAGAAGTGGTGTTCCCAAGACCGAGTATATCGGCACTGGAGAGTGCCGTACCACTTGTGGATGATCGCCCGCTTGCTTGCTTGGCCGACAAGCTCCTGCGATCGGAGCCTGTACGCATCGTCTTCTATGGAAGCTCAGTCACGGCAGGGATTCGATGCAACCACAAGCGCCAGCGGAGCGTCAACTTTCCACAGCAAACGGTGCAACTTCTCGAGCAAATCTTTCCGCGGTCAAACGTGACCATCGATGTCTACGGATACCCTGGCGCGTCGCCGAGCTTTCTAAGGGCTTGCCACAGCACGCTGATGCGCACCGATGCCGCCGACCTGTACGTCATCGAGATGACCGACAATCTCGCGGACGGGTATTCCGGTGTTGGCCAATCGGTTGAGGCGCTCATGAGCTCGGTGCAGCAACGCGCTCCGAATGCAGCACTCGCGCTGCTGGCGCCCATTCCGCAGCGATGCGTGCGCGCGCTGAAGCGCATGAAGCCCTTTCAGCACGTACCGAAGGACGACGCCTCGACGCTGCGAATCTTGCGCGAAGACTGCTTCAGCAATAACACCGTTGCCGCGAGTTTTGAGGACGTAGGCGCTGCTCACAGTGTGACGACCATCTCAGCGCGTCACCTCATCCGTGAGGAGCTCTTTGACAAGCCAGCAGCAGCCACCGCTACCATTGGCCGACTGCACTACGATGCGGTTCACCCAAATGGCGCAGGAAACTGGGAACTCGCCGTCGCGCTCGAGCATGCGATTACGCGCTACGCTCGGGCCGGTTCATCCTCGCAGCGTCGTTCCGCGTGCAGCGTGCGACCGGCAGGAGCGCTTGAGATTGCAAACATCTTCGCACCTCGCAAGCGCACCACGGACGCGATGGTCTGCGCCGTGGGTGAGGAACTGCGACAGTACGTGCTGCGCGCCTCGGGCTGGACGTACATTGTCGAGCGAAACGCTCAAGGCTTACCTAAACCGGGGTACATCGCCGTCGAACCCGGGTCCATCATGGACCTTTGCTATCGGCCCGAGCTCAAGAAGGAGAGCATGGCTACCGCTGGGCTCCATTACCAGGTAACTGTTGCATGGAGTCTCGGCTACCTGATGAGCTACGAGCACATGGGCCAGATGCGGGGCGAATGCCTCAGTCAAGTGCAAGGAAGTAGCTGCACATGCGGCTCGCGTGTGTTCAACGCACACTGGCGGTTGCCCGTGTCGCAGCCGCACGTCTCGCGGCTCAAGCTGCAGATCCATTACGGTCGCAAAGATGCGACGGGCCTGCTCGTTCCCAGAGCCGCAATAGGAGCAGATGCTGCTGCGGCGGCTTCTATGTGTCCATGCATCATTCGCCTCACATTGCTCAACGAGACCAGTAGCAATGGCAAGAAGTTCAAGCTCGTGTCATTGATGAGTGGCTTCTACACGGGCACGATCGTATCCGACGCCGTGGGATGGGCGGCGCGTTATGATCTCATGTAGATCGTTGGAAACGATGACAAAACATTAATCTCGACACAGCGGCGCGCTGCGGTTAAATAAAGTTAAAGGACGTCTAGCGCTCTAGCCCGCTCTAGGGATCCTCCATCCACGGACCCCTCAAACGCCGGCGTCACGCTCTCGCACACGCTCAGGTCGTGCGGTGCCCAGTGTCGCTATATCATTCACTTCCTTGTCTTTTCCCTGCGCTGCGCTCTTCCCTCAGCGGCCATCACGACCGTCCGACGACCGCATGCGCAACCGATCTTCAACCATAATGCGATGAACATGTCCTGCAATCATCCACATTGCCCGACACGTCAGTCGGGCACTCACTTCTTTCACAACCCTTCGTCATCATACCTCGCCAGCACTTTGCAGACGCAGCCTTGCAATCTGGGCGCAAGGTTTCCGCAATCGCACGCCCACCGAAGCCAAGCAACGAGCTTAGTCCTTCTTGACAATCGGCTCGATGCGGAATTCGTAGCCGGTGGCAAGCTGGAAGGAGGTGGCCGTGCGCACAACATTGGTCTTGTTCGATTGCGCTGCCGGGTCCGAGCGCGTGCGCGAGCCGTCATCCGTGGACTTGCGCTGGTCCATGACCGCCTGCTTGGCGGATTTCGTTGCGTACGGGTTGTTCGACAAGTCGATGATGTTCATGTTGATGGTGGAGCGGTAGGCCTTGGTTCCTGGCTTGAGGGCAAGTTCGAGCGCGCGCATGCCGTTGTTGTCGATCTTATTGTCCGAGACATCGAGAGAGTCGACCATGCCGCACGAGCCCGAGGCCATCGAGGCGCAGAGCAGGATGAGGTCTGCCGAGGTCAGCCCGAGCTTGGGCAGCGAGATGTTGCTCAGCAGCGGGATGCGCTCACCTACCAATGATATCTTCGGAAATTGTTGGCTGTACGCGACGATCGCGATCGTCGTGGCCGCTTCATGCCCAAACGGGCAAGGCATCCCGAAGCTGACCGACTGGAGCTCGCGCAGATTTGTAGGCGCGGTCGCGAGCGCCTGCGCGAGCAGCCGTGCACCGTCGGCCTCGATCGTATTAGACTCGAGCGTGAGGTGGCGCAGCTTCCTTTGGTAACCCTCCCCCAGCCGGGCTGCGAACTCGCTCACGAAGGCGCGGCCGCTCTCAGTCGCGACGTCCCTGAAGATGAAGGTGAACTTCTTGAGAGAGGTCGGTAGGGAGCGGGCGAGCGCCTTGGCCATCGACTCGTCGAATGGGGAGCAGCCGGATAATAAGACAAAGGCGTGCGGAGTGCCCGACTGCTCGATGGCGCGGATGCAACTTTGGTACGCCGGCCCAGGGCCGAGGTTGGCAGAGTTACGCAGGGTTGCGAGTGCCACACGCCCAGCAATAGCCCGGTCGACCTGCAGGTAGGCCTCTTCCTCAGCGGACTGCGTCACGCCCAGCGGCCCATTCTCCCGATAGATTTTGAGCCACCCGGCGTTCCATTCATCCAAGTCAATCTCGCCATCCTTGTTGGTGTTGACTTCGGCGACGATCATATCAATCTTCGCCTCCTCTACCACGCTCGTCTCGCGTAGGTAAGCCTTCATCGTGGCGATCGGGATGCGTGCCTCCTTCTTGGCCACATCGATCTGGTTCACCTTGGCCACGGCTTTGAAGATGTTCTCACCAGCGACGGCCGTGAGGATGGCCTTCCGATCGGCTTCGACCGAGGTATGAGCTTCGAGGAGGCGAGACTCTAACCCCCTCAGAGCGAGGCGCAGCGGGAAGAAGTTTTCGCGCGTCGGCTTGTTCACTTGGCATGCGTGGAAGTCGGCCGCCGCGTAGTCCCCCTCAAGAAGACCGACCGCCGTGCAATGTCGGTGCTTGGTCCCATCGATGCGACCCGCGGTGACACGCATCGTGGTGACGCACACGTGCGTTCGCGCGGTGTACAGATCCCATTTATGGTCTGCCTTGACCAATGAGAGATAGGTCTCGTACAGGCACCACGAGCGGCGCAGGCACACCCCAGCCGCATCAAGCACCGTCACAGTCCCGATGCAGTTGCGCAGCGCCTTTTGGAACGTGGACCAATAAAAGGCCGGGTCGGGCCGCCACTGGTTGTTGGCGAAGGCAGAGATGAAATATGCGCAGTGGTCGGGCACGCCGCGGTCGCGCGCGTGCTGCTCGAGGCAGTCGAGCAGGTTGCGGAAGCTCTCACCCCACCAGCTGCACACAAACCAGACGGGCGGCTGCACGTCCTGCGCGATTCGCTCGATGTAGCTCGAGCGCTGCTCCTGCGTGCTCGGCTTGATGATGTAGCGCGTCACGTCATACATGGTCACGTCCGCCACTCTCAGCCGGCGCCCATGCACACCCATCCACCCCTCGTGGTCGCACCGAGCCTCTATGTGCCTCATAATGTCGCGCAGCTGCGAGAGCGTGATGCCGCGCTCCTCGCCCCTCGGGATGCGACGCGGCGCTCGATGCTTGTGCAGGTCGGCAAAGTCCACCGTGTAGTGGTGTGAGACGAGGTCGAGGAGCAAGTTGAGGCCTCGCTGGTCTTGCCCGAGGATCGCGCCCTGGCCAAAGCCCGCCTCATGGTACCCCTTGATCCACTCCTCGCGGCTCACCGAGCCCGAATCATCCTTGTCAAGGGTGGCGAAGAGCGAGGCGACCTTATCCGGATCGAGGCGGCCGCGGAAGAAGCGGTAGAGCTCGTCGCGCGATACGTGGCCGCTCTTGTCCTTGTCGATGATGTCGAAGACCACGTCCGGCCCCGTCCACGACTTGAACGGCGGACGGCCCACCTCGAGCTCCTTGAGGTAGGAGCCTTGAGGAGCCGGGGCCGTGTTTGGGCGCCGATTGGACTGGCTCATGTCAAACTTGACCTGCGCGCTGATCACGTCGGACTCGGAGGCCATGTAAGCTAAGTATTTGGACGTCGTCTGCCGCGGTAAGCCCATCAGATGAGCCGCACTTGCAGCATGAGACGCAGAGGCGCTCTTGATGGAGCTTGCAGATGCAGCTTGCAGATGAGTCGAACTCTTTGCAGCATGCAGATGAGTCACGCTCGCTGCGTGCAGGTCGGGCTCCCTTCTCAGCAGCTGCGGCCGATGCGACAGCTCGTGCATGGATGAGACACGGCGCAAACTCGGATTGTGGAGCTCGACAATTGAACTTGACGAACGCAGCGCTGTCGTGCGAGAGGCTGGCCGCCATCGGTCGAGGAAAGGTTGGATCGACTGAGAGTCCATCTGACTTGGCCAAGCTCCATTTCGCCTCGCCAGTTCCGGTGAGAGCACGGGCTCACCGACAAAGTGCTGTTGTGTGAGCGCCGACCCAGATGGGTCGAAGAGTGTAGCCTTGCTCGGCGACGAGATGCGTAACCCTACTCGCATGGCTTCGTCCGTCGACAAAGAGGAAAGGGTTGTAAAGCGCCTCGCCTTTTCCTCTTTGGTGAAACGTGCGCCGCAGGTGCGGGGTCGCGTTGTTTAGGTTTATGTTTCAAACAAGTTTGAGAGCAAATGAGCTCAAAACGACGCGACTTTCTCACTTGAGCCGCCACGCGGCGACCATCATGTCTTCGAAGTACTCGTCTGTCTCGAAGAGCGGGGAGATCCACTCGTACCTGTCGGCGAACTCTCGAAGGGTCACCTCGTCGTCGAGGTGGGCGGGATCGTCGCGCCACGGCGCGAGGAAGGCCAGCGCCACGTCTTCCTCCGTGAGCACCCCTTCGTGCACGCCAATGTGCCGTGAAGCGTCGTATCGGGCGGCCAGGTGCTCGGGTTTGACCTGCTTCTTGTTCGCGTCCTCCTTGAGCGCCGCGTAGGCGGAGCGCACGAGGCGCACGCGCTCGGGTCCCATGGGCGGCCCGCGCACCGCGAGTGTGAACTCGTCGAACGAGAAGAGAGGCCCTTGCTCGGTGCCACGCCCAGGGCCACGTGGTGTCGTCGCTGGGGGCTCGAACGCGTCGACGAGCGCGTTGAGATCGGCGTCGCTCAGGGTGACGCGACACAGAGTGGCAAGCGACAGGAGACCATTGATGAAGAGCTTGGCGGGCAGCGTGCCCGTAGGATAGCCTCCCTCCTTGTGCGCCGCGTACCAGCGCGCATCTGCAGCGCGCAGAGCGTCATACCCGCCAGCTTCCCGTTCCAGGCCCTCCCGGAGCCGTCCAATGGTATTTGTCACTCGACCACTCGCGCGCCCGTCGGAGCGCGGCGCGCCCACGAGCGCGCGGTGGAAGTCTTCGGCCGGCACCGAACCCGAACGCGCAAGGTCGCACCGTGCAAAGAGCGCGGCGAGCACCTGATGCGAGCGTGGGGCGACTGATGAAGAAGGCAATCAGGAGGCAATCAGAAGCAATGAGATGGCAAGCAGATGGCAAGTAGATGGCAAGCAGATTGGAAGCAGATGAGCGCGCACCTGATGCGAGCTCGGTACGGCGCCCCTGCCAGGGAACTCGTAATTGAGCTTGCGCCCGATGGTGTCGACAAAGGGGCCCAAGAGGACGCGGCCCGAGCGGTGTGGGTCGCACTCGGCGAAGTAGGCGCGCGCTGCTAGCCCCGCTCCGAGGTGGCGCGTGCCGGTGGCCTCCACCTCCCCCAGCCGGCGGCGAAGCGTCTCCTCGAGACGTTCGATGTAATGGACCTCGACGGGGACGGCGAGGGTCCACGCCTGCCCGATGACGCGCTTAGCGCGCAACTCCGCCTCCTCCGCCTCGAGCTCCTGCGCCGAGGGCGGCTTATCCCCGTACAGACGCTCCGCCATCCAGACCGCCTGCGCCGGCCCTTCGTAGGATCCGAGCTTGTCGTCGTCCTTCTTGGGTGCCGTCGCGGCGCCGCTGAGCTTCGAGCGCCAGCGCTCGGCCTCAACGACGGCACCAAACGTGTACTCTTTGTCTTTGTTCTTGGGGACTGGCTTCGGCCCATCCGAAAGCTTGAACGCGTCGCGCCAACCTGAACCGGAGCCCGTGAGGGATGAGGAGGCGGGGGCGGGAGCGGACGCCGCGGGCGCTGGAGCGGACTCCCTGTAGCGGTTAAGAGACATGGATGCCACCTTGCTGCTGGCGTCGGAGACGATAACGTTGCGCACCGGCGTCGCAGGACCGATTGATCGCCCACCGCCAGCCGAGCTGCCAAAACCAATCACTCCACGACCAGGCGCCAGCGAGGGCATTCTTTAAGTGGAGCTACGATGGCAGCTACGAGCGAGGCCGTGCGCGCCATGGTCCCGCACTGGACGAATTTCGCGACTGGAGCACTGGACGTTTCGTGTTGGTCTCTCTAGAAGCGACTTCTCTCTTCAAAATGGTCAGTTTCGTCACGGCAGTCGGAGCGCAAAAAACTCCGTGACTCTAAGCAAGCAAGCAAGCAAGACTGATTAGCTTGCTTGCTTGACTCTAAGGACGGCTCCGCACCCCTCGGTCAACTCAAGGCCCGGAGGCGCATGCCGAGGCGGCACCCGACCAAATAACTCCGTCTCAATGGACAATGCAAACAGGGCGCAGCTTCACGTCTATCATGTGAACACACTGTCTTGGCAAAGTCAGCCTGGTAGGTATTCAAGCCTAGTTGGAAGTCTGCACTTTTCGATGACTTGGACTTGGTCTCAGTGTAGTTTGAGCTGAGCTACTGAAGTACTGTAGGGTCTCAACGTGAGCGGCGCGCAGGAGCCACATTGGCTTTGGATCCTCGCGTTCGGTAGGGCGGCGGCGCCGGCGCCGATGCGGATGGCGGCATCGGCATGCTTGCCAGCCCAAAGCTGGAAAGCATGCCCGAAGTGGCAAGCTGAGGGAAAAGCTGAGCCCAAGCAGAGCCCAACTGCGGCGGCATGCCCGCGGGCGCGGCGCCCGCGGCCCTCTGAGCCCAAGCTGAGCCCAGCCGCGACGGCATGCCCGCGGGCGCGGCATTGCCCAGCTGCGGCGGCATTGTCCTGAGCATCTCGAGCGCGCGTTGCTCAAAAGTGATGACGAAGAGAGGAAGCTGATGCTCGCTCTTGTTGATCACGACAATGCCCTGCTGTCGCTTGGTGAGGCCCGAGCGGTCCATAAGCACGGCAAAGACGAGCATGCGCTTCGAGCCGGCGCAGTACGGGATCGAGATGGCGGGAGTTTCGGCAAAGTACTCTCCCGCGCCGAGCGCCTGACCATTCAGGCCACGCCGCGTCGGGTCGAGCCCGTGCGTGCAGATCTGGTCGATGTTCTCGGCACGTGTGCCGTGGAACACGAGGCGCACGGCCTTGTCGCTCGCCGCCTTGAAGGCAGCGGCGAAGCGCTCGTACAGCAGGCCGCCGGGCTGCGCGCTCGGGTTTGCCCACACATCCTTGACATGCAGCTCCTTTGCCTTGTCGCTCAGCCACTCGCGCACGCGTGCCCGCTGCGCGCGGAGCAGGTCGTGCGGCTCGGCGGCTGCGGCACTCGGCTCGAGGCCCGCCGCCAGCTGCTCCTGCACGCGCCGCGCGAGCCTTTCGTCCTCCGCTGCACGCCTCACACGCCGCACCTGCTCCGCGTGCTCCTCTGCGTCGAGCTGCGTTTGCAGCCGCGCCGCCATCGCAGCGTCCGGATCCGCGTTGTCGTCGTCGTTGTCGTCGTCGTCGTCGAGCACTATGGGCGCGATCGGCGCGCCGCTGCCGCTGCCGCTGCCGCCGCCGCCGCCGCCGCCGCCGCCGCCGCCGCTGCTGCTGCTGCTGCCTATGCTTTTGCTGCGGCCGACTTGGGGTGGCACTGGATCAGCGGCCTCGCCCAGGTCGGCGAGCTCCATGATGTCGTCCAGATCAAAGTCGTCTTCGTCGAAGAGCACGTTGAGTGAGCTCGCGAAGAGCGAGCCCTCAGCATCTGTGTCGTCGTCGCAGAGGTCGATGGCGAAGCCGGAGGCGCCGCGCGAGGACACGGCTAAGACGTCGCTGGCGGCAGTAGCTGCGGTGGCACGAGGAGCTGCCGCAGCAGCGGTGGCAACAGGCGCGAGCGCTAGTGCTGACGCAGCGACAGCAGCTGCAGGAAGAGCATCAGTCGTTGTGTTGGCAGCGGTGGCCCGAGCGGCGGCCCGCGCAGTGGCCACCGGAGGCGGCTCATCGAGGGTGAGGTCAAACTCCTCTCGAGTGTCCTCGCGCGCGCGCTTGCGGCGCGCCACCGCTCTTGGATGCGCCTCAGCCTGATCGATGTCGACCCAAGCTTGCATTTGCACTTGGCGGCCGCCCACTGCCCTCCATCGATCCCTCCATCCCGGCGGATTTCGTTAGTTTTCCAGTTACGGAGTGGCGAGTACATAGGTGCATAGTACCGAGCGGCAGGTGATCGGGTGGACTCCGGCAGCTTCTTTGCGACTCGGTCCACACCGCGCTGACCACACCGTCTCAAAGGACGGCTCGACATAACTCATCAGGAGCCGGTCGATAACGGTACGATACTCGCATGTCGTTATGTCGGGACACGGGAGTGTGTCGGGGCTCGGGCGGAGTTCTCGCTCTGGGGAAGAGCACACCCCACCCCAGTTTCTCTGTGTGTCGGTGGTGCATTGTGAAGGAAATAGGGGAAAAATAAAGTGCGCAACAACGTCAACAACCGTCACGGCATCGGGGATCGGGCATGACGGGCAAAAGTGTTCAGATCTCGCCCAGCAGTCTGCTGTCGCCCCCGGCGCCGCGATGCCTCGCCTGTCCGGCCCTACCACCTCCGCTGCCGCCCACGCCGCTCTGGCCAAGCCGGCCGCCTCCACCTCGGTCCCTCTCGGTGCCGCCTCGGCTACCCAGTACGCCTCCGTGTATAGAGAGCCGCGTGCTCAGCGCACGCAGTAGCTGCCGGCCACGGCTGTTGCGCTGGCACAGCTGCATGCCCATCCATGCTAACGCCAACAGCTGCAAGAGTGTGAGGAGCCCACCAAAGTAGCCCACCTGGCCCATAACGCCCACGACGGCGCCAAAAACGGTGCGCGCCGCCACGTCACCGTGCAGCTCGTCGAAACGAATGGCCCGTCGGTGGGCGCCCACGATAAAGCCCTCGCCCGGCTCAGCACCCGCCGCGGCGGTGCTCAGCACACTGCCGACGTTCCGCTGGCCACGCAGCGCCAGCAGCTCGCTGAGGCCGGCCTCCGAGTCGCCATCGGACTCCACATCGGAAGCCGCCGCGGCCGATACGGCAGAGGTTTCGTCAGAGGTTTCGTCAGACGCTGCTGCGGAGGCGTGCTTCTTGTCGCCGTCGTCCACGTCGACCGCGGTACCTACTGAGGCGTGTGCTGAGGTGTCCGCCTTCCTGCTGTGACTATCGCTACCCAAACCAGCCATGCCCTTGCCGCCGTCGGTGGCGGTGTCACTGTGAATGTCGCTGTGAATGTCGCTGTCGGCATCGTCGCGCGCTTGGCTAGCTGCTGGCGGCTCGACGTGAGGCGGCTCGAGCTTGGCACTCGTAACGGCGCTCTTCTTCCTTCGTGACGCCGCGGAAGAGGAGGAGGAGGAGGAGGAGGAGGAGGAGGAGGATGAGGAGTGTGTGGCTGTCGACGCTCGTCGTCGCGCTGCGAGCGCAAGCTGAGCCTGAACTAGACTGGGTGAGCCGAAACGCAGCCCCTCGTACCCATCGCCGCCACTCATCCCGAGCACTGCGGGCGAGGCCTCGCCTGGCGCGGGTCCGTCCGACGGCCTGGAAAGGAATTGGCTATATCGGTGCCGATGCGCGGTGACGTGCGAAAAGGTGGCCGCAAACCAGCCGGGGACCACCTTGGCCGGTGCAAGGTGGCGGCACATCTGATAGCTCTTGTTGCACCCGTCGAGACACGGGAAGGGCCGCTCGGTGGGACACAAGCCCGTGAAGTGACTCTGCATGCAAGTGGCGTACCGCTCATCACCGTGGCCCTCTGGGGCTGTGAAGGGGGCTGTGAAGCCACAGAGAGTCTTGAGCGACATGCGGTAGCACTCGGAGACAGAGCCAATGTACTTTTGGGCGAAGACGTCCCAGGGCGACTTGCCATCCTGCACAGGCCGTTGCTCCATGGTCAAGCCGTCTCCCACGTCAATCGGGAAGAGCTCGCCGGCACGCCAAACGACGTTCCATGGCGCTGGGTCTTGGAAGACGGGCAGTGAGAGGAACATGAGGATGAGCACCTGGCGTGCCGCCTCAGCCGCGTCCACGGCTGCGCCAACCGGCTCGCCCTGCAGCGAGAGCAGCGTATGCATGTTCATCGAGCCCGTCTCAAACGGGATGTGCCGGCCCGTTTGCGTATTTGTCATGTTCATTCGGCCGCTGACGAGCGACGCGGTGCGCGCCGTTGGGTTCTCGGGGTCTGCCGCGTCGTAGATCATTCGGTACGTGCGCCGCGTGTGCGTCTTGCAGCCGCCCAGGCAGTAGTGGTGCCGGTTGAGGCGATCCATATGCAGCAGCGTCACGCGCCACACCTCGTACTCGCAACCGTCGAGCGCCACGCCGCGCGTCACGCGCCGCACGCTCAGGCGCAGCCCAGACGCCTTGCCGGCGGCCTCGAGTCGCATGGCGGACGCCAATGCAGCCTTGCCGGGCGTCACCGACGCATACGTCCATTGCGCAAGCCGGTTGTCGCGGCACACTGCGCGCTGATCCGGTGCGGGCAGCAGCATGAGAGTGTACCGCGCAAGCGAGAGAAGGTGGCCGATGTACTTGTCGATCTGCTGGAGACGCTCGACGCTGATCGAAGACCCGTGGTCGAACGGGCGCGCCGTGTGCAGAGAGAGCAGCAGCTGGCCGTCCAGAAATTCGTTGGAATGAGCGAGGGCCTCGGCCACCTCGTAAGTGAGTGGATTATTCGCAAAGACGACGTTCGCGCGGCGCTGCATGCGCGCAAGCGACGCATGATGCGCCCACAGGCTGCGGTTCGGCTCGAGCGCCACCAACGTGCCGCGTGGAAATCGTTCGCTCACAGCGAGCGAGAATAGTCCACTCCACGAGCCATGCTCCAGCAGTGAAAAGGTCGGCTTTCCAGCCCGCACCTGCTCCAAAAACGGTGCGACGGCTTGATCGAACAGGGCCGACGCGTCCAGCACGGGCGGAGATGGTGGCGGCGATGGTGATGGTGTCGGCGATGGTGGCTGCGGCCGAGTCTCGACGCCTCTTGATGAGGCGGTGGCGGCGTCGGGGAAAAAGCCACCAAGGCCACCAAGCATGCACACAAGACTCGACCGTTTCACGACGCGCCATAGGGTATGGGTAAAAAAGAAGGTTAACTATCTACAGGCGCATGCTCGTCGACTCCTCCTCGCTCTCGTCCTTGATCGAGAGGCCGAGGACCAGCATCACCTTGAGGAACACCCGCAGCTTCGTTACCTCGTCGACTTGCGCTTGCAAGGCCGCAGCTGCTTCGGCGGCGTTCGCTTCCATTCGCGCGCGCTCTTGTGCCAGCGCAGCCTCAAGCGCCTTATTC
>Ga0209550_10005299_pt1 | contig 12111 bp, 14 predicted proteins | sample LauGreSuBDMM15SN_2_FD_187567 | JGI IMG/M metagenome (GOLD analysis project Ga0209550, IMG submission 187567) | Freshwater lake microbial communities from Lake Michigan, USA - Su13.BD.MM15.SN (SPAdes) (version 5) | ecosystem: Environmental > Aquatic > Freshwater > Lake | place: Lake Michigan... | reverse complement strand
CTTTAACCCCCAGAAACATTACTCTTTCACTTCAAGTGAGCACTTGATTTCGTTTGCAATCACAGCAGCCTGTTACAGCTACGTGACCTGCGCTACGCGCATCAAGCGCCCACACTTATCGGTTGTCAAATTTTTAAAGAACAAGGCACCACGAGCATTTGGCTAAACATCAGCCAAATGCGGCAAATCTGTAGGTATTCGGGAATTAAATGGTCTTAAAGGACCAGATGACCACGGCTGCTACTGACTGCTTTATTTTTTGCGCTTCTTTCTGTGCTTTTTTCTATGCTTTAGTAGAAGCAAAGAGGATAGAGTATGAACGGATTTTTTTAGCCTGTCAAGTTAGATATGCGAATGGACAGCTAGCGTGTCGCGGACTTGAGCCGAGATGCGAACAGTTTCCGAAATTTTTGTACTTTAGGTGCCACAACCATCTGGCAATAGCCTTGCTCTGGATGCAGCGCAAAGTAGTTGTCGTGATACGCCTCAGCGGGCCAAAACCTTGCCGCTGGCCTGAGTTCAGTACAAATTGACGCAGCAAACTCACCCGTTGCGTCTAGCGCGACAATCGCTGCTTGTGCCGCATCCCGCTGTGCGGCATCCTGCCAAAAAATAGCTGACTGATACTGTGGGCCAACGTCATTGCCTTGGCGGCCTGGCGTTGTGGGATCATGAATTGCAAAAAGCACTTCAAGCAAATCCTTGTAGCTGATTTTCGTGGGATCAAAATCTATCTTCACCACTTCGATATGACCCGTTTGCTTGGAGCAAACCTGCTCATAACTTGGCTGATCAACGGAGCCCCCGCAATAACCCGACTGCGCGCTATGCACGCCCTCAAGCGAAGCGAACACCGCTTCGACGCACCAGAAACAGCCTCCGCCAAACACTGCACTTTGCACTCCAACAGAAGCTGCGCTCATCCGATTCACCTTAAATAAAAATATTGTGTGCGACTAGGGCCGCAAAGAAATGATCCACTTCGCCAAACGCTGCGCGTCCTGCTCATTGACCTGAGACTGGGCAGGCATGGGGACGGCGCCCCAGCGCCCTCGCGCACCCTGCCTAATCGCTTTACTGAGGGACTGCTCAGCATCCGCCTGCCCAGCGTAGCGCTGCGCAATCGCCGTGAAGGCGGGTCCCACGCGCTTGGCATCCACCTGATGACAGCCGAGGCAAGTCTTGGCTTTAGCCAGCGCCAACCCATCCGACACACCCTGCGCAGAGACAACCCCCGCGTAACTTAGGCACAAGCCAAGACTGGCGCACGCTGCACGCCAGCGTCTTCCCAACACAACAGCACGCATCACTTGTTAAATGCGTCCGTCACAGCACCACGGCTCGCCGTACTTGCTAAATGGCCAAACTTAGCGAGTACGCCACGCGTATAGCGCGGGGTAGGCTGCTTCCAGAGCTTACGGCGCTGCTCGATTTCCGCGTCCGGCACGTTCAGCTGCAACAGCAACTTGTGCGCATCGATCGTGACCGAATCACCCTCTTTGATGAGGCCGATCAAACCACCCACATAGGCCTCGGGCGCGACGTGACCCACCACCATTCCCCATGTACCACCAGAGAAGCGACCATCTGTAATCAAGCCGACGCTCTCGCCCAAGCCTTGGCCAACTAAAGCAGAAGTTGGTGCAAGCATCTCGCGCATCCCTGGGCCGCCCTTGGGGCCCTCGTAGCGGATCACAACGATGTCACCATGCGTAATTTTGCGATCCATAATGGCGGCCATCGCATCATCTTCCGAGTCAAAGACACGTGCGGGGCCCGTAATGACAGGATTCTTCAGGCCGGTGATTTTGGCAACAGACCCCTCGGGTGACAGATTGCCTTTGAGAATTGCAAGATGGCCTTGCTTATACATCGCATTTTTAATTGTGCGGATCACTTGCTGATCAGCTGGCGGCTCACTTGGTATGTCTTTGAGCACTTCGGCGATGGTCTTGCCAGAAATCGTCATGCAGTCGCCATGCAGCAAGCCCGCGTTCAATAGGATCTTCATGACCTGCGGGATTCCACCTGCGCGATGCAGGTCAACGGTCAGGAACTGACCAGAGGGCTTCAGATCACATAAAACAGGGACGCGCTTACGGATGGTCTCAAAATCATCGATCGTCCATGGCACTTCTGCAGCATGTGCGATTGCTAAAAAATGCAAGACTGCGTTCGTGGAGCCACCGATCGCCATGATGACCGACACGGCATTCTCTAGCGACTTGCGCGTAATGATGTCGCGCGGCTTACGCCCTTTACGTACCGCGTCAACCAACACGCGCGCAGCTTCAGCGGCATGGGTAATCGCCTCTTTGTCCTCGTTCGCCAATGTGCTTGAGTATGGCAGCGCCATGCCCATCGCCTCGAAGGACGAGCTCATCGTATTGGCGGTGTACATACCACCGCAGGAGCCCGAGCCTGGAATTGCCTTTTGCTCAATCGCCTTGAAATCTTCGTTACTCATGCGCCCCATTGTGAACTCACCCACGGCCTCGAATACCGACACGATATTGAGGTCGCGGCCCTTATGTGAACCTGGCTTGATGGTGCCGCCGTAAACATAAATGCCCGGTACGTTCATCCGCGCGATGCCGATCATGCCACCCGGCATATTTTTGTCACAGCCGCCGACCACCACCACACCATCCATCCACTGCCCTTGCACAGCAGTCTCGATACAGTCAGCGATCACTTCGCGTGAAACCAGCGAGTACTTCATGCCCTCGGTGCCCATGGACATCCCATCAGAGATAGTGGGGGTACCGAACACCTGCGGATTCGCTTTGGCCTCACGCACCGCGGCAATCGCGGCATCGACGAGAGGCTGCAAACCACTATTACAAGGCGTGATGGTGGAATGACCGTTCGCCACACCAATCATGGGATTCGCGAAGTCAGTTTCTTTGTAGCCCATGCCGTAATACATCGAGCGGTTGGGCGCGCGCGTCACGCCTTCAGTAATGTGTTTAGAACGTTCGTTATTTGCCATGAGGATTACCTGTTAGTGAAGATTTCAGCGGTTATTATCGGATATCTTTTACTTGCTGGGGCGCCATGTTGCAATTCCCGACTATCGACCCCGTGGCCATTCGCCTCGGACCGCTCGCCATACATTGGTATGGCTTGATGTATCTGGTCGCGTTTGGATCGGCCTGGCTGTTGGGGCGCTGGCGCATCTCTCATCATAAAACCGACCTCACCGCTCGGGACCTTGAAGACATTATTTTTTACGGGATATTGGCCGTCGTGCTAGGTGGTCGCCTGGGATATGCCTTGTTTTACAAGCCCGGCCACTACCTTACCCATCCACTCGAGATTCTCTACGTCTGGGAAGGCGGGATGTCGTTTCATGGGGGGCTCATTGGCGTGACTGCCATGATGTTCCTACTGGCGCGCGCACGCGGCTACTCGTTTTTTATGGTGGCTGACTTCGTCGCCACGTTGATTCCACTCGGTCTGGCCGTAGGCAGACTAGGAAACTTCATTAACGGCGAGCTATGGGGAAGGCCAAGCAGCGTTCCTTGGGCGATGGTCTTTCCACAAAGCGGGGACGGCCTGGCGAGGCACCCCTCACAGCTTTATCAATTTGGCCTGGAAGGTCTGGTGCTATTTGGCTTGGTGTGGTGGTTTGCAAATAAACCTCGCCCAGCAGGGCAAGTGAGTGCTGCATTCTTAATAGGCTACGGAATGCTGCGATTTGCAGCTGAGTTTGCGCGTGAGCCGGACAGTTTTTTAGGACTGCTCGGCCTAGGACTCAGCATGGGGCAGTGGCTCTGCCTGCCGATGGTTGGTCTCGGAGTTATTGTGTTTGCTTGGGCGCGACGCACGCCGCAACCCACAACCAAAAAGTAAGCCGCGCATCTTTTGATAAGCAAAAGGGTCTGCCCAACTAGGCAGACCCTTTGATATAGATGCCCCGCTCGTGCCGTTCAGGTCGGCATCTCGAACCTAGGGTTCAAGTTGGCCGCGATCTGCCTGACGTCGAGCGCATCTGACTAGAGATGTGCATGCCTGTCGGGCTATCCCACAACCTATGTATGCCAAAGCATTGGTTCAGAGAATATATGACCTGGTCACGAACACAGCAGGGACAAACTGGGAGTTACTTTGTCTTGCCAGAGCTTGAGGCAGCTACCGCTGCATCGAGCATTGCATTCATGTCATCAATTCTACGCTTGAAGTCGCCGACAGCCAAACCGCCCAGGGGACCGTCTGGCGCACGCACGGATAAGAGCTCCACGGCAATCTGTATGGCAGCCATCACCGCAATGCGCTCATTACCCGAAACTTTACCTGTCCCCTGTATACGCCCCGCGAGCTGACTGACATGCTGGGCAGCAGAGGTCAGTGCGGCTTTCTCTTCAGCGGGGCAGGCCAAGGAGTACTCTCGCCCAAGAATAGAAATATCGACGCGTTCCATTAACGAGGCTCCTCAGGTTGCGGGGCGCCGGGTAAGCGCTCGAGCACCGCCTCAATCCGCTGGCGAGCCTGCACGGTGGCCTCACGCAGGGTATTGACCTCTTGATCGCGCGATTGCAACTGCGCCTGCAAAGAAGTCTGTTCTTGCTTGAATAAATCGAGCGATCCTTGCAGAGAGGCCTTCTCGCTTGCAAACGTGTCCACTTTTTTGTGGAGTGCCTTGGCTTCGCTACCCCCGAGGTCCAACTTTGCTTTCAAGGCATCACGCTCAGCCTGGGCTTGTAGCAGTTGAGACTGAAGAGTTTTTTGGTCGGCCGCGAGCTGCTGCGTCAGGGCAACAAGCTTCGCTACGCGCGTGGAGAGGTGATCGAGATCGTCAAGCATATCGCTATCGTAAAGCAAAATTGCAAATACCAAAATCAGAAGCTAACAAAAGCAAGCCAGAATGTAAGGTAGCGTTCAGAAAACTATGCTAACGAACAAAAAAAACAAACCGATTTGGTGCGCAATCGGTAATCCACGCAAATCTGACTCTTTTTTCCGACAAGGGAGCGTTTTATTGAGGCCTTCTAGGGAAAACCCCATCGCTAAAAACACGGTTTGTTGTTTGCATTGCCTCGGCAGTCCATTACCATGCACACCGTACCGACCGTCTGAGGTTTTTCGGCCAGTCAGTGAATTGGGGTTGCAACATCGCGCCTCTCGTTTCAACAAAATAATTATTAGCAGCGCAGTCAAGGAGCTACTTACCATGCAGCTTAGGAATAAACAGGATTTTTGGTCAGGGGTGATGTTCATCGTCCTCGGCTTGGCATTCGCCTGGAAGGCGACTAGCTACTCGATGGGTACGGCCGCCCGAATGGGCCCAGGCTATTTCCCGTATTGGCTAGGCATCGCCATGGCGGCGTTGGGCGCACTGGTGTTGTTCAACTCCATGCGTAAAAATGCCGAAAAGACCGAGGTCGGCAAATTTGACTTCAAAATCTTAGCGATTATTTGCGTCTCTGTTTTGGCCTTTGCTGTGATGCTTCGCCCTCTTGGTTTATTGCTCTCAATCATGGCGGTCGTGCTGATCAGCAGCACCGCGGGCCACGATCATAACTGGAAGACCACCATCATCAACGCCGTATGTTTAACGGTGATGTGTTGGGCGGCGTTCGTTAAAGGGCTGAAGCTGGTATTCCCCATTTGGCCCGCCTTTCTCGGTATGAACTAAGGAGCACCTGTTCATGGACTTACTTAATAATCTAATGATTGGGTTCGGCGTGGCATTCACGCCTGAAAACCTTACCTACGCGCTGGTGGGCTGTTTGCTCGGCACGCTCGTGGGCGTGCTCCCAGGCTTGGGTCCCGTTCCAACGATCGCTATGTTGCTGCCGATCACGTACGTCTTGCCACCGATCGCTGGTCTGATTATGTTGGCCGGCATTTACTACGGCACACAATACGGCGGCTCAACCACTGCGATTCTGGTCAACTTGCCGGGCGAAACATCATCCGTTGTGACCGTTCTTGACGGTCACGCGATGGCGAAAAATGGTCGGGCGGGTGCTGCCTTGGCAATTGCGGGCATGGGCTCGTTCTTTGCCGGCACCATTGCCACCTTCCTGATCGCAGCCTTCGCTCCACCGTTGGCAGAGCTTGCCTTCAAATTCGGACCTGCAGAGTACTTCTCGCTGATGGTTCTGGGCTTGGTTGGAGCGGTTGTACTGGCTTCAGGCTCGCTGCTCAAAGCGATCTGTATGATCTTGCTAGGCTTGCTGTTGGGCATAGTTGGTACGGACGTGAACTCAGGCGTCGCACGCTATGATTTCGGCATCCCTGAACTGCAAGACGGCATTGGCTTTGCGATCGTGGCGATGGGCGTGTTCGGTTTTGCTGAAATCATGACCAACCTCGAGCTAAAAGAAAATCGCGTCGAGCTCGATTCAAAAATCGGATCACTCTATCCCAACAAGCAAGAATTCAAAGAGTCTTGGCCTGCCGTTGTACGTGGCACGGCGATCGGCTCATTGCTAGGGATTTTGCCTGGCGGCGGTGCCGTGTTGTCATCGTTTGCTTCCTACACGGTCGAGAAAAAACTCTCGAAGAACCCTGAACGTTTCGGCAAAGGGCACCCAGCTGGCTTGGCTGGTCCAGAAGCTGCAAACAATGCCGGCGCACAGACTTCGTTCATTCCTTTGCTGACCCTGGGCATACCTAGTAACGCCGTGATGGCACTGATGGTCGGCGCAATGACCATTCACAACATTCAGCCTGGCCCTCAGGTGATGACAAGCCACCCACAGTTGTTCTGGGGCTTGATTGCTTCGATGTGGATTGGCAACCTCATGTTGATCGTACTGAACCTTCCGCTGATCGGCATCTGGGTCAAACTGCTCAAAGTACCTTACCGTATATTGTTTCCAGCCATTCTTGTGTTTTGTACGATCGGCGTTTATTCGTTGAGCTACAACACCTTTGATATTGTCGTCACAGTTATCTTCGGTATCGTCGGTTACTTCTGGTCGAAAATAAAGTGCGAAGGTGCGCCGCTGCTGCTTGGCCTGGTACTTGGGCCCCTGATGGAAGAAAACTTCCGTCGCGCCTTGCTCTTGTCACGCGGCAACTTCATGACCTTCCTCGATCGTCCGCTATCTGCTTCACTGCTTGGCGTGGCCGCCTTGCTGGTTTTGATTGTGGCTCTGCCATCGATCAAGAAGAAGCGCCAAGAGGCCTTCGTTGAAGAGTAAGCATGCCAAGTATTAACAGCAAAACGTATGAAGCCTCATCCCCCCGCAAAGTCGCCTTTCTGGGCTTAGGGGTGATGGGCCTGCCCATGGCTGGACATCTGGCCATGGCGGGGCACCAAGTCACTGTTTACAACCGAAATGCCCAAAAGGCGCAAGCCTGGGTGAAAGAGTTCGGTGGTCGCGCATGCGCGACGCCCAAAGAAGCCGCGACTGGCGCAGAGATTGTTTTCTCGTGCGTTGGCAATGACGATGACCTGCGCAGCGTCGTATTGGGCGATCAGGGTGCATTTGCAGGGATGCAAGCAGGTGCGACGTACGTCGATCACACAACGGCTTCCGCTTCGGTTGCCCGCGAGTTGCACGCCATGGCCAAGCAGAAAGGGCTGCGTTTTATCGACGCACCCGTTTCGGGCGGGCAAGCCGGCGCAGTAAACGGCATGCTGACCGTCATGTGTGGTGGGGATACAAGTGAGTTCAATGCAGTGCGTGAGGTGATTGCTGTGATGGCACGCGCCGTGACGCTAGTCGGACCGGTTGGCGCAGGTCAGCTCGCCAAAATGGTGAACCAGATTTGTATCGCAGGTGTAGTGCAAGGCTTGTCTGAGGGCGTCGCCTTTGGCGAAGCAGCCGGCTTAGACATGAAGCAAGTGTTGGACGTCATCAGCAAAGGGGCAGCCCAAAGCTGGCAAATGGAAAACCGCGGCAACACCATGGTCGACGACAAGTTTGACTTTGGCTTTGCGGTTGACTGGATGCGTAAGGACCTAAATTTGGCGATGGACGAAGCGCGACGCAATGGTGCGCGCCTGCCTGTCACCGCCTTAGTGGACCAGTTTTACGCGGATGTTCAACAGATGGGTGGCAATCGCTGGGATACCTCGAGCTTACTCAAGCGACTCCGGTAATTTGCACGAACGGCAAAAAAACGGCGCTCTAAGGCGCCGTTTTTGTTTCTAGGTCCACCGCCTCAACCTCTGGACGCACATCCTGCCCGCGTTTAAAAATCAAGGTGGCCAACTCATTCAATGCGAGGGTGTAGACATCCCGTTTAAAGTCGATCACGTCGTCCAGCGATACCCAGTAGTGGCTCCAGCGCCAAGCGTCAAACTCAGGGTGCGCAGTGGCGCGCAACTGGACATCATGGTCGCGCCCAAGCATTCGCAACAAAAACCAGATCTGTTTTTGCCCTCGATAATGCCCCCGCGACTCGCGCCGGATAAAGGTATCCGGCACGTCATAGCGCAACCACTCACGTGTGCGTCCTAAAATTCGAACATGATCGGGTTTTAAGCCGACCTCTTCGTGAAGTTCGCGAAACATGGCCTGGACGGGGCTCTCGCCCTGCTTGATGCCACCCTGGGGGAACTGCCAAGCATGTTCCCGAATCCGCTTACCCCAAAAGACCTCGTTTTTTTGATTAACAAGGATGATTCCAACATTAGGACGGTAGCCTTCGCGATCAAGCATGGCCACTCCCAACGAATTCAATACAATTACATTTGATTATACGTATCTGTCGGCACTTTTGCCCCAATAAAATTTATCGGTCCCTCATGCGCGCCTCAGCCTTTCATATCAGCACCCTCAAAGAAGCCCCGAACGATGCGGAGATCACAAGCCACCGCTTGATGATGCGCTCGGGCATGATCCGCAAGCTCGCCGGTGGCATCTATAACTACATGCCGCTCGGTCTAAGAGTGATCCGCAAAATTGAACACATTATCCGTCAGGAGATGGACGCTGCGGGTGCGCTTGAGTTGCTCATGCCCGTCGTACAGCCGGCAGAACTTTGGATGGAGTCGGGCCGCTGGGAGCAGTACGGGCCCGAACTCTTGCGCATGAAAGATCGTCATGGACGCGATTTTGTCCTGCAGCCGACCTCCGAAGAAGTCATCACGGACATTGCCCGCAATGAGATCCAGAGCTGGCGCCAACTTCCGGTCAACTTTTATCATATCCAAACCAAGTTCCGTGACGAAAGACGCCCACGCTTCGGCGTCATGCGCGGTCGAGAATTTACGATGAAGGACGCCTACTCCTTCGATCGGGATGTGGCGAGCGCCCAGAAAAGCTATCAGACGATGTTCGACGCCTACATGAAGATTTTTTCACGGATGGGATTGACCTTCAGGGCTGTTTCGGCGGACACGGGCTCAATCGGTGGTTCACAAAGCCATGAATTTCAGGTGATTGCCGATATTGGCGAAGACTTGATCGTCTACGATCCGGCTTCGAGTTACGCCGCCAACATCGAACTGGCGCCGGCACCATGTCTGCTGGGTCAGCGTCAAGCCGCGTCCAAGCCCCTTACGCTCACATCAACACCAGGCGCATCCAAATGCGAAGCCGTCGCCGAGCTCTTGGGAATTGATTTGACCCAGACAGTGAAATCCATCGTGCTCGCGACCGACCCCGAAAAAAGCCCGGCACAAGTCTGGCTCTTGTTGCTACGTGGCGACCATGAGCTCAATGAAATCAAAGCCGGCAAACTCCCCGGTCTAAACAAAGGCTTTCGCTTTGCCACAGAAACAGAAATCATCGAGCACTTCGGCTGCAAACCGGGTTATCTCGGCCCCGTCAACACCGCGAAGCCCGTCAACGTCATCGCCGACCTGACCGTCGCGAACATGCACGACTTTATTTGTGGCGCAAACCAAGAAGACTTCCATCTGACAGGTGTCAATTGGCTGCGTGACCTGCCCGAACCTGATCTCGTGACCGACCTGCGCAACGTGATCGAGGGCGACCAGGCGCCTGACGGCAAAGGTACCCTAGCGATACAGCGCGGGATTGAAGTGGGCCATGTTTTTTACCTCGGCACCAAATACTCAGAGGCCTTAAAAGCCACTTTTCTTGATGAGAGTGGTAAGCCAGCGCTGATGGAAATGGGCTGCTACGGGATTGGTGTGACACGCATTGTCGGAGCCGCTATCGAACAAAATCACGACGCGAAAGGTATCGTCTGGCCACGTGCCATCGCGCCTTTTGAAGTCGCAATCTGCGCGGTCGGGTGGGGTAAGAGCCAGGCGGTACGTGATGCGGCCGAAGCGCTCTATGCCGAGCTCAAGGCGAAAGGCGTGGATGTCATCCTAGACGATCGCGATCTGCGTCCAGGCATTATGTTCGCCGAGTGGGAGCTGATTGGCCCACCCGTGCGCATCACCGTTGGCGAGCGCGGGCTCAACGACGGGGTCATTGAGCTGCTTGGTCGCAAACAAACTGAGGCTGCCCGCGTGCCGTTAGTGAACAGCTGCGCCCAAACGCTTGCATTACTTGAGACATATTGATGCAGCATAGTTTCGATGTGCGGGTGTACTACGAAGACACAGACATGGGTGGCGTGGTGTTTTACGCGAACTACCTTAAGTTCATGGAGCGAGGTCGCACAGAATGGCTGCGCGCCATGGGGGTGAATCAATTCGAGCTGGCGCAGACCGCACAACGAATGTTCATGGTCGCCAAGCTAGATATCAAGTATCTTTTGCCGGCCAAACTCGACGATTTGCTACAAATTGAAAGCGAAGTGACACGACTCGGCCGCGCTTCGTTACACTTCAGGCAATCGATTCGTCGGCAAGGGGAACTCTTGGCGCAAGGGAATATCCAAGTTTGCTGTGTAGAAACAGTTAACATGCAAGTCACTGCGATTCCGGAATCGATTCATACAAAATTTGCTGTAATTACTCGGGACTAAGTGATGCCAACTACTACAGATATGTCGATGCTCTCACTGGTACTGAACGCGAGTATTCCCGTTCAGTTCATCATGCTGTTGCTCATTGTCATCTCGATCGCCTCTTGGACATTTATTTTCGCCAAGCGCTCCGCAATCAAAAAAGCCTTGTCTCAAACCCGCCGCTTCGAAGACGACTTCTGGTCCGGCGGCGACCTGGCGTTGCTACACCAATCTATTTCTACTCGCCGCGCAGAGCAAGGCGCGCTCGCCAGGATTTTCGACTCCGGCATGACCGAATTCCTGAAAGGGCGACGCGCCGGAGCCTCCGTCGAAAGCACCGCCAGCCTGGACGGTGCACGTCGTGCGATGCGTGCGGCCTTTCAGCGTGAAATGGACGAGCTCGAGTCACACCTGAACTTCTTGGCCTCCGCAGGCTCCGTGAGCCCCTATATCGGGTTGTTGGGCACGGTATGGGGCATCATGCACGCCTTTGTCGGGCTCGCGAACGTACAGCAAGCCACGCTCGCCTCTGTCGCCCCTGGCATTGCCGAGGCCTTGATCGCCACGGCGATCGGTCTGTTTGCAGCGATTCCAGCCGTCGTTGCCTACAACCGCTATACCCACGACATCGATCGTTTGTCGATTCGTTTTGAGACTTTTGTCGACGAATTCCTGAACATCTTGCAACGACAGGTGCGCTGATGTCCTCCGTTCGGTCGAGCTCTGGGCGTCCAGGTCGTCGCCTGAAAAACGAAATCAACGTGGTGCCCTACATCGACGTGATGCTGGTGCTACTCGTGATTTTTATGGTTACGGCGCCTCTCATTACCCCAGGCGTCATTGAGCTTCCCTCAGTCGGGCAAGCGGCCAACGTGCCGCTGACACCGATTGAAATCCAAATCACCGAGGACGGAAAGCTTTCTTGGCGTAAGCGTGAACCTGGCGCGGTCAACGTCCCTGTAGAGCGTAGCGCGCTCGCGCAAACCATCCTCTCTGAGCTCAAACCAGACCAACCAGTCGTGATCGCTGCGGACGGCAAAGTCCCCTACGAGTCTGTCATGAAAGTCATGGATGATTTGCGTAAGAACGGGGTGACAAAGCTTGGATTGCTTGTCGATCAAAAAAGTGATGCGCCGGCGCCTAATGCCAAACCGACGGGCAAGCCAACCAATCGACGATGAAAAGGACTTTCGCAACCAGGCTAAGCGCCTGTTGCACCACCCATGACGCCAAGTAAAGCAACTCCCGTAAGCGGACCCATGTTGCCGCCCAAACAAACGC
>Ga0209550_10005298_pt1 | contig 12111 bp, 8 predicted proteins | sample LauGreSuBDMM15SN_2_FD_187567 | JGI IMG/M metagenome (GOLD analysis project Ga0209550, IMG submission 187567) | Freshwater lake microbial communities from Lake Michigan, USA - Su13.BD.MM15.SN (SPAdes) (version 5) | ecosystem: Environmental > Aquatic > Freshwater > Lake | place: Lake Michigan, USA... | reverse complement strand
GTAGGATTTACTCCACGACTGTATAAGTAGGTAGAGTATTCATCTGCAAAGGCACTGCGCATTTCATCCACATTCTTAAAAGCAAAATTGCTACTTTGTATAATGGGAGGGGCAATGGCATTGAAATAATTTTCTCTGTCTTCACCCAATTCATTGATGATATAAGAGAGATCCATCAGGATGTCTTTTTAAAGTAAAAAATATAATAAATTGCCAATAGTAAGGCTAGCAAACCAATTCCAATGAATGCGGCATTCACATTTCTAATCACAACACCTGCTGCTACCAAACCAAAACTAAAAACAAAGAAGGAGGCAAATAGAGGAGTAAGTTTATTCCATCTTCCAGTTACCATTTCTTGGTTTACTTTTCTTTTTCTCAAAATAAAAATGGCTGCAGCTGAAGTACTCATTCCGATACTGTCAAGAAACATAGTGAAGGATAAAATATTATCTACCCCTTTCCCAAAAAAAGTAACGACAATTGCAATCAAAGCAAAAACAGTAAGGCCAGGCACAAGTGCTTGGTTCTTTGGGCTTCGATAAGAAAATATTTTTGGAAAAACTTTGTCCTCACTCATAGCAAACATCACGCGAGGGTTACTCATGAGTACAATATTTACATAAGCTAGCACACTCAAGCACATCAGTAGATCAAATATTTTTCCACCAGCTTTTCCAAACCAAGCTTCACATAAAAGAGCTCCAATGGCACTGGCATTTTTCATTGCATCATATCCAATCACTTTTGTATAAGCGTAGTTGATAGATAGGTAAAGTAGTACAACAATAGTGATGCCGATGAAAATTCCTTTGGGTAATATTTTTGTATTTTTTACATCTGCACCAAAATTGATACTTTGTTGATATCCGCCATAAGCAAAGCAAACAGGAATTAGTGAAATTAGAAATAGGGTTATAGCTGATTTATCAGATAGCGTATAAATTTTTGCATTGCTTTCATAGCCATGAGGCGTTATTATTACCCCTTTAAAAACACTTGCAATGAGTAAGAGTATCAAAGTAATTTTTATTACTATTAATACATTCTGAGTTCTGCTACTTGTTTTTAATCCAAAAAGATTCACTACATAAAATAACACCACCGCAAGAATAGAAATTCCTGAATTAAATAATATTCCTGATGGGCGATCAAAGAGCAAGTCACTGATGTAGTCGGCTCCAATTAGAGCTACGATTGCCATGGAAGCTGCATTACTAATAAGTATCAAGGCATTTACAGTAAACCCAATAGCAGGATGATAGCAGACAGCAAAAACTTTATAATAGCCTCCCATGGCAGGCAATCGAAGACCAATTTCTGCAAAAGTGAGTGCGCCGCACAGTGCAATGACACCGCCTGCTATCCAAACTAAAAAAAAGATAGAACTGTTACCTGTGGTTGCTGCCACCGAAGCGGGATTTCTAAAAATGCCCATTCCAATCACTAGGCTTACCACAATCATGGAAAGGTCAAAGAGATTGAGCTGGTTGGATTTTGCTGTCATAGTTTGAAGGTACATAAAGCAGATAAGAAATGGGCGGCTTGTTAAAAAAATCTATTCTTTTATTGGGAGTAATCTCAGCATTGTTTAATAATAAATAATTAAGAATGAATTTTTATAGATACATTTGTTATGTATTTGGTTTCCGATGTGGATCGGAATTAAAAGGGAAGTCCGGTGTAATTCCGGCGCTATCCCCGTAGCTGTAAGAGCGATCTTTTATTGATGACTGATAATTTCAGAAAAATAAAAGGTAACTTCTCTCACACCACTGTTTTAATTAACGGGAAGGTGAAGTAAACGCTTAAGCCAGAAGACCTGCCAACTTACAATTTAATCATTCAAGGCTTTCGGGTGAAAGGCATGGAGTGTAAGCGCTGAAAGGCATTTATATTTCTAACAGGTGTGCTATGTAATAGCCATACCTAAATTTTCCGGAAGCAGTCACATTTAAATCATTTCAAAAATGAAAATGAAATTTTTATGGGTGACTGCTGTTATTTTCAGCAGTCATTTGTACGCCCAAGTGGACAGTACAAAAAATCTAGATGCATTAGTGGTCACAGCCACAAAGTCTATTATTAAACAGTCTCAAACTGGTAAAGTAGTCACTGTAATTGATCAAGCTACCTTGCAGCAAAACATCGGTAAAACTTTGTCAGAGATCCTTAACTTCCAGTCAGGGATATTCGTAAATGGTGCTAACAATACCTTGGGAACCAACCAAGATATTTTTCTTCGTGGATCTTCTTCTGGAAACACCCTTATTTTATTAGATGGCATCCCAGTAAACGATCCTTCGTTAATCAGCAATTCATTTGATCCTAATAATTTGGTGCTTTCGCAAATTGAAAGAATTGAGGTATTGAAAGGTTCACAAAGTACTTTGTGGGGTAGCTCTGCAGTTGCAGGCGTCATCAATATTATTAGCAAGAAAGGGTCTACCAAAAAAATAAGTCCATCGGCTAGCATATCTTACGGCAGTTATGGCACTGTCAAAGCCAATGCTGGAATAAGTGGAAAAAATGATCGGTTAAGTTATAATCTTTCTTATAATCATACAGCATCAAAAGGGTTTTCTTCCGCTTACGATAGCACGAGTGTTGAAGGTTTTGATAAGGATGGTTTTTTACAAAATAGTTTTTTAGCCAACTTAGGATTTGCGGCTACTAAAAATTTTTCAATTACTTCTAGTTCTAATTATGTGCAGTACAAAAGTAATTTAGATGCAGGTGGCTATAAAGATGAAAAGGATTATACAGGCGTGAATAGCACTTTGATTCAAACAGTGGGAATGGTTTATAAGACTGCTAAAAGCGATTTTCATTTTACAAATACCTTGGTAAAAACAAAGCGAACGCTTTCGGATGATAGTGCGAGCGTTGGAGGCTTTGCAAAGTTTTCGAGCGGCGAGTACAATGGAAATTCTTTCATATCGGAACTGTATGCAAATTTTAAAGTGGCAAAAAAGATCACCCTTTTAAGCGGGTTGCAACGCAATGCGCAAAATACAGATCAATCTTATTTGAGTATTAGTAGTTATGGACCTTATCAAAGTTCTTTATCAAGTGAAATTGCAAATGTTACTAACTATTCAGCGTATGCATCTATGATGTTTCTTAATTTTAGCGGCTATAATTTAGAAGCAGGGGTACGTTATAATCAACATAGCTTGTATGGTAATAATACTACCTACTCATTTAATCCTTCTTATAATATAAATACCAATATCCGCTTATTCATTAATATTTCTTCGGCATTTAGAATTCCATCTTTATATCAGTTGTATAGTGAGTATGGTAATTTAAAATTGAAGCCAGAAGAAAGCAATAATTATGAAGTAGGTGCGCAAGTATTGAGTAGCAATAAAAAGAATTCAATTCGATTAGTAGGTTTTAAAAGAGATATCCGACAATTGATTATTTTTTATACTGATCCAGTCACTTATGATGGAAAATATTTAAATAAGGACAAACAAAATGATTATGGTGTAGAACTGGAAACAGAGTTGGTAATAGGCAAAAAAGTACAGTGGGTAAATAATATTACTTATGTAAATGGAGAAGGAACCATGGATAATCAAAAAGTAAAAAACTTTTATTTAAGGCCTAACTTTACAATGAATAGTATTTTGAATTTTCATCCTATTGAAAAACTTACGGTGAGCCCTTCTATTCGTTTTGTAGGTAATCGGTTAAAGGGAGAGTATGACGAAGGACCAGAAAAATTGCCGAACTATTATACCCTTGATTTCTACGCTGGATATAATATTTCTAAGAAGATTCGTGGCTTTGTGGATGCAAGAAATATTACGGATCAATTTTATATGGATATCATAGGTTACAATAGTCGGAGGGCCAATTTTTCTATTGGAATAACTTTTGTTAATTGATAAATATCTTATTGAGAGATTTAATTAATAATTTAGCAGAATAAACCAACATCCATTTCATGAAGTTTATTTATGGTCTATTTATTTTATTGACTCTATTTTCTTTTACAGCTAATTCCCAATTTTTAATTAAAGGTAAAGTAGTAAGTCTTGATCTGAGGCAACCATTACAAGGTGTTTCTGTTTCCTTGGGCAATAAAGTGTTTGCCACTACCGATGTGAATGGTTTATTTGAGTTGAATAGTAGTAATGAAAAAATTAAGTTATTATTTTCGCATGTTGGATATGAGTCTTTGCTAATTGATTTTATCAATGGACAAAATAAGTTAGTTGAATTGCATGCTACCGATGATAACCTTTTATCGGTCACCGTTAAAGCCTTTGAAAAAAATGCTTCTTTAAAAAACTTACCCGTTACCGTTACTGTACTGGGTAAAGCAGATTTAGAAAGATTTAGTGATGCATCTATTCTACCCGCTGTTAATACTATTCCTGGCGTAAAGATGGATGAGCGCAGTCCAGGAAGTTATCGATTGTCTATAAGAGGTAATTTGCTACGTTCACCATTTGGAGTAAGAAATGTGAAAGTTTATTGGAATGGTATTCCTTTTACGGATGCCAATGGTAATACCTATCTCAATCAGTTAGGATTTGGTAATGTAGGAAAAATAGAAATTATAAAGGGGCCTGGCGGAAGTATGTATGGTGCAGGAACTGGCGGTGTAGTATTATTGAATAGTAGAATGGCAGGGTATAAAGAAAATAGTATTTCATTGGGTTCTATGGTTGGAAGTTATGGTTTAACTGAAACTAATTTAACGTATCGTAATCAAACCGATCAGGTTAATTCTACCTTCCAAGTATCACATCAACAGTCAGATGGGTGGCGCGATCAAACGGCTACAAGAAAAGACATTGCAAACTACACAGCAAGTTTTATTGTAAGTCCTAAGCAAACAATCTATACTAATATTTTTTACAGCGATTTATATTATCAAACACCTGGCGGACTTACCTTAGCTCAACAGACTGCTAATCCACGCCAGTCGAGGCCTGCAGCTGGTGTAAATAGAAGTGCTGCGCAGCAGCAAGCTGCATTATATATTAAAACCATGTATGCAGGTTTTTCTAATGAGTATCATTTTTCTGAGGCTTGGAGTAACACCACAAGTTTTTATACTTCAGGTACGCGTTTTCGTAATCCTAGTATTCTAAATTATCAGCGAAAAACAGAGCAAGGAATTGGTGGAAGAAGTGTTACTCAATATCAACATAAAAATTTTCAATTACATATGGGAGGTGAATTCCAATATGGTTTTACTTCTACTAGAACTTTTGGAAATAAATTCGGTGTAGCTGATACTCTTCAGTTTGATGACGAGATAGCTGCTAAACAATACAATATTTTTTTACAGTCTGAATTAAAGATTACTAAAAATTTAATTCTAGATGCGGGGCTGAGTTATAACAATTATGGATATGCGTTTACCCGACTCAATAGAAGGCCGGTAAAGGAGGTGCAAAAAAGTTTTGATCCAGTAGTAGTGCCAAGGATTTCTTTGCTTCAAAAAATTGGATCTAATTATAGTGTATACGCTACTGTTAGTAGTGGTTATTCTCCACCTACGATTGATGAGATTGTACCTTCATCGGGTGTTTTCAACGATTTGTTAAATGCAGAGCGAGCCACAAATTATGAAGTAGGTTTTAGAAGTGAGTGGATACCAAATAAATTATATTCTGAAGTGGCAGCTTATTTATTTAATTTAAACAATACTATTGTAACTCGAAGAGATGCAGCAGGGGCAGATTATTTTGTTAATACTGGACAGACAGAACAAAAGGGGATGGAGTTTTCGCTCAATTATTATCCCATAAGAAATAGTGTTAACTTTTTTCGAGAACTTAAATGTTGGTCTAATGTAACATTGATTGATGCTGCTTTTAAAACTTATCAGCAGGGTACGATTGATTACTCAGGAAAAAAATTAACCGGAACTTCTCCAAGGGTAATGGTATTGGGAACAGACTTATCTACCAAAATAGGAATGTATGTCAATCTTACCTACAGTTATACAGATCAAATTCCTTTGAATGACGCCAACAGTGTTTTTGCAAATTCTTATCAGCTATTTTTTGGTAGGCTAGGATATAAAAAAGATTTTTCAAAAAAAATCAAGGGAGAAATTTACTTATCCTATGATAAATCATTTAATACTCCTTTTGGTTTGGGAAATGATTTGAATGCGGCCGTTAACCGTTTTTACAATCCATCAGCACCTGAGAATTTTTTGGGTGGTATTAAGCTTCAATACAATTTGTAAGACCAATAACACAGTCAAAACCTTGTTAGCTGTCGAAAATGTATCTTTGCAAAAAAGTAAACAGTGGATTTTGGACAAATTGCCTTCAAAGAAATATTAACGGTATCGTTTACCCTATTCGCAGTAATTGATATTGTAGGAAGCGTTCCTATTCTGGTATCGCTTCGCAATAAGATGGGAGGAGAAATAAAGTCTACCCATGCTACTCTTGCATCGGGTGCATTGATGATTCTTTTTTTATTTATTGGTAAGCAGTTTTTAGACTTGATGGGTTTAGACATTCAGTCTTTTGCTGTAGCGGGTAGTATAGTAATATTTATCATAGGACTTGAAATGGTATTAGGCCACGATTTTTTTAAGTCGGATGGTAATGCCAAAAGTGGAAGTGTAGTTCCGATTGCCTTTCCATTGATTGCTGGTTCAGGTACGCTCACTACGATCATGAGTTTGAAAGCCAATTACAATGATGCCAATATTTTTATAGGAATCCTGATTAATTGTATTGTAGTTTATATTGTGTTGAAATCATTGAAGTGGATTGAAGGCGTTTTGGGAGTGAATGGAATGACAGTCATTAGAAAATTTTTCGGTGTAATATTATTAGCGATTGCGGTAAAGATCTTTGGAAGTAACCTGTCGCATTTCGGAAAGTAAATCGATCATTGGCCACGTAGTACAATGGATAGTATAAGGGCCTCCGAAGCCCCAGATTCAGGTTCGATTCCTGACGAGGCCACTATTTATAAATGCAAGTAGTTGTATCGAGGCTTCGTTGATACTATCATTTGATACTATCAACGATAGCTAAAAATAATATGTTAAAAGATTATCTGATTATATGAGGTTACAAGACAACTATTTAATCTAAAATTTTACTATATTCAACATGTAACGTCTGATTTTTATAAATTTAGCAGTTTAATATTTATCTTTTTATAGTATTACAGGTGGGCAGCCTTTAGAAAAAATTGAACTGTATTTTTTCTGTTATTAATCTTTCAATAATTTTTTTAGGCATTAAAACTTCTACTGATATCACCAGTTTAAAATTCTAATAATTTATATAGTATGGCTAGTTGTAAATTTTATCTTGCGTTGCTAACATTTTGTTTTTCCAGCATTAATGGGTTGTATGCTCAATCTGCTAATGTTTTAACAAAGAGTGAGCGGCAAAATGGATGGCATTTACTCTTTGATGGTAAAACATTTAATGGCTGGAAAAATTTAGCCGGTAGTGGAGGTTGGGAAATTAAAGATGGTGAGATAATGGCTCTGCCTTTTACTGATCACAAGCAAAGAGATATTATCACGAATGATTTATTTGGGAATTTTGAACTTGTTATTGAATTTAAAATTTCAAAAGCAACCAATAGCGGCATAAAATATTTGGTTACTAGCACTTATCCGGGTTATGAAGGTAATTTCCTTGGTTTAGAATATCAAATTTTAGACGAAGAAAATTTTAAGTATCCTGAACGTGGAGTACTTCGTTCAATGGCATCGCTATATGATTTAATTCCAGCTAATAAAAAAAACGTTGTTTTGAAAAAGTGGAATATTGCAAAAATAATTGTTAACGAAAATCATATAGAACATTGGTTGAATGGCATCAAGGTGGTAGAGTATGATAGAAGTACTAAAGATTTTAAGACGTTGGTAGAAGACAGTAAATATAAAAAAATGGAAAATTTTGGGAGGGCCGTTAAGGGTCATATTCTTCTGCAAAATGAAGGTACCCCTATGAGTTTTCGCAGTATAAAAATTAAACCGTTATTAATAAACGCGAAAAAATAAATGACGTTATTTCTAATTTAGTTAGCCAAAAAAAGTTTTATTTTTTTAAAAATTTAAATATAAACCTATACCCTAAATGGTTTATTTATGGTCTTTATGAATTTGTGAATTGAATAGAAAAAATTCATTATTTTTTAATTAGAAATCATTACAAATAATTTCTTTGTTCTAAATAATCAAAGTTTTCTGGTGAGTCATTCATTTTTGATTAAACTCTTATTTTTAACACACTATCATTTTTCTGGAATTTTCCGAATTATTCGAAAACTAGTTATCTTATAATAGAACTCTGCTTTTAAGTCATTTTGATAATCATGGAATATCCCTCAGTTTCTTAATTAAGAAATAGTAGTTTAAATTAACCAAATCCTCGATATTTCTTGATAATCAAATCACAATCTTATCATGAAATTTCGTGAACTCTCGTTATTTTCGGAAACAGAAATCCAACAAGTTATTTCAACGATTTTCGCGTATTTTTATAGCGTATTAAGTGAAAACACGCAAAAATGAATTAGGATTTTCTATATGGAAGTATTGAATTTGGTATTTCTGATGGAAGAAAAGCTCCTTACTTTCAATTTCGTTTTTAGAAAGAATCGACTCATCAATTACATCTAACATGTACTTAATGAGTCTTTTTAAGTACTTTAATGTTCTGTGCCTTTTAATCACCATCTATCCTGTATTATCCTATTTATATTATAACTATAAATATTTTGAATTTAATTTGTAAAAAAATTAGTAAACTAGAACCAGATTTAACTGCAAAATAAAATAGTATGAAAAGACTTTTGATATTGATGATGGTGGTAGTTGCATTAACAAATTCCTGTCAGCAAGGAACAGAGGTTAGAAGGACCTATTTTCCGGAGCCGATCTCTTATTGCAAAACCGTAAAGGAATTAAATGAGGTGGTAAAGTACAATAATTTCCCTCCGATCGTTGCTTCCCGAAATTATACCTACGCTAATATTGCCGCTTATGAGTGTATAGCAGCGGCTTATCCAAAAAAGTATCAATCTTTAGCTGGACAAATTCATGGCCTAACTACGATGCCTGCGTTAGATACTTCCCACCCAGTGGATGTTGAATTTTCGGCCTTGTTGGCTTTTTGTAAGGTTGGAGAAGCGGTTACTTTTCCGGAAGGGAGTATGAGGAATTTTGTAGATAGTTTAAAATCCCTCGCTAAAAGCAAAGGGATGCCTACTGAGATGTTGAATAATTCTATCGCTTTTTCCGATACAATTGCAAAATCAATTTTGGCCTGGAGTAAAAAAGACAATTACCTACAGACAAGAAGCGCTGAAAAATATACCGTCATTGACTTGCCTGGTCGTTGGGTGCCTACTCCGCCGATGTATGCAAGTGCCATTGAACCGCATTGGAATGAAATCAGAACCCTGGTTATGGACAGCGCTGATCAGTTTAGAACACCCCTTCCGATTCCTTTTAATATGAGTGATAAGCAGGGGCCTTATTATAAGCAGGTAATGGATTCTAAAAATGCGATCGATCATTTGACAGACGAGCAAAAGCATATTGCCCTGTTTTGGAATGACCTTCCCAATGAATTACATGTGAGTGGGCACGTTCAGTTTATCACAAAAAAGTTTTCTCCTCCCGGACACTGGATGAATATCGTAGGAATTGCCTCGGTAAAATCAAAGGCTGACTTTGCCAAAACAGTTGCTGCGTATACCCTTACTTCTATTTGTATGTTTGATGCGTTTATCCATTGCTGGGATGAAAAATTCAGAAGCAATATGGTAAGACCCGAAACGGTAATCAATAAATATATCGACCCAGAGTGGAGGCCATATTTGCAAACACCTCCTTTTCCAGAATATACTTGTGGGCATAGTACAGTTTCCTCAGCAGCTGCTTCTGCGCTTACCAAAATGTATGGTGAAAACTTCAATTATACCGATACCAGTGAACTTGAATTTGGAATTCCTAACCGATCTTTTACTTCCTTCAGAGAGGCGTCTAATGAAAACAATCTGGCCCGATTTTACGGAGGTATCCATTTTCACCCAAGTTGTTTGGTAAGTACCGATTATGGTAAAAAAGTAGGCGATTTTGTAGTGGGGAAATTGGTATTGGATAGAGCGTTGCGGTAATTTGGGTTCAGCGGATTTAGATGTTTCGGGGTTAATTCACGGATCATTTAGTATTTCAAAAAGTAGATTATAATTTAATATACAATGTTCATGCAAAAGTTTATTTTCATTTTTACAATTGTTTTATTTATACAATTTCATTCTTATGCTCAGGGCTGTGTTGCTGTTCGCCAAATGGGCGGATTATCGATGTGTTCATCAGATGCCTATAATATTTCAAAAGGTGATTGGCAGGTGGGTGCTAACTATCGTTATTTTCATTCATGGCGCCATTATATTGGCACAGACGAACAGCCTCATCGGCAAAATACAGGAGGGGGAATCGGTATGGATGGAATTGATCGTGGAAATGCAGTCAATATTTATTCGCATTCGCTCGACCTTAATTTATCATACGGCTTAACCAGTAGATGGCAATTAAATCTCACTCTGCCCTACGTAAATAACGAGCGGTCGCAGGTGTTAAGGCAAACAGCACCTGTGAAGGATACTTTTCGGTACAGTGTATTTGCAAAAGGTTTGGGAGATATCCGAGTAGGTGCTAACTATTGGGTAATGGATCCAGCGAAGGCGCACAAAGGTAATTTGATGTTGGGCTTGGGTGTCAAATTAAATAACGGAAATCACAATGTGCTGGATGCCGCTCCACAGGCAAACGGAACCATTCGAATGGCTGTAATGGACCAAGCGATTCAACCGGGTGATGGAGGTATCGGTTTTTCATTGGAGGCACAAGGATTCAGACATTTATTTAAAACAGTGTACGGTTTTGTTTATGGTTACTATTTATTTAATCCAAGGGAGTCTAATGGTAGTTTCAAATCTGCACCTGCAGCCGGACTTCAAGGGTACAATTTGTATGCTAGTCCTGATCAATACCTTGCCCGTGCCGGTTTCATGAGCACGGTAGACAAAGCTCAAAAACTCACCCTATCCCTTGCAGCAAGGGGAGAGGGTATTCCAGCATATGATGCATTGGGAGGTCAGGTTGCATTTCGTCGTCCTGGCTATGTGATTGCGATTGAATCTGGCATTAGTTATCGATCAGGTCAGCATGGAATCAGTTTATATATACCATTTAATGTTGTTAGAAATCGGATTCAGAGTGCAGCGGATATTGCTAGCCAGCAATTGCAAAACAAGGGGGTAACAGATCCTGCAAAGATGGTTCATGTGCAGGGTGATGCCGCTTTTGCGGATTATTCCATTAGTCTGGGTTACACTTACCGAATCGTAAAGAAGGGTACAGCGCTTCAACATTTTAACCCTAAAATGTAAAATACCATTGCCTATTTTCAGCATAAATTAGACAAAAAGCAGCTTAATTTATTAGCGAGTCTCAATAATTAACTACATTAATAATATAGTCCAATGTATAAGATTTTATCATGACCTCTGTTAGCCCTTTTAGTACATTAATTTATCCGACAAGTTTAAATTTATAAGATTTCCCTTTCTTCTCCCCATCCTTCAAAAATATATTTAATTCAGTCTGGTTTTTTAAGAATACAACTAAAGAATCTCAAAATAAGGTGGTCCATAGTTAAAGTCTTTGTTGTCACATTGGAAAATCCACATTATTGCTACCCACAATAACATTTTGACCTAACCCCCTAAAAAATATTACAACTACAAATTGGTTGCAACATGCCAACTATCTGAAATACAATGCAAATTGGGGATCAATTTATTATGGCGACGAGGCGTTATTGAAACTTGGCGATGCTGGATCTATGTGCCTTGAAGCAAGGGGGCGGGTGATTATACGTGGATTTTCCACAGCGGCAGATTTTGAAATTATTTGATATTTTTTTTATTGAAAAAATATTGATTTTACAAATAAATAAGAAAGATTTCAGTGCTTTTACAAATAAAATAGGAAAATAAATATTACTTATAATTAGAAATAGATATATTTTTCATATTTTATTTTTGTTTTTTTCATATTTTATTTTTTTTACAAAATTATTATTG
>Ga0209550_10005297_pt1 | contig 12111 bp, 4 predicted proteins | sample LauGreSuBDMM15SN_2_FD_187567 | JGI IMG/M metagenome (GOLD analysis project Ga0209550, IMG submission 187567) | Freshwater lake microbial communities from Lake Michigan, USA - Su13.BD.MM15.SN (SPAdes) (version 5) | ecosystem: Environmental > Aquatic > Freshwater > Lake | place: Lake Michigan, USA... | reverse complement strand
TATTTCATCTCGGTAGTTAGTCTCTAGAGATGCTGGAATCATTACAATCACCTTCTTATTGTTCTGTACAAACCCCTCGGCTGCAGCGATAGATGCTATTGTTTTACCAACACCTAGACCATGGTAAAGTAATATGCCTCTGTATGGACTATGGTATTGCATAAAGTCACGTACAATCTTTTGATGTGGGAATAGCTTTACCACAACACCCTGTTTTGCATTATGACCCTCTCCATCCTTTTCCATTTTATTGTAGCGTTCAACATTGAAAGTATCGTAAGTCCAATCGAAGAATCCCTTGCGATTCGTCAGCATCCACTTACGTGGTACAACAGCTCCGTTTGCAGTAGCGACTTTTCCATCTTCAACAACGCTCGATGAGGAAGATGAAGACGAAGAACTTGATTCCGACTTTGAATCTGCAGCGGGTTTCACCATATTGACTTTCATTAACTCTTGAATACGCTCAATTTGATCTGCAAAAGCCTTGATGGCATCAGCAGCTACTTTCTTAACATCTTTGCCGACACATGTAAGCTCTACCTCAATTTCATAGTCTTTGTTCATGACTTTTGTTAAATCTGTAGCTTCTTTACCCGACGTTACTTCGGTAGCATCCACCTTGACAACAAACTGCCCAACAGTTATCCTATAGGTATAACGTTCTTTCATGCGGAAATAAATATATTGCGATGATGTCCGGTTCATACCACTTATTTTGGTAATCTGCTCTTCACTAAGGGGCTCTTCTGTAGCGATACGCAATATGAGTCCTTCATCATTGATAGGTTTTGACTTGGTCTTGTTTTTAATCTTTTCAATGAGACCATGTCCTTCACTCTTAGCTGCAGCTACAAAAGACTTGAATGCCGTGATAGAATCCTTTTTGGATGCAGCAGCTATAGCCTTTTTCACCTTATCCTCTCCCATTATTGTTACCCGAAAAGCAGTGTTATTCGTTTTAGACAACTTACTGTAGCTTACGTCGAGGGTTAGTTCGCGTTTCCATGAACCTAGTCCATTCTTTTGTAGCTCATTGATTACGTATTTGAAACGCTCCTCTGTGGGTTGACGAAAGGACACCTCGGCTTCATGTGTTGGTGTCATACCATTGGGTAGACCAGCAGTCAAAATCGATGCTATTTTCTTGGAAAGCATCTTCCTCTACGCTACCTACAAAGACAGAAATGAAAATTGTAGCGTACATAAAGAAATGTACATTATTCTTTACAAGGAGTTCATTCAAAACAACAACCCTATAACTACCACATACGGACAATGTCTGATATTCCATTAGGTGCATCATTCCAAGTATTGGTAGATTATCGTGAAACTAAGCTTATTGAAGAGCTTAATGCCATATTATCAGTTCCTATCACATCTGCTAACTTGGAGATTGGTGATATACAGATTGTTGGAGAAAATATTAAGCTACTTTTTGAAAGAAAGACTGTAGCAGATTTAACGGCATCTATAAAAGACCATCGCTACTCTGAACAGAAAGCACGAATCCTAAGCACCTTTCCACCGCATATGTGTACATACATCATTGAAGGTATTAAGTTTGGGGAACCTCTTCCACACACGTATACAACTCGCCCATCTCAATATATTGCAAAGTCTACATTGGATAGCGCAATGATACATACCATGTATAGAGATAGGATGCATGTTGTGACAACCTCGAATGTAAAATGTACTGCTGTATTCCTTAAAAACGTACTAGATAAGTGTATAGCCAACCCTCATCATTTTAGGGTTATAGTACCATGTCAGCAGCAGCTACAAAACATAGAAGACACTAATGAAACATCCCAACAAAACCCTGATCAACCTACACAAACACAACCACAAACACAACCTACACAACAATCAACTTCTCATGACTATGTAGCTACATTAAAACACAAAACAAAAAAGATTGACAACATTGATAAAGAGACATGCTATATTATGCAGCTCTCGCAGATTCCTGGTATATCTTATAAGATTGCTAAGGAAATTGCTGCCATATACCCATCTTACAAGCAGCTACTTTCTACATTAAGTTCATGTGAAACAGACAAAGAAAAACTAAGTTTACTTACAGGCATCAACATGATCGCAGCAAAGAAAGCCCAAAAGATACTGGAGTACATAATGTAATATAAGGCAATGCAATTATAAAATTATTTTTGATTTCTTTTGTTTTTGTTTTTGTTTATTTTTATTGTTTGTATGAATTATAGCTATTACTCTCTTTTGTCATCGGGTGTTTTACACAACCATTGTGGTGATTATATTGTTTCCAAGCTGCATATTGTTTATAGTTGAATGGGTTTGATTACATACGCTTTTATTGTGAAACTTTGTATAAACAGTCCCTCTTATTATTTTTAGTTGATCAACTTTACCAAACTGTTCCAATGTAGCCCGTATGTTTTCATAGTTTGTTGGTGTTATCTCATCAGTAGTTTGATCGTTTGCATGGGAGGGAATATTGTATACTGCAAAGTTGAATCCGCAAGACTTCATAAGTTGTACTTCTATTCTTCCCAACAAACTATTCAATTTGTTAGCATTCTTATTTATATTTATCAACTGCATTTCTTGCAGGGTTTTCGCATCTATGCTGGGGTTTTTGCAATAGTTGATCAAGTCAATAGTTCTATCACATCCCTTCGTGTTTAAATATCGAAGTTGCTTTAGCATAGCTAGGATGGATGAAGTGTTATTGGGTTCGCTTGTATTGAGAGGCACGGTCATTTGTATTTGAGTGTGTTTAAATGTAGAAGGGTGTACTTCCCTTGTTCTTATGATGATATAATTGTTTTATAGATCTCAAATTTTATTTTTTTGCGACAAATCAGCTACTTTTTGCTCTAAGTCAACAATACGAGTCTGCATTTCTTTGAATGCTTCCACAAACAACCCTGCGATATTTCCGTATGCAATTGTGTACATAGAATCAATTGTGTTTGTTTCGACAACTTCTGGTAGTACCTTCAGTACGTCTTGTGCCATAAGACCACATTCTCTTTTTTGTGTAACTTCATTTATACGTGTATATGTATAACCTGTTAGCTGTGATATTTTTTCCATAGGATTCGATATTTGAACTAGGTCCTTCTTAATTCTCATATCTGATGTACTTGATATATTTCCGCCGGCGGTTATCCTGCCATTAACAGTGAGGTTACTTGTTACTGTGATATTCGATGAAAACGTCGCCTTATAACTATTGATGTTGACAAGTACATTGCTGTTGCCCAATGTGATAGTATTAGTGGTGGTCGTACCAATCTCATATGTTTTTGCGATGGTGGTTATGTTAGGTTGTACTCCATCTCTAACGGTCCCAGCTGTGAATTTGACATCTCCAGTAATTTGATTTGTAACCGTAAGATTTGTAAAATTCACTATGTTATCAATTGCCCTTACATTACTACTGTTCAAGTATATTGTGTTTGCTGAAGTGTTACTGCTAAAGCTACTTGGAGTGTAGCTACCAATATTTATAGTTGATGCATATGTGCCTATATTGCAACTGAAAGGCATTGTAGTGATGCATGGTTGTACATTTGATGTAACCCATGTTGCGCTCCCCAATATGTTGGCATTTATTGGATTGATTACTTTTATGTTACTTGAAACGATATTGCTAGTGTTCAAGTTGCTAATGCCTGCGTTAAATGAAAACATCATTTGATCAATCACTACATTTGAGAAATGACCGGTCCCATTAACATCCAACGTATATTTTGGGGTTACTGTACCAATACCTACATTGCAACCAAAATACCCTGATCCGCTCACCTTCACATTTCCAATCACGTCAAGAGCCTCTGAAGGCGAAGGCGTCCCTATTCCCACTCCAGATTTCAGTGGTGCTGTCAAGGAGTAAAATTTAGTTGAAAGAACGGTGTGTCCCTTCTCTTCATTCTGACATAGTATGTCCCCATATACCTGCAGTTTGTAAGAAGTGTTATTGGTGAAAGTCGCATCATTGTAGTTTGTAACATTGATTCCCAACATATTTTTGTAAATCGCGATTGTATTATTCAAATGAAGCCCTCCATCTGAAAGTGTACTGATATACGGATAAATTTTCAATCGTGCATGATTCTGTACATCATTCGTCTCAGTTTGATGTGCCTCAGGCCTGCTATGGGATATATAGAATGCGCCACTTGTTGTGTCATGTGTCATGTATGTGGAGTATGTTGAGCCGAATAGCTCTAGAGCTGGTTTGAGGGCGGATGTTACTCTTATACTGTTGTAGTTGTTCCCTACAACGTTTATACCTATGGCACTCGATGTTGTACCAGTAGCGACAATATCATCTGATCGTAATAGCATCTTGTTCGTATTTGAAGAAGCATAATCTGAGGGAGTCCTACTGAAAAATATGTTGGAGTACATAAATGTAACATTCTGGAATTGCTGGATATCATTGACGATGTTGGTTTTTAGATTCAGACCTGGAATTGCAATATTATCGGTTTTGAAATTTATAGTATGTAAATTATATACTTCAAGGTTTGACGACACATTTAAATTGCTCGTGTTTATAGTATCGATATCTATGAGTTTGGAATGTGAAAAGGATATGTTACTATATATGTTATCAGGGGTTGATGTTATGAAATCTGTTGATATATTCGAACTTTTTAGAAAAGACGTTATAATATTATATTGTGCATCAGAAGGTGAAACATTTGATATGCCAATGAGTGCCTTATGTGTATTTATTGTGCCGTCACCGCTGACGAATAGAACAGGCGTGGTCGGGTTATTTGAATAACACTCTAGAAAGTTTGGAGAAACACTTGCATTGTAGTCTGTATAAAGTCCTAAAAGTGCACTCTGACTCACGGAAGTATCGTTTTGATATATTGCTATGCGTTGATTCGCCGATGTTGTACCAAGACCAACGTTTCCCGTGCTGCCAACTGATAAGGATCCACCTTCTGCCTGAATTGAAAGCACATTCGTTGCATTAAATGTTCGAGCATACTTTAAGGTTAACATTGCGTCGTCGGCTGTGGTTGCACCTACGATTGTTCTTCCGTATCTGTCAATCATCAATGCGACATTGCATGTGGTCGAAGTGTTACTCCCTACGGTTATCTCTACTGCATTGGCATCAGATTGAGAGAAACGAGAGTACTTTTGTCTGTATTGCGGTTCTGTCAACCTTACAACATTTGACAATATCGATCTGGAACTTTGTACCCAACTAGTCACACTCAAAGTATCATACGTAAGTACACCATACGTCAATCGCCCAGTAATATTTACATCACCATCTAAATTGAGTCGCCCAATTGTGGTTATATTCGACGTATAAAGGTTGGGGATTGATGCACTGTTTTTAACATTGACATTTTCAACATTCAATCCAGTTATACCCGTAGTAGTTGCTATGAAGTTGCTACTTCCAACATTTAATTGCCCGTATACAGACATTATCCCATTTGTATCTGCAGAAAGTAATGGTCCATTCGATGTTAGCGCGACGAGATACGGTGTGTTAATGCTTCTATCAGTGTATATCGTTATATTTGATGTTGTTGTACCGCTGCTAGAAAGGTTAGACCCAATATTGAGGCTGTTTCCAACACTAACATCTCCTTGGAATACACACGAGGATACCGAGAATGCCGCTATATTCGATCCACTCGTAGTCATCTTGAAACCTGATCCATACTTGCCAAATATCGTGTTGGTATTATCTGGATCAAACACCATATTCAAATCCAGTCTTGCAGCATCAACACCAATCGGTTTCACTACGAATATGTTCGACTGAGTACCTGTTGATAGCAATATACGTTCGCTATTCGTATAATTGGTCAATCCATTACCAATCCTTATTGACATTTAAATAATGCCAAACCCTAATTGATAATCAGAGAATTTATCACGGGGTACTAAAAATAAGCCAAATGCAAACCTGATAATATAGTTTTTGTGTTATCATCAAACTCTAAACATAGAAACACCAGATTATTACATCAGCAGATTATTACATCATCATGTTGGTCAGTGTCAGTCTTTCTAATTTTTTCAAGCGCTCCATAATTGTCTCCATTACAGCGCTTTGAGCACTAATCTTGGCGTTCAATGCTTTTACAGAATTGAATACCAGTGGCATCAGCCGATCTGTATCAATCAGCTTGAAGTCATCCACAACGTGTCCGTATATGAAAACATCTTCTATCCTTGTTTGACTCGTTTGCGTAATTAGTGGGTCATTCAAATGTAACGTTACTTCCATTCCGAAAGCATCGTTTATGTGAATGTGACGCGATTTTATGTTGACCACTGTACGAATATACTCGGTGTTATTGTATATTAGTTTTATTCTGGAATTTATCTCAATTGATTCATATCCTTGGGTCAGTGCTATAGTATTGGGTGATGTAATCTGACCATATGTAAGTATTGATGGTACCGGATTAGAAATGGTTTTCACAGCATATGGAGCTACTTCCTCAACCTCTTGCGCTATAAAACCTACCGTCTTATGTTCTTCCTTCCTACCAATAAAGTTGTATCGGTGAATGGGGATTGCGAGGACACTGTTCAGATCTGCTGTTGAATTTGATTTCACCACATTTATTTTTGTACGACGGTCTGATATAGTCAAGAGAGCCTGTGTAACAATGGAGTTGTTTACGAACAACCCCGGTTGTGAAGGGTCGCCCTCGTTGCTGCTATGACCAATATACATGTACTGTGTTGACATTGTAGTGGCCTCCATGATTTGTGATGTTATCTGACCCGTTGATGTAACACTGTTCACGTTCACAATATTGCTTCCGCCGTCTATCACAACAGTACCATTTACTTTATAATTACAACATGTGTTTATATCCCCTCCGCCAACATATAACGCATCCGTTAATAATGCATTGGAATCAAGATCGCCTACACGCACTCTCTGTGAGAAAATAGCGTTACTGGTTTGCAATGTTGATATATCTACGGTATGCACATTTCGCAAACTTGTCTGACCAAAGTCTATGTCTCCAGACCCATCAGATTGTACATTCGTTATGCGAAGTGTGGTTCCGCGAATAGTACCGTTCACATCGAGATCATACATCGGCGCGGCAGTGTGAACACCTACGTTACAGTTTGCCGTAATGAATAACAATGGTATGTTATTAGAACCAACGATATTGAGTGTATCATATGAGCCCAGATTCTCTATCCGTACAGATGGAACCCCACTGTTATCATCATACACATGCAGGGCACCGAGTGGGGTTGTAGATGTACCAATACCTAAACGCCCGCCCGTGATACACTGGTTCCCATTATTAAGATGCAGTTTTTGAGCTGCCACACGGATCCCAATGCCGACGTTGTCCATAACACGCATCATTGTAGATCTAGGTAGTCTTTCAATAGGCAACATCGCAGGGTTTATTGTGCCGTCGCTCATCAATCGCAAAATATTACTGCTGATGTAAGCATCAAGAATGTGTCCTGTAGCAGGATCCAACCTAACGAGATCTGAAGGCAGATTTGTATATGCGTTTGGACCTGTTATGGTAACCTGAATGTTGCTTCTTACCACCAAAGAATCCACATTCAATACTCGTGTATAGTTCATGTCTAGGCTCCCTGTGGGACTTAAAATAGACTCTGTATTGACAACACCTGCTGCAACACCTGAGGCAGATACAATGGATGCATTCACAATGGACCCTGTAATAGTAGTCGCAGCTACATTTGGAGCAGAGATGGTATCTCTCGCTACCAGGTTGTTCGCTGTCACGTCTCCACCATATATTGTCAGGCCATTATTCGATCCATAAATATACAGGGATCCCGTCATTATGTCACCACTCTTTCTCACACGATTATCCGCATTGGAATTCGCAAGGTATACACTGTTGGGTGTCGCCGCGTTGCTTGTTGATGTTGATGTGACCGAGTCTTCCAATTGAACTATACCAACCTGTGTGGTACTCGCTAAAGGAATGTTCCCTACAGGAATTTCACCGTATATGTTATTTGCATTAATGTTGGTTATCTGACTGCCGTCACCTGCAAGATAATTTGCAGTCACAGTGGCATTCACCGTCAGGTCCCCCGTCATCGTATCACCTCTCCTCGACACACGCGATATAGTATCGTTGTATACCGAATTTACGCTATATGCGGTTGCAGCCATGTCTGTAGCTTGTGATGCGATATCATTACTCAACTGTACAATACCACTCTGGGTTGTACTCGCAACTGGCAAGTATGCTTGGTTAACCACACCAGAAGCGATGCTCGATCCACTGAGATTATATATTGAACTGCCATCTCCATTAAAATAGTTCGCATAAACTGTAGCGTTAACCGTCAAGTCCCCAGTCATTGTATCTCCACTCCTGCTAACCCTGCTATTCGCGTTCTGATCTGCCATATATACACTGTTTGCTGTTGCGGCATATTCCGTTGATTGTGACTCTACTGAATCTAATAGTTCAGTGATACCATAGTTGGATGTTGTCGCTATAGGCAATGTTTCAGCTGTTAACACCCCTGCCACATTAGATGACTGAATGTTTGTAATCTGGCTGCCGTCACCAATGAAGTACCCCGCAGTCAAATTGGAACTCACTACGAGATCACCTGTAATGGTATCGCCACTCTTACTAACACGGGTATCTGCATTGGAGTTCGCCAGGTATACACTGTTTGCGGTTGCAGCGGCATTACTATTTGAGGCTCCAGAATAGACATCGTCCACCAAAAGTGTAACGCCATACTGTGTAGTGGTTGCGATTGGTAGAGTATCAAATGTTAACACCCCGATTACATTAGATGATTGAATGTTGGTGATTTGGCTTCCGTCACCCTTGAGATAGTCTGCCGTCACTGTCGCGTTTATAGTGAGATCACCTGTCATCGTTCCGCCACTCGCACTCAATCGCGTATCTGCATTCGAGTTGGCAAGGTATACACTATTTGCGGTTGCTGCAGCATTACTATTTGAAGCTCCAGAATAGACATCATCAACCAATATAGTGATACCGTATTGTGTGGTAGTAGCAAACGGGAGGTTTGATGTGTCGAATATCCCGACTACGTTTGAAGAACTTATGTTGGTAATCTGACTGCCATCTCCAATGAATGCCGCTGCAAGGACATTGGATGCAATCGTGATACTACCTGTAATTGTTCCACCACTCAAACTTAGTTTAGTGTTTGCGTTGGAGTTGGCCAGATATACACTATTTGCTGTTGCAGCATTACTTGTATCTTGGGAGTTTACCGAATCAACCAATAAAGTGATACCATACTCTGTAGTACTCGCACGACCTACTTTGAGCGCATCATACAAATTTATTATATTGGATGCAGAGATATTTGTTATTCTACTGCCGTCACCAATAAATTTTGCTGCTGTAAGGTTTGACGCTACTATGAGATTACTTGTGATTATACCCCCGCTCGTACTCAATCGTGTATTGGCATTTGAGTTGGCCAGGTATACGGTGTTCGCCGTTGCAGCTACATTAGACATGTTTGAGCCAACAAGTGTGTTGTTGAGAGTCACGATACCTAGCTGCGTTGTGGTGGCCAGAGGCAAGTAGTTGGTTCCAACCATACCAGATGTGATGTTGGAAGCATTAAGGTTTGTTATGTTGCTGCCATTCCCACTGATTGTGATTGCATTCACATTGCCATTTACATCCAGCAAACTCTTGGGGATAGATGTACCAATGCCAACGTATCCGTTGTTAGCAGATACACGTAGTCTCTCTACGCCCTGTGTCTGGATTGCCAGGTCAGTCCTCGATGTAGACGCGCTTGGGGCTGTAAGGGACACTGAGTTGAGGATGGTCAGGTTGTTAGACGCACCGACATACATTACAGACTTTCCAGGGGATTCAACACCGATTTGTGTAATATTCGATGAGTTAGATCCATATGCATACAGTATCGTATCTACTTTTGCACCGGTACCTATACCTATATTGGCATTCAGTTGGGACGGGATCACGTTGCATGATAGAGTGGATACTATGGCGGATCCTGGAATGTTGGATAGTTGTGCTCCATTCCCAGAAAACCCCAAACCATTAATTACCCCATTCACATCCAACATGTATGCTGGGTTTGTAGCTGTCGTTCCTATGCCAACGCGACCATCACTCGTGACTCTAACTCTTTCTAGACCTGATGTTGCGAGACCAAGAGTGTTTGAATTTGGAGCAAACATACCAGGGCAATTAGAAGTGTTGCTGGTCATTGAAAACGTGAGAGATGGATCTACAGCGGTTCCATATTGTGTGATCAGTTGTGATGACATGAGGTCATCCACACTGCTGAGGTTATTTGAGATGAAGTCTAGGAAGTTGTTGCCATTTTCATTGGTGATGAAGTAATTGGTTGCCATCACGTTGCCTTTTACGTGTAAAGTGCCGTCAGATGATACCCATAGCAGATTACAAGTGGTGCTGTTTGTTGGACCTCCTGTAGTCGATATTTTGAAAAAGTCACTGTTGTCTATGTTGTTTTGTTGGACTATCTGTAATCTCGCTGTAGGAGTCATATTAGATGGCCCCATCAGGATCTGTCCAGTTGGTGATATGGTGATCGCATTCAAGCCGGCCGTTCCGACAAGCGTAGCAATGTTTTTTGTGGATGATTGTTGGTTTATGTAGAGAGCTTCTTGGGCTTTGCTGGAAGGATTCACGAGGGATAGCATTGCATTTGGCACGATAGGCACTGGGGCATTCGATGCAACGGTACCATAATTGCCGAGGGCGATCTGTCCAGTGTTTCTGATCACCCCAATAATATTACAGCTTGCCATCAAATGTAGGATATCATTTGCACCATTCTGGTTTATTATGACGGCTGGTGCAGTGCCATCGTTATCGATTCGTAGCTGATCGGTTGTACTTGTTGCGGTATTTACGACGGTGAAATTTCCATCCACGCTAAAAGTCCCGTTGACGCTTAGGTTTCTAATATTTTGCACATTGGTATTGTTAAAGTCTATGGTACCTCCAGTGGGGGCACTTGCTGCAGTAATGATATTTGTTCTAACGGCCGCAGTGGGGGCTGTGTAAATATCGCCCACGTTACTCAAAACTGTGCGTGTTACATCTATCGTGTTTGCAACATACTTGGATGTAGATGAAAGTCTGGATATAGCAAGACTCTCTATCTTGCCCGTATCAGCTACTAATGAATTTCCTGTTACAGTTCCTGTAGCAACAATATTGGTGATGTTACACAAACTGTTATTACCAAAAACAAGATAGTTAGATCCATTAAGCGCTCCTGGCGCACGGATACCCACCGTTGTTAGATAATTCGAGATTTGTAGATTATCGACCTGCGCTCCTCCGGCGATTGACAGCGTCACTCCGGAAGTTGGGGTTGTTCCCATTCCGATGGTTCCATCCCCCAATATATATAGCGCCGTACCAACAGACGCGTTATTATTGCTAGAGTAATCAATCTGTACTATTTTGGTGTTTCTCAGCGGAACCTCATTAGACGCAGGCCCTGTAACATGTAATTCTGCCGTTGGTGCCGGCGTGTTAATACCCAGGTTTGAATTACGTATCACAACCACCTTATGAATATTACTATTTCCGGTTACATTACCCAGATACAGCTCATTCAGGGAACCGAGCTGATAATTACTTGTACCTATTACATTGCCATTATCAAGGTTGTCGATTCCGAGGCTACTATAGTTATTTGTGAACAATCTTAGATATGCGTCGCTTCCGGTAGATGAGAACAATGCTACTTCAGGGACGTTCGAGCTTTGAATTCCAAAAGCTATGTCATCATCAATTTCTTGGAAAAATATTGACATTCCCCACCTTACAGAATAGCTACAATATTCATTCATGTCTGAAGCGCACTTTTAGGGGTTTCTCCATTTATCGATTTTATGGGTGGGTCATATGGGTATTTTATGGGCGATCGCTTTGATCGCTCATCGCATTTTCTCAAGCGAGGATACACGTTTGGTTAGTTCGTTTACAGACTCTATCAGTAATGGAATGAGCGAATCGTATCGCACCGCCAACATGTCTGTCGCTTCTGATTTTGTTACCGCCTCTGGGAAGACTTGCTGCAGTTCCTGTGCTATTACAC